>Ga0075163_10010243_pt1 | contig 12270 bp, 12 predicted proteins | sample JI1023141ADNA_FD_71478 | JGI IMG/M metagenome (GOLD analysis project Ga0075163, IMG submission 71478) | Wastewater effluent complex algal communities from Wisconsin, to seasonally profile nutrient transformation and Carbon sequestration -... | ecosystem: Engineered > WWTP > Effluent > Algae...
TGTTGCGGATGATCGAGCTATGGTTATACCAGCTGTAAATCAGCCAGAAGAGAAGGGCTGCTGCAAAAGCCACCCCTGCCGCCCCGTAGAAATAACTATCTGTCTTAGTAGCAAGATAGGAATGCGCGGTATGGATATAGCCTGGCGTGTCCAGCCAGACGAGCACATAAATCTGCCACCAGAACATGATGGCGGCGATCAGCGGGAACAACACCACAAGGATCAAAGCCTTGTAAGAGTTGTTCCAACGATAGGTGGACAGACCTATGGTGCCCAGCGACATGAGATGATCCGGGGGTTAAGGCCCGAACTTCACTTGCGGCACTTCGCGAACCTGATCAACACGATCGGCACCGATCTCGAAGAATGGCTCATCGCGGAAGCCAAACATTCTGGCAAGCAAAGATGCCGGGAATTGCTGGATCGCCGTGTTGTACTCGGATGTCGCGGCGTTGAAGAAGCGGCGGGCAGCGGAAATCTTGTTTTCCAGATCGGTCATTTCGTTCTGCAAGCGCTGGAACTGGGCATCGGCCTTGAGGTCTGGATAGGCCTCGGCGACAGCGTAAAGTCCCATAATGGCGGTTGAGATGGATTGTTCGGCGGCAAACCGATCTTCGCCCATACGGCTCGACTGCTTGACGCTGGCGCGGGCATTGGTGACCTGCTCAAAGACGCCTTTTTCATGCGCAGCATAGCCTTTGACGACTTCAACCATGTTGGGGAGAGTGTTGTAGCGTTGCTCCAGCTGAACATCGATGTCCGAGAAGGCGTTCCCGCGGCGCTGCTTCAGGGCAACGATGCGGTTATAAAGGACAATCGCAAAAAGAGCGACAACAGCAACAACAATCAGTGTGATCAGACCACCAGACATGCAAAACCCCTTTGGTTATATAAAATATTTTACAGCATGCAGGGGTGGGTACAAGAAAAACACGACATGGTGCGTCCGATTTTTGGGGCGCTATAAAAGCAACGCCCGCCTCAGTTGCCTGAGACGGGCGGAATTGCTGGGCTTGCGCCCGTTTAAGTCTAGTAGCGGTAAGCGTCGTTCTTGAACGGGCCTTCCTGAGAGAAGCCGATGTAATCGGATTGTGGCTTCGTCAGGGTGGTCAGCTTGACGCCGAGCTTGGCGAGGTGGAGGCGAGCCACTTTCTCATCAAGGTGTTTCGGAAGAACATAGACCTGCTTGTCGTAGTTAGCGGCGTTTTTCCACAGCTCGATCTGAGCCAGCGTCTGGTTGGTGAACGACGCGGACATCACGAAGGATGGATGACCGGTTGCGCAACCGAGGTTTACGAGACGGCCTTCAGCCAGAAGGATGATGCGTTTGCCATCCGGGAATTCCACTTCGTCAACTTGTGGTTTGACGTTGTGCCATTTCAGATTGCGCAGCGGCTCGACCTGGATTTCGTTATCGAAGTGACCGATGTTACAGACAATCGCACGGTCTTTCATGCCGCGCATGTGATCCATCGTGATGATGTCGATGTTACCAGTGGTGGTAACGAAGATATCAGCGCGTGGAACAGCGTCTTCCATCGTGACGACTTCATAGCCTTCCATCGCGGCTTGCAGGGCGCAGATCGGATCGATCTCGGTGACGAGAACGCGGACGCCTTGGGAGGAGAGGGATTCGGCAGAGCCTTTGCCGACATCGCCGTAACCGGCAACAACAGCAACTTTACCAGCCATCATGACGTCGGTGGCGCGGCGGATACCGTCGACGAGAGATTCGCGGCAACCGTATTTGTTGTCGAATTTAGACTTGGTGACCGAGTCGTTGACGTTGATCGCCGGAACCATCAGCTTGCCGGCTTTCGCCATTTCATACAGGCGGTGAACGCCGGTGGTGGTTTCTTCGGAAATGCCTTTTACGTCTTTCATCAGATCCGGATAGTCTTTGTGCATGATCGATGTGAGATCGCCGCCATCATCGAGGATCATGTTGGCAGTCCAGCCATTTGGTCCCTTGATGGTCTGGTGAATGCACCATTCGGCTTCTTCGTTTGTCTGGCCTTTCCACGCGAAGACAGGAACACCAGCGGCTGCAATCGCGGCTGCGGCATGATCTTGTGTCGAGAAGATGTTGCAGGACGACCAACGGACTTCTGCACCTAGGGCTGTCAGGGTTTCAATCAGAACGCCAGTTTGAATTGTCATGTGCAGGCAGCCTGCAATGCGTGCACCTTTCAGAGGCTGTTCTTTGCCGTATTCGGCGCGCAGGGCCATCAGGCCGGGCATTTCGGTTTCAGCGATGACGAGCTCCTTGCGGCCCCAGTCAGCAAGGCTGATGTCTTTGACTTTGAAGTCCGCTGTATCGGCGGTTTTGGTAGCGGCGGCGCTGCTCATAATGGCTGTCTCTTTTCACTGAAAATTAAGTTTCGAGTGCTAGATTTAAGACCGTAAGCCTTGAAAAGCAAGCATTACAGCGAAATTAAATCGCTCGGGGCATAAGAAGGACTGAGTATGCAAGTCTCTGATACCAAAGGAATTTTTATCTATCGTCCAAGCCCGGTTTTAGACCGCTCGTGGATGATTTACCGCAAGACCCAGACAGGCGACCTGTCCCCGGTCGGCGACTACACGGTTTTGGACCGTGACGAGCAGGAAACTGTCTCGGAAAAGAAGATCATCAACCTGATCTCAGTTCTTAATGACAACGAAGATATGATCATGCTGGGCGAACATACCAAGTCCCGCATGATGTTCCATCGCAAGCCGAAGCTGGATGCGTTGGATCCCGATCAGGTCGTTTTTTATACCTATAATGGTGACGGGGTCTCCCGCGAAAACGCCATTCTCACCCTTGAAGCCGGAGTCGTTGAACATGGCAATTAATTTCTCTGATAAACTGGAACGCCTGTGTCATGCGGCTTCTACAGATTCCAAGTCCGGCCTGTCGATGACCTTTGGCCACGCAACGGATAATATTTCAATGGCGGCTGAAGCTGCTGTCGAGCGTCAGGTAGAAAGTGCGCGTCCTTCGATTTTCCGTACCCCGCGATAGCGGCGGATTACGACCCTTTTAGCTCTCGGTGATGAATGGCTGCAGGATAGCTTTGATCTTGCAGCCATTTCTTTATGGACTCGGCCATGAAGACAGAGCGGTGCTTGCCGCCGGTGCAGCCGAAGGCAATCGTCAGATAATTCTTTCCCTCTTCGTCATAGCGCGGAATTAAAAGGCCCAACAGAGATTTTGTCTGAGCGATAAAAGCCGGGAAGCTCTCATCTCCTGCTATGTAGTCCTGCACATCCGTTTCCCGCCCTGTTTTTTCTTTCAGCTCAGGTACCCAGTTCGGGTTGCGCAGGAAGCGCACATCGAGAACAAGATCAGCCTCGCGCGGCAGACCGTGACGATAGGCAAATGACATGACGGTCAGATTGAGGCGCCCCTGAATGAGGCCTTGCGTAAAGCCCTCAATGATTCGGCGCAGGTCATGGATCGATAGATCGCTGGTATCGATAACATAGCCGGAGGTATGTTTCAGTGCATACAACAGGGACTTCTCAGCCGCAATCCCGTCAGCAATCGAACGGTCGCGCGCGAGAGGATGGGTGCGGCGCGTCTCGGTAAAGCGTTTCAGCAAGACCGCATCATCTGCGGTCATAAAGATCGTTTTGACCAGCCAGTCCGTGCGATCTTTGAGAAGGTTGAGCGTTTCAAGTAGGGCCGCCGGATCAAAATTGCGTGTCCTGCTATCTACCCCGATGGCAATCGGACGCCCGCGCGAAGACCCTTCTGCAAGCAGTGGGTCAAGTAACACGAGGGGAAAGTTATCGAAGACTTCGAAGCCGATATCTTCAAGGACGTTGAGAGCGGATGACATTCCGGCCCCGGAGAGTCCGGTCACAAAGATCAGCGTATTTTTTTGAGGTGATTGTATTTCGCTATTCATATCAAGCTCGTGCAGGTTTCAGGCGCGTGACAAAACGGGCGCCAAGAATCTTTCCATTTTCATCAATTCGGTTCTCGGCGTGAATGGTTCCGCCGTGGCTGTCCATGATCTGCTTGGCGATAGACAGGCCCAGACCCGAATGAGTCCCAAAGGCTTCGGCGGCGGGGCGCTCGGAATAAAAGCGTTCAAACACTTTTGCCAGTTTGTTTTCGGGGATGCCGGGGCCATCATCTTCGACGGTGACTTTGACGCCTTCGGGCGTTTGTTCAACCTTGATATGGATAGGATGGTTTTCCGGAGAGAACGAAAGCGCATTCCCGATCAGGTTCTGGAAGACCTGCGCCAGACGCTGGGCGTTCCCGAGAACCATGACGGGCGAGCCAAGCCCGGTGAACTGGATATTATGGCCTTCCTGCTTCCCGCTGTCAGTCGCGCTCGCCAGTTCAAGACTACGCTCCAGTGGCTGGCGATGGGAATCGATCATCGGCAATAACACCTCTCTCAGATCGACAGGCGTCAGGATTTCGCGGAACAGCTCGGTGTCGAGGCGGGAGGCCTGCGAGATATCGGTGATCAGGCGGTCCATGCGTTGCAGATCATGAAGGATGATGTCCCCCAGCCGCTGGCGGTCATTTTCAGCCTTGATGCGGGGCAGGGTTTCAACGGCGGACCGCATCGAGGTCAAAGGGTTTTTCAGTTCGTGCGCCACATCTGCTGCAAAGCGTTCAATCGAATCGAGACGCTCGCTCAAGGCATTGGTCATCTGGCGCATGGCCAGAGAGAGTTCGCCGATCTCATCATCGCGGTCGCTGAGATCCGGAATGGCCACGCCCCGGTTGCCTTCGCGGATAAATTCGGCGGCAGAGGCCAGCTGACGCAACGGGTGTCCCACGACACCTGAAATATAAAGGGATAGCGAAATAGTGACGGTCAGGGCAATCAGGAAGAGTTTCAAGATGTCGAGGCGGGTATTGGCAAAAGTGCTTTCAATCGCTGTGTCTGAGCGGGTGACCAGAACAACGCCCACAATATCTTTCCCTTTTTTGATGGGGGCAGAGGAGGAAAGTACAAGATCGCCGTTGCGACCTTTCCATGCGCTCAGGCTGATATTCCCAGCGGCGGCGTCAATCACATCGGGCAGGTTGATATAATCTTCCGCGCTCACGACCGGATAGCTCGGCAGGTTAAAGCGGACAGCAAAAACATCCACAAGCTTGGCGAAGCTGTTTTCAATGAAACTGCCCACCGCTCCCGGAAGGCGGTTTTCGCGTTCAGCGAGTTCCGTGGGTCCCATCAAGCCAACGGTTTTTGTCTCTGTGAGAATTCCATGGCCCGGTGAAATCACATGGATTTGCTGGCGTTTCTGCTCAACAAAACTTTCCAGGAAAATATCGGCGGAATTTTTGTTGAAGGTCCCACCGGAAAAAGAGCTTTCACCTAGAACGGCAGCATAAAGCTGGGTTTCTGCCGACAGGGTCTCCATCTCGGCGTTCGTCAGCCCTTCGCGATAGCGATCCAGATAGGCAATTCCGATCACAAGGATGACGACTGCGAGCAGGTTGAAGCTCATGATCTTGTAGGTCAGCCGGCTTAAAGGCCGTGGAGCAATCGTAGTGGTTTGGGAGCTGGAGCCAGCGGAACGTCTGCTCATTCTTTATACTTATACCCGACGCCATACAGGGTTTCGATGGAATCAAATTCGCCGTCCACGTCGCGGAATTTGCGGCGGATGCGTTTGATATGTGTATCGACAGTGCGGTCATCGATATAGATGCTGTCGCCATAGGCTTGTGAAATCAGTTGGTCGCGGTTTTTTACATGACCCGGTTTTTGCGACAGGGTTTTGATCAAAAGATATTCTGTCACGGTCAAATTGACGGGTTGCCCTTTCCAGCTGCACAGATGGCGGCTGTCATCCAGCTCCAGATGGCCACGGCGGATTTTCTGGCTGGCCGTGTCGCTTCCGGACTGGGTGTTGATCTGGTTGCGGCGTAAGATGGTCCGGATGCGCTCGATCAAAAGGCGCTGGGAAAACGGTTTGGTGATGTAATCATCGGCCCCAAGGCGCAGCCCCAGAACCTGATCGACCTCATCGTCTTTGGATGTCAGGAAAATAGCCGGAAGCTGAGAAAACTCTCGAAGCTTGGTCAAAAGCTCCATCCCGTCCATGCGGGGCATTTTCACATCAAGCACGACAAGGTCGGGAGGATTGAGAGTAATGCCTTTGAGGCCCTCCTCGCCGTCATGATAGGTTTTCACCTCGAACCCCTCGGCTTCGAGAGCCAGGGCGACAGAGGTCAGGATATTGCGGTCATCATCAACGAGGGCGATCTTGTGAGTCATGCTGTCCAGTCTAACAGTCTCAGGTTAAAGAGAAAACCGGCAAGAAGAGATTTTGAAGCGATGGTTGGGGATTTTCTTATGAAAAAATTTGCCTTCGCAGGGAGCTTAACCTAGAAGTGAAGTGTTCGTATATCACACCGATCAGATATAAATCACGTTGCCCCGGAGCCACCCCATGAAGTTTCCCATGAAAAAGACCTCTTTCGCCCTCTCCATGGTGCTCATGGCCTCCGCCCTGGTTCTTCCGCTCTCTGTCTCGGCCCAGCAATCTCCTCAACTGGTTGTTCCGACGGCACCGGCAGCTTCGATTGAGGAATATACCTCCCGCCTTCTCGGTCTGAACCAGATCACCCCGCGCCAGAACCCTCAGTATAAGCTCGGCAGTACAGCCCTTAATCATCGCCTTCTCGACCAGAACCGCCGCGGCCTTGGCGAGGTCACGGATATTACCTTGGGCGAGGGTGGCTCGTTGAAATCGATTGAAGCCGATGTGATGGCAACCGGATTTGACCAGACTCTGGTCTTTGATGTGGTCGCTTATAACGTGATCTCTGATTCTGATGCGTTCAGTGTCACGATGACCCGCGATCAGGTGCAGGATAATCTCCCTGACCTGATGGCCCAGATGGACACTGCCGCCGGTGAGGATGGCGGACAGCCAATCACAGTCAAATCCCTGATCGGAGCCCGCGTGCAAACCAGCAAGGGCACACAGATTGCCGTCGTCGATGATGTGCTCATTCAAGAGCAGCGCAAAGTCGCCGCAGCCCTTCTGATCACGTTGATGGGCGGTGCAGGACGCACGACTGTTGCTGTTCCTTATATGGATGCCAAGATTGATCGCCGTGGCAGCAAAGCGACTGTCGAGGTCAGCGAAGAGCAAGCCCGCGTGATCAGCAATTATGCCAAAAAACGCTAATAAAACAGCGTTTTTACGTCAGGTATTTTCTTAAGATTTCAGTGTAGGTATCCGTCAGTTCCTTCAGGTCGCTGACCGTTGTGTGCTCGTCCGTTTTATGGATCGTCGCATTCAAAAGACCATACTCGACCGTCGGGCAATGCGGGGCAATAAAGCGGGCATCGGATGTCCCGCCGCCTGTGTCGAATTTCGGAACTTTTCCGGATATTTTTTCAACGGCGTCACGAACAAGATTGGTCCAGTCTCCAGGCTCCGTAATAAAGCTCGCGGCGTTCGACCAGATTTTCAGCTCATAAGGCTCCCCGGTCGTTTTCAAAAGTTCATTGAGCTTGGTCTCCAGAGAGTCCTTCGTCCATAAATTGTTGAACCTCATATTCAAAAGAGCCGTGGCTTTTGACGGGATGACGTTTGCGGCAGGATTACCGACATCCACGGATGACACCACCAGATGCGTCGGTGGGAAATGCCCTGTGCCGTCGTCAAAAGAATGATCGATTATTGAGCTTAACAAGCGGATCAATCTTGGGACGGGATTATCGGCTCGTTCCGGGTATGCGGAATGCCCCTGAATGCCCGTGACGGTGAGGGTGCCGTTCAAGCTGCCGCGCCGTCCGACTCTCAGGGTCTGGCCCATGGCGCTGGCATTGCTCGGCTCCCCGACGATGGCAACATCGGGTATCTGGTTGTTTTGGTTCATCCATTCGATGACTTTGACGGTGCCATTGATCGCAACGGATTCTTCGTCTCCCGTGATCAGAAGGCTGATTGATCCTTTGGGGCGCTGCTCATTCAAAAGCCTTGAAACGGCAGCAATAAAGGCCGCGTTACAGCCCTTCATGTCAGCGGTGCCGCGACCATACAGAATGCCATCTTCAATCGTTGCACTGAACGGCGGGTGTTTCCAGATGCTTTCATCGCCGGGCGGGACGACATCCGTATGCCCCAGATAACATAGATGCGGGCCTTCGGTGCCAAAGCGCGCGAAGATATTGTCAATCGGCGCGGTGCCCTCTTCTTCAAAGCGCAGGCGGTGAACCTCGAAGCCCAACGGGATCAGCGTATTAGCAACGACATCGAGCGCCCCGTCATCAGCAGGCGTGATCGAGCGGCACTTGACGAGCGCTTGGGTGAGGGCGACAGGATCAATCACGAAGCAGCTCGTTGATGCTGGTTTTGCTGCGGGTTTTTTCGTCAACGCGTTTGACGATCACGGCGCAGGCAAGCCCCGGCCCCGGTGAGCCGTCCGGCAGGTTGCGCCCTGGGAGCGTGCCGGGAATGACGACGGAATAGGCGGGCACACGACCCATGAAAATTTCACCCGTGTCGCGGTCGATGATCTTAGTGGATGCTCCGAGGAACACACCCATGCTGATAACTGACCCCTCTTCGACGACGACACCTTCGGCGACTTCGGACCGCGCCCCGATAAAGCAATTATCCTCAATAATCACAGGCCCGGCCTGCACGGGCTCTAACACGCCGCCAATCCCGACACCGCCTGAAATATGGCAGTTTGCACCGATCTGGGCGCATGATCCGATGGTGACCCATGTATCGACCATCGTGCCGGTTCCGACATAGGCGCCGATATTGACGAAGGACGGCATCAAGACGACGCTTGGGGCGATATAAGCGCCACGGCGCACGAAGGATCCGGGAACGGCGCGGAAATTTGCTGCGGCAAATTCTTCTTCTGTCCAGTTGCTGGTTTTCGCGGGAACCTTGTCCCACCACAGGGATTCACCCGGGCCGTTGGCGATGATCTGGTTCGGGGTCAAACGGAAGGACAGTAGAACGGCTTTTTTCAGCCATTGATTGACCGTCCAGGCGCCGTTGACCTTGTTTGCAATCCGCAACTCGCCGCGGTCGAGCGCATTGATCGCCTGTTTGACGGCGCAGCAGATTTCAGGTGTGGCCTGCGCGGGGAGGTCGGCGCGGTTTTCCCACGCGCGGTCAATGATATCTCGGTCTAAATCTTGGTGCTGCTGATCCATGAGGGCCGCCATCTGAAGGGGTTAATGCACCGAGCTTGCCTCAATCGTTCCGTAAAGTCACTGGCTCCGCCGCCGAATTTTATAAATTATTCGCGTCCGGCGTCGCCGCAATGCGCTGGACAAATGTTGGTGGGGGGCTATTTTCAATCTGAAGAGGTCTTTATGCGCATTTCCCTGTTTCTATCTGCTTTGTGTGTTGCAGGCTGTCTCGCGGCGCCTGCCAGGGCCGAGAGCCAGACGCTGATCTATGACCTCTATGCGGGCGGGTTCCATGCCCTTGAAGCCAAGGCCGTGCTTGAGGAGAGCAAAGACCGCTATGCGATGACCTTGACATCGGGCACGACCAAGACATTCAAGCTGGTGGCCCCTTGGTCTGGAACCTTCAAGGTGGCTGGCTGGAAGCGGGGAGAGAAACGGCAGCCGGAAACCTATAACGTGATTTCAAAAATCACCGACAAGCTCAAAACCAAGGATTACCGCTACGCCTCGTCAGGAAAGCTCCTGTCGTTCAAGGCAACCGAGAACGGCAAGGATAAAACCCCTGAAAAAATTGAACCAGAACTGACTCCGCCGGGCATTACCGATGTTTTGACGACCACACTACTGGCCCGTGACCGGGTCAATAAAACAGGGTCTTGTGATGGCTCATCCCTGATTTTCGATGGCGACCGCAGCTTTACCCTGACCTTTAAAAGCACGGGGGATGAAGTCCTTCCAGTGAGCGATTACAATATCTTCAATGGCCAAGCGATTGGCTGCACGTTCGAGATGACCCCAGAAAAGGGCAAATGGAAGAAAAAGCTCAGGGGCTGGCTGATGTTGCAGGAACAGGGGCGAAAACTGGACAGTATGCCGACTGTCTGGTTTGCAAAAATCCCCGGGGGGGATGGCACCTATGTCCCGGTCAAACTCCAGGTCAAAACCAATTATGGCACCCTGATTCTCCATCTGCGCTCTGCTGCCGGGACAGATGGGAAAATTTTCACGGCGGCGGCTAAAAAAGCCCCGTAAAACCGCTTTTAAAGTCTCTATGTGGGTCTTTGCGGTGGGGCTGATTCTTCCTCTTGCAATGCAGTGAAATATCATGTGACTTGAGAACCTGCCGGGCTCCGGCAAGGTACAAAAGGAACATCATGAGTAAAGCAGCATCCCGCCAGAAATCAAACTCTGCCCCTCGCGCCAAAGTGTCGCAGGGGCTGGCTGTCGTCATCCTGGCGGCCGGCAAAGGCACGCGGATGAAATCCCAGCTCGCGAAGGTGCTGCACCCGATCGCCGGGCTTCCAATGATCTCTCATATCATCAAGGCTGCCGAGAGCCTGACGCCTCAAAAAATTATAGTGGTACTGGCTCCGGGCATGGATGACGTTGCCGCAGCCGTTGCCCCTCATACCGTTGCCATCCAGAAAGAAGCCAAAGGAACTGCTGATGCCGTGAAGGCCGCCACAGCTTTGCTTGGTGATTTCAAGGGGCAGGTGCTGGTCATCTATGGCGACATCCCGCTCGTGACCTCTGCAACCTTGTCTGCTTTGCTTGAACATCATCGCCGTGGCGATGATCTGGGGGCGACTTTCCTTGCGATGGTTCCGCCAGACCCGAAAGGCTATGGTCGTATCTTCCAGAACCCCGACGGCACCTTGGCGCGCATCGTTGAAGAAGCTGACGCAACCTCTGACGAAAAACTCGTGCGTCTGGTCTGGAGCGGTCTTTTGGTGATGGAGGGCGATGGTCTGCATGATCGTCTGGATCAAATCAAAAACAACAACGCCCAGAAAGAGTATTATCTCGTCGACCTGCCGAAAATTCTGTCGAAAGACAACATGTCAACCGGTGTGATCCGTGGTGATTATTACGAACTGCGCGGCGTCAATTCCCGCGCTCAGCTCGCCGAGCTTGAAATGGCGTGGCAGAACCGCAAACGCATTGAAGTCATGAATGACGGCGTGACCCTGCAAGACCCGAACACGGTCTATTTCACATGGGATACTAAAATTGAAAAAGATGTGACCGTGGGCGCGAGCGTTGTCTTCGGCCCGGATGTCACAGTAGCGTCCGATGTTGAAATTCGCCCTTTCTCGCATATCGAAGGGGCTGTGATCCGCTCCGGGGCTGTGATCGGCCCGTTCGCACGTCTGCGTCCGGGATCTGATATTGGTCGTGATGCCAAAATCGGCAACTTCGTCGAAATCAAGAATTCAAAAATCGGCACCGGGGCCAAGGCCAATCATCTTGGCTATATCGGCGATGCCGAACTGGGCGACCACAGCAATTTCGGTTGCGGGGCAATCACCGTGAATTATGACGGCAAAACAAAATCGAAAACGACGATTGGCAAAAACGTCATGATCGGCTCAAACTCAAGCCTCGTGGCTCCGGTCACGATTCATGACGGGGCTTATATCGCTGCCGGATCGACGATTACCAAGGATGTTCCTGCGGATGCTCTGGCGATTGGCCGGGCGCATCAGGATGTAAAACTTAATCGCGGCAAAGGCCGCATGAAAACTAAATAGAGACGACACAACAGGGAGACTGAGTATATGTGCGGGATTGTTGGGATTATCGGTAAAAAAGATGTCAGTCCAATGCTGATCGAAGGATTACAGCGGCTTGAATATCGCGGCTACGATTCCGCCGGGATCGCCACGCTGGTCGATGGAAAAATTGAACGCCGCCGCGCCAAGGGCAAGCTGATCAATCTCGGTGAAAAACTCGGAGCTGAGCCACTATCGGGCCATATCGGTATCGGCCACACACGCTGGGCGACGCATGGCGAGCCAACCGAGAATAACGCCCACCCTCATGCCACGGAACATGTCGCGGTTGTTCACAATGGCATCATCGAAAACTATATCGAACTCAAAGAAGAGCTCTCCCAGCATCAGGTGCGGTTTGAAACGGAAACTGATACCGAAGTCATAGCCCACCTTGTCACCCATTATATGAAACAGGGCCATAAGCCGGAAGAGGCTGCCCATAAGGCGTTTGACCGCTTGAAGGGTGCCTATGCGCTTCTCTTGATGTTCACCGGCGAAGACAATCTTCTGATCGGGATGCGTCAGGGTACGCCTTTGGCCGTTGGGTATGGCGATGGTGAAATGTATGTCGCGTCTGATTCGTA
>Ga0075163_10010244_pt1 | contig 12269 bp, 13 predicted proteins | sample JI1023141ADNA_FD_71478 | JGI IMG/M metagenome (GOLD analysis project Ga0075163, IMG submission 71478) | Wastewater effluent complex algal communities from Wisconsin, to seasonally profile nutrient transformation and Carbon sequestration -... | ecosystem: Engineered > WWTP > Effluent > Algae...
GAGAGAGAGAGAGAGAGAGAGAGAGAGAGAGAGAGAGAGAGAGAGAGTTTGCTCGCAGCGCGCTAGGCTCGACGCTCGCGCGTTAGAACGTTTCCGGCCACGCCCAGGCTGCCGGGCCCGACGACGGGCGTCCACGAGACCGCAGGCGCTGCGGGCTTGCGCCGCACCACGCCGACCATCGCGCCGGCCAAACCACCGATCTGCAGCAACCCATCGGTGACGAGCACCGCATTCGCCAGGGCCCCGGCACTGCCGCGCACGTACGTGAACGGACCCACCAGCGGAAGATCGTCTGGCCCGATCGCGAGCACCGCTTCCCCTGGGACGAAGGCTACGACGCCCCGAAGCAACCTCGCTACTGGTAGCCCTTCTCCTCCACGCGGCCGGGCGGGGTCGGCGCGACGTTGAGCGCAGCGCACGCGGTGGACCAGGCGGCGTCACCGGGATAGAGGGCGCTTCGGAGATAGGCCCAGGTGAGGTGCTGCACGGCGGTCACGCGTTCCGGGCTCTCGTCGGTCGTCTCCGCCACGTCGTAGCCCGATATGCCACCAAGGCAGTGCTCGCCACCGAACAACGTGAGCAAGCTCTTCTTGCCCTGGCTCAGAAAGTACGGATCGGCGTGCCAGCTGGGGCCAGCGACCGTGAGATGCGTGGAAGCGTCCTTGTCGCCCGCCACCACCAGCGCAGGCGTCGTCATGTTGGTAAAGTCGATGGTGGAGAAGAATCCGTAGTTCTCCGCCGCGAGCTTGCTGAGCGCATCGCCGCGACCCGGCGCCGCCAGGAGCACGCCCGCCTTGATGCGCGGCTCGGCGAAGCTCACCTTTGGCTCCCGGTGCGTCGCCCCCAGCAGCAGGCTCGCAGTGTGCCCGCCCATGGAGTGCCCGACGACCGCGACGCGGCCGCGGTCCAGGCGTCCGCGCACCTCGGGAACCTGCGTCTCCAGGACATCCAGGTTGTCGAGAATGCGCGTCATGTCCAGCGCGCGAGACTGCCAGAAGAGCGGCCCCTCGGGCCCTGTGGGGTCGACCCGCGGATCGCCGCTCAGCGTCTTCGAGCTCAGGTGCGTGGGCTGGAGGACCACGAACCCGTGCGCCGCCCAGAAGCTGGCGAGCGGGGCATATCCATTCGAGGAAGAAAGATGATTCGATCTCCCCTGCCCGTGCGACAGCAAGATGATGGGCAGATCGCCGCCGACCACCGGCGCGGAGACGCGCAGCTGCAGATCGACCGCGCGCCCCGGAGCCGGCACGGTCACCGGGCTCACCGAGAAGACCGGTACCGCGTCATTCACTTTGCGCCCCCGTCTACTTGCTTATCCATATAGGCCCGAACGCTCACCCAGGCATTGGGCTGCGTGTACACGTCGCCGTGGGCGGTGAGCGCCGCATCGCACACCACGTGCGCGACCTCGGCGGCCGACTGCGTGGCGCCTCCGACGGCAGCGAGCACCTCGGCGGGGAGCTTGCCCGGATCGGAGGTGCGCTCACCCAGCGCGTTCAGACCGAAGTCGGTCGCGATGCGCCCGGGATACACCACCACCACGCGCACGTCGGGGTGCGTGCCCGCCAGCTGCATGCGAAACGCCTCCGAGAGCGACATCATGGCGGCCTTCGACGCCGCGTAGGCCGCACGCGGTGGCAAGGGCGTACGGCCCAGGAGCGACGACACGTTCACGATGGCGCCATTGCCGCGCGCCATGAGGTGCGGCGCCACCACCTGCATGCCGTAGAGCACGGACTTCAGGTTGTCGCGCATCATCGCGTCCACGTCGTCGTCGGTGATGTCGAGGAGGTTGCGACCGATGCCGCGCCCGACGTTGTTGATCCACACGTCCACGCGGCCGAATCGGGCCACGGCTTGGTCGAAGATGCGCTGCACGTCGCCGCGCTTGGTCACATCGGCAATCACCGCGAGCGCCTGGCTTCCGCAGCGCGCCGCAACGTCTCCAAGCGGCCCCTCGCGCCGGGCAGCCAGCACGACCGATGCGCCTCGTTGCGCCAGCTCCTCGGCAACTGCAGCGCCCACGCCCCCACTCGCTCCGGTGATAACCACGACCTTTTCCGCAAAGTCTCGATTCGTCATGTGCACCTTGGTACGTCCGAAGGCACCGGCGCGATTGTAGGGACCGGACATTTTCGGTCGCCACCACCCCCGCCTTGAAGCCGGGGACTCGCCGTGCAACAGTCGAGAGAGCGATGGATTCCGCAACCCCGACCTTCGCGCTCTCCCGCTTCATCGAGGACGTTCGCGAGGTCGTCCCCACACCAGGCGGACCGCTCGACGTGGAGCAGATTCCGGATGGCCGCACCACCCTCGTCTTTCGCGTGCTCGAAGCCGGGCGCAAGGGCGACGTGGCGGTGGCCGGTCCGCGAACGCGCGCCAAGTCCAAGCACGCCACCGGCATCGCGCGGGTAGTGGTGGTGCAGTTCAAGCCGGGCTGGTCGGGATCACTCCTCGGCGTGGCGACGAACGAACTGACCGACCGCACCGTGCTCCTCCAGGACATCTGGGGCCCCGCCGGCGCCGACCTCTGTCGCGAGCTCCTCGAGGCGCCCACCCTTCCCGCGATCGTCGACCGTCTCGGCCGCGCACTGGCTCTTCGCAGCCGCCAGACCTTCGAGCCCGCCTCCGCGCGTCTCGCACGCCAGGCCGTTCGCTTGCTCGAGAACGGCGAGGTCCGCGTCGAGAACGTCGCCACCCAGCTCGGCGTCACCGCGCGCCACCTCCGCCGCGCCTTCACCGAGAACATCGGCATCGGTCCCAAAGAGTACGCGCGCACGGTCCGTCTCCAGCGCGCCCTGCGAAGCGCCGCCACCTCCAAGGACTGGGCCCGCATCGCCGCCGAGTCCGGCTACTACGATCAAGCGCACCTCATCTCCGACTTCCGTCAGCTCGTCGGCGTCACCCCCGGCGCCTTCGCCAAACGCCACGCCGCATAGAGAGGCATCTCCGGCTCCCCTCCCGTACGCGGCGCCAGCCCGCGGCCCTCCGGCTCCCGTCCCCCGTAGACGGCCCTCACGTACGCGGCGCCAGCCCGCGGCCCTCCGGCTCCCCTCCCGCGTAGACGGCCCTCCCGTACGCGGCGCCAGCCCGCGGCCCTCCGGCTCCCCTCCCGCGTAGACGGCCCTCACGTACGCGGCGCCAGCCCGCGGCCCTCCGGCTCCCCTCCCGCGTAGACGGCCCTCACGTACGCGGCGCCAGCCCGCGGTTCTTCGGCTCCCCTCCCGCTTGCGGGAGGGGCTTGGGGGAGGGAACGGGCATAACAACGAGCTCGAACTAGCTCTCTCCGGGCCGCTGACACGCCACGAAGACACCACCCTCGATGACGAGCTCCACGCCATGCTCGACATCCCACGGGCATTCGCCACTCAAACTGACTCGGCGCCCATCGGCCTCGATGAGCACATGGGTGAATCGAATCTCCGATACGCCCGGCACACGCCCCAGCCCATATTCCGCAACGTGCGCAGCGAGGAGCGGTGCAGCGCTATCCAAGAACCCTGGCGCGAACGACCGCATCCGCGCGATGGCATCCAGCTGCGCCCGCGAAGGCAGCGCAAGACGGCTCTCGGGCTGCAGGTGCAGCGTGAGCTGCTTCCCGATGAACCCGACGTCGATGCGCGAGGACCACGCGTAGTCGTCGCGCACGAGCTTGCCCGTCAGACCGGCCTCGCGAACCATGCGCGCCAACGCCTCGTCGTGCGTGCGCATGAAAGCGTCCAGCTCCCGCATCGAGAGGTCCACGCCAGCCGGGTCGAGTACGTGATGCGTGCGATAGAACGCACCAAGGCGCGCGGCAAGGCGCCGAGCCAGCTCGTACGCAGGAGACGAATCGCCCGAAAGGAGCGACATCTCGAAGCCACACGGTTGCGCCCGAAGTCGCGCAAGGGCCTCCGGCGCGCACGCCTCGGATGCCCACCCCAGCTCTCGCTCGAGGCGCTCGGTATTCGCGGAGTACAGGCCGACCAGGGTCCGGTCCATGGTCACGCGCCACCCGGGAACCATCACGCTCTCGGCGACCTCGGCCCCCGCTGGCGCCACCGCGCGAACGTCGTCCATGGCGAGCGCCCGAGGACTGAAGAAGAACACGCTTTCCACTACGCACACCCCTTTCGCGAAATCAGAATCACCGGACGTACGCCGTAGTAGGGAGTCGCTACCTGCCCGTAGGTCTTCACGTTGCTCCGGGCGCCCACGAACGAGGCACGCGACGCGTCCTCGTGCGTTTGGGTCCGCGACCACCACCACGAGCACCCGCGCTTCTCGCCGTCCACCGTCACGTAGTCTGCCTCGACACCCTTGTCGTACACGTACAAACGGCACCCGTCGGCCTTCGCGGCTGCGGCGAACTTCGTTCCCACCGTGCGGCGGCGGATCTTTCCATCGCCGCCATCGCGCGGGTCGGTGAAGGTCTTCAGCTCGAAGGCGCTGAGCAGCGACACGCGGTCTTCGGTGTCGGCGTCGCAAGTCCGCGGACGAATGCAGGCCTTCTCTGCCTCGGAGAACGCGGCCTCGTAGAACGCGCCGGCGAGCCACGCCCGCAAATCACAGTCTCGCCACGTGGTGTCCAGATTCGCCCGGTGATACCGCTTGCAGTCGAGCAGGTACTCGCTGACCAGGAGCACATCGCCGTCGACCGCCTGCAGCACGCGCCACTGTATGGGCGTGCGCTCGACGCCGTCCTCGCCCTGCGGATACGCGCCGAAGTACACGACATCGCCCACCACCGCGTCCCGCACCATGACGCGACTCTACCTCGAGTAGGGGCGGTCCTACGCAGAGAACGCCTGGGGGGCTATGATCCTCGTGACAGCGTTGCGTCACGCTTCCGGAGTGATAGCCTCACCCCACCTGAGGGGTGAACATGCTTCTTCGACGCGCAGCGCTCGGCGCTCCTGTGCTTGCTCTCGTTCTTCTGCACTGCAGCTCCGATCCGCCTGGGTCGACGCCAGCGGACGCCGGCGCAGATGTCGCCACCGTCCCTCGCCGCGATGCCGGGCCCAAGCCTCCCGAGGCCGATTCGGGCGTGGACGCGCCAGTCGTCGACCCCAACGCCACCGAGGGCGGCGATGCTCGCTTCGAGGCGCGGTACAACGAGCTGAAGTTCGAAGACGGCACCGTCACGCGTACGTTTCTGGGCTTCTACGACCGCACACTGGGCACGATGTGCAACGTGGGCAGCGCTGGAGCCGGCAAGTTCTATTGCCTACCGGTCACTTACAACGGCGCGGAGTTTCCACAGTTCGCCGACGCGAGCTGCACGCGGCCGGCGGTCGTCCACCGAACGTGGTGGCCGTACACTGTGGCCGACCTCGGCGACCAACGCTGCGACCACCAGTACTACAAGAAGGGAGCGCCCACCGCAGCACGGGTCGCCTACTACAAGGATGCCGACGGGACGTGCAAAGGCGGGTCGGTATGGAGCGACGATTCCGTGTACCCCATCACGCCCATCGCGACGACCCAGCTCGGAGAGTTCACCCGAACCGACGAGACGCGCGCGTTCCCCGAGGAGAAGGGCGGCTCACGACTGGCCCTTCGGGCCGATCGCTTCCGCTACGCAGACGGCGCGTTCGTCTCCCGTGATGCGGATATCTACGACCTGCAGACGGCCTCCAAGGGAGAAGAGGCGCTGGCCACCGACGGGGTGCACCGTTTCATCCCGGCGCGGCGCCCGGCCACCGGCTGGTTCTTCGGTTCGGCTGCTTGCGACACCAGCACCTACAGCCTCGCGCTCGATATCCACGCTTGGCGCGACCTATGCAGCTCGACGCCGGAACGGCGCGCCGGCTGGTACCAGGACAAGTTCGTAGGCAACTGCGCCCAACGAGAGTATCACCCACGGCCAACCGTCGCACCGCTGGCCACGTGGTGGCACCATCCTGGCAATGGCCAGTGCGTCGCGGCTCCACCCGACCTTCGCGCGCAATACGACGTATACCCTGTGGGTATCGTCCCCGACGAGGCTCCGCCCGGAACGCTTGCAGAGCTGACGCATCGGTGGTCCTCGGCCGCGTTCGGAGCGACCTCTGGCACGCAGCTCATTGCCAAGAGCGACGTCACGGAGTCGGCCGACGGCCTCTCTCTCCGGGCCCGCACGTGGCAACTGTTCCTCAAAACCAACGACACGCCGTGCAAGCCGAGTGGCGGCCCCAGCGGCGTAGCCCGTTGCCGCCCGGACGAGAACGTCATCGCCACATTCCGCGAGCTCTATGGCGACAGCGAGTGCACGCAGAAGACCATCGGGGCCCTCTACGCTCCCAGCTGCGAGCAAGCCAACCGACCAAAGACCTACGTCCGCAGCCCGGAGTTCCCTTATCCCATCTACCGATACCCCGCGAGCTTCGGCACACGAACTGCGGTCTGGGCCAAGCAGGGGGCATCCTGCTTGCTCCTTCCCGCCAGCACGTCGGCGGAGTATTTCGACCTCACCACGCTCCCGCTCGTGCCCGAAACGGAGTTTCCGAAGGTCATAAGCGGCACCATCAATCCATAGACTGCGCGATTCTCGCCCACTTCATTCGTGGCCTGAGCAAGCAACCACGCCGCCCACGGAAAGCGGTACTCCCAGCGAGAGGTCGCCCTTCCCGCCCAGCAGCGACGCACCCGATTCGGTCAGCTCGTACCTCGAGAGCACCGGGCTGCGCGCACGCTCCACCATGCGCAGAGCCGGCGCCGAAGGCGGATGCACGGCCCACGCCGCGAGCCGGTCGGCCATGGATCCATCTCCGGCGCACTCCGTCCAGCGGCGAGCAACGCTGGATGCCGCGTCCGACAAGAAGTCGCTGGCACGCACCGTCGCGCGCGCGGCTTCGAGAATCCACCGGTCGAGCTCGGAAAGGCCGGGAGGCGGGAGGCGCGGAAGCAGGCTCCGCAGGAGCTCCCCGAACGCCGCTTCGTCGGATAGGAATCCCGTTTCGCTCACCGAGAGGAACCGCGAGAGGTCGCTCGATACGAATCGACTCCACGTCTCCGCGCCTGCGGCGATCTCGGCTGCGCTGAGCTCTCTCGGTGGTTCATCGCCAACCAGGACCCGAGCCCGCGAGATTGCGGCACCACGCGGCGCGTGAGCGCACAGGAGCGCGAGCGCAAGACTCGCCATCCAGCCGTCGTCCATCCACACCACGAAGGACGAGCCATCGGCGATGCGCCGTGCGAGCGCGCCGTAAGCGTGGCGAACGTACTTCGCCTCCTGAGCCCCTCGGTGCGCCACGCGAAGCGCGCAGTGCTCGGAGAGATCGGGCGAAGATGGGCCCACCAGGAGATTGTCGTTCAACCCCAGCTTCACCGCACGTGAGGGGATGGGCAACCTGCGATACGGCACCAGGATGAGATGAACCCGCATCAAGACTCCGTTGAGCCCCGCCGTAGCTCGTCCAGGCGCCCCAGCGCCTCCTGCTCCGCGTCCGCGTCGCCTGCCTCCCGAGCGTACGCCTCGACGCGTTCGAGCTCGGCGATGGCGTCATCGAAGAGACCAAGCGCGACGTATCGCTCGACGAGCTGTCTGCGGACCGTGCGTCGACTCGAGTCCAGCGTGAGCACCGTGGTCATGACAGCACAGACGCGAAGATCCGCGTGGCTCCCTCCGGAGGCGAGCTCGCGTTCGCAGAAGAGTAGATACTGTTCTATGGCGCCGGAGACGTCCCCGTTGCGGGCGCAATGATCTCCACGTGCGAGCGTTGCGCGCTGCTGCGGGTCGTCGGCTCCCACGTTCACTACCCGCTACCTTCGACGTACTTGGCGAAAACCGATAGGCCTTTGCGAACCGTTACGTTCAGTCGACGCTGCAAGATTGGAATGGGCAGCGGCGTGTCGGCCGCATTCAGTTCGTCGTATGTACCCATGATGCGCGAAGCCCCTCCGTCGCCGCACATGTTCACGCGCATACCTTCGGCCAGGTGAAGGAAGCCATCTCCCGAGATCAACCGAATCGGTGGCCCTTCCCACTCCGACACCACGAGGGTGCACGTGGTGTCGGCGCCGAGGACCACATCCGACCCGGGCTCGAACGTCCCCTCGGCAACGATTGGCGCATGCTCCACATCGGCACGGCACACCGCCACCTTCAGCCTTGTCCCCATCGTCGAAGCGTACGGCGCACGACCCGACAGCGAAAGCCCGAAGCGCATCGCACTCTCACCCACGACCTCGACGAGCTCTCGGCACGGGCCTGTGCCCTTCGGGTTCATGGTCCTACCGCCCGTCGCCGAGCTCGAAGCCTGCTCCCAGCCCGTGGTCGTCCTCTCGAACGAGTACTCCGTGCCCATGAGGTTCTCCGTGGTGCTCTCGGGGATGGATATCTACCCATCGACGACTCCAAGAGCGGCGAAGACTGGTTCATCATCACCACGCACGACAACGCTCTTCGACCAAGCCACGCGCTACCAATCGAGGGTGCACAAGAGCATAAAGCTGCACCTCTTCTGGATCACCGATCTGATGAACACCCCGCCCTGATCACGCTACGCGCACGCTCTGCACCTCCGCGGCGGCACAAGGTGGCACGCCGCAGAGAAAGTTGAGCGCGAAACCCCCATCGCTTCTCGCATGGGCGGGTATGATCTTCGTGACATCATTGCGCGAAATTGCCTGCGTGTTAGGCTCGTTTCAACGGAGAGGGCGCTCGCCGAGGCTCGTTCTCGTTCCTTCGCAATGCAGTGGGGTTGGGGAGCCGGTCGAGGTTCTTGGGTCGGGCGCGCCCATCGATTTGGAGCGCTCGGCGACGGGCCGGCTCGATCACGCAATGGAGACTTCTCGATGACAATTCGAAGCATGGCAGGCGCAATTGCAGCATTGGTCCTGGTGGCCGGCTGCTCGAGCAGCGTTCCCAAGAGCAGCGGGGTGGAATCGGCCGATGCCGGGCCCGAGGGCTCGGTCTTGCCACCGGGCGAAATCCCCCTCGCCGATACGCCGGTGTGGAAGGCCACGAGCGCACAGATCGAGATTCGCGGATTCGGCTTCTTCAGCGGTTCGTTCGCCTACGTCGTGGCTCGAGACGCGTTGACCGCGGAGCAGCGCACCAGCGTCGAGGGGTTGCGCCTGCTCGCCGCGAAGCCGACCGCGAAAGTGAGCGACATCGAAGACTTCGGAATTCGCATCGTCGACGCCAACGGCGACGTGGCCGAGTATCGCGCCACCGAAGGCGACGCGCTCAGCGGGGACGAGGGCACCCAGCGGCAATCCCTGCCCACCGTGGCCTTCCGCACGCTCCAGCCGTTTCTGAAGACCATCCACTGCCTGGGGGCGCGGGCCACACCGAACAGCCCGGGCGGCACCGCGGCGCCGACCCTCGCAGACGCCGTTCTCACCGACGCCCCGACCCTTCCCCAGGATACCGGCTGCAGCAACGGTCTGTTCGTTCCGTACGATTGCAGTCTCAGCGCGCAGCGCCTCGAAGTGCCCGCCGCAGCGACCTATCGCATCACGCCCGAGCGATGCTTCGAGCGCACCACTCTGCACCTGTTCCGCGCCGACGACAGCTCGCTGGTCGTGGAGAGCCCCGCCGGTACCGCATGCCAGCCCCTCGAACGAGCGCTCACGCCGGGCAGCTACTGGCTCCTCGTGAACAAGGCCAACGCGAGCGGCTGCCCGAGCCAGGGGACGGCCGGCGACCTACTCTTCCGCGTGACCAAGTCTCTGTAGTCTCGCGGCACCAACTCGGAAAGACAAACGGTCATCCCGAGTTCACGCGCGGGTCGCGCCAGTATCTCGAAGAAACAAAGAGTCATCCCGAGCGAAGCGAGGGACCCCCTCTGTCAATTCGTCGCAGAGGACCGAGGGGCCCCCTCGCTGCGCTTCGGGGTGACCGCGAACTGAAACGGAGTGGGTTCGCCGCCCTGTTTCTTAGGAGCGAAGCGAGGGACCCCCTCTGCGGGTGCACGGTCTTGCATTCTTGCCGCTCGTGGTTGCATCGATGGGCGTTGTGGCGCATCGATGCAAGACGCAGGATTGGGGGTATGAAGAACGTGACGACGCGTGAGGTGGTGATTCCGCAGCTGACCGATCCGGAGGGGCTCGTGGTGCGCGAACGTGCGCTTCCCGCGCTGGCGGCGGACGAGGTGCTCATCGCCATGGAGGCGACCGGGGTCTCGTATGCGGAGGTGCAGATGATTCGCGGGAAGTACCCGGGTCAGCCGGCGTTCCCGTTCGTGCCGGGCTACGACGTGGTGGGAAGGGTCTCGGCGGTGGGTTCGGGCGTCGACCGGGCGCTCGTGGGAAAGCGCGTGGCGACCATCACCGAGACGGGATCGTGGGCGGAGCACGTGGTGCGGCGCGCGCACGAGCTCGTGGTGGTGCCCGAGGGGCTGGATCCGGCGGAGGTCGACACGCTCATCGTGAACGGCGTCACCGCGTACAAGATGCTTCACCGGACGGCGAAGGTGCGGCCCGGGCAGACCATCGTCGTTCACGGCGCAGGGGGCGGCGTGGGAACGGTGCTGGTGCAGCTGGCGCGGCTCGCCGGCGTGAACGTCATCGGCACCTGCAGACCCGCCCAGCGCGAGGCGGTGGAGGCGATGGGCGCGACGTTCGTGGACTACACGCGCAAGCAAGTGCCGGAAGACGTGCGCGCGCTGGCGCCCGCCGGCGTCGATGCGGTGTTCGATCACGTGGGCGGCGATTCCTTTCGAACCTCCTATGCCATGCTGCGCCCGGGTGGTTTCATGGTTGCGTTTGGCAACGCGTCGCTGGCTCGCGGAACGGGATCGCAGTGGGGCGCATTCGTGGGCTTCTTCCTTCGCAAGGCCCTCTGGAGCTTCAAGCCCGGCGGACGGCGCATGACCTTCTTCGATATCTGGGGTCGCGGCACCTTCGGCGCCGACCGCATCTTCCGGCCCAAGCGCTTCTGGCGCGAGCTCCGGGAAGACATGGAGCGGCTCATGGATCTACTGGCCACCGGCAAGCTGAAGGCCAATGTCGCGCGCCGGATACCGCTCCTTCGCGCGGGCGAAGCCATCGCGCAGCACAGGGCGGGCGGCTTCGTGGGCAAGATCGTCCTCGAAGGTCCGGGCCTCGCGGCGTGCGGTTGACTCAGTTGGCGGGCGCCACGGGAGCGCTCTCGTCACCGGGGTCGCGGGGGTAGACGCGATCGGAGTCCGAGTCGTCGGGCGGCGGCGGAGGCGGCTCGACGAACGTCGGACCATCCCATTCGCAGACCCTGAGGGGCACGACGCTGTCGGCCGTCCCGTCCGGCACGCGGCAGCGAAGGTGGGTGGTCTTCGGCACGTCCGACGCGTTGGCCGGCGAGCTCATGTCGGCCCGGTTGCGGCGCTCCAGGGCTGCGCACTCGCCGTCGCCCTGGCAAACCAGCTCGGCTTGAAGCTGGCCGCAGTCGCTCGCGCACGCCGATTGCGAGGCATGGCCCAAACCCCAGCAACACGACGTCCCAGCGGGGCAGTCGAGCGCGGTGGTGCAATAGTGGTATCGAACCGCGACGTCTTCGGAGGTGCCGATGCCGGGGTCGACGCCTTCCACGACGCACGTGTGCTCGCCACCGGCGACGCGGCACACGGGGGTCGCCGGGGGGCAGCGCGCGTCACCACAGGTCGCCCGGCCGACGAAGATCGCGCCGCACCGTGCGCTGCTCCAGCAGCGTTGGGTACGTCGCTGGGTCCCGTCGAAGTACATGCACGGCGGGCCGCCATCACGACAGACCTCGTGCGCGCACTCGTCGAGCGGGCTGCACTGGACTCGGTGCTGGTCGCCGCACTGCTCGCCGTCGCCGCAGTCGCGATCGCCTCGCACCTCGCAACAGCGCAAACCGCCTTCGCAGTCGGCGCGATCGTCGCACTCGAGGGTGGCGTCCACCTGCCGCGGATCGGCCCTGGCATCGGCGCAGAACCAGCCTCGGCCCGCGCCATCGAACTGGCACACCTGGCTGCCGCCCTTGCAAAGCTCGGCGCCACACACGATCGTCCCCACGGTGGTTCGGAGCGGATCCTTCGACGCCGCCCCCGAGACCCGCGTGCGCCAATCCAGCGGCTGGTGCCGGGTCGGGCTCCTCCAGGTGCGCGTCTGCTTGGCGTTCGCTGCCTGCGTGGTGGGCGAGGTCGACAGGCGCTTCGTGGCGCACGCAGCCACGAGGAGCAGCAGCACGACGAGATGCGCAGTCGTTCGAGCACGCCCTCCCGCTGTTCGCACCGTGCTCATGGCTCGATTGTACACGGAGGCAGCGCAGCCGTGAGGGTCATCCCGAAGGTCGCGCGTGGCGCGGCAGGCCGCTATCGCACGTGGCCGGAGAAGGTCGGGCGCGCCCAGGTTCGGCCGTACAA
>Ga0075163_10010247_pt1 | contig 12268 bp, 8 predicted proteins | sample JI1023141ADNA_FD_71478 | JGI IMG/M metagenome (GOLD analysis project Ga0075163, IMG submission 71478) | Wastewater effluent complex algal communities from Wisconsin, to seasonally profile nutrient transformation and Carbon sequestration -... | ecosystem: Engineered > WWTP > Effluent > Algae...
TCATGATGCGTGCGAAAGCGCATTTCGAAGATATCCGCGACAAGCGCGAAGCTGTCATTGTCACCGAAATTCCGTATCAGGTGAACAAGGGCAAGCTTCTGGAGCGTCTGGGTGAGGTTGCGCGCGAAAAAATCGTTGAGGATATTTCCGACGTGCGCGATGAATCCGACCGTGATGGCGTGCGTATCGTCGTGGAACTGAAAAAGGGCGCGATTGCCGATGTGGTTCTGAACCAGCTGTATAAGCATACGGCGCTGCAAACGTCGTTCCCGTGCAACATGGTGGCGTTGAACCATGGCCGCCCGGAAACGCTGGTGCTGCGTGATTTCATTTCCGCCTTCATTGCCTTCCGCGAGGAAGTGATTACCCGCCGCACGATTTTCGAACTGGGCAAGGCCCGTGACCGTGCGCACGTTTTGGCGGGGCAGGCCGTGGCGGTTGCCAATATCGATGAAATCATCGCCCTGATCCGTAATGCCAAGGACCCGGTTGTCGCGAAAGAAGAAATGCTGGCAAAGCGCTGGCCGGCGCATGATGTTGCGCCGTTGATCGCGTTGATCGACGATCCGGACTATCTGGTCGATGAAAACGGCACATACCAGATGTCGGAAGTACAGGTAAAAGCCATTCTTGATTTGCGCCTTCACCGCCTGACCGGCCTTGAGCGTGAGAAGATCGGCGGCGAGTTGAAAGAGATCACCGATGCGATTGCTGAATATCTTTCGATCCTCGCCAGCCGCGAAAAGCTTTATATGCTGATGCGCAACGAACTGATCGAAGTCAAGACCAAGTTTGCGACACCGCGCCGCACCGAGATCGTTGAATCCGAATTTGAAGAAGATATCGAAGACCTGATCCAGCGCGAAGACATGGTTGTGACGATCACCCATGGCGGTTATGCGAAGCGCGTGCCACTGGCGACCTATCGGGCGCAAAGACGGGGCGGCAAGGGCCGCACGGGGACGGCGCTGAAGGATGAGGATTTCGTATCCGATCTCTTCGTTGCCTCGACCCATACGCCGCTGCTGGTGTTTACGTCGAAGGGTATCGTGCACAAGATGAAGGTCTGGCAGATTCCGCTCGGCACGCCGCAGGCGCGCGGCAAGGCGATGGTCAACCTGTTGCCGCTGGGAGAGGGCGAGAATATTTCCGTTTATATGCGTATGCCGGAAAATGAAGAGGTCTGGGATGAACTGGATATCCTGTTCGCCACCTCGACCGGCAATGTGCGCCGGAACAAGTTGTCGGACTTCCGCAGCATCCGCTCGAATGGTTTGATCGCCATGAAGCTGGAGGAAGAGGGTGAGAAGCTGGTCTCGGTCAAGATCGCCCGCGAGGATGAAGACGTCCTGCTGGCGACGGCGCAGGGCCGTGCGATCCGCTTCCCGGTCAATGATATCCGCGTGTTCGCAGGCCGTACATCAACCGGTGTTCGCGGCGTGAAGCTGGCGGATGCCGGGAAGGGCAAGAACAAGTCCGACAAGAAGGACGAAGTTATCTCGATGTCGATCCTGAAACATGTCGAGGCGACCCCTGATGAGCGCAATGCCTACCTGAAAATGGCCAGCAAGCTGCGTGGCGTCGAGGAAGGTGTCGAGCTTGAGGAGGGTGACAGCAATCTTGATCTGTCCGACGAACGCTTCAAGGACATGCAGGCACAGGAACAGTTCCTGCTGACTGTTTCGATCAAAGGCTTTGGTAAACGCACATCCGCTTACGAATATCGCCTTTCGGGGCGTGGCGGGCAGGGCGTCACCAATATGGGCCTGACCGAGAAAAACGGTGCCGAAGTGGTGGCAACATTCCCGGTGACCGACGATCACCAGATCATGCTGGTGACTGATGGCGGTCAACTGATCCGCACACCTGTTAAGGATGTCCGCTTTACGGGCCGTTCGGCGCAGGGTGTCACCCTGTTCAAGGTGTCTGAAGACGAAAGCGTCGTGTCCGTCGGCTGGCTGATACAGGATGAAGAGGACGAAGGCGAGGTTATTGAGCCGACGATCGAACCGACTGTCCAGTAACAGCATATCACCGGGAGGGGAATGCCATGTCTGCCAAGCTGCTGCCGGATCATCCGGATGAAGCCCTGAGCAAGCTGATTGAGATTACAACGGCTTTGCTGCATCTGGTCGCCGAGGAAAATGCCTGCATCCACGCACAGGATGAAACGGCCATGCAGGACGTGGCTGACCGCAAGGAGCAGGTTTTGCCGCTCTACGAACAGGCCGCGCAGGAATTCAAGATCCGCGCCGGTGAATTCAAGGGGGCGAATATCGCCTTGCTCGATGAACTGCTGAGCCTGCAGACCGAATTGGGGGCGATTGCCCGCAATAACCAGTTTTATCTGACGTCTTGATCCGCACACCGAAATATCGGGTGCTTAACAACAGGGAAGGATGATGCAATGACATCGCTTAATTTTGAAACCCGCCGCAAGCTTGTGGAGGTTATGCTGACCGATAAGCAGCAAGCGGAAATGCTGGGCCGCCGGGCTGATGCGGGCAACTGGGCGCAGGCCGCTGAGGCCGATCGGGCACGCCTTGAAACACTCAGCATGATTATTTTTGCCCTGCAGGGAACCTATCCGGAAGCGGGCCTTGTCCAGCGCTGGTTCACCCGGCCCAAGGCGCAACTGGGCAATCGCGCGGCGGCGGATATCCTGAGCGGTGCATGGGACCCAGACTCTGACGACGTGAAAGCGGTGCGCAATATGGCGCAGTATCTGTGCGGCGATAGGGAGCACGCGCCGGTTTGTCAGCGTTGTAACCCTCAACCGAAGTAACAGCTTCTTTTACAAGTATGGCGGCCATGAAAGAAAGAGTTGGCGTTTACCCCGGCACATTCGACCCGATTACCAAGGGGCATTTGCACATCATCAAGCGCGCCAGCCGTCAGGTGGACAGGCTGATTGTGGGTGTGGCCGCCAATGCGCGCAAATCGCCGCTGTTCAGTACCGAAGAACGTGTACAAATGGTGCAGAACGACATCAACAACATGCCGGACAAATATTGCGAGATCGAGGTGCGCCCGTTCAGCAACCTGCTGATCCACTTTGCCCGCGATATGCATGCGCTGTGTATTTTCCGGGGCTTACGCGCTGTGTCGGATTTTGAATTCGAATTCCAGATGACCGGTATGAACGCGCGTCTGGACCCCGGGATTGAAACCGTGTTCCTGATGGCGGCTGATCGCTGGCAATTCGTTTCCTCCAGCTTCGTGAAGGAGATTTGCCAGCTGGGCGGGGATGTCAGCGAGGTCGTGACCCCGGCCACGGAAATCCTGCTCAAAACCAAGCTGGGCCGGGAATAGTGGCTGTTGGTAGCAGGAGGGTCTGAAACCGCCCTCCCACGGGGCCATAAACCCCAAAAACCCCTTAAAAAACAGACCCGTTCATAAGTAAAAACAAATACTTGACGCGGGCCCCTAAAATCCATAATTTGCACCCGTTAACTGGTTTGGTTGCGTAGCTCAGCCGGTAGAGCATCTGACTTTTAATCAGAGGGTCGTGGGTTCGAGTCCCACCGCAGCCACCATTTAAATCAAAGGCTTAAGCCATATTCTCCGTAAATCATCTTTCAATAAGTCACCAATAAGTCTGCAAAAGGCTTGTTTGGGTCTGGTCCGGATTCTTCCTTGTTGATCTATAGGGGCTCACCCTGAATAATCCTTCTGGTTGTATCAGGGGTGGGAGCAAAGGTTTTCATGAAAAAGGCGGGAATAATCGGAATCGTTGTGGTGGCCCTGCTGGTGGTCGTGGGGGCGTATGCGCTGGCACAGAATAAGGCTGCGGTGCTGGGCATCGGTGACGCCGGGAATAAAGTTTATGGCTGGCGCTATAAAATGACGGTTTCGGTGGAAACGCCGGAAGGGTTGAAGACAGGTTCTGCTGTGCGGGAAGTGTCTGTCAAGTTTGAGCCCCGTGCCGGTTATAAGCCTCATCCTTATCACGTGACAACGAAGGTTAAAGGGGAAGCTGTTGTTGTTGATCTGGGTGAACGCGGTGTGCTTTTCGCACTTATTGATCCCGATGATTACAGATTTGTTTTTGAGGCGTTTCCTGGTCCGCCGGGGCTAACGTTGGAGGGGGCTGAGTTTTATTCAAGTTTAGTTGCTGGTCAAAAAAACCTCCTAGAGCCTGACCCCAAAAGAAATCCCAGATTGGCAAAATTTTCTAATAAGAATGATTATAGAACGATTAGTCTCATCTTACCGGATGAGCTATCTTCCTTTTATGGGATGGGTGTAGTGTTGAAGGAGATATCCGTTGAGATATCGAATTCTCCACTGACACAGAAGGTTGATGGATATTTGCCGTCTTATAGTGATGAATCTGGTTTTGGTGATTGGTTTAGGGGATTGCCTTATGGGGATCCTCGGCGGATTGGCGTTGATAGTTTTAAATAGACGACAGAATGTATTCTGATCTCTTGGTCATAGCCTCGATAATCGATCTTTATGCTTCTCTGTGGGTTTGGTTTTTTATATATAAAATCAATTCCTTACATTTCATATAAAATGATCTGTGATTTGTGGAACCTTTTTTCATTCCATCCGTTGGCTAGGCATGGACAGAACGGAAAAAGGTATCTCCTCTGGAGGTTTCCATTATTTCCGTTCTGTCCTCTGATGAAGTCCTTGTGTTCCCTTGCGGATGCAGGGACTTCTTCATTTTATGGAGAGATAAGAAAAAGGCCGGAGATCATCCGGCCTTTTTAAATTCATGCGATTGCGGCGTTTTTTAGCCGACCTGCAGCGTTGTGCCTGCTTGCGGCGACTGACGGCGGACAACGCGGTGACCGCCGTTGTCTTCTGCCTGCGTCAGGCCATCAACTTCCAGCGCGGCAATCAGGGCATTGGCTTTTCCTGTACCGACACCGGCTTGTGCGAATTCGCCCACCAGATCGCGGGGGCGGATGATATCGCCTTCACGACCGGCAACGAATTTTTTCACCTGATCATATGTTTCCGGGCGAACATTTGCTTCTGCCAGAATTGATTCAGCCGTGGGCAGTTCTACAACGACCATTGCATCAGGTTCGACCGTTGCGGCGGCAGAGATATCCAGTTGCGAAGGCGTTGTTTCGGCGGCTGCGCGTTGTGCGGCGATCTCGTCGAGCGCGGCACGTTCTTCAGCTGATATCAGCGGGCGCGGCAGGTCGCCGAGTTCCACGACGTCCCTGAGGATCGGGTAACCTTCCCCGTCGACTTCGAATGCCGGGGCTGCGGCTTGCGGGCCAGCGTCTGCTGCCAGATCAGGAGCGGCTGCCGGTTGTGATGGTTCCAGTACCTCGATAATCGAGGCTGCGGCGGGTTCTTCCGGCAATACAAGGTCAACGGGTTGCGCTGTCGGGGCCAGTTCTTCAATTACTGGCGCGGCTTCGGCTGCGGGCGCGCTGACATCCAGATCCAGAGGCTGCGTCGCCAATTCAGGCTCTTCAGCCGCTGTTGCTGCCACTGACGGGGACAGTTCTTCAATGACCGGGCCTGCGGCTTGTGGACCAGCTTCGGTTTCCATCGCGGCCAGATCGATATCCAGCGCGTCTGCGGCTTGCGGCTCTTCTTGCGTTTCAAGACGTTCGTCATCAGCGGGAACAAGAGCCAGCGGTGCAGCCTTGGCTTCATCCAGCGCGGCGAATTGCTGTTCGGCCCATGCCATCACTTCCGGGGGCAGGGTCGGGGCGTCATTGACTTTCAGACCTGTGCGGGCGGCAGCCACCAGCAGCAGGGCCTGATCTTGTTCGGTACCATGAACGCGGACGCCTTTTTCCTTCATGAAGCCGTTCATGGAGGCGGCGAGAGCGCGGTTCATCGCTTCTTCAGCCGTGATCTCAGCCTTGCCCAGAACAAAGCGCTGGCGGTCTTCGTTGATGCCGATCAGAATCGGGTCGGTGCCGGCCTGATTGTTCAGGGTCAGGAAGCCTTCGTCAGATTTGAAGTGTTCGATGTTCAGGTGCTTCAATGCCTCGAACGCTTCGATCGGGGCAATTGTGTCTTCCTGCGGGAAGGCTTCGTTGAAGGCCATGAACAGGTTCAAGGTATGATCGTCGAGGTCTGTGCCGACGTTCAGGGCTTGCGCGCTGGTATCCGGTTGCGGCGGTAACGGCAGATCACCCAGTTTGGGTTCATTGAATGAGATGGGCGCGGGAGCCGACGATATCGGTGTAACGGCGTCACGAACTTTCTGTGCCAGATTTTCCCACCAGCGTCTTTGACGTGCTTCGCTCTGTGCTTCTGCGGCATCAGCGGCGGCTTCGTCGGCGGCGGTCAGACCGGCCAGCTCAATGCGTGCACGAGCTTGGTGTTCTGCCATGTCAGGAAGCAGAAGGTCGTGTGGTGTCGGTGCGTTCATTTTTGTCTTCCTCTATCCTCTTAATCTTCTTCGTTTGTTGTTCTGTATCAGCCCGGCATCCATGCCATCGGGTGTGCATATGCGCCTTGGTCTGCGGTGTTGTCTCTTTGCTGTTGTCTTTGGCCTGAAGCGGCAGCAGGGGCCGGTTGCGGGGTCGGCGCGGCAGCCACAGGGGCTTCCAGTCCGAAGGTGGCCCAGGCTTTCTGTTCGATATTGTTATCCGTTTCGAACTTGGCGATCTTTGCGACAAACGCGTTGTAAGCGGATTCACCAAGCTTCAATTCAGGAATGCTGGCTTGTTCGACTTCGAGGTTGAAGTGCTGGGCGGCCCACAGCAGCATCGATTTTTCTTCGTCCGTGCCTGTCAGGTTGACCTTGCCACCCAGCAGGACCGGGTTCGCGGCGGCGGCGGCGGCCAGTGCATAGGCCAGTTCCGGCGTCATTTCCGCGCTGGTCGTTACTGAACGACGTGTCACCATCACTTCGGCATCACCGACCTTGCCGTGCAATACGGGTGTCGCATCGTTCGGCTGGGGCAGGGGTTTGGATTCATCAACGGTGAACTTCTGCAGGACAGGGACAACGCTGTCCGGGAATTGCTCAACGCCATACAGCGCCATCAGGCGGCGCATGAATTCTGTGTAGCCTTCGGGGGCTGGGGGCAGATCGCGGCCCGCTTGTGGTGGTTGTTGCGGCGGTTGTGCCGTGCTATCGGCGTCTTCATCGTCAGCGATGAACCCGGCCATATTGGCGGGCGCGGCCTGTGGACGCGGCGCATCGGCAGGTGCTGCTTCAGGACCTGTTGTTTGATCGTCTGTGGCTTCTGGGCCAGCGGTATAACCAGCTGTTGCGGACATTATTGACACCCTCAATTATGTTTTCGCGCTTATTTTAATTTGTCGTAATATTATACGTTCGCGCGCTTAATTACAACTTTATTTTTACCTCGAAAAATCAGTGTTTTGGAGTCTTTTTTACGACCTATCCCGAGCGGAGATAGGCAATCGCTTGATCCCGTTCGAACAGGTACAGCAGGTGGCGCAGGGCGTTTCCCCTAACCCCTTGTAATTCAACGTCTTTTTCTATAATCAGGCGGGCATCGTCCCGGGCGGCGGCCAGCAAATCCCCATGAAAGGCCAGATCGGCGAGGCGGAACTGGGCCAGTCCGCTCTGGCGCGTGCCCAGAATTTCCCCGCTGCCGCGTAATTTAAGGTCTTTTTCAGCGATCAGGAACCCGTCTTCAGTGTCCCGCATGGTTGAAAGCCGTTCCTTGGCGGTTTCGGACAGCGGGGCGGCATAGACCAGAAAACAGTAGGATTTATCGCCGCCGCGACCCACCCGGCCCCGGAGCTGGTGCAACTGGGCCAGGCCGAAGCGCTCGGCATGCTCGATCACCATGATGGTGGCCTCGGGCACGTTGACCCCGACCTCGATCACCGTGGTGGCGACAAGGACGGAAATCTCGCCGCCCGCGAATTTACGCATGACCTCGTCTTTTTCATCCGGCTTCATCCGGCCATGGACCAGCCCGACCTTGTCACCAAAACGGGCCTGCAGGATTTCATAGCGTTCGGTGGCGGCGGCCAGATCGATCACCTCGGATTCCTCGACCAGCGGGCAAACCCAGTACACGCGGGCACCGGTCTTCGTCTGCTGGAACAGTTTCTCGACCAGATCTTCGGCTTTGTCCTGAGAGAGCAGGAGGGTATCAATCGGTTTGCGGCCTGGCGGCTTTTCGTCCAGACGGCTGACATCCATATCGCCGTAAGCGGTCAGGGTCAGGGTACGTGGAATGGGGGTGGCGGTCATGACCAGTACATCAGTGGCTTTGCTTTTGGCAGAGAGTTGCAGCCGCTGATGCACGCCGAAACGATGCTGTTCATCGATGACCGCCAACCCGAGGTCGGCGAAATCCACGCCATCCTGAAACAAGGCATGGGTGCCGATCACGATCTGTGCGGTTCCATCGGCGATCTGTTGCAGCAAGGCATCACGGGCCTTGCCTTTATCGCGGCCTGTCAGCACGACATACCGCACACAAGCTTCATCCAGCCATGGACGCAGTGATTCCGCATGCTGGCGCGCGAGGATTTCCGTGGGGGCCATCAGTGCCGCCTGTGTCCTGCATTCAACCGCGTTCAGCATCGATAGTGCCGCAACCACTGTCTTGCCGCTGCCGACATCGCCCTGCAACAGGCGCAGCATGCGCGTCGGGTCTTTCATGTCGGCATAAATCTCTTTGAGCGAGCGTTCCTGTGCGCCGGTCAGCTTGAACGGGATAGCCTGTAGCAATGCTTTCCTGAGCTTTCCGTCGCCGTCCAGACTGCGACCGCTCTGGCGGCGGCTGTGATGGCGCACCAGCGCCAGCGTCAACTGATTGGCCAGTAGCTCATCAAACGCCAGCCGCATGCGGGCCGGATGTTCGGGGCTGATACCGTTCAGGCCCGGCGGGTTATGCAGGGTGTCGATGGCGTCTTTCCATGTCGGCCAGCCATTGAGTTTCATCCATGCGGCGTCTTGCCATTCGGGCAAATTGGGGGCTTTGGATAACGCGGCCAGCGCGGCCTTGCGAATGGGTTTAGCGGTCAGTCCCTGTGTCATCGGGTAGACAGGTTCAACCACGGCGATCTCGTCGATCTCTTCCGGGGCGCCGATCGCATCGGGGTGAACGATCTGGGCGCGGCCCTGATAATGATCGACACGTCCGCTGACGATAACGCTTGCCCCAACCGGCAATTGTTTTTCGATGTAATCCTTGTGCGCGTTGAAGAACACAAGGTCGAGTTCTCCTGTCTCATCCTTGCAGCGGACGCGGTAGGGGATATTGCGGCGGGCGTTTGGCGTATGTTTGACCACAGTGACGGTCAGTGTCGCGATATGGCCGTTGGGGGCTTCCTTCACCGTCGGGCGGAAACGGCGGTCCACAATATCGAACGGCTTGTGCCACAGCATATCCAGTAGTTTCGGTCCGCCGACCAGTTTCTCCAGCAGCTTGCTGTTTTTGGGGCCGATCCCGGGCAGGGTGGTCAGCGGTGCGAACAGCGGGTCGAGCGCAAACGGGCGCCCCGGTTTGCGTGCTGGTTCCTGCGTGTCCTTTTTGGCTGCCTCGGCCATTGTCGCTTCTTGGTGAATGGGTTAGAAGAATGCCATGACTTTAGAAGAATTGGAGAACTGGCGCAAACGCCTGATCTTCCGGTCGTGGCACCGGGGGACAAGGGAAATGGACCTGATCATGGGTTCGTTTGCGGATATCCACATTCATGATTTTACGGAAATTGATCTGCAGGCATACGAAGCCATCCTCGAGCTGGGCGATCCCGATCTTTATAACTGGATCTCCGGGGTTGAACGGCCACCGGCCAATCTGGTGACGCCTTTGCTTGAAAAGCTGATCGCGCATCAATATATCAGGGGCTGATCATGTCCCAACCCGTTGAAAAGCAGTCTCTGGCGGTTCTCACCCATCCGGTCATTCATGGCGCACCGGAAGGGCAGGACGCGCGTATCCTGATCGAACGCGCGCGCGCGATCATGCCGGAAGACCGCGTGCTGATCCATGTGGCGATGGACGATGCTCGTGTGGCGGAGTTGCAGGAACTGATCGCGTTCTTCGCGCCTGATGTGAAGGTGATTTCTTTCCCGGCATGGGATTGCCTGCCGTATGACCGCGTATCGCCGAATGTCGAAATCGTTGCGCAGCGTGTGGCGGCACTGTGTGCGCTGATCGGTTGGGAACAGCAGCGCGAACGCCATCCGCGTATCCTGTTGACGACCGTTAATGCGATTACGCAGAAGGTAACGCCGAAGAATGTGATTGCGAGTGCCAGTCTGATCGCCGAACGTGGCGGACGGTTGAAGCAAGAAAATCTGCAAACCTTCCTGCATAATAATGGCTATAACCGCACAGACACGGTACGTGAGCATGGTGAATATGCCTTCCGTGGCGGCATCGTTGATATTTTCCCGCCGGGCTATGATGAGCCTGTGCGTCTCGATCTGTTCGGGGATGAGATCGAAAGTCTCCGCACTTTCGATCCTGCCAGCCAGCGCACGGATAAAAAGCTTTCCAAGCTGGTGCTGCACCCGGCGACTGAATTTTTCCTTGATGATGATTCCATCGCGCGGTTCCGTTCCGGCTATCGTGAGTTGTTTGGAGTCACGCATGATAATGATCCGTTATATGAATCGATCAGCGCGGGCCGACGCTATAACGGCATGGATCACTGGCTGCCGCTGTTCTTTGAGCAAATGGATACGCTGTTCGATTATGCGCCGAATGCGCTGGTCACGACGGATCAGGCCGCAGAACAGGCCCGCACTGAACGTCTGACCCAGATTGCCGATTTTTATCAGGCGCGCCGCACGCTGGAGGAATCTGGATCAAAGCGCAAGCACAAGAAAGACGGTGCTGACGTATCCTTAAGCGGTACGATCTATCACCCGTTACCATGGGCGCGGTTGTACCTGAGCGAACAGGAATGGTCTGGCCACCTGAAGGATGTTTATACGCTCTCACCGTTTGGCGCTGCTCATGAAACGGAAGATGGCGCGCGTAAAGGGCGCGACTTTGCCGATGTGCGTGCGTTACCGGATGGTGATATTTTCAAGGCGTTGGCAAATCACGTTTCCGACCTGCGGAAGGATGGCCGCAAGATTGTTATTGCCGCTTACAGCATGGGTTCGCGCGAACGCCTACGCAGTCTGATGATGGCGGCGGGATTTACCAGTCTGACCGATGTCTCTGGTGCTGACGATATCAAAAAACTGGATCAGTTCCAGATTGGCATGGCCATCATCGCACTGGAACATGGGTTTGCCGCCCCCGATCTTGCGGTGATTACCGAACAGGATTTGCTGGGTGACCGTCTGACCCGCGCAAACAAGAAACGTAAAAAGGCCGATAATTTCCTGCGCGAGGTGTCATCGCTGACCCCCGGCGATCTGGTTGTTCATATCGATCATGGTATTGGTCGTTTTGAATCGCTGGAAACGGTTGAGGCTGCAGGCACGCTGCATGATTGCCTGAAGCTGGTTTATGATGGCGGCGACCGCCTGTTTGTGCCGGTCGAGAATATTGAAGTTCTCTCGCGCTTTGGCGGTGAAGACGGCGTATCGGCGCTTGATAAGCTGGGTGGTGCCGGATGGCAGGCACGGAAGGCCAAGGTCAAAAAAGATCTGATGATCATGGCGGAAGGTCTCCTCAAAATTGCCGCTGCCCGCCAGCTCCAGCGTGGCGAGGTGATGGAAGTCACCGCGACCTACAATGATTTCGTTGCCCGTTTCCCGTATCAGGAAACCGATGATCAACTGCGCGCTATTGATGACGTGCAAAAAGACCTGATCAGCGGCCAGCCGATGGATCGTCTTGTATGCGGCGATGTGGGGTTCGGCAAGACGGAAATCGCTTTGCGTGCGGCCTATGTTGCCGCCATGCACGGGGTACAGGTGGCGGTCGTCGTTCCGACCACCTTGCTGGCACGTCAGCATTACAATAATTTCAGTCAGCGTTTCGCTGGAACGGGTATCCGTGTGGGGCAGTTATCACGGATGGTTTCACCGCGCGATGCCGAGTTGACGCGCAAGGCTTTGACCGATGGCAGCGTCAATATCGTCGTCGGTACGCATGCCATTCTGGCGGAGAAAATCAAATTCGCGCAGTTGGGTCTTGTCATTGTTGATGAAGAGCAGCGTTTCGGCGTGAAGCAGAAAGAGAAGCTGAAAGAACTAAAGGCCAACGTTCACGTTCTGACACTGACCGCCACGCCGATCCCGCGCACACTGCAAATGGCGCTGACCGGCGTGCGTGACATGAGCATTATTGCATCGCCCCCCGTTGATCGTCTGGCAATCCGTACCTTTGTCCTGCCGTTTGATCCGGTGGTGATCCGCGAGGCGATCCTGCGAGAGCATTATCGT
>Ga0075163_10010248_pt1 | contig 12267 bp, 13 predicted proteins | sample JI1023141ADNA_FD_71478 | JGI IMG/M metagenome (GOLD analysis project Ga0075163, IMG submission 71478) | Wastewater effluent complex algal communities from Wisconsin, to seasonally profile nutrient transformation and Carbon sequestration -... | ecosystem: Engineered > WWTP > Effluent > Algae...
GATTTTGATTCGTATGCAGCGGCACAAACCAGCGCAGATTCTTCCAAGCCCGAGTTTGGAGCAGGTGCGTGGGTGATCAAGTATTAAGTTCATCGTTAGTCGTCTTGACGGCTTATTTGCTTAAGCCTTCAAGCCGTCTGACGACTATACATAATAGCACAATTTTTTAATCGTAAAGGAGTTAATATTTTTTAAACTTATGACGCTAGCCCAAATTGTAACCGGATCGGAAGCAGCCGCCACAACTGCCGAGCAATCCATTTCTATGTGGAGTTTGGTAATGGCCGGTGGGCCGTTAATGATTCCCCTTGCTATTTGTTCGGTAATTGCCATTTACATTTTTGTAGAACGAGTTCTTACTGTAAACAAAGCCAACGTAAGTTCCGATGCGTTTATGGGACGTATTAAAGAACTTGTATTGAAAGGTGATATTAATGGCGCCAAAATGCTTTGCGCTCAGCACGATACTCCCGTTGCCCGCATGATTGAGAAAGGCGTATCGCGTATCGGTAGTCCGCTTAAAACCATTGAAGCCTCAATAGAAAACGTAGGTAAAATAGAAGTGTTCAGGTTAGAGAAAAACCTTTCGGTGCTGGCTACCATTGCAGGTGCAGCACCAATGATTGGATTCCTCGGTACCGTAATAGGTATGGTTAGTGCGTTTATCGCCATTGCACAAGAAGAAGGTTCAGTTAGTCCTAAACTATTAGCCGATGGTATTTACACGGCTATGGTTACTACCGTTGCCGGTTTGATTGTTGGTATCATCGCTTACCTGGGCTATAACTATCTGGTTACGCGCGTGTCCAAAGTAATTCACAAGATGGAATATTCGTCTATTGAGTTTATTGACTTGTTGCAGGAACCCCGCTAAGTATGAATCTAAAGGCTCAAAATAAAGTTGACCCGGCATTCAGCATGGCTTCCATGACTGACCTGATCTTTTTGCTGCTGATCTTCTTCATGCTTACCTCATCGTTTGTAACGCCATCGGGCTTACCGGTTAATCTACCAACCAGCATTCAAAGTACCATAGAGGTGCAGAAAGTATCAGTTACGGTAACCAAAGACTTACAGATTTTCGTTAACGAAAAGAAGGTAACTAAATCTACACTGGAAGGTGAACTGAAAAGCAAACTTGGTGGCCCGAAAGGAGTTGTTGTTTTACATATAGATGAAAGCGTGCCCACACGCGAAATGGTATTTGTGGCGGGTGTAGCTACTAAATTGGAAGCAAAGGTTTCAATTGCAACTAAACCGGGTAATTAACCTACTTGTTATGATCACACAACAGGAACAAAAGAACAAACGCATTGCCATGATGATCTCCATCGGGTTTCATGCTGTTTTATTGATTGCATTTCTGTTGCTGATGGCGTGGCGTGCACCCAATCCACCGCATCTTGAATATGGTATTGAATTAAACTTTGGATTAGATCAGCAAGGCGGTGGCGAAGTGCAGCCTGAGAAAGCTCCGGGCACAGAAACAAACACACCTGATCCCCAACCGGAAGAAGCTCAGGAAACTCCACAGGAACAAAGCCCTGCTGAAACCGAGCCTGAAAAAACGGAAGAACCAATTGTATCTAAGTTGGAAAGTCCGGTGGTGGTAAAAGAGGAAAAGAAAGAACCAACTAAAGAGCCGGTTAAAGAGAATAAAACCGAAACCAAAACTAAGGTTGAACCTAAAGAGGAAGTGAAAAAGGTTGAACCCAAAGAGGCGGTTAAAACAGAGTACAAACCCACAGAAACAAAACCTGCCGATAAGAAAGGTGACGGTGGTACCAGCCATGGTGACGATCCCGGCAAGGTAGGTGATAAAGGAAATCCAGAAGGTAAGTTAGATGATAATGGTCAATATAAAGGTAAACCTGGTGGCGGTGATAATGGTGAGGGTTTTGGGTTAGGAATGTCGGGTTGGGATTGGGCAGATCAACCAAAAATTCCTGCTCTTCCCGATAATCAAGGCGGTCGCATAGAATTCAAAATCACTTGCGATGAAAATGGGGATATATATAAAATCGAAACCATAAGTAGAGGCTTGAGTTTAGAGGCAGAAAAAATACTAAGGGCTGAAATTCTCAAAAACTCACTCGTTAAGAAGTCTAGTGGTCAAGCACAACCAAGTTCCACGGGCACAGTTGTCTTCATCCTCAAAACCAAGTAATTCCTATCTAAAGCCAGGGTTAAAACCACTTTCCGTATTATAAATCCGCGAAAGCGAAACCCGCTTGCCGCTACTTTTGCCCGTTCGACTTCGTTAATGGCATCTTAACATTAATTACCTGTTATGGCAATAATCTATTATCAATATTGTACTGATAATGAGATAATTATTTTAAATGCCTAAACTCATACTTAAGTACTCCACCGATTTAAAGATTGGCATTGCAGCAGTACTTTATTTCAGTGCTGCGTGGTTGGGCCATGCGTTAGCGTTTACCGGAACTGCTTTGGCGGTTTGGCCTCCTTCCGGGATGGCCTTTGCACTTTTGATTTTAATGGGCCGCCAGGTTTGGCCGGGTATTGCTATGGGCGCCCTGGCCGCTAACCTGCTTGCATTCTGGAATCAACAAGGTCTAAGTCAGTCAGCGCTAATTGCCGTTTCAGTTTGTATTGCCGTTGGGCAAACGGGCGAAGCTCTTACTGGCAGGTTGCTGCTTACGAGATGGATTAGAGACAGCTATCCTTTCAGGCGTACCCGCGATACGTTCCGGTTTTTGTTTGCATCGGTTTTTATGTGCGTGATTGGTTCAGGTACGGCCAGCCTTAGCTTGTGGGCGGCTGGTGTTGTAAATTCAATTTCATTTTCAGATTACTTTATCCATGCATGGATAAGCAATGTGGTGGGCATACTTTTATTTACGCCACTCATTCTGGCAATCGCGCGGAAGCGTACCATTACATGGCCTGCAAATCCACATAAAATAATTGAAGGAGGAATCTGCGCAGCCAGTCTGCTCGGGTTATCGCTACTGGTGCGTTACGGTTATTTCAATAATACGCTAATTAATTCGTTGCCTTATTTATTGATTCCTTTTTTGTTGTGGCTCGCATTCCGGTTCGATCTGGTTGCCGGTATGGCGGTAGCCCTTACGGCTTCGCTTACAGCCATCTATTTTACGGTGCAGCAAGTAGGGCCGTTTATACAACCGCTGCCGCTGGAGTCGATGTTGTTTGTGCAGGTGTTCATTGCTGTAATCAGCATCTCTACCATTGTGCTTTCGGCTACTGTGGCCGAACGGGAGCAAGCTCAGGAACAATTGCGCAAGTTTAATAGTAACCTGGAAGCCATTGTACAAGACCGCACGCAGGCATTGAATGAAGAAATCAACACCCGCAAGTTTGCTGAGACAAAACTGCTGCAAACCAATCAGGAATTAAGTAAACGAAATACTGAGTTAGATAACTTCGTCTATAGTGTTTCGCACGATTTACGGGCACCCATTGCTTCGGTGCTGGGCCTGATTAACCTGGCGCGTAAAGATGACGATCCGGGTATGAAGAATGAATACCTGAATCGGATTAATCACAGCGCGATGCAGCAGGACGATTTTATCCGCGAAATTCTGGATCAATCGCGTAATGCACGGTTAGATGTAAAGAAGGAAGAAGTGTACTTTGAATCGTTGATTGAAGAAACATTTAATCAACTGAAGTTTGCTACCAACTCAGCTTCGTCATTAGAAAAGATTGTAAGTGTAACGCAGACGCAGGCTTTTCATAGCGATCGCTGGCGATTAAAAGTTGTTTTAAATAATATCATCTCAAATGCCATCCGGTATAGAAATGGTCGCGAACCGGTTATTCGTGTAAACGTAGCCATTGAAAAACATAAAGCGTTAATTGAGGTTGAAGACAATGGCCGTGGTATTGCCCGCGAGCATCTGAGCCGGGTGTACGATATGTTTTACCGCGCTACCGATGATGGTGCCGGTTCTGGGTTAGGATTGTACATTGTGAAAGAAACCATGGATAAACTTCATGGTCACATCCGTATTGAATCGGAAGAAGGCCGAGGCACGTTGGTGCGATTAGAAATTCCGGAAGTTGCCTAACGCTCCGTTGGCGTAATTCAGTTGAAGCGATCTCAAAAGTACTTTCCAAGGGTGAATTTCATGCCGTGCCGATAGCCATTGGCATTATTCCGGCATCTCAGATTTTTATGTACAGATTTTGGGATTGTGGATCGTTGTCCGCGAATGACAAAGTATTTTTAAGATCGCTTAGTTTTATTTTCAGATTTCACACTCAACTTTTTAATGGGCTTTGCATTTTAGGTAGATTCGCGCTCTACCTAATTCAACCCTATGAAATCCATTTTCAAGCTTGTACTATTTTTTTCAGTGGCGGCTTTTTTTTCTTCGTGCAAAGAAAGTATTCCCACCAACCTGGCTGCCGAAAGCCTGATACCCAAACCGGTTTCGGTTACGGCTACCGGTAAATCATTTGAACTTACCTTTGAAACAGAGATTGTAGTGGACGAAGCACATAAAGCGCTTGGCGATTCACTGGCATTGGCAACAGGTTTTACTTTTAAATCAGCTGCTGAAGGCTCACCTGAATCTGGAGTTTACCTTAAGCTTGACTCGGCAGAAACTGATCTGGGTGCAGAAGGATATGAACTCACAATAGAAACTGAACAAGTAACCATAAAGGCCTATGAACCGGCTGGTTTATTTTATGGTATGCAAACATTTTTGCAATTAGCATCGCGCCCACGGGTAGAAAATAAGATTTTAATTCCTACCGGTACCATTCGCGATTACCCAACGTATGCATGGCGCGGTTCTATGCTGGATGTATCGCGGCATTTTTTTAGTGTAGCGGATGTGAAGCGTTACATTGATCTGATCAGCCATTACAAAATGAATGTATTGCATTTGCACCTTACAGATGATCAAGGTTGGAGAATTGAAATAAAATCGTGGCCTAATCTTGCTGTGCATGGTGGCACTACACAAGTAGGCGGTGGAAAGGGTGGTTTCTACACACAGGAAGATTACAAAGAGATTGTAGCCCATGGCACAAAACGTTTTGTAACCATTGTGCCCGAAATTGATATGCCTAGTCACATCAATGCAGCACTGGCTGCCTATGGTACGTTAAACAACCCTGATACAAAGTTTCCGAAAGCCGGAAACTACATTGGCCCTGCTGAAACGCGTGGCATTATTGATGGCAATAATAAACCTACCGATTTATATACGGGTATTGATGTTGGGTGGAGTACGCTTAGTCTTGCTAAACCTAACACACTAAAATTTGTAAACGATGTAATTCGTGAGTTGGCAGAAATTACACCAGGCCCTTATCTGCACATTGGTGGCGATGAAGCCCACGTAACCAAAAAAGAAGAGTATATCAAATTCATTAATCAGTTTAGCGAGATTGTAAAAGCCAATAATAAAAAGATGATTGGTTGGGAAGAAATCGCGCAAGCGGATATTGATGGCAACTCCATTGCGCAACATTGGGCATCGGAAGAACATGCCATGGCAGCCGCTGCTAAAGGTGCAAAAATTATTATGTCGCCTTCTAAAAAGGTGTATCTGGATATGCAGTATGATTCCACTACGCGCATTGGGTTGCATTGGGCCGCTTACATTGAAGTGGATGAATCGTACAACTGGGATCCTGCCACGCGTGTGAAAGGCATTACCCGTGAAAATGTTTTAGGTGTTGAAGCTCCGTTATGGTCGGAAACGGTGGTGAATATGGAAGACATCGAATACATGGCTTTTCCACGATTGATTGGCGTGGCGGAAATTGGCTGGTCGCAGGCTGAGGGTAGGAGTTGGGATGAATACAAAATCAGACTTGGTAAACATGCACCGCACCTACAAAAATTGGGAATAGATTTTTACCGTTCGCCAAAAGTTGATTGGGGTAATTGAAAACTTCTTTCGTTTAGGTGGTCGATGTAGTAACTTCGGCCCTGAATGAAAAAATCTGTTTTAATTTTCTTGGTTTTTGCTGTTGCGAGCGCATGCACGGTAACCGTTAAAGAAACGTTTGACAAACAAACAGACTTTTCGCAATACAAAACCTACTGCTGGATGGCGGGCTGCGAGTTTAACGTTACTGGCCCGGATTATCTTAATGACAGTATTGCACGAGAAAACATTCGCAAAGCAATTGAAGCGGAGTTAAAGCAGAAAGGACTTACCATTCGAACCGATAATCCTGATCTGCTGGTGGGTTTTACTATTACCGTTAAAGACGAGCAAGCGATTGTATATCATCGCACAGAAGATTCTCCCTTTTTTATAGCTCCACTTGAACTGGATAAGAAAGTCATAAATTATCAGAAAGGCTCGTTGATTATTGGCATGGCCGATGCAAAAGAAAGTCGCATGGTTTGGCAATCGCATGTATCAGCTTATATGGAAACAAAACCCGACTTATCGGAGGCCAACATTAACAAAGGAATAAAACAAGCATTAAAAAATTATCCACCAAAAAAATAGAACTGTACGCATGCTTACTATTGAATCAAACGCAAATCGAACTCAGGTTTTTGAAACTATTGCCAACTATTTAAAAGCAGAAGGCTTTACTGTTGCCGATAAAGATTTTAATCGGCCTTGGGGCGGATTTTTTGTTTTGGAAGAAAACAATGCACCCGCCTTTGCAGCGAAGTATTTTCCTGAAGTTGATTTTGCAGCACTTCAAATTTCGGGTAAGCTCAGTCCAAAAATTCTGATTGTTGACACCAATAAAAGGCTAAGCTGGCAATATCATTTTAGAAGAGCTGAAATCTGGAAATTGATTGCCGGTACAGCCGGAGTTGTAAAAAGCGAAACCGATGAGCAAGGCTCAGTTGAAAAATTAAGTATTGGCGAAATTGTTCGTTTACCAAAAGGCCAACGCCACCGGCTGGTAGGTTTAGACGGCTGGGGAATTGTAGCCGAAATCTGGCAACATACTGATGCATCAAATCCATCGGATGAGAGTGATATTGTAAGGTTGCAAGATGATTTTGGAAGGTAGTTGGTAGTTACCGGTTTCAAGTTGTTAAGTCACCAAATAAGTATTACGATGAAAAATATTGTTTGTGCTTTTTTGATTTTTGCGCCTGCCAGTGTTTGGGCTCAGTTTGGAATTGGAATCCATCAATCTAATCTTCCCTTTGTTGGTTTCAGTTACGAACTTGAGGACCGCTTTCGTCCGGAGTTTCGCATTAGTACCGATAACTATTTCGAAGCGCTTTCAGCGGAAGCCATCCTAACTTATGATATTGTAAACAAATCCGATTTTGAATTTTATGCCGGGTTAGGGTATCGGGGTGATGACTTCAGAGGTCTTACAGTTCCTATCGGAATAAATGTTTATCCCTTTGAAGTGAAGAAGTTTGGATTTCATATTGAGCTAACACCGATACTGGGTGAAGAATCTCTCTTGCGAGGAAGTTGGGGAATTAGGTACAGGTTTAAGTCGCAGGATTGAGATGTAGGTTTATTCCATTACCGCACCAGCATCAATCCTCGCTATCAGAAAATTCTTCCCTTCTTTTGTCAGATACATTTTTGCTTCACGACTACCTTCCTGGTATTCGATCAAATGATCAATTACAAGTTGATCGTTTACTACAGTTGCCGATTTAATGGTAACAAACATTCCTTCATCAGAAATGTAACTGAACCACTGTTGATTGGCATTGCCAAGCATGTTGAGATTTTGGAGAGCAGGGTTTACAGAAACCAGATGAATTAACTGGTTACTTCTATCTAACAAATATAAAAGTTGGTACTCCATACATCCTGTAGTACCAACATCGTTTGCCACTCCAATTCCTGTACTGATAGCCAGACGAAGTTCATAGGAAATATTCTGTAATGTAACTGTTGCTGCTACTCGATCAGCAGCTAAAAATACCTGACTGCCATGCACCCAGCCTTTGCTATCGGAAGAAAATTGAAACTGAAAGAGCGGAAATCCTTCACATAAATCGTTAGCGGCAGAGTAGCTGTAAAGCCCATTGGTTTTCGAAATCCAGGTAGCTGGTGTAACCTTAATAATATCAGGAAGAGTGCTGTCGATTACAGAGTCGGGGTAGAGTTCAGCCGGTGGAAGAATCAGACAATTAAACTCACTGGCAAAGCTTATAGTAGATTCTTCTTTAAGATAATCCAGGAAGTCTGAGGAGTTTACTTCTGTTTCTGCGGTTGGGCTAGAAGATTCTGGCTTGGATTGGCAAGCTATGATTGCAGCAATAAGTATTACCGATATCTTTTTCATCAAATTTTGGTTTTCAGTCGTGGCAATAAATCTCGCTACCTTTCCGACTTAAAACAAAAAGAGTATGAAAAACCTGCTGCGTATTGAAGAAGCTTTTATGTTGGGCCTCGCCATTTACCTCAATTCGCTGTTGCCCTTTGCTGGCTGGGTTTTCTGGGCGTTGTTTCTCGCGCCAGACATTGGCATGATTGGCTATCTGGTAAACACGCGCGTTGGTGCTGTTACTTACAATCTGTTTCATCACAAAGGCATTGCGATTGCATTTTACCTTGTCGGAATGTGGTTTACCATTCCAGAACTTATGCTTACAGGCGTAGTGTTATTTGGGCACAGTTCGTTCGATCGGATTTTTGGTTACGGCTTAAAGCATGCAGATAATTTTAAGAATACCCATTTGGGTTGGATAGGGAAGTAGTTGCCGTTAACAGGCAACTGGTAACTACTTCTTCACCTCTTTCGCCCACATATCCCGTAAGGTTGACGTACGATTAAAGATCAACTTACCGGAAGTCGAGTCTGTATCCAAACAGAAGTAGCCCATTCGCAAAAACTGAAAGTGTTCGCCCAGCTTTGCTTTTGTAATCTCCGGCTCGGCATAAACGGTTGGCAATACTTTTAATGAATCGGGGTTAAGGTGATTTCTGAAATCATCATCCAGCGCACCCATATCTTCTATATTAAACAACCGATCATACAACCGCACTTCCACAGGCACTGTAGTTTGAACGTTTACCCAATGGATAACACCTTTCACATTTATACCCGAAGTATCAGAACCACTGCGGCTCTCCGGAATGTAAGAACAACGTAACTCCATAACATTGCCGTTGGCATCTTTTATAAAGTCATCGCACTTAATAATAAATCCGCTTTTTAAGCGAACCATCTGTCCAGGCGATAACCGGAAATATTTTTTAACCGGCACCTCCATAAAATCTTCACGCTCAATATAGAGCTCGCGACCAAACGGCATTTCGCGTACCTGCGTATGATCTTCCGGATAGTTTTCGCTGGTCATTATTTCAGTTTTGCCTTCCGGGTAATTGGTGATTACAACTTTTAACGGATCGAACACTACCATTCTGCGTGCAGCAACTTTGTTAAGATGTTCGCGCACGCAAAACTCCAGTAAACTTATATCGATGAGGTTATCGCGTTTAGCTACACCAATGCGGTCGCAGAAATCGCGAATGGCTTCTGGTGTGTAGCCACGTCTGCGTACTCCACTTAGCGTTGGCATACGCGGATCGTCCCAACCCGTAACATGTTTTTCGGTTACCAATTGTAAGAGTTTGCGTTTGCTCATCATGGTGTATGTCATGTTCAAACGGGCAAACTCAGACTGGCGCGATGGATAAATTTCAAGATTATCTATACACCAATTGTATAACTCACGATGCGGCACAAACTCCAGCGTACAAATACTGTGTGTAATCTTTTCTATCGAATCGCTTTGGCCATGTGCAAAATCATACATCGGGTAAATGCACCACGCATCGCCCGTGCGATGATGATGCGCATGCTTAATGCGGTAAATCACCGGGTCGCGCATTAACATGTTGGTATGCGTCATGTCGATTTTAGCGCGCAGTACTTTTGATCCATCCGGATATTTGCCGGCTTTCATGTCAGCAAATAGCGTCAGGTTTTCTTCTGTAGAGCGAGTACGATACGGGCTGTTGGTTCCAGGTTGGGTAGGTGTTCCTTTCTGCGCAGCCATCTCTTCGCTGGTGCTATCGTCCACATAAGCCAATCCTTTTTTGATTAACAAAACAGCAAATTCGTATAACTGCGGAAAGTAATCAGAAGCATACAGTTCTTCAGCCCATTGAAAGCCCAGCCATTTTACATCGCCTTTAATACTTTCTACATATTCGGTTTCTTCCGTTACCGGATTGGTATCGTCAAAACGCAAGTTGGTTTTGCCTCCATACTTCAACGCTAACCCAAAGTTGAGGCAAATACTTTTGGCATGCCCCAGGTGCAGGTAGCCGTTCGGTTCGGGCGGGAAACGCGTAGCAATACTGGTATATTTTCCCGACTTAAGGTCGGCTTCAACAATCTCTTCCAGGAAATTCAGACTCTTTTCTTCGGCCATGGTTCACTTAAAAACTGTAAAGTTAACCGACTGAGTGTATTTTGCGAAGTGCTTCAACCGGATTTATCCACATCAGCAACTTTTCTGGAATCAATTAAGTTATTACCTCAGCATGAATAAGGTTCTTCACATTAAAAATATGGTTTGTAACCGCTGCATACTGGTGGTGGGGCAGGAGTTAAAAAAGCTTGGGCTTGAGGCCGAGCGGATTACACTTGGCGAGGTGGCACTGAAGCAGGAACCAACAACTGAAAAACTAATAGCATTAGATCATGTTTTGAAGGGTCTTGGCTTTGAGCGCATTGACGATAGGAAAGCTCGGCTGATTGAGTCTATTAAAAAATTAGTTATTGAAGAAATTCATCACAAAAACCATCGTACCAAAAAGATAAACTGGTCGGCCTGGCTGGCCGATCAACTTCATTACGATTACAATTACCTCAGTAGTTTATTTTCGGCTGTGGAAGGTTTAACCCTTGAGCAGTACATCATCCATCAGAAAATTGAAAAAGTTAAAGAGTTGCTTTTTTATGATGAGCTTACACTGAGCCAGATTGCTGATCGGTTGGACTACAGCAGTGTAGCACACCTTTCGGCACAATTTAAAAAAGTTACCGGCATGACTCCCACAGAGCTAAAGAAAATCAAGCCAGTTGAAACTCCGCGCAAGCCACTGGATTCGGTGGCATAAAATTCTGTAACACCTTTCGGGAATTGTATAACTACCAGCCACTAGGTTTGTTGTTCCTTTGTCATCATACCAGACGATCGTGATTCAGGGTGAATCCGAAATGTTAAATTCTAAATCCGTAATTAAATTGTCACAAACATTAAAAATAGAGGGTATGACCTGCGCGGGTTGCGCGGCCAAGGTTGAATATGTTTTAGGATCAGTGAAAGGCGTTGATCGGGTTCAGGTTAACCTGGAGAAAGCCGAAGCTGAAATTTATGCTCAAAGCAAAATGGCGGAGCATGCTTTTGTGGAAGCACTGGCTCCATATAAGTATCGGTTAGTGGGCTCGGCACCTGTTGTTGTATCTGGATTTTGGCAAGATGGTAGCGTTTGGAAACGCGCTTCGTTCAACACCTTAAATTGTTTGATCGGTTGCTCGCTGGGCGATTTCGGGATGATTATTTATTTGCAGGCTTATCATCCCGGAGTATCCATGACAACCCAAATGGTTTTGGCAATTCTGGCTGGTTTGGCAACTTCAGTTTTATTCGAGACCACCTTACTTCGCTTACGCGAAAAGTTTAGCTGGTCGGCCGCTTTACGTACCGCTTTTTCCATGTCGTTTATTTCGATGGTGGCAATGGAAGTAGTGATGAATGCCACAGACTTTATGCTTACCGGTGGCAAGGCCGCATTCGGTAACCCCATGTACTGGACAGCCCTGGTTGTTGCAATGGTGGCTGGCTTTCTGGCTCCGCTGCCATACAACTATTATAAGTTGAAGAAGTACAACAAGGCTTGCCACTAAGGTTTACAACCTTGTAAAGCATAGCAAAAAAGGTTGTAAACCTTTACTAACAAAAAAGTACTACATTTGTCAATCGCATGAAAGCCATACTCTCCATAGTTTCACTCGCACTTGCCGCATTGGTATTGGTTGCATCCAGCAGCTTTACGGTAAACATGCATTTGTGCGGTGGAAGCGTGCAGAGTGTTTCGCTGATTGAAAAAGCAACACCTTGCCCGATGGAGGTAAACACTCCACCTTGCCATAAGGCCTTTGCAAAACGTTCTTCCTGCTGCGATGATGAACAGTTTTTATATCAGGGTCAGGATTTTAAAAACCACGAAGCCGCAAACATTCAGGTTGTACAACAAGCCTGGGTTATTGACCTTCCTGTGTTGGCGCAGATAGTACCCGTTGCAGCAGCAACGTTTTCGCATCATACACGTTACAAACCACCTTTGCTTCAAC
>Ga0075163_10010249_pt1 | contig 12267 bp, 10 predicted proteins | sample JI1023141ADNA_FD_71478 | JGI IMG/M metagenome (GOLD analysis project Ga0075163, IMG submission 71478) | Wastewater effluent complex algal communities from Wisconsin, to seasonally profile nutrient transformation and Carbon sequestration -... | ecosystem: Engineered > WWTP > Effluent > Algae...
CACCCATCTCTGAAACGTCAACCAACATACTCCGTAGAAGTCCGCCAGTTGCTTGTGATTGTAGGGTCTCAAGACGAAAATTTCTGGTTTGTGTCCGGTTTCCTCGGTTTTTGTGATTTCACGCTTCATATACATTCTCTTTATAATTTTTTCAGCCAGTTTGCAATGTTAAGTAATGCTTACTAATATTGTCAAGTTTTACTAAACAAATAAATTTATGCTGACAAAGAGTGTCTTAGGAAACCAAATTAAGGTCTTGAGGTTGGAAAAAGGGCTTTCTCAGGAAGAATTTGGCGCTCCTGTGGATTTGAGCCGTTCAGCCGTATCGCAGATTGAAAGCGGCCAAATGTACCCGTCTTTGGAGTCGATTGACAAGATAGTTAAGTATTACTCAACAAGTTGGGACAACTTAGTAGGTCATGCAAAGAGCAAAAAGCCATCAGAAATGGCTGTATCTCCTGTCAGGACTTTGGTAACAACTGTGGACAAAACCGGAAGAGATAATATTGTGCTGGTTCCGATTAAAGCACAGGCCGGATACCTTCAAGGAGCGCAACAACCTGAATACATTGAGCATCTCCCAACCTTTTGGCTTCCTGGTCTGAATCATGGAACGTACAGAGCTTTTGAGGTAAGCGGATACAGCATGTTAGCTGATCGTACAGGATTTTTTCCTGGAGATATTGTGGTGGGCGAATATGTGGAGAGACTGGAAGAGATTAAAGACGGCTTCGTTTACATTTTGGTAAACAATGCCCAGGAAGTTGATAACATAGTATTGAAACGTTGCCTGAATTACCTCGATAAAGGAGGCGTGATTATTTGTAAATCGGACAACAAAGACCCTCAGTATCCAACGTTTCCTCTACCAGTTGAGAATATTAAAGAAGTTTGGAAATTCAAGATTAAGCTAACCCGTCAGGCACCAGAACCTTCCGGATTGTACGAGAGGATTAATGCCTTAGAGGGTGACATGGTGCTATTAAAAGAGCAACTCAAGAAAACACCACAAGGATAATTACCTCTGTGACTAAAATAATTCTTCAACATCATTAACTGTAACGTTAATCTGCTTTGGTATTCCGAAGAGTTGAAAAATTTTTCGCACTTGGGGCACATGGTAAAAGTGCCCTGTTTTCTTTCCCACTTCCTTTTCCACCTTTTTAATCCAATTCTGGAAGGTCAACCAACTCACCCCATACATCTCTGCCAACTGTTTATGAGTAAGAGGTTTTAAAACAAAAACCTCTTCCTTTTTAGTCTCACTTGCCTCCTTCACTTTCATTTCTTCTGTTTTGGGAGCAATATCGACAACGACCATAATCACCCTTAAAGTTTTTAAAGGATTGTGAAACATTGTGAATGATTATTTACGATTTCAAGATTTCATTGCAGCTAACTGCGGGTTAAAATAGAGTTGAGATTGAGTTAAAACTTTTCAAAAAAAGTTGGAGTAAGTTAAATTTCGTTGATTCGAATTAAGTGTTTAGTGAAATTTCATTCTTTGAATCCTTACGGCATTCAATATTGCCAGCAATGCTACACCCACATCAGCAAACACTGCCTCCCACATGGAGGCCAATCCTCCTGCGCCCAGTACCATTACAATTACCTTTACTCCAAAAGCTAAGGCGATGTTTTGCCAAACGATTTTATTAGTTGCTTTTCCGATTTTAATAGCGGTTACAATCTTCGAAGGTTGATCGGTTTGTATAACAATATCAGCGGTTTCAATGGCTGCATCACTACCCAGGCCACCCATTGCTATGCCCACATCGCTTAAAGCAAGGACAGGAGCATCGTTAATCCCATCGCCAACAAATGCCACAGCTTCTTTCTTATCTTTCTTTATTGCTTCGACTTTTTCAACCTTATGTTCGGGAAGGAGATCGCCATAGGCTTGGTCTATGCCTAATGATTTGGCCACCTTATCAGCTACTGCTTGTTTGTCGCCACTAAGCATAATGGTTTTAATTCCCAAAGATTGCATAAGCTTAATTGCACCTGGGCTATCTTCCTTTATTTCATCAGCGATTGTTAAATATCCGGCAAACGATTTGTCTACCGCCACTGCAACAATTGTATCTGTTACAGCAATAGTGTCTTGATCTACTTGAACACCAAACTTAGACAAGAGCCTAACGTTACCAGCAAGAACCTCCTTACCCTGTACATTTCCTTTCAGACCATGCCCTTTTATTTCTTCAAGGCTATCAACACCGACCTTATCGAATTTCCCATTCGCATACTCGACAACTGCTTTTGCAACCGGATGATTTGAGTTGGATTCCAATGCTGCCACGAGCGGAATCCATTCTTTTTCACTCATGCCCTTGTTCACAACTTGCTGCACTTTGAAAACACCTTTGGTAAGTGTTCCGGTTTTGTCCATGACAACCGTATCTACACGTGTCATCAAGTCAAGATAATTGGAACCCTTAAACAATATTCCATTCCGAGAACCTGCGCCAATACCTCCGAAGTATCCAAGAGGGATGGCAACAACCAACGCACACGGACAAGATATGACCAGAAAAATTAATGCGCGATAGAGCCATTGATCAAACACATATTCCTGCACGAAGAAGAAAGGTAAAAGTGTTAGTGCTACCGCAAGGAATACAACAATGGGTGTATAGACATTGGCAAATCTTCGAATAAACAATTCCGTTTTTGCTTTCCGGCCTGTTGCATTCTGCACCAACTCAAGGATTCGGGCAAGGGAACTTTCGTTGAAGAGTTTTGTGACTTTTAAATCAACTACTTTTGATTCGTTGATCATTCCTGCCAGCACCGTTTCACCTTTTTCTAACGTAGTAGGTTTGCTTTCGCCCGTGAGCGCAGCAGTGTTAAATGAACTTCCCTCACTCAACATTTCTCCATCGAGCGGTACACGTTCGCCAACCTTTATGAAAATAGTTTCACCAACCTTCACTTCAGTTGGGTCGACATTCACAACATTACCATTTCGATAGACAGAAGCTACATCTGGTCTCACATCCATGAGCGCCTTGATACTACGCTTCGCACGGTTTACTGCCGCACTTTGAAATAGTTCTCCTATAGCATAGAAAACCATGACTGCAACACCTTCCGGATACTCACCAATATAGAAAGCTCCAATAGTCGCAATACTCATCAGAATAAACTCCGTGAATACTTCGCCCCGAAATGCATATTTGATTCCTTTTATTAAGACCGGAAGCCCTACAGGAAGATAAGCAAGGGCATACCATATAAACCGAAACATATTTTCGAACCATGAGGGTTGTATCCAATTGTCCAGTAGCAGACCTGTGGCTAGTAGAATAAAACTGGCGATGGCCGACAGCCATTCTTTATTGATGCCCTTCTCATTTTCTGTTTGGTTGGATTGTTTGTTTTGCAGCACAGTTTTTTGTTCGGGGGTGCAGCAACCATCATCCGATTGAATATTTGTGTGTTGATGTTCAGCCATAAATAAAATTTTAATGAATGAAGAATGAAAGGATACCCGTTAACACCAATGTGATACCTGTTATAATTCCTGCATTGTGTTCAAGGGTATGCCAGTTAAGTTTCAGCAATCCTCTATAGGTTATACTCACCCAAATAACCATACCACCAACAGTTACAACGGTGTACAGTAAAGCAATCAATGACACCAGCCACAATCCACGAGCACCAGCCATTAGAAAATATGCTTCAATTTCAAAGCAGGGTGAAAAGAACATGGCTACGACTAAACTGACTATTACTTTTTTGTCTGAAACAATCTCTTTATGACGGTGCAGGTGAAAGTGTTTATGAGTATGATGCTGATAAATAAAAAAGACTCCTAATGCGATTAATACAGAAGGTGCAATGTATGCAGTGAAGTAATTCAGATTGGCTGCTAACTGAATACCCGCAACACCAATAATAAACCCGATAAGTACAGTACTTAACGCATGTGCCAGTCCAGCAATGAGTGTAACCTTCGTTGCCTTATTTACCGACCAGTTTTCCTTTCTGGCAATGGCGAGTACTGGTAACCAATGGTTAGGTATAAGTGCATGGAGCACACTCAGTGTTAAACTTCCTGCAATGAGTGTTATCATTTATCAGTGCGATAGGGTTTCAAAATAGCCTGCAAGTCTTCCGGTATTTCCATAGGCCGCAAGGGTGGTACATCGGCACCACCTGTGTTACCCACGGGAATAGTACCTACAAATGATTTAACCCCACCAACCAGAAGCCTGGGTATTTGACCAATAATCTCTCTTGTATCTTTGATCCGTATGCCGAATTTGAGCATGACCCAATGTACTTCGGAATGCTCTATCGGCCAGGGTTGTCCAAGAATATGTGCACGTTCCAGGTGCCGCCAGGCTACTTGCAAATTCCCCTTAGCCAATTCCTTCTTGTAGTCGTTAAGCTCCTGATGATAATGAACCTTCAAACCATCAGGCATTTTCCAATACAGTTTCATTGCTTTGATTTTATTAATCTAAACCAGTTACGTCTTCTCCAACGATAGAAAATCCAGGCAAACGCCCATACGAATGGTGTGAGCACTCCAGCTTGAATAATTACTTCATCTTGGTAGTTCGTTTGTAAATCTGTTTTTTTAGTAAGGGTAATAGTGTGCTTCCAGATTCGAACCATCGAACCATATCCATGATCAATCAATACTTTTGTATTATTCGATGTTGTGCTTGGAATTTCAATTACAATGTGTTGACGTCCGAAGGGAATGTGCCCGAATAGAAACAACGATGTCTCGTAATCTCCATCGCTCCATTCCTCAGGTAGAATCTTGGGATTTACTGCTTCAAATTTTAAAATTGGGTTGGCAACATAATGGAGCGTGGACAACTTCATTACACGGCTCCAGACTTCATCCAGAGGCATATCTAAACAATATTGTAATCTGATATTCATATTAATGTGCGTGTCCTTCTTCCTCACTATTTTTCATTTTTGAAAGGATGGCATAAGCCCCTTTCACAACAACTTCATTTTCAGAATTCCATACTTCTGATACGATTACTTCGGTATATCCTAATTCACTATTGCCAACGGTTATCTCCTGCATTAAAAAGTGCTGACCCTCTTCTTTGTGCTCAGCACCTTCTTGCGATTCGTTTGTACTTGTTTCTTCTTCATGCTCATGACCTTCTTTGGTTTTAATGAAAATATATTTCTTCCCCTGGTAATCGATGATAGCTTCATTCGGCAATGCAGATACCGCAGCGCCACCTGTTTCTACAATAGCCTTTAGGTACATGCCTGGCAACAAATCTTTATCTTCCTTATCGATATGACAGTGAATACGAATGGTTCTGTCAGAACTAATCTCCCTTCCGATCAAGTACACAGTCGCCATGCGTTCCGTAATTTCATTGGCAAGCGTAAACCTTACCTTTTGTCCGATTTTAATCTTACGAACATCCTTCTCAAAAATTATCAACTCAGCATGCAAATGCTCTGTATCCACAATCTCAAAGAGTATATCGCTGGGATTCACAAACATGCCGATGTTTACATTTACTTCTGTAACGTAGCCTGTAATTGTTGAATAAATATTTGATGTGCTGGAGATAGTTCCTGTTTCAAGGGTCACAATATCAATATTGATTAGTTTGAGTTTGCCTAATAAACCGTTCTTTTTAGCTAACCAACTTTGATAGGTTGTCTTTGCTTGTTGCAAGGTTTTTTGCGCATTCACATTTTCCTTAGCAAGTTCTTGCTGCCGTTCATAGTCAGCCAGCGCAAAATCAAACTGATTCTTAGCTTCCAAGTAGTCTTGTTGTAGTTGAATGTATTCAGGATTTTCAATTACTGCAATCAATTGCCCCTTGATAACTCTTGAACCTTGGAGCAGCACAGTGCTTTTAAGAAATCCGCCTAATGGAGCTGAAACACTTACCAGTTGTTGTGGAGGAACATCGAGTACACCATTAACCTTAATGGTTCCACTGATTTGTTTTTGTTCAACTTTACCGAATTGAATACCTGCGGTCTTTATCTGTTCAGGTGTGAGTTCTACGGTATTCTCCTCTTCATCATGATGCTCCTCGGCTGCCGCTTCCGTGGCATTGTTACCACACGAGATCAGCAGGGTTGATATATAGAATAATAGTAAGAGACTTAGTAATTTATAGATGGTTTTCATTTTGTTCTGTTATTTATTGCCTGACAAAAATTCAATGTAGATAATGGACTGATTGTAATCGTTCAGTGTTTGGAGGTGACCTTCTTTTATGGCGATAGCCTTTTGAACACCTAACAAATATTCAGCATACCCAATCTCCCCATTGCTAAAGGCAAGTAATGTTTGCTTTAGAATAAGTTCTGCGTTGGGTAATGCCGAAGTAGTGTAGTATTCCAGACTGTTTTTGTTTTTGGTGTACTCCTGCATGGCTTGCTGGTATTGTCCTTGCAGTGTTTTATGATAGTACTGGTAATTACTCTCTGCTGCTTGTCGGTTGTACTCAGCAGCCTTGACACGCCCCTGCTGCGGAACAAACCATAATGGAATAGAGAGCCCAACTTGAAAGCCGGTGAATCGATCGCTGGAAGAGGCTATTGCCCCTGAACCAGATTCCGCGTCCTGTATGCCAATTAGCGTTTGCGTAAAGAAACCAAGCATGACTTCAGGAGCAGCCTTAGCAGCCTCTACTTTCTTCTCATTCTTTGCCACCTGCATTTGCTGTTGCATGTACCTTGCCGAAGGATTGGCTTGAACGGCTACACTATCCGGTGTATTGCTAAACGAAATTTGGTTCAACTCAGCATCGGTTATGTCTGGCAACTCTTCGCTATTGATGAGTGTTTTCAATTGGTTACGAATCACCAACTGATCAGCCTGATTTTTTGACAGCAAGTTTCTAACTTCATTGCGTTGTGATTCCGCAGTAGCTTGTTCCAGCAAATTAGCTTCGCCTGTTTTATATCGAAGTGATGCAGCTTTCAGAAAACCCCCGTAGATACTATCCTGTTGCTCTAGCAATTTTTGTTTAGCTCTCAGAAAAGCTAACTGGTAATAGACCTGCTTCACCTGAAAAATCAGTTCGTTCTCCGTGGCAGCTTTTTTCAATTCACTGGATGCCACAAGGGATCTGTTCAACGCACCCTGACTACCAAAGGCAGTAAAAGGAATAGTTTGTGTAACCGTCAGATTATTGTCATTTTTTGCATAACTGTTGTATTGGCCATAGAGCAAAGACACATTTGTTTTCGGAAGATCGAACCCCGTTTTTTTCAAAGCTTTTTGTGACTCTATGTTGTAGCGTGCTGCCTGAACACCTTCATTTTTTTGCAGTGCTGATTCTATAGCCTGTTCGAGTGTAAGCAATTGCTGCGACTTCCCTATCAGGGTCATAAGCAGGAATAGTGTTGCTAAAAAATATTTCTTCATAACTTAAAGATTGGAGTCGCAATAGAGTTTATTGAACAGTACCATTCCTGACGACTTATCGCTTAAATAGAGTGAGGGATAGTAAGATTTAAAAACGGTCTTTACACTTTGAACAAACTTAGGCTTGTCGGTAAAATCCTCCCGAATGGGTTTCATCCAAAGATGCTGAATGGGAGAATCCAAATACCTACTATAGTAGTAATTTAGCCCACGTCCTGTTTTGTAATGATAGACCCGCTTTGAGTATGTCACGAGACATGAATCGTCCAGTATTTTGTAGTAACCATACGATTTGAAAAGACCCTTGTTTCCAAAAGCCCTGTAGCGGTCTGATCCAATACTGTATCCGGCAAGTGATCCATACTGAATCGTTAGCGTTTCATCAATTCCACTAATCGTCAGCTTAGCATTCGGTGTTTCTTTCAAAGCATTTTTACAATCTTTTACCCGAACAACTTTATAAGGCTTATCCTTAACAAAGGCTTCGTGTGTTGAATACAATTTTACTTCTTTGATTCCCTCTTGTGCCTGAGTGGAAATACCCACAGAAAGCAATACAGGGATTAAAATCAATCTGATTGTTTTCATAGAAATATTAATTTTTTCGAAATAGATATAAAGGCATGGAAGTACGATCAATGTCAACACCGTTGAACTGATCAATCCTCCGATGACAACAGTAGCCAGTGGCTTCTGTACCTCGGCACCCGCGCTGGTGGCCAATGCCATTGGCAAAAAGCCAAGGGATGCAACGGCAGCCGTCATTAACACAGGGCGAAGACGAATTTGAGTGCCCTTTCTTACGATGTCGTATAAGTCAGTAAGCCCTTCTTTCTTCAGCCGATTGAATTCGGCTATCAGCACAATTCCATTAAGTACCGCTACACCAAACAATGCGATGAACCCGATACCTGCCGAAATACTAAACGGCATTCCACGCAACAACAAAGCAAACACTCCTCCAATGGCTGCCATTGGTATAGCCATGAAAATGAGAATGGATTGTTTCAATGAGCCGAACGTGAAAAACAGTAAGGTTAAAATCAGCAGAAGAGCAACGGGTACAGCGATCGAAAGCCTTGCCTGTGCTTCTTTCAGATTCTCAAATTGTCCTCCATACGTTGGATAGTATCCTGGAGGAAAATCAATTTGCTTTTCTATTTTTTGCTGAAGCTCCTCCACAATGCTGGCCACATCTCGACCACGAACATTGAACCCTACTATGATTCTGCGCTTGGCATCTTCGCGTTGTATCTGATTGGGGCCAAGTTTAAATTCAACACTGGCAACTTGATCAAGCGGAACTTGATTACCTGTTGGTGTCGTAATAAAAAGATTCTGTACGTTCTCGATGCCCTGACGATTTTCTTTTGTCAGCCGAACTACAAGATCAAAACGCCTCTCACCTTCGTACACTACACCCGCACTCTGTCCTGCAAATGCGGTGCTTATGGCTTGATTAATAGTTTCAATATCTAGTCCAAATCTGGCCACTTCATCGCGGTCAATATGTACAACGATTTGAGGCAGACCTGTAACTTCTTCAACATACAAGTCACGTGCACCTTCAATGCCTGCTGCAATGCCTGCTACTTGTTTTGATAAATCTGTTAGCACATCAAGGTCTTCACCAAATATTTTTACAGCTACATCCTGCCGCACTCCGGAGATTAATTCATTGAAACGCATTTGTATAGGTTGAAGAAAACCAAAGTTTACACCTGGTATAACCTCCAGTGCTTCCCCCATTTTCTCAGCGAGCTCTTCACGATTATCAGCCTTTTTCCATTCACTTTTATCTTTCAGAATCACCATCAAATCACACGCTTCAATTGGCATAGGGTCAGTTGGAATTTCTCCTGCACCAATTTTGCCTACTACCTCCTTCACCTCATCCGGGAATTCACGCATGAGTATTTCTCCTGCTTTTAAAGAAGCATCCACTGTATGCGTAAGACTACTACCTGTCAGCACACGCGTTTCTACAGCAAAGTCGCCTTCTTCGAGCGTGGGAATAAACTCCCCACCCATGTTCGCGAATAGGAACAAACTTCCAACGAAGAGTACAACGGCTATGGCAATCACCAACATTTTTCTTTTCAATGCACCATTGATGATGGGCTGATACAGACGCTGAAAGAAGTCCATCATCTTATCAGAGAAGTTACGCTTGTGTTGTGGGTTCTTACTTAGGAAGAGTGCCGACATCATGGGCACGTATGTCAGTGAAAAAATGAAGGCACCGAGTATTGCAAAACTCACCGTCTGCGCCATTGGCTTGAACATTTTTCCTTCAATACCCACCAGCGCGAGTATTGGTAAGTAAACAATCAGGATAATAATTTCACCAAAGGCAGCTGAGTTTCTAATCTTGGAAGCAGAATCATATACCTCAATATCCATTTCAGCTTGCGTCATCCTGCGCGATATACTTCTCAGACCAAGTTGGTGCATGGTTGCTTCTACAATGATTACTGCGCCATCCACAATCAATCCAAAATCGATGGCACCGAGGCTCATCAAATTTCCAGACACACCAAACAAGTGCATGAGCGAGACTGCAAACAACATCGCCAGAGGAATTACAGAAGCTACAATTAATCCCGCTCTAAGATTACCTAAGAAAAGCACCAGCACAAAGATGACAATCAACGCACCTTCAATCAGGTTTTTCTCCACCGTTCCAATAGCACGATTGACAAGATTACTACGATCAAGGAATGGCTCAATGACTACACCTTCCGGCAACGTTTTTTTGATTTGCTCCATGCGCTCCTTTACACGTGTAACAACTGCATTGGAATTTTCTCCTTTCAACATCAGCACAAGTGCGCCTACCACTTCACCCTCGTTGTTGTAAGTCATGGCGCCATAACGATTTGCATAGCCAAAGCGCACTTCTGCCACATTCCGAATGAGTATAGGAACACCAGCGGACGTGTTCTTTACAACAATCTTTCCGATGTCTTCAATGGAGCTGATTAAACCCTCGCTACGAATGAACCAGGCATTGGGCTTTTTATCGATATAAGCACCACCTGTGTTTTGATTATTCTTTTCAAGCGCAGTGAAAACATCAGCAATACCCAAATTGTAACTTCTCAGTTTATCTGGGTCTAAGGCTACTTCGTATTGTTTCAGAAATCCTCCAAAACTGCTAACATCTGCTACGCCAGGTGTGCCAAGCAATTGTCTTCGCACAATCCAATCCTGAATAGTTCGCAGTTCGGCAGCATCGTATTTTTTTTCGAATCCTTTTTCTGGACGAATGAGGTATTGATAAATTTCTCCAAGACCCGTAGTGATAGGAGCCATCTCAGGATTACCTATTCCATCTGGTATCTGGTTCCGTGCTTCTGCCAGCCGTTCATTCACCTGCTGCCTTGACCAGAAAACATCAATGTCATCATGAAAAACGATAGTGACTACAGAAAGACCAAAGCGTGATATGCTTCGGATTTCTTTTATCTCCGGTATTGTGGCCATTGTTTGCTCTACCGGAAAACTGATAAGCCGCTCCACTTCCTGTGCAGCCAGTGAAGGACTTAGCGTGATAACCTGCACCTGATTATTCGTAATATCTGGTACGGCATCAATAGGCAACTGCGTGAGTGAATACGTTCCCCATCCAGCCAATGCCAGTGTGAGTAAACCAATCACCAGTTTATTTTTTATTGAGTATAGAATGATCTTGTCTAACATAAATGCTATTAGAATTGATAAAGGATGAAATGCCTGATTAAATTCTAAAATGTCTATTGTCGTTCAGAATAGTGAACGATGCCTTGTCTTGCGTATAGCGCAAACTTTAAAATGTAAAAATCAGATTGTCAGAATAACGGGGACGTCATTCCGTAAGGGAAGTATTATGCAAGTTTAGGCGGTTGCCAAATAGACTTTGCGTTGTTTAGCAAAGGCTTTTCGAAATAAAGGGTTACTACCTGCGTATTATGAATCGGATTTGAAAGAGACACTTCCGATAGTTGATTGAGCTGAATTTGTGCGGCACAGCAGGCGCAAATGCAAAAGGGCGTACAATAATCCATTTCATTATCGCTATGATTATGGTCGGCCACATTTACAGCGAGACTACTTGTTTTTAACTCATCCGCACACGTTTCCTTATCGCTGCACGGATAAACCGACAGCGCAATAAGGTACATGGCGAAAAGAAAGCGTATTACTCTCACAGCACAAACATAAACGAAAAAACCATGCAATAGGGTTGCAAAATGAGTCGAGAGTGAAATCGATGCGCTAAAATTTGCGTAAATAGGCTCAATTTCGAGTATCTTGTAAATAATAACAAGAATTATGTAAACCCAAATCCAAGAAAAATCCGTTACATTTGGCAAGTCATGAAAAGAATTCGCGCTATAGCATCTGTTTCACTTACCTTGTTGGTGTTCGTTTCGTCCACCAGTTTTATGGTGGGTATGCATGTTTGCAGTGGCAAGATTGAGAACATTGCGTTGTTCTCTAAAGCGGAAGGCTGCGAAAAAGAAAGAAACCTTCCTCCTTGCCACCGTCATGAAAAAGCTCCTTGCTGCGATGATGAAGCAATCGTTCACGAAGGCGAGGATTTCAATGCTTCTTACTCAGAAGTAAGCGTCCCTTCAATTTCTTTTGTAGCTCTTGCTTCCCCTGCTATCATTCTTTCAGAGATTATCCCTGTTAATTACTTATCGAAGGTAAAACACTTCAATTACGACACTCCATTGCGAGCGTGTGACCTGACGGTTGCGCACCAGGTTTTCCTGATTTGATTTTCTCTCCCTTTTAAGAGCTATCTGCTCTTTCTATGTCCGTCTTTTAACTAAGCGGCTCCTGATTTTCAATTTCTCTTAAGTTTCTACATCATGATTGAAGGATTAATCTCATTCTCC
>Ga0075163_10010250_pt1 | contig 12267 bp, 10 predicted proteins | sample JI1023141ADNA_FD_71478 | JGI IMG/M metagenome (GOLD analysis project Ga0075163, IMG submission 71478) | Wastewater effluent complex algal communities from Wisconsin, to seasonally profile nutrient transformation and Carbon sequestration -... | ecosystem: Engineered > WWTP > Effluent > Algae...
GCGGCGCCGGCACGATCGACGGCGCCATCGAGTAGCGCCGCCGTGGGCCCGCGGTCGCCGCGGGTTCGACCGAGATGGCCGCGCGCCGGGCGCGGTCGACACGCAGGCCGACCGCGCCGCGGCGCCGAATGTCGGCCGCCTCAGTGGGCGGCGGGCGCGAGATCGTAGATCCCGCGGCGGAGGTTGCGCTTGATGGTGACCGCCTCGCGGATGACCTTCCACAGGTCCTTCCACGGGTTGACCTTCGAGCGCGCGTCGTCCTTCCACTCGACGCCGACCTCCTGCACCACGTAGCCCATGCGCTTGGCCAGGGCGAGGACCTCGAGGTCGAAGGCCCAGCCGTCGATGGTCGCGCGGCCGAAGGTGGCGTGGGCGGCGTCGGCGGTGAAGGCCTTGAAGCCGCACTGGGTGTCGCGCACGCCCGGCACCAGCGTCTTCTGGATGACCAGGTTGCACAGCCGGCTCCAGGCCCGGCGCCAGGCCGGCTGGCGCTCGATCGCGGCGCCACCGGCGTAGCGCGAGCCGATCGCGATCGCGCAGGTGCCGTCGGCGATCGGGGCCAGGAGGCGCGGCAGCTCGGTCGCCGGCATCGAGCCGTCGGCGTCGCACATGACGCGGACCTGGCCGCGGGCGGCGAGCATGCCGACCCGCACCGCGTGGCCCTTGCCGCGGTTGGGCGAGGTCGCGATCACCCGCAGGCCGGGCAGCGTCGCCGCCAGCCGCTGACACAGCGCGACCGTGCCGTCCTTCGAGCCGTCGTCGACGACGACGATCTCCCAGCGCAGCGGGTGGGCGGCGAGCAGCGCGGCGGTCTTCTCGATCGTCGGGCCGATCCGCTCCTCCTCGTTGTAGGCCGGGATCACGATCGAGACGTCGAGCTCGGTGACGACGGCGGCGGCGATCGGCGCGGCGGTGACCGCGGCGGCAGTGACGGACGAGGCGGTGGCGGACACGGTCTGCTTGGCGGGGCTCATGACGGGTGCTCCTGAGAGTCGAGACAGCGGGCGACGAGGCGTGAGGCGAGGACGGCCGAGCGGCCGGTTCAGACGAAGACCAGGCGGCGCTGGGCCGGGTAGGTCCAGCAGGCGAAGACCAGGACCGCGCTGACCACCTTGGCGGCGAGGTACGGCAGGTGGCCGCGGTCGCAGGCGAGGTGCATGACGGTGGCGGTGATGAGCGCGGTGCCGATCGACACCGCGGCGTAGATCGCGATCTGGCGCAGCGTGAGCGGGCGCGGATCGCGGAACGACCAGTACTTGTTGGCGACGAAGCCGACCACCGCGCCGGCGAGCGAGCCGGTGAACGCCGCCGCGCCGACGACGATGCCGAGCTGGTACAGCAGCGTGAGCAGCGCCACGTCGACGACGGTGGCGGCGAGGCCGACCAGCGTGGCCGAGAGGAAGCGTCGCGTACGTTCGGGCATGACCGCGGATAAAGCAGCCGCCGTGCCGCTGGTCCGACCTTTGGGTTTCGCCCACTTGCGGCCGTGACGGGTGTCGAACCTTGGACGCCCTGACGCACGCGGCCGGCGGAAGGTGCCAGGTCGTCGACGGCGCCGGTCACCCACACGCCGGCGACAGAAGGGCGACGTAGGATGCGCCGCCGTGGCCGCTGCCGAAGACGAGTGGCTGTGGGGCTGGGATCCGACGCCCGGGATCGTCTCGGTGTGGGCGGAGGCCGACGGCCGGGTCAGCGTGTGGCGACGGACCGCGGCCGGGCTGGTGCGCGAGGACGGCCGGTTCCGGCCGTGGATGGTGATCGCCCACCTGGGCGATCTCGATCACCTCGGCGCCGGCCTGGCCCGCGCCGATCGGCGCGAGGCGCGGACCCAGATCACCTATCGCGAGCTGGCCGGCGACGGCCCGCTGCGGTTCCTGATCCGCGCCGCCGACGTCCGCACGCTGACCGCCGCGGTCCTGCACGGCGCGTCGCGCCGGCTCGGCCGCCCGCTCGGCCACGTCCGCGATCTCGGCGACGGCGAGCACGTCCTGATCGCGCCCGACGATCAGTACCTGACCGCGTCGGGCCGGACCTACTTCGGCGGCCTGACCTTCGCCGACCTCCGCCGGCTCCAGCTCGACCTCGAGACCACCGGCCTCGATCCGGCGCGCGATCGGGTGTTCCTGATCGCCGTCCGGTTTCCGGACGGTTCGACCGAGCTGCTCGAGGCCGACGGCGACGGCGACGCCGGCGAGGCCGCGCTGATCGCGGCGCTGGTGGCGCGGGTCGCGGCCGCCGATCCCGACGTGATCGAGAACCACAACCTGCACGGCTTCGATCTGCCGTTCCTCGACGCCCGGGCCCGACGGCTGGGCGTGCCGCTCACCCTCGGCCGGACCGGCGAGCCCGGGCTGCGGCAGCGCGCGGCCCGCCGCGGCTTCGTCGGCGATCGGGGCGGCGACCGCAAGGTCCGGCTGATCGCCCCCGGCCGCGAGCTGATCGACACCATGGACGCGGTGCTGCGCCACGACGTCGGCACCCGCGAGCTGCCCGATCACGGCCTCAAGGCGGTGGCCCGCGCGCTCGGCGTCGCCGCCGCCGATCGCGAGCTCATCCCCGGCCGCCGGATCCACGACGTCTACCGCCGCGATCCGGCGCGGGTGCGGCGCTACGCGACCGCCGACGTGGTCGAGGTCGCCGAGGTGGCGCGGCTCCTGGGCGGCGCGACCTTCGCGCTGGCCCAGATGGCGCCCCGCCGCTACGAGCGGCTGGCCGACGCCGGCCCGGCGACCGGCGTGCTCGATCCGCTGCTGGTCCGCGCCTACCTGCGCGCCGGCCACGCCCTGCCGGTGCCGACGCCCGGCGACGGCACGCCCCACAGCGGCGCCGCCCTCCACCTGTTCGCCGCCGGCGTCGCCCACCGGGTGGTCAAGGCCGACGTCGCCAGCCTGTACCCGTCGCTGATGCGGACCTACCGGATCGGCCCGGCCCGCGACTCGCTCGGCGCGCTCCTGGCGCTGGTCGACCGGCTGGTGGTGCAGCGGCTGGCGGCCAAGGACGCCGGCCGGGCGGCGCCGCCGGGCTCGGCCGAGCGCCACCGGCAAGAGGCGCTGTCGACGGCGATGAAGCTGCTGATCAACTCGGCCTACGGCTACCTGGCCGCCGGCGGCCTGACCCGCTTCGCCGACGTCCACGCCGCCAACCAGGTCACCCGCCACGGCCGCGAGGTGCTGGCCCAGCTCTGCCGCGAGCTGGCGGCGCGCGGCGCGACCTTGCTCGAGGCCGACACCGACGGCGTCTACGTCGCGGTCCCGCCCGGCTGGACCGAGGCCGACGAGCGCCGGATGGTCGACGAGGTCGGGCGCGGCCTGCCGCCGCTGGTCCGGCTCGAGCTCGAGGGTCGCTACGCCGCGATGCTGTCGCACGAGCCGAAGAACTACGCGCTGCTCGGCCACGACGGCGCGCTGGTGCTGCGCGGGGTCGGCTTCCGGTCGAGCCGCAGCGAGCCGTTCGGCGACGACTTCCTCCGCGCCGCGCTGGCGTGCCTCTTGACCGGCGACATCCCCGGCGTACGCGCCGCCTACCTGGCGACGGTGACCGCGCTGCGGCGGCGGGCGCTGCCGACCGTGGCGGTGACGTCGCGGGTCCGGGTCAGCCGGACACCGGCCGAGTACCAGGCGACCCGCGACACCCGCCGCGATCCGACCTGCGAGGCGCTGCTCGCCGCCGGCCGTACTTCCTGGCGAGTCGGCGAGCGGCTGCGGATCTACCGCACCCGCGGCGGCGGGGTGGCGATGCTCGCCGACGCCGACGCGATCGACGAGGCCGAGGCCGAGGCCGACGACGCCGCGGCGACCGACCGCGCCAGCGTGGCCGGCGTCGCCGATCGCGCCGACGTCGCCGATCCCCGCGACTACGACGTCGATCACTACCTGGCCGTGCTGCGCGACGGCTTCGCGGTGCGGATGGCCCGCGCCTTCACCGCCGACGACTTCGCCGCCGTGTTCGCCGATCCCGATCAGCTCACCCTGTTTGGCCCCGACCTGGCCCGGATCCGCACCGTGCTGACGCCGATCGAGCCCGGCTGATCGCCGGCCGCGCGGCGCCACGAAAAAAAACACCGGGCCGCGCATCCTTTCGGCCCCGCCGTTCGTGGTGGCGGCATGATCGAACGCGCCATCGTCTTCGGAGCATCGAGCGGCGTCGGCCGCGCCACCACCCTCGCGCTGGCCGCCGGCGGCGCCCGGGTCTGGGCCGTGGCCCGGCGGCCGGGGCCGCTGGCCGAGGTCGCCGCCACCGCGCCCGCCGGCGCCGTCGTGGCGATGGCCGGCGACGCCACCGACCCGGCGGTGGTCGAGCGCGCGCTCGCCGCCGCCACGCCGGATCTGGTGGTGGTCACGGTCGGCGTGCTGCCGCCGATGGCGGCGATCGACGAGGTCGGGTGGGACGACTTCGCGGCGGTGTGGCACGCCGATCTCAAGGCCAGCTTCCACGTCGGCCAGCTCACCCTGCGCCGGCCGCTGCGACGCGGCAGCACGGTGGTGATCGTGTCGAGCGGCGCCGGGCTCGGCGGCTCGCCCAAGTCGGGCGGCTACGCCGGCGCCAAGCGGATGCAGATGTTCCTCGCCGGCTACCTCCAGCAGGTCGCCGACGGCCGCGAGCTCGGCGTCCGCTACGTCGCGCTGGTCCCGCGCCAGCTCATCGCCGGCACCTCCATCGCCGAGACCGCCGCGACCGTGTACGGCGGCGCCGCCGGGCCGGCGGCGTACATGACCCGGTTCGGGGTCCCGCTCGACGCCGACGGGGTCGCGGCGGCCATCCTCCGCATCGGCGCCGGTGACGCGCCGGCCGGCACGATCCTCGGCCTCACCGGCGCCGACGGCCTGGCGGCGATCTAACCTGGCCCATGCTCCCCGAGCTGGCGCAGGCGCGCCTCGAGTTCCTCGCCCTGGTCGCGGCGGTGCGGCCCGAGCTGCACCGCTACTGCAGCCGGCTGACCGGCTCGATCGTCGACGGCGAGGACATCGTCCAGGACGCGCTGGCCCGGGCCTTCTACGCCCTCGGCATGACCACCGACGTCCCACCGCTGCGGCCCTGGCTGTTCCGGATCGCGCACAACGCGGCCATCGATCACCTGCGTCGCCGCCAGCACGAGCCGGTCGCCGCCGAGCCCGATGACGACGTCGCCGACGACGGCGCCGATCCAGCGGCGACCCGGGCCGCGCTCGGCGCGTTCGTCGCCCTGCCGGTCCGCCAGCGCAGCGCGGTGATCCTCAAGGACGTGCTCGGCCTGTCGCTCGACGACATCGCCGAGGCGATCGACGCCACCGTGCCGGCGGTCAAGGCCGCGCTGGTCCGCGGCCGGGCCGCGCTCCGGGCCCGGGCCGCCGCCGACGAGCACGGCGCCGATCCTGGCCGGCCGCCGCCGCCGATCACCGACGACGAGCGCGCGCTCCTGGCCCGCTACGTCGCGCTGTTCAACGCCCGCGACTGGCCGGCGCTGCAGCAGCTGCTGGCCGACGACGCCCGGCTCGATCTGGTCGGCCAGGTGCGCCGCGACGGTCGCGCGGTCGGCGAGTACTACGGCCGCTACCGCGACGTCCCGGTGGTCCGCGCCGAGGTCGGCCTGGTCGACGGCCGCCCGGCGATGCTGATGTTCGATCCGCCCGCCACGCCGCGGCCGAGCTACGTGGTGCTGCTGACCTGGCGCGACGGACGGGTGACGCTCATCCGCGACTACCGCTACGCCCGCTACGTCGCCGACGAGCTGTGACCCGCCGCCGCGCCGCGCGATCATGACCACGCGGACCGAGGCGCGGGCGACGCCAGCCGGCGCCGCCCGCGAAAACAAGTGCCCTTCGTCGAAGAGGCCCGTAAGCCGAGTTCTGTCTCCGGCTCGCGCCGGCGGTGACCATTCATCTGGGCCCACCGTTGCCGGTGAGCTCGAGCGACCAACCCGGAGTCATAGCGCGGGCCACGCGACCCCTGTCTGGTCTTGCTTCGGGTGGGGTTTTCCGTGCCCCTCCTGTCACCAGGAGGGCGGTGCGCTCTTACCGCACCGTTTCACCCTTACCCCGAACCTCGCGGCCGGGGCGGTCTGTTTTCTGTGGCACTTTCCTGCGAGTCACCTCGACTGGCCGTTAGCCAGCACCCTGCCCTGTGAAGCTCGGACTTTCCTCCGGTCCCCGCCCCGGTTGCCCGGCGCGAGTACCCGCGGTCACCCTGGCCTCTTCGACGAAGAGCCCGGGATGAGTACCAGCGGGCGCCGGTCACCGCAAGCCGGGACCGCGGTCGTCACGGGCTCGACGGCAGGCCGTCGCACTCGCACAGCGCCGCGAACGACGTCGAGGTCGGATCGGCGCGGAACGGCGTGAGCAGGTCGCGGATCCACGACACCGCCTGGTTCGACCGGAGCAGGGTGTCGGGGTAGACCGCCTCGCCGGTGACGGTGCGGACCGTGGTGCCGTCGTGCCAGACCCCGATCCAGGTCCGGCGAAAGTCGGCGTTGAGCAGCAGCGCGGTGCCGACCGCGTCGCGGTCGCCGTCGCCGCTGAACACCGCCAGGTGGGTGAGGCCGGCCGAGTGGCCCTTGCACGCCGCCGCGGCCGACGCCCACGGCCGCGCATCGATCATCCGCCAGCGGGACGAGGTGTTGAAGACGTCGACGTAGCTGCTGGGGCAGGTCGCGGTGTCGAACGGCGGTCGACCGGCGTCCGGGCTGGCGTCGACCGTCACCGGCCGCGGGGCGTCGAGCGCGGCGGCGTCACGGCCGGCGGCGTCGACGATGTCGTCGTCACCGGCGGCGTCGTCGCCCGGTCCGCCACCGGGGCGGAACGCGCAGCCGGCCAGCGCGATCGCCGCGGCGGCGAGCGCGGCGACGGACGACGGCGGCGACGACATGGGCGGCAGCATATCGCGGTCGTCGGGACCGAGGTAGCGGCGTTCAGGGCGCGGCTGGCGCAGGGCTTGCGTCATGCCCGGCGCGCGGCCCGGCGTCGACGGCACCGGCGTGGGTCGGCGCGCCCGCGGGCGGCGGCGCCACCGCGGGTTCGCCCCCGCCCGGGGTCAGCTCGTCGAGCTCGGGCTCGCCGTCGTCATCGTCGTCGCCGTGATCGTCGCCGGGATCGGCGAACGGCCCGGCGCTGTCGACCGTGCACGGCCGCAGCTCGCCGAGCACGCCGGTGGTGACGCCGCCGCCGCCGGCCAGCCGTGCTTCGTCCTTGCCGTCGGTGGCGTCGATCACCCGCACCGCGTCGCCGTCGACGAACGCGAGCCGGGTCGGCGCCAGCCAGACCGGCGACGGCACCCGGTCGCCGACCGCGATCGACCGGACCCGGCCGCTGCCGGCGTCGACCACGAACAACGTCACCTGCCGGGCCGCGCCGTCGCCGCACGGATCGTCGGCGACCGAGGCGAACGCCAGCCGGGCCCGATCGGGCGACCACGCCAGGCTGTCGCCGTCGATCATCGCGCCGCCGGGCGGCGCCACCACCTTGCGGCTGCGATCGAGCCGGACCGCGCTGGCGGTGCCGAGGTCGTCCCAGTCGGCGGTCACGCCGGGCGCCGACCTCCGCCGGCGCTCGGCCGACAGCGGGCGCACCCGCAGCGCCTCGCCGCGCGGCAGGCCGGCGGCCCGCGGCTGCCGGTCGCCGCCGTCGACGACGAAGGTCTGGGCCTTGCCCCGGACCGGCACCAGCTCGAGCGCCAGCTCGGGCTCGCCGCCGCTGGTGGCCCAGGCCAGCGTGGCCTGGACGACGTCGGGCACGACCAGCTCGCGGCCGGCCGCGCCGGTGGCGAGATCGACCACGCCGACCCGCAGCTCGCGCAGCCGCGGCTTGCCCTCGCGCCGCACCACCTCGCGGTAGGCGGCGTAGGCCAGGGCGCCGTGACCGGGCGCGGCCAGCGCGCCGACCAGCGCGCCGCCGGTCCGGGTCAGCCGGATCCAGCGGCCGCCGCTGACCGCGTAGGCCTCGGCCCGGTGCTCGACGGTGACGTCGCCACTGGTCCGCGGCGGCCGGTACGGTTGGGTCCGACCGACGACGATCACGGCGTCGGCGAGCGCGGCCGCCAGCGCCTGGCGGTAGCCGGCGGCGGCCCTCACCCAGCCCTTGCCGGCCGGGGTCGCCCGGAACGGCGCGAACACCGCCAGCTCGAGCGAGCGCTCGCCCCACTTGGCCCAGTCGCCGGCGGCGGCGACCTCGAGCGGCGCCAGCACCCCGTCGAGCTGGCCGAGGCGGACCCGGGCCACCGCCAGCATCCACGCCGCCTCGAGGTGACCGGGATCGGCGGCCAGCGCCGCCGCGCACTCGCGCTCGACCGCGGCCAGGTCGCCGCGCCGCTCGGCCGCCAGCGCGCGATCGAAGGCGGGCTTGCCGGCGCCGCGGCGCCAGGCGAACTCGTCGAGGCTGGCCTTGCCCAGCGGCCGGACCGCGACCGTCACCACCGGCTCGGCGGCGCCGCCACCGTCGGCGACCGCGCCGCTGCCCCGGGCGCTGCCGCCGCCGCCGCCCGACGAGCCCGAGCCCGAGCAGGCACAGGCGCCCGCGCACGCCAGCGCGGCGCCGGCGAGCGTGGCCAGGGTGCGGACGCGCCTGCCCATCGCAGCCGCCCGCATAGCACGGCCGGGCCACCGGCGCGAGGTCCCGAACACCGACCCGGCCCGCCGCGATTCGTGCTACCCAACCGCCGCCGTCGACCCTCGGGGTCGCCGGTGCTGTCCCTCGTCGCTTTGTGAGCCCAGATCCATGCCGCCTCAGAACCACATCCGCAACGTCGCCATCATCGCCCACGTCGACCACGGCAAGACCACGCTGGTCGACGGCCTCCTCCGCCAGGCCGGGACCTTCCGCCAGGGCGAGGTCGTCGCCGAGCGGTCGATGGACTCCAACGATCTCGAGCGCGAGCGCGGCATCACCATCCTCTCCAAGTGCACCTCGGTGACCTGGAAGGGCGTGCGCATCAACCTGGTCGACACCCCCGGCCACGCCGACTTCGGCGGCGAGGTCGAGCGCGTGCTCGGCATGGTCGACTCGGTGCTGCTGGTGGTCGACGCCTACGAGGGGCCGATGCCCCAGACCCGGTTCGTGACGTCCAAGGCGTTCGAGATGGGCCTGCGGCCGCTGGTCATCATCAACAAGATCGACCGGCCCAACGTCGAGCCCGAGAAGGTCATGGACCCGGTGTTCGACCTGTTCGACTCGCTCGGCGCCAGCGATCACCAGCTCGACTTCCCGGTCATCTACGCCTCGGGCCGCGAGGGCTTCGCCATCCGCAAGCTCGACGACGAGCGCAAGGATCTGGCGCCGCTGCTCGACATGATCATCGAGTGCGTCCCGCCGCCCGAGGGCGACCCGACCGCGCCGCTGTGCATGCAGGTCGCGACCCTCGACTACGACGACTTCCTCGGCTTCATGGCGATCTGCCGGGTCCGCGACGGCTCGACCAAGGTCGGCGACCGGGTCCTGCTCGCCCACCGCGACGGCAGCAAGGAGGAGTTCCGCATCCAGAAGGTGCTGGGCTTCCAGGGCCACAAGCGGTTCGAGCTGGCGGTCGCTCAGGCCGGCGACATCTGCGCCGTCACCGGCATGAACGAGCTCAACGTCGGCGAGACGATCACGTCGATCCAGTCGCCGACCATCCTGCCCCTGCTCAAGATCGACGCGCCGACGATCTCGATGCACTTCAAGGTCAACGACGGCCCGTTCGCCGGCACCGAGGGCAAGTACGTCACCTCGCGCAACCTGCGCGAGCGCCTGTTCCGCGAGATCAAGTCCAACGTCGCGCTCCGGGTCGAGGACACCAACGACGCCGGCACCTTCAAGGTCTCGGGCCGCGGCGAGCTCCACCTGTCGGTGCTGATCGAGACCATGCGGCGCGAGGGCTACGAGCTGTGCGTGTCGCAGCCGACGGTCATCACCAAGCTCGGCGAGCGCGGCGAGCTGCTCGAGCCGTACGAGCACGCGGTCATCGACCTCGACGAGCGCTACACCGGCCCGGTGATCGAGGAGCTCGGCCGCCGGCTGGGCCAGATGAAGGAGATGCGGCCGAGCGGGCCGGGGCGGACCCGCCTCGAGTACCGGATCCCGGCCCGTGGCCTGATCGGCTACCGGTCGCAGTTCCTGACCGACACCCGCGGCACCGGCGTGCTCTACACCCAGCTCGACGGCTACGACGTCTGGGGCGGCGCGGTCCGCAGCCGGGTCAACGGCGTGCTCATCGCCAGCGAGATCGGCGAGACCAACGCCTACGCGCTGTTCACCCTGCAGGAGCGCGGCATCCTGTTCACCGGCCCGGGGGTGAAGGTCTACCCCGGCATGATCGTCGGCATCCACGCCCGCGACAACGACCTGGTGGTGAACCCCAACAAGCGCAAGGCGCTCAACAACATCCGCACCACCGCGGCCGACGAGAAGCTGATCATCAACCCGCCCCGCCAGCTCACCCTCGAGTCGGCGCTCGAGTTCATCAACAACGACGAGCTGGTCGAGTTCACGCCCCAGTCGATCCGGCTGCGCAAGTCGGTCCTCGACCACAACGCCCGCAAGCGGTTCGAGAAGCAGGCCGAGGCCGGCGTCGCCGACGACGAGTGAGCCGCACGCTCAACCCGGCGCCGGCCCCCGGTCCGGCGCCCGGACATCGGGCTCCTCGGCCGGCTCGGTGGGCGCTATTGCCTCGCCCGCCTCGCCCGCCTCGCCACCCTCGGCCGGCGGCGCCGCGCTGAAGCGGCCGGCGACCAGCGCCGCGCGCTCGGCGGCCGACAGGTCCCACTGCTCGATCGGGACCAGCCACCACGGCAGCGGCGCCGGGACCTTGGCGTCGTAGTCGATCCACACCCGCGGATCGTCGACGCAGTCGTAGGCCCGGCACGCCGCCGGCCGGTCGGCGTAGACGTCGCAGCGACCGTCGCGCTGCAGGTGCTCGCATAGCCCGTGGTCGGCCCGCGCCAGCAGGTACGGCCGCTCGAGCTGCCAGCGCAGCGTGCCCGCCGCGACGTCCGCGGCCGACAGCTCGACGTCCATCGCGCAGCAGCGCGCCTTGCACAGGTGCAGCCGCTCGACGCAGCCCGGGTCGACGCTCGCCACCGCGTGCCGGTCGCCGACCACCGCCAGCCGGACCGCGCGGTTGTCGCCGCGGCTGCGATCGATCAGCGCCCGGTGGGCCGGCTCGAGGTAGCCGCGGCTGATCAGGATCTCGACCAGCCACTCCATCCGGTGGATCAGGTCGCGGCTGAACGGCCGGCGGCCGATCTGGTCGGCCATGTCCTCGAGCGCGCGGACCACCTCCGGCCTCACGCGGCGGGCGTCGTCGTCCATGAGTCGCGATCCTACACGCCGACCACGGCGCGCGCGGGCGCGTCGATCACGGCGGCGCGCGCGGGCGCGCCGGTCACGGCGGCGCGCGCGGGCGCGCCGGTCACGGCGGCGGCACGGTGCCGAAGCCGACCGGGCCGCGGTCCGGGCCATCGGGCGGCAGATGGAGGCGGACCACCATCGAGTCGCGCAGCGCGCACGCCGGCGCGGCGCTGACGTCGACGTGGGCGGTGGCGACGCCGGCCGCATCGACCACGACGTCCTGTCGCCAGCGCTCGCGGCAGTCGGCCGGCGCGACCTCGTACGCGCCGTCGAGCTGGAACGTGACCCGGGCACCGGGTCGCAGGCCGGCGGCCTGGACCATCACGCCGACCGACGAGATCCCGCACACCCCGATCGCCTCGTCGGGCCGCGCGCACTGCAACTCGGTCGCCGGCGGCGCCGGCGCCGGCGCACGGTCCCCCATCGCCCGCTGTCCGATCGTCGGCGGCGACCCGGCCGGAGCGCCCGGGCAACCGCCCCCCACGAGCGCGGCCGCGGCGACGGCGACGGCGGCGGCGGCGGCGGCGAGCTTGGCGAGGCGGGCAGACAGCACGGCCCGCCGATGCTACCGCGCCCGCCCGGCGGCGACAGGCCCGGCAGCCGCCGGTCGGCCTCGCCGGCACTCGCCATCCGGTGGGCGGCGACAACATCTGCCCCGATCAATGACGGGCGCAGCGCAACGCCATCCCCGATGGGCATGAGGCCGGCGCAGCGACAGCACCGGCGCAGGCAGGACCGGCGCAGCCGCGAGCGTCGGCGCAGAGGGGGCTATGGACATGACGGGCTGTGGATCGCCGCGCGCGGGCGGCTGCGCGTCACCACCGGCGGGCCGATTGGCACGATCGCGTGAATCGACTGACGAGTCAAGGACGTTGGTGACGCTTTGTTGCAGGGACCTGGGTAACAGGTTCAGTTGCGAGGAATCGAATCCCGCCACGCAGACCGCGACGCAGCGTGCCGAGGTGCATGGTCCCGA
>Ga0075163_10010251_pt1 | contig 12267 bp, 11 predicted proteins | sample JI1023141ADNA_FD_71478 | JGI IMG/M metagenome (GOLD analysis project Ga0075163, IMG submission 71478) | Wastewater effluent complex algal communities from Wisconsin, to seasonally profile nutrient transformation and Carbon sequestration -... | ecosystem: Engineered > WWTP > Effluent > Algae...
TAAATTACTTTGTTTTAATAAAGATGTTTTAACCGCATTCTCAATTTTTGAAGCTATCTCTTGGGCATTTGGTCCGAATTTCGAAATTTTCCCAAGTAGATCCCACACTTTATCTTTTGCTTTATTATACGTGTGTGATGTGGTAATGTCGGTTAAATATTCTTTCAAAGCACCAACGTTAGGGTCGATGCTCATGCAATTATCATTTAAAACAACCAACAAATTCGCATTTTCAACACCGGCATGATTCATGGCTTCAAAGGCCATCCCCGCAGTCATCGATCCATCACCAATTACGGCAATGTGTTGCTTATCTTTTATTTTTAAATATTTACTTGCAACAGCCATTCCTAATGCTGCGCCAATACTGGTGGATGAATGTCCTACACCAAATGTATCGTATTCACTTTCGCTGCGCTTTGGAAAACCACTAATGCCTTTGTATTTTCTGTTTGTATGAAACACATCACGGCGACCGGTTAAAATTTTATGTCCGTACGCTTGATGACCAACATCCCAAACTAATTGATCGTATGGTGTATTAAAAACATAGTGTAATGCAACAGTAAGTTCAACAACTCCTAAAGAAGCGCCGAAATGTCCGCCTTTAACTGAAACCAGGTCCACAATAAATTGACGAAGCTCATCACTCAATTGATTGAGTTGTTCCTTCGACAGCTTTTTAAGATCGGCCGGAGAATTTATTTGGGCTAAAAGATCTCCAGGCACAAACCCAGGACCGTCTACAATTTTCATCATACAAATATAGCTAATTTTAACAACGCTTTTACATCAACTCTATTGCCATAAAAAACGTTAAATCAACAACTTATGGTTCATAACCAGCCCATATATACCATTATTAGGGTATTTATTAAGCCAAGTGGTTTGGCGAACTTTGTAAAGTATATTATGGACACCTTATTATCACAACTAAAACCCGGCGAACACGCCATTATTAAAAGCATTGCCGATAATGCCATGAAAACAAAACTCATTGAGATGGGATGTTTTCCTGGAGAGGAATTGTACATCACAAAAATTGCACCTTTTGGTTGTCCGTTTGCAATTTACGTTTCGGGTTACGAACTTAGCCTGCGCCTTAACGAAGCCAATAATATTGTGGTAGAAAGGTTGAATTAGTTTTGAGCCAATCAAAAAAAGATCTGAAAGTTGTTTTGTTAGGGAATCCGAATGCCGGAAAATCTACATTATTTAATGCACTTACCGGTCTCAATCAAAAAACAGGAAATTACAGTGGTGTAACGGTAGATAAACTTCAAGGAAGTTTTAAGTACAAAAATAATTCAGTTAGTTTAATTGATCTTCCGGGAACGTATAGCTTATTTGCAAAATCAACCGATGAAGAAGTTGCGGTAAAAGATCTTTTGTCGCAAACAGAAAAGCCGGATGTTGTTGTTATCGTTTTAGACTCAACAAATTTGCAACGTAATTTATTATTAGCCACACAGGCTTTGGATCTTGGAATGAGAACTGTGGTGGTGTTGAATATGATCGACGAAGCTATTTATCAAAACATACACATTGATATTGAGAAATTAAAAGATCTGCTAGGCGCAAATGTGGTGGCCATAGATTCGCGAACAAAAGAAGGAACAGAAAAAATTAAGGAGGCGATCGTAAATGCGGAAGTATCAAGAAATAAATTCTTTGATCTTACTTCCACAAGTGATTACGCACAAATGGTGAATTCGCAATTTGAAAGTCCTTACAAAGTTGAATTGCGAAAGTGGGAAGAAGATGATAAGATCTATCGCCATAAGAACATTAAATACATTTACGGACTATGCGTAAAATCGCCCGAACAATTAAAACTAAAAGAGCGAAGCACAAAGATTGATCGCATAGTTACGCATCCCGTTTTAGGCTATTTGGTTTTTATGGCTTTGATATTTACTATTTTTCAATTCATTTTTTATGTGGCCGAGTATCCTATGAGTTGGATAGAGGATGGATTTATGGCTTTATCATCCTTTATTAAAACCAATTTGCCTTCCGGAATTTTGAATGATCTTTTTAGTGATGGCGTTGTGACGGGAATAAGCGGTGTATTGATGTTTGTTCCGCAAATTACTTTTTTGTTCTTATTTATTGCCTTGTTGGAAGATTCGGGGTACATGGCCCGTGCCAGTTTTATAATGGATAAAGTAATGCGCAAATTTGGATTGAATGGGCGATCAGTAATTCCTGTTATTAGTGCAACAGCCTGCGCGGTTCCTTCTATTATGTCAACGCGCTCAATTAGTAATTTTAAAGAACGATTGATCACCATTTTTGTTTTGCCCATGGTAAGTTGCTCAGCGCGATTGCCCGTTTACACACTTTTGATCTCGATGATGTTTCCTTCAACCATTGTTTTAGGGGTTTTTAATTTGAAAGGCATTGTTTTATTTGGATTGTATGTTCTTGGTTTTGCATTTACATTAATAACTGCATTTGTGATGCAAAAATTATTAAAAACAAAAGAGGCATCCTTTTTTATGATGGAAATGCCGGTGTACCGTGTTCCACTTTTAAAAAATGTGGCGCTTGGCGTAATTAATAAAATAAAAGTGTTTGTGTTTGATGCCGGAAAAGTTATTCTTTCTATATCAATTGTTCTTTGGTTCTTAAGTAATTACGGTCCGGGAAATGCCATAGAAGAGATAGAAAAAAAGTATGCGAATGCCGAATATCCGCATGTTGGCGAAGCTGATCCAAACTATTATACCGAATTTATTGCCTCCAAAAAATTAGAAGCCTCATACATTGGCGTTTTAGGAAAAGCCATTGAGCCAGTAATAAAGCCGCTTGGTTACGATTGGAAAATTGGCATTGCCATCATAACATCGTTTGCTGCGCGCGAAGTTTTTGTGGGAACCATGAGTACTATTTATGGCGCTAACGGAAATGAAAAAGGAATACAAGAAAAATTAATGTCAGAAAGAGACGAGAATGGAAATTTAAAATATACTGTAGCTGTTTGCTTTAGTCTTGTGATATTTTACGTTTTTGCCATGCAGTGCATGAGCACCATTGCTGTTGTAAAGCGCGAAACCAAAAGCTGGAAATGGCCAACTATTCAGTTTGTGTATTTAACGGCGCTGGCGTATTTAAGCGCTTGGATCACTTTTACCATACTAAAGTAAGGCCTATTCATTTGGAGCTGTTCCTCGGCTTAATACTATTTGTTACCTTTTTCCGTTATCATTAGTAATGTACAAAAAAGTGTATATACTTATTTTACTTCTCTTTTGTAAAGTTGGCAAAGCTCAACAACACGAATTCAATTTTACATATGGTTATGGCCCTTCACTTTTTTTAATAGGTGATGCGCCCAGCAACCGAATTGGGTCTTCCTCGGCGATTGGTTTAAATTATGTGTACAGCATTGGTAAAGGCGTAATGTCTATTAGTTCGGGCATCACACATTGCAGAAATGACTATCATAGAAATATAAAATATGAGGGCGTGGTGCATTTAGTTCAAAGATCTTGGGGATTGAACGCTGATGCGCTTATGCGTTTAAGTAAAAAAGCATATTTGCGCGTTGGTATTTTAATAAATAAGTTAGGGCGTACTGATATAAATGTGAACTACAAAACACAAAGCGGTGTTTATTATGGTTACGGCTACAGCGAAATGTATGATGCTTATTCCGGAACCCAATTTCAAGCAAGCGCTTGTGCAGGTATGGTATTTCCATTTCAATTGAAACGCAGAAAAATAAACTTTGGTTTTACATTTCAACAACAAGCCACGTCTATTGTAGATTCTGACTATTATATTAAACATACACTTAATGCCGAAACCTATAAAGTAATAAGCGCTAAAGCCCGCCCTACACGCTTACTGTTTTGTTTGGAAATAGGCTTGAAACGAGAGAAAAAGAAGGAAGAATAACATTGGACTTTCTAATCTCAAATCATCACAACTGGCCAATACTATTTTACATCTGGTTTTGCTCTTTAACTATCTTAGTATACATTTGTTATACATCAATGTCGTCAAATTTAAATTACGCTTATGAAAAAAATTATTTACTTAGTTTTATTTACATTATTCCTGCAAGTATCTGCTCAGGTTTATCCGAGCCAAAATATTAGTTTGGTGGGGCATATTAGTCCAAACACTTCAACATTTAATCTACCACATGGCGATCAAAAATATTCTGGATGTTGGGGATGGTTTCAAGCTTCAAAAAATAAAGAGTACGCTATTTCGGGTGGTACAAACGGCACTTACTTTATTGATATTTCAAGTCCGGCAACACCAACCGTGTGCGATTATGTTGCGGGCAAAAGCACATCAACTTGGAGGGAAATAAAAACCTATCAAAACTATTGCTATGTTGTAAGCGACCAAACATTTCCAAATTCCTTACAAATAATAGATATGCAGTATTTACCAGACAGTGTACATATAGCATATGAAGGTGATGATCTGTTCTATATTTCTCATACAATTTGGATAGATAACGACAAATTATATTGTGGGGCTCCAACACATACCAATTCCAATTCAAGCTTGGCCGTGTATAGTTTAGCAACACCTACCGCACCGGTTCTCTTAAGAAAGCTACAGCAAGATTATCCCTTTGTAAGTTATGTGCACGATATGTACACACGAAACGATACCATATTTGCAAGTTGTGGTTACCAAGGATTGTATCTATTTCAATTAACCGCTAGTAATACCTTTACACAATTGGGTTCTTTTACAAATTACGCTTCAGGTAGCTCGTACAATCATAGTAGTTTTCTAACGCAAAACGGTAAATACCTTTTGTTTTGCGACGAAGTTCCTCCTGGTAAGCCAATTCGAATTGTTGATGTTCAAAATTTTTCTAATATTGTTCAAACCAGCACTACTATTCCGTATCCACAATCAACACCACATAATCCTTATTTGATTGGGAATGATCTTGCGATTATTTCGTGTTATCAAGAAGGATTAATGGTTTATAATATTTCAAATCCAGCCTCGCCTTATGTTAGTGGATATTTTGACACTTACCCACAAGGTGGTGCTCCAAGCGGAACTTATTCTAACAGTCCGTACAGAGGAAATTGGGGGGCCTATGTTGATCTACCTAGTGGATTAATTGTTGCCAATGATATGCAGAATGGTGTATTTATTTTAGATCCAAGCGCGGCATATGCTAATACAGTTGCTGTTAACTTACCCACAAGCACTGTAGGATTAGATAACTATTCTTTAAAAAATAATTTTGCTATTTTTCCAAATCCCGCTTTAGATAAAATTCGTATTACTTATGCAAGCAAGAATGAAGTGAGATTACAAATAACAAGTATTCTTGGAGAACTTGTTTTTGAAAAAACTTACAAGAATGGAATAAACGAAAGTTTATGGATCAGCGAACTTGAAAGTGGAACTTATTTTATAAAACTATCGGAGGAAGATAACGTGGTAGTTAAGAAATTGATTGTTCAACACTAAAGTAGTTCGCAAGATCAAAATTGATCTAAATAAAAAAGCCCTCACAACGTTATGCAAGGGCTTTTTTTATAATGTACTTTATAATTACTCTATCTTAATACAACCATCTTTGATAGTGATCTTTGCGCCATTTTTTACTTTTACCCAACCGCATGACGTTTTGATCTCAACTTCTGACGCACTTGTTTGAATAGATGTTGCACCACTTGTTGAGGCCGAAAATTCAACTTTTTGAGTTGATCCATTCGATTTAACTTCCATGGTGTACTTTTGCGAATCTTTATTGTAGTAGTTAATAGTAAACGCGCTAGCGATAGTTGTAACCAACAAAAAAGCGGCAGTGAATAATGTTTTTAATTTCATGGGTTTATGTTTTTAGGTTTACTCAAATTTACAGTTTTTATTTTCTTAAACAAATATAAAATGATTGTGAATACAGGTTTGTAAAAAAACATAAAATTCCCGATGTGTATATTAAAACTCCTTTTGGATAGAGTGCGTTATTGTAAAATATATATCTTTATCTAAGCGCCATTAACTAACACCGATCTACCTAACGGGTGTAGTATATGTGCAAGTTTGTGGCTTATATATGGTATTTATGCCCTATATAAACTCACGACACTATAGATATAAACCAAATAAACTAACCATTATGAAAAAAATAGTTTTACTCTTGACAGGATTTGCGCTGCTGACAAATAAAATGCAAGCACAGACAGAGACAAATAGTAATTTTTTGACAATAAAATTGAAAGTTAAAGTAATAAACCTTATCACAGTTGGATGGGGGGGTATCTACAAAGGGAAGATAGAAGAAGTTATTGATGGGAAGGGAATTGAAAAGCCCGACACAATAGAATTCGGAATAACGGCTTCAAAAACATTTGAGTTTTTAAAGAAAGGAGATATAAGAATAATAACTTTTAAAAATTCTCAAGAAATTAATAAAAATTCCTATTTACCTCCAAAAGACTGCATGGTAAGTAAGAAGAACGAAATATTATTAATTACTAAAATTGAAAAAACTAATTAAAATAATAAGAGCGACATTATTTGAAAGTGCTTACTGCAAAGAGAATTGAATAACGGAACGAATGACATTACCGTACAGCAAGCCAAAGTAAGCGGACGGATTCGATCATCGTTCGCGCGCAAAACAATTACATTTATTATATAAAGTTTCTTATATTTATTTCCGAAAAAGATCTTTAACCATTATCCCCAAAACGTATTATGCCAAACACAATTATTAAAGGGAAAATTCAAAACCATCACAGGTCTGAGAAGTATAACGATGATGGCATTAAGTACATACATTACTTTATAACGATTGATGGAAAAAAGTACACTGTTAACCTGCCGGGTAGCACCGATATTTATTTTGAAGAACAGTTGGATACTGTGCTAGAGGTAGACGAAAATAATATTGCGATTGCGGGCCTGTGTTCCAAAAAGGGTTACGCCTGGGGCAAAACTAAGTCTTTAAAAAATGAAGTGAAGGAAACCGACCGCTTTGAATTGGCAAAAGGAATTGTTCAAGAAAAACGAAAAGAAACCTTCAATCAAAGTAGAGGCACTACCGGAACCGATTCATATACTTCGAATTCAAAAACAATAGTTACGTATACTATTGTTTTACCCGAAAAAACGTTCAGGGTGGTTGATGTTATTGGCAAACACATTAAACCCAATACCGAAATTGTTGCTTTGTTAGAGCAAAATGTTGCGTACATCATTAAGGATAAAACCAATAATAAAGTGTACGGAAAGCCAAGGAAAGATTTTATAATTGCGCTGTTTTTATGGCTCGCTTTTAATGCTGCCATGATCTATGCGTTGCTTAATGGCAAAAAAGCAATATTTACCTCATACAATATGGTTTTAGTAATGGGTAATTTGGTATTCGGGATAGCTTCTCTTATTTCCGTTTCTTCATTTATAAGTTCTACCAAAACACTAAAGTTATTTAACCAGATGGTGGATGAGGATAAGTAGGGGAATTGATCTTTTGAGTAGTCTTTAAAACAATCCCTTCAACACATCATCACTCACCTCATTTGCCCAAGTAACTTTTAAATTTGGCGTACGTTCCATTTCGCGTTTGATGGCAAATTGTGCTTCTTTATTACGTGCCCAACTGCGGCGGGCAATTCCATTGTTTACATCCCAAAATAACATTTGATTTAATCTTCGCTCGGCGTCTTCACTTCCGTCTAATACCAAACCAAAACCGCCATTGATCACTTCGCCCCAACCAACACCGCCGCCATTATGTAAACTTATCCATGTGGCGCCACGAAATGCATCGCCAACAAAATTTTGCACGGCCATGTCGGCTGTAAATTTACTTCCGTCATAAATATTTGATGTTTCGCGGTAAGGAGAATCAGTTCCGCTTACATCGTGATGATCTCTACCTAAAACAACTGGCGCCGAAATTTTTCCTTCCTTAATAGCGTTGCTCATGGCTTGCGCAATTTTTATGCGCGCTTCACTATCCGCATATAAAATACGGGCTTGCGAACCCACCACTAAATTATTTTGTTGCGCTTCTTGGATCCAAACTAAATTATCGTGTAACTGTTGTTTAATTTCCGAAGGCGCCGTTTTATGCATTTGCGTTAAAACTTCTTCTGCTAATTTATCAGTTACTGCAAGATCTTCCGGTTTTGCAGAAGTACATACCCATCTAAAAGGACCAAAACCATAATCAAAACACATTGGGCCTAATATATCTTGCACGTAAGAATTATATTTAAAATCCTCTTTGCTTCCTGCTTTAAATACATCGCCACCTGCACGTGACACTTCCAATAAAAATGCGTTTCCGTAATCGAAAAAATACATGCCTTTTGCTGCGTGAGAATTTACGGCGTTAATATGACGCACTAATGTTTTTTGAACTTCTTCTTTAAATTTCTTTGGCTCCTCGGCCATCATTTTATTGCTTTCTTCCAATGAAAAACCTGCGGGATAATATCCACCGGCCCAAGGATTATGCAAGGATGTTTGATCGGTGCCAATATCAACTTTAATATTTTCTTTTAAAAGTTTTTCCCAAAGATCAACAACATTTCCTTCGTACGCATAGGAGCGCGCTTCCTTTTTTCCTTGCGAATTTTTAACTGCGGCAATTAATTTATCAAGGTCATTATGAACCTCGTCTACCCAACCTTGCGTGTGACGAGTTTTTACAGCTTTCGCATTTATCTCGGCCGTAATAGAAACTAATCCTGCAATTTTCGCGGCTTTTGGTTGTGCGCCGCTCATTCCGCCAAGTCCACACGTTACAAATAATTTTCCTTTACGTTCTTGCTCGGTTGGAAATTTTTTGCGCGCCGCATTCATTACGGTAATGGTTGTTCCGTGTACAATTCCTTGCGGACCAATGTACATAAAACTCCCGGCGGTCATTTGTCCGTATTGGGTTACGCCTAATGCATTAAATTTTTCCCAATCATCAGGCTTGCTATAATTTGGGATCATCATTCCGTTTGTTACCACAACGCGTGGTGCATCTTTATGCGACGGAAATAATCCCATGGGATGTCCACTATACAAAACCAATGTTTGTTCGTCGGTCATTAATGCCAAATACTGGATCGTTAATAAATACTGTGCCCAGTTTTGAAATACGGCCCCGTTTCCTCCATACGTAATTAGTTCATGCGGATGTTGCGCAACGGTGTAGTCTAAATTATTACTAAGCATGTGCATAATAGCAGCCGCTTGGGTACTTTGATGTGGATAATCGCTTATTGGTCGCGCATAAATTTTATAATCGGGACGAAAACGATACATATAAATTCTGCCGTATGTTTCGAGTTCACTTAAAAATTCTTTTGCTAGAACTGCGTGTTGTTTGGGATCAAAATAGCGCAAAGCGTTTTTTAGGGCAAGTTTTTTTTCTTCCGAATTTAAAATGGCCTTGCGCTTTGGTGCATGATTAATGTTAGTTTCGTAGGGTTTGGGCTCCGGTAGAGTATCCGGAATTCCCTTTAAGATCAGTTCCTGAAATTGTTCTTTTGTAAAACTTAGTTGAGAGCTCATATAGAAATTATGAGAGTAAATTTACAGGAAATGTTGGGCTAAACGTCATTAAAATCAATAAAATTATTAGCTGTATCCATTTAACTTTCCTTTTCTTTGGGCTTATCAAATCCCCCTGTTTTTTTATTGTAGCCATAAGGACAATGCTTACACCCACTTTTACAGCAAAATCCACGTTTTAGATGGTATTTTTCGGTAAAAATAATATAGCCTTCGGGACTCAGGTAAAAATCTTCAGGGTCTAACTCTTTATTGAACATTACACAAAGATAATGAATTGCTAATTAATGTATATTTGCATGAAGATCTTGAAACACCTTATACATATTGTTTGTTTTACTGTACTATCACATTTTTGTTTTTCACAGGCCGACAGCTCTCATAAAGAGAGAAAAATAAACGTGTTAACCAATGCCGACAGCAATATGGTATTTAAGGGTAAACGCATGGTCGATCGGTCAGACACAAGCTCAAATGCTACTTTGCTTATTTCCGGTTACGTGAGTACGTATTATGCTTCTTACGATGATGAGGCCGTTGATAATAATGGATTTGTAAAATTTGCTACCATGGCACCACGCTCAAAAGAATTTGGTTTGAACATGGCACTTATTTCAATGCAATATCACGGCAAAAACATTCGCAGTGGTTTAGGGATACATTTTGGCGATATTGCTAAAGCCGTTTGGCCAACAGAATTTAATATGATCCAAGAGGCGAATGCAGGTTTTAGACTGCATAAAAAATTATGGATCGATGCGGGATTTTTTAGATCTCATATTGGCATTGAAAGTACGCAGCCTCGCGAGAATATTACCTCAAGCATGAGTTTGGCAAATAACTTTGAGCCATATTATTTGGCAGGTGCTAAACTAACTTATGTTGTTAGTGATAAGGTTGCGTTACAAATAAATTCCTTCAATAGTTTTAATTCATACGTAGAAACTAATAAGAATACTTTAGTTGGATTTTCCATGATCATTGATCCTAATGAAAATGTATCATTTACTTATAATTTTATTAGCGGAGATGAAACACCAACAGGAGCTTTGATAAAAAAACAACGGTATTATAACAATATATACGCCTCTTATAAAACGCGTAAAGTTTACCTTGGTGCAGAATTTAATTATGGCTGGCAAGAGCATTCGAAAAAAAATGATGTAACTGCCAACGCAACCGTATTGAGCGGATTAATTGTAGGGAAATATCAGTTTCATAAAAAGTTTGGTGCTTATGCGCGACAAGAATATTTTTCGGATCCTGATAATGTATTAACCGGAACACTATCAACCGGTAAAAATGTTTTTGGCACAACCGCTGGAATGGAATACAAGCCGTTTAAAAATGTTGCTTTAAGTGGAGAGGGGAGAGTTTTACAAACCGACGAGCTTATCTTTAAACAAGGAAGTTTTTTAACTAATCGTCGCTTAGAATTTACGGTGTGTCTTGATCTATGGTTTTAAAAAAAGAATTAAATAAAGGCCCGGGACCAATTGGCATATTCGATAGCGGATATGGTGGACTCACTATTTTAAAAGAGATAAGTAAACAATTGCCGCAATACGATTATTTGTATTTAGGAGATAATGCGCGAGCACCTTACGGAACGCGCAGTTTTGAAACGGTTTATCAATATACCTTGGAATGTGTAAATCATTTATTTGATAAAGGTTGTCATTTAGTAATTCTTGCGTGTAACACCGCTTCCGCAAAAGCATTACGAAACATTCAACAAAAAGATCTTCCAACTATTGATCCCAACAGAAGAGTGCTTGGTGTTATTCGTCCAACAACTGAATTAGCAGGAACGCTTACCAAAACAAAACATATTGGTGTTTTGGGAACAACCGGAACTGTAGTTTCGAATTCGTACCCCATAGAAATTCATAAATTTCATCCGGATGTAAATGTGTTTCAAGAAGCCTGCCCAATGTGGGTGCCTTTAATTGAGAACAATGAATTCAATAACGAAGGGTCAAATTATTTTATTGAGAAAAATGTAAAAGCGCTTTTAAAACAATCGGATAAAATTGACACCATCATTTTAGGATGCACGCATTACCCTTTGCTTGAAAATAAATTACGTCAGTACATACCTCAACACATTCAATTAGTTTCGCAAGGAGATATTGTTGCAAAAGGCTTGATCGATTATTTAGTCCGTCACCCTGAAATTGAAAGTAAGTGTACAAAAAATGGCACGCTTGAATTTTACACAACCGAAACTCCCGAAAATTTTAGTCTACAAGCCGGAAAATTCTTTGGAAAAGAAATTGTTGCAAAGCATTTAGCGCTTTAAAAACTCATTCCGATTGAAGCGGTAACATAGTCTCTGAGGCTGTAAGATCTTCTTGGAAGATTTATGTCATATAACACGTTCAAAAGGAATGTTTGTTTCAGTGAGCCTATTTTAAACACATAATTTGTTCCCACCCTCCAATAAAAATTTCCCCTGATATTCTGAACTATCTTTCCTTGTATTTCATTAGTATATGTGATATTCGACTGAGAGATAAGGGAGTCTTTTGGCCATCCTTGGCTTATATAGCCCGTAATTATATATTCAGAAGCTTCCCTTTGAATTTCTCCTTTTAAAGAATATGTGAGAACCTTGTTGACCTTAAACCCCGTTGTTACACTAATTCCCTTATAAATTTTCCTACCCACCAAAACATCAAAGTGTAGATATTGCAAAGCAAGGTTAGCTTTTATCATATCGGTGTATTTAAAATAATGCGTTCCTACGGGAAA
>Ga0075163_10010252_pt1 | contig 12266 bp, 8 predicted proteins | sample JI1023141ADNA_FD_71478 | JGI IMG/M metagenome (GOLD analysis project Ga0075163, IMG submission 71478) | Wastewater effluent complex algal communities from Wisconsin, to seasonally profile nutrient transformation and Carbon sequestration -... | ecosystem: Engineered > WWTP > Effluent > Algae...
AAATAATTAAATCTAATTTAATGATTACAAGTTTGTTATATTTTTTATTTGTATTAGTAACATTTGTTACTTTCTAGAACATAGAAACGTTTGTACATTTGAAAAAAAAATCTCACTATGTACAATAAATCTTTATTCGTTTTACTTGTTTTTATACTCTCATCATTAATGATTGGGTCTTGCAATAATAACTCTGAAAAAAAGGAGAACTATAAAGTAGATCCTTTAGTTAAAAGAGCTTTAGGATCATTTTCGGCAATTTCAGAAAATGCAGAAAGTGCAGAAAATCCTATCACAGAAGCGAAAGTATTGTTAGGAAAAACGTTATACTTTGATAACCGCTTATCCAAGAATAATACGCAAAGTTGTAACACATGCCATAATCTTACCACATTTGGAGTTGACAATAAAGCTACTAGTGCCGGAGACTTGGGTAAGAATGGAACACGGAACTCGCCAACGGTTTTAAATGCAGCCTTTCATACTTCGCAATTTTGGGATGGTCGAGCAAAAGATGTAGAAGAACAAGCAGGTATGCCTATAACAAACCCAGTAGAAATGAACATGCCTTCTGAATCTTTTGTTGAAGAGCGTATTAAAGGAATTCCGGGCTATCAAAAATTATTTGTAGATGCTTTTCCGGGAGAAGAAAACCCTATTCAATTCAAAAACTTGAAAAAAGCGATCGGTGTATTTGAAAGAACACTTACTACACCTACAAAATTTGATAAGTTCCTTCAAGGCGAAGTTGAAGCGTTAACTGCTGATGAGAAAGCGGGACTCACAAAATTTATGGATATAGGATGTACTACATGTCATATTGGTCCTGCTGTTGGAGGAACAATGGTTCAGCGTTTTCCTTTAGTTGGAGACGATTACAAGTCATTAACAGGAAGTAAGATTGATGATAAAGGGGTTATGGAGGTTTCGAAGAAAGAAGAAGACAAATATATGTTCAAAGTGCCGACACTTAGGAACATACATAAAACTGCCCCCTATTTCCACGATGGAAGCGTAGCTGATTTAAATAGTGCAATTAAGATAATGGCTAAGTTAGAACTTAACAAAGACATTTCAGATGATGATGTTAAGTCGATTGCTTTATTTCTAAACACTCTAACCGGTGAAGTAAAACAGCAAGCTGCAATTTCACCTAAAATGCCTCAATAATAAGAGCCTAATTAAAGATTCTGAGAGATATTTGCAGAAAACAATCCTGCATCAGGAGATGAAATTACAGTATTGGTAAACTCAACACTTGGTACACTTACATTAACTTTAGACCCTGAAACTGTTACAGTAGCAACTGAACTTGCTGTATTTGATAACGTATACGTTTTAGTGCCTATATTCATAATCACATAAACTTGACCGGCACTCGACACAGGTACATTGGTAATTGCGTAATTCCCTGGAGCTGGAGGAAAAGAGTTGAAATGGAATACAACATTATTAATTTCACTAGTTGATCCAGTTGTAGCTGTAAGTGTTTTAGCGGTAGTAGATCCAACGGCTGAATAAGCTGTGTAACTAACCCCTTTAAAACTCCAACTTCCGCCTAATAGGCTATTGGAGTTACTGCAAGAAGAAATCAAAAGTATACTTAACAATCCCAAAGCGACTAATACGTTTTTCATTTTTTATTTTTTACGAAAGTAACTATTCAAAACTATAAGACAAATGTTGGTTTTTCATTATTTGTTTGATGACCAAATTACATTACTAATATTTTGGTTTTTGAAGTCTGACATTAAAAAACCAAATCAAGAATGTCATTAATATCGGAAGCGCAAGAACAAAAAACAAAAAAGAATAGATAATGTCTTCTGAATGAAAATGCTTTTTATGTCCAATTGGCTCAAAAGATAAATAGAAACTAAGAAGGATAACAGAAAACAATTGAGTAGTCACTAATAAGCAATATATCGAACTTACCCTATTCAACCCTTCTTTTGGATTTGTATCCACCAATAGAAAAGATAACAATTGATTGAGCATCATATACAAAACCAATACTATGAACATTGTAAAATTCTCAAGCTTTAAGAAGGAGAAAAAACCGTAAAAAAGTATCAATAGAAAACTTAGTCCAATGGGATACAAAATTTTATTCTTACTGAACATAGATTCAAGGGTGTTTATGGTATTAATATTACAATTTTAAATAATATTTACAAAAGATAATACTTGTTATTTAAACAAGTATTAGACAAGTTCCTTTGCAATAAAGTACTGACAATTAATTTTATACAAATACATTGCCAAAGTAAATACACAGAAGTATATTACATTTTCTACTTTATAACTTAAAAATTATAAGTATGAAATACATTGAAACTGCTTAATATATAAACGAATTTATATTTTTAGCTTAAAATTCGGAAACTAGAAAGTAACCGGGAAAGTGAGAGTTCCTTGTCCTCTTAATATACTAACAGTTGAAGTTTCGCCTTTCGAAAAGTGATTCAATGCTTTCATATACTCTTGAATCTCTTGAACTTTATATTCACCCAATTGAATAATAATATCACCTTGCATTAAACCCGCTTTTGAAGCTGGTTTACCTTCGGTTACGCCATCAACTCTAAGCCCTTTCCCTTCAAAGGCATAATCAGGCATTATACCTAAAGTAACTTTAAAACTTGACTTTGCTTGTTCAGCATTTCTTGTCGTACGAAATTGCAATCTAGGCAGGTTATCAATTGTATCAATAAGCGTGAAAATATATTCCAGCACTTTTTGCTCTCCTTCAAAATTGATCTTTTCTACATCATCAGTAGGCTTGTGATAATCGCTATGTTGCCCGGTAAAAAAATGAAGTACAGGTACATTTTTCAAGTAAAATGAGGTATGATCAGATGGACCAATACCGGAAGAATCAGTTTTAATTCTGAACTCCTTATTCATCGCAAAAACAAGCGTCTGCAATTCCGGTGCTGTTCCTGTACCATAAACAAGTAAGGATTTTGTGGAATCATTTAGTCTTCCAATCATATCCATATTGAGCATAAAGTTCAAATCATTGAGTTGTAGTGTTGGATTATTCGTAAAATATTTCGAGCCTAATAAACCGCTTTCTTCAGCTGAAAAACAGATAAAAAGATAGTTATAATGCTCTACCTTGGAATTTGAACTAAGATGGTGTGCCAATTCCAATACCCCAGCTACACCACTCGCATTATCATCTGCTCCATTATGTATTTTAGCATTTGGATTAGCATCTAATGAATTGCCATGATTACCCCAACCTAAATGATCGTAATGAGCTCCAATAACTATTGTATTTTTAGCTCCATTATCTAAAAAAGCTAAAACGTTTTTTCCTGTTCTTTGTATCTTATTACTTTGAGAAGTATCATGAGGGTTCAAACTTTCTCCAAATGTAAAAGGCTGGAAGTAACCATTGCTTCCAGCTGGTTTTAACTTCAACCGTTTAAAATAGTTAGCTATATATTTAGCAGCGAGATTACCTCCTTTTTCACCTGGACTCCTTCCTTCCAACTTATCCGAAGCTAAATACGTTATATGCTTACGAACCAACGCTTTATCAATTCGTTGTGCTTGAAGCATAGGAGCTTGAATAACAAGCATTAAAAGGATTAATCTTTTCATTAAAGCGTATTTTATTCTTTCCAATCTGCGATAAATATATTCGTATCATGTCCACCATGATTATTTCTGTTCGATGACCAAACTAACTTTTTACCATTAGGAGAAAACATAGGAAAAGCATTAAAATAGCTTTCTGATGTAATTTGTTCTAATCCTGTTCCATCTGCATTAATCATATAAAGTTGAAAATCCCAGCCCTTTTTACTAGCATGGTTAGAAGAGAATAGAATTCTTTTTCCATCAGGATGAAAGAATGGAGCCCAATTTGCTTTTCCTAAGTGAGTTATTTGTTTCAATTCACTTCCATCTACATTACAAGTATAGATTTCCATATTCGTTGGGGCCACAAGATGTTGAGCAAGTAAATCTTTGTATTCTTTAATATCCTTTTCTTCAGTTGGTCGAGATGCGCGAAACACTAACTTTTTACTGTCAGGCGAAAAAAAAGCACCACCATCATATCCTAATCCGGATGTAACTTGATGTAAGTTTCCTCCATTAATATCCATCGTATACAATTCTAAATCTCCACTCCTATCAGATGTGAACACAATCATTTTTCCATCAGGAGAAACAGTTGCTTCTGCATCATATCCAAGCGTATCCGTTAATTTTCTCGCTATTATACCTGTTGTAATATCGGTAACATAAATATCAAAACTAGGGAAAAGTGGCCAAAGGTATTTTCCTCCTTTTCTTAAATCACCTGCATCCGGACAAGCACTATTCGCCTCGTGTGTGGAAGCATATAAAACATGCTTTCCATCTTTCAAAAAATAAGAACAAGTTGTTCGTCCTTTGCCGGTACTAATCAAATGAGGACTGTATAAAGAATCATTGGCAGCTTTCTTAATATCAATGGCAAAAATCTGATCGCAACTAATTCCTTTCTTCGCATTCGTAATTTGACAAGTTAAAAACTTATTGTTATAGCTAAAATAAGCTTCTGCATTATCGCCACCGAACGTAAGTTGTTTGATATGTTGTAAATGAGGTTCATTTCGTTGGGCATTTACGCTATATCCAAAACAAATGGCAAGAAATAGAATTGTTGATTTTTTCATTCTTTGAAATTCATTTTAAATGCTTGTAAAACTATGGTTTTCGCCCAATATTCAGTCAAAAAAACAAGACATTACTCTTTCATGACAATTCAAAAAAAAAGCAGTATCCCAAAAGATACTGCTTTAAAATAAAGTTGTTGAGTGGTTATCGTGTTATAACTAATTTTTCAGACTGAACACCTACAGCAGAGAAGAGATTTATAGTATAAACACCCTCCGATAAATCAGCGACATTAACCAAAGAAATAGGATCGATAATCGTTTGTGTTTTTACTGTACGACCTAAGGCATCTACAATATGGATTTTTTCAAAATGATGATTATCCGGCAACTTAACCGTTACCATAGCACTCCCCGGATTAGGGAAAACGCTAACATTTACTTTGTTAGACTTATCTTGAATACCGGTATTATCTTGTTTAACATTGATATTATCGATATACAAAGCATTACCCCAACCAGTAAAGTTCTCAAACTTAAAACGCACTTTTTGTTGACCGCCAAGATACGACAATGGAAGTGAAATCGTTTTCCATTCGTTAGATTCAGGTAAGAATGGAAGTACTGCTTCGTTAGTTGAGGTAGCCAAAGCCTCCCCCCCTTTTCTCCATATCAAATTCCAAGTTGCTCCACAATCTAAAGAATAAGATACTTGTAAAGTATCAGATTTAACGCCTCTTTTTGCATATGCATAATCAAACGAAAGTTTAGTTCCCGATAAAGAGGTCAAATCTAAATCCTGCAATACAAATGCATCCTTTCTTACGTTTGGCGTATTAGGATTGGTTGTATACCCGTAATTGTTTATCCAAATACAAGTATTACTTAAACTGTAAGCACCTAAACCTGTTTTTTCTTTCCATGTTATAGCGTCACTGTTTGGATTTTCGATGGTCCAATCGGATGGAGGAAAAAATCCACTTTCAAAATCTTCAGTATATGGGGAAGCGAAACCCGGACCAGCATCAGCAACGCTAAAGGAAACTAGTGCAGAATCGTTTGATGCAGTATTATCTGTCCCTAATGCATTTACATCCGTTATAATTGCTTGAAAAGTATATGCCCCGTTTCCAAGACCGTTAATGGCAGGCAAAGAAATTGTTGATGTACCTAAAGCAGGAATTACTCCTGCCCATGGATACGTATTCCATGCCCCATCAACTGCATAACTGAATGTGGCAGTTGTAATATCAGTTAACCCTTTATTTTTTACAGTTAAAACCGGTTTAAAGCTGCCTAAACAAAGAGTAGCACTTGGTTGAATTGTTTTCTCAATTGACAAGTCCAAACTTTTGAAACAGCGAGAAGCTACTGATTTGAGTGAGCTTCTTCCTCCATCTAAAATAGATTGCATACGTGTAACTTGACCTACAGTAAACATCGAAGAGCAATCATCGTTAGTATAGTCCATAAAGTTCATGAACATATTACTCGTACCACATGAGTTTTGAGGATAAGTTGGAAAACCAAAATATTGATCTCCTTGATCAGGAGTATCGCCAATGTTATCAGATCCTGCGCCTGATTGTCCGGCACATTTTCCGTTATCATCTCCCCAAATATGGAATAAACCTAACCAGTGGCCTGCTTCATGCACTAAGGTTTTCCCTTTATTGTAGCCCGATAATAGCCCAAACCCATTTCCTGCTCCAATAGTATTATATCGAGCAACAAGACCATCAGTATTCGCTGCACCTCCCCAAGGTGGAGGGAATTGGGCATAGGCCAAAACGCCAGATGATGCCATTGTGCCTCCGGCACGAACAGACCAAATATTTAAGTATTTGTTTCTATCCCAAATTGTAGAGGGTTTAATCGTATTATCGATATTTGTTTGATCCCAATCTACAGCCCCTAAATTATGTCGGATGATACCGGTTGTTGGATTACCGGAGGGATCTGTAATCGCTAAGCAAAAACGTATTTTTGTTGCGGTTGCAAATGGCTTAAATTCCGCAGGTATATCTGCCGCATTTTCATTACTCATCGAGAAATACTTATTAAAAGCATCCATTTGAGATTCAATTTGAGCCTCTGAAATATTTTCACCACCAGCTGCTCCAATGGCATCTCCGTTATGAATAATATGGAAAACTACTGGAATGTAGATGGTGTCAGATACACCTCGATTAAAATCGTTTAATCGATAATTAAACTCATTGTCTTTGCAGTACTGAATATAATTTTCGTATTGAAGTTTTAATGCAGGATCGTTACCAATCTGTTGCTGCAAACCGTCCATCGATGAGCACCAATTGTTTTGCTGTGCTGAAACTCCACCGAAAAGCAGAAAAGCAGATATTGCTGTGAAAATTTTTCTCATGCGTGGTTTTATTGTTTAATAAATTTATAGGTCTTTGTACCGTTATTAGACTTCAATTGAACATAGTATATTCCCGAAGCCAAAGCACTAACCTCAATTGTTGAAGAATAGTTCGCTGCGGTAACTTTTTCATAGGCAATTATTTCTCGTCCAACTTCATCCAATATAGAATAAGAGAAAGCAACAGGAGATGAAAATTTAAACTCAATTTGCAAAATATCAGTTGCAGGATTAGGACGAATGGAAACACTCGTTAATGTTTCGATGTTTTGAACTCCATTCGGAATAATATCTGCCGTAACAACTGCGCTACAATTAGAGGCGTCAAACACAGTACAAGAATAGGAACCCACTGTTAATCCAGAAATTGAACTTGTTGTAGCACCGGTATTCCACGAGTAGGAATAAGGTTGATTTCCTCCCGATGCGGTTACAGACGCATAACCTGTATTGCCGCCTTGATAAGTATTTACAACATTTGATGTAGCAGAAAGTTGAGATGGTTCATTAATCGTAAACGTATCAATGCTTTGACAACCGGATTCTGTAACAGTTACATAATATGTTCCGGCTAAAAGACTTGTTGCAGAAGAGCCTGTTTGACCATTGCTCCAGGCAACGGAATAGTTTCCTGTGCTGGAAACAGAAGCTATTGCTGAACCATTATTTATGCCATAACATGTTGCATCAAATGAAGAAACAGAAACAGATGGACCACTTGAACTTCCAATATTGGTAGAAGAAGATGCGGTACATCCACTTGCGTTAGTTACCGTAACTTGATAAGCACCTACACTTAAACCACTTACCGATGAAGAAGTTTGTCCGTTACTCCAAAGGTAGGTTGCTCCAATACTTGAACCCGATGGAAAAGCAACTGCGGATCCGTTGTTTTGACCACAAGAAGCATCTGTAGTATTGATATTTACAGTTAGCGTATTAGGATCGGTTGAAACTGTTGTACTTCCTTGAACAGTACAACCCTTTTGATCGGTAACGGTAACAGAATAAGTATTTGGACTCAATCCACTAATGGTTTGTGTAGTAGCAGCACTTCCAGCCCAAGTGTACGAGAATCCACCTGATCCACCTGTAGCATTAGCTGTTACAGTACCATTATTTTGTCCGCAATAGGCGTTAGTTTGGCTCATAGTAATACCCATAGCCGAAAATGGTTGTGAAATATTGGCAATGGCAGTAGTAAAACAAGATTTAGAATCGGTAACAGTTACAGTATAAGATCCTGCCGACTTGTTGATGATAGAAGCACTAACATCACCACTTGACCATAAGTAGGCATATGAAGGAGTACCTCCAACACCTGCAGCTGTAGCACTTCCTGTATTTCCTCCGTAACAACTCACAGCGAAAGTTGTAGTAGAAGCAGTTGGATTTGCATTTACTGTAATATAACCAGTTTTTGTTACAGAGTCTTTTCCTCCTGAGTTAAACACAATCAATTTTACAGCATAGGTTCCTGCAGTTGAGTATGTAACTGTAGGAGATTGAAGCGAAGAAGCAGCAGGTGTGCCACCGTTAAAGGTCCAAGCCCAACTCGTTGGTGTATTTTTAGACGTATCTGTAAATGCAACTGTTCCGCCAACACAAAGACTAGTTTTGTTGGAACTAAAACCGGCAACAGGAGGTGTTCCTGTAGAACCGTTCACAACAGAGATATAAGCTGTTTTGGTTAATGCAGTAGATGAACCGCACGCGTTGGTTGCCGTTAAAGTAACATTATAGTTTCCAACGGTATTGTAAGTTACAGTTGGGTTTTGAGCAGTTGATGTGGCAGGCGTTCCTCCGGCAAATGTCCACGACCAAGAAGTTGGCGTATTGGTAGAAAGATCCGTGAAGGCAACTGAATTCCCTACTGTTACTGTTGTTGGTGCAGCCGTAAAATCTGCAACTGGTTTATTACAATTAGATATTGCATCGAAAATATTGATGTTATCCAATAATAAAGAGTTGCCGTATTTTGTGATATTAATAAATGCAAATTTCACATTGTTCTTACCTAACAAAGCGGTTAAGCTCACGGAATCTCTTTTCCATTGGGCAGCAGTTGGAACAAACTTAGCTGTAATTCCGGTCGCAGTAGCTAACGAAACACCTCCTTTTTTCCATAAGTTAACCCAAGTTGCACCACAGTCTATAGAATACATGATTTGCAACGAATCGTAACTTGTTTGGTAGTAGGTATAGGCATAGTCCCATTTTAATCTTCCATTGGTAACATTTGTGAAATCATATGAAGGTGAATAAATATAATCTTTCTGTCCGGAATAATTTGTAGTATAATTATCAAAATAAGCTGATGCTGTTGAAGTACCAAAACCGCTAGCACTGGTTGTTCGAACCCATGCGGTTAAATTATCGGGATTGCCAAGTGACCAATTCGTTGGAGGAAAAGTAGTGCTTTCAAAACCTTCAACAACAGGCAATGCAGAAGCGGTAACTACGTTAATATATGCTGTTTTGGTTAAGGTATTTGTACCAAATGTATTCGTTACAGTTAATGATACAGTGTATGTTCCCGGAGTATTATAAACAACACTTGGTGCCGCTGCTGTAGAAGTTGCAGGCGTTCCACCGGTGAATGTCCATGCATAAGAAGTAGGAGCTCCGGTAGATTGGCTAGTGAAAGCTACTGTACCACCCGGACAAATAGTAGTTGGTGTACCTGTAAACAAAGCTGTTGGAGTGTTACTTACCGGAATACATCCTAATGAATTGATTAACGAAGCTCTCGAGCCACCTGTTCCAAATAAAGATTGTATACGCGTATTTTGTCCATTAGTAAACATATACATGGATGCATCATTGGTGTAATCCATGTAGTTCATAAACATGACTCCCGGAGAAGACGGAGAACAAGCATCTGTTTTAGGAAATGTTGGTGCTCCACCATTAGAGTTCGCTTGATTTGGGGTATCACCAACTTGATCAGAGCCTGAACAAGATCCTCCATCATCTCCCCAAATATGATACAAGTTTAACCAGTGACCTACCTCATGGGTTGCAGTTCTCCCTAAATTGTATGGAGAAGCAGCAGTTCCATTAGTTCCAAAACCTGTATAAGTAATAACTACACCATCAGTTGCAGCAGGTCCTCCCGGAAACTGGGCATAACCTAATAAGCTATTACCCAATTTACAAACCCATAAGTTAAGGTATGAAGCAGAAGGCCATGCATCATGACCGCCAGTAGACGCCTTTTTTACTTTATCATCATCAATAAATGAAGTGGTAGTTGTTGATGTTCTTGTTATACCGTTAGTTGCAGCACCATTGGGATCGCGCTGGGCTAAGCAGAATTGAATATTTGTATTTGCTGCTAAACTTTTCCATACAGCAGGGATTTTAGTGGTATCAGAATTCATTTTGGCAAAATCCTTATTCAATACATCAATCTGTGTTTGAATTTGAGCATCGGATACATTTTGTACAGCAGTGTTGTAAACCACATGAACAACCACTGGAATTGTAATAACCGCTCTGTTGCTGTTATTGGAATTTAAATGATTGATGACATATTGTGAGGTGAAATTTTCAATGGACTGTCGTTGTTGTATAAATTTGGGATCTTGCTGTTCCAACTTCTGCTGATGATGCATTGTACCACAAACGCGTTGAGCAGATATACTTGTTGTACTCAAAAGCAACAAGCCAAATAGAAGTTTTTTCATTATTCCTTAAAAATGTTTAAAAACGAATGTAGCACAAAAACGGAAAAAGGGAAAAGTAGCCTAAACAAAATATGACGTTTATAGAATTCCAAGGTGTAAAACCTTAATCCTACATCGATTAAAATGTGATTAAAACAGGCTTGTTTTGAAGAATATCTTCAATTTTCAGCATAACCTCATCAGTTAAAGTTGGAAGCGAATCCCAACATGTTAAATTTTGGACCAACTGTTCAACTTTTGAAGCCCCAAGTATGACCGTTGAAACATTTGGATTTTTCAAGCACCAACAAATGGCTAAATGAGGAAGAGGAATAGATAATGCTTCAGCCAAACCTTTAAGTTGTTTAACCTTTTCCATTTTATCTTGCTCCGATAAAACACGTTCCTTCAACCAATTCATACTTGGCATTTCAAATCGTGAATCAGCCGGTGAGCTTTCAATATGTTTACCGGACAGTAAACCAGAGGCTAATGGCGACCAAATTGTAGTACCTAAACCAAACGTTTTATAAACCGGTAAATAATCAAGTTCTACTTTCTTTCGCTCAAACATATTATATTGGGGTTGTTCCATAATTGGACCAATCAATTTGTACCGTTCTGCCCAATAATGCGCTTCAGTAATTTGTTGTCCGGTCCACTCGCTCGTTCCCCAATACGTAATTTTACCTTGCTGAATAAGCGTATTCATAGCCCATACCGTTTCTGAAATAGGTGTATTTACATCTGGCCGGTGACAAAAGAATAAATCCAAATAATCTACTTGTAAACGCTTCAAAGCGCCTTCACAGGCTTCAAAAATGTGTTTTCGCATTAAGCCTTTTTGATTCGGTAATTGTCCGCCCCAAAACACTTTACTGGAAACAATATAAGTACTTCTATCCCAATTAGCCTTCTTAAGAATATTACCCATTACTATCTCCGACTTGCCAGAGGCATACACTTCTGCATTATCGAAAAAATTCACTCCGGCTTCATAAGCAGTATGCATCAACTTCTCTGCTACATCGTCAGCAATCTGACTTCCAAACGTAACCCAACTCCCTAAAGAAAGGGCGCTCACTTGCAATCCGGAATTGCCTAATCTTCTGTATTCCATAATCAAAATTTATAAGTAAATAAATGAACAGCGAATATTGTTATTTGTTCCACGCTTGCGGATTTTCCTTCCACGCCTTCAATGTGTCAAGTTCTTCTTGTTTAATGTAATTGTTGCGCAATGCAATGTCTAAAAGCGTATCGTAATTGGTCAAAGTAACAGCTTTACAATTGGCCTTGTCAAATGCCTCTTGTGCCTGTGGAAATCCATACGTAAAGATAGCTCCTAATCCAACTACCTCTGCTCCAGCTGAACGCAATGCCTCAACTGCCTTTAAAGAACTTCCTCCGGTAGATATCAAATCTTCAATCACAAATACGCGTTGACCGGGTTCTAATTTCCCCTCAATTTGATTCTCTAAACCATGTCCTTTCGGTTTATCACGAACATAAACAAATGGCAAATTCAATACATCTGCAACTAAAGCACCATGTGGAATTCCGGCAGTAGCAACTCCGGCAATCACATCAGTATCACCA
>Ga0075163_10010253_pt1 | contig 12266 bp, 13 predicted proteins | sample JI1023141ADNA_FD_71478 | JGI IMG/M metagenome (GOLD analysis project Ga0075163, IMG submission 71478) | Wastewater effluent complex algal communities from Wisconsin, to seasonally profile nutrient transformation and Carbon sequestration -... | ecosystem: Engineered > WWTP > Effluent > Algae...
GCCGGCGGGCTTCTGTTTGCCCTGACCATGCGTCGCCATATCCAACCCGATCAGGCCCGAGAAGCCTGAATCACACCCTGACGAGGAGCCCTCCATGCCCAACGGCGCCCAAGCCCTGATGAAAACGCTGGTCGATGCCGGCATCGATGTCTGCTTCACCAACCCCGGCACCAGCGAGATGCACTTCGTGGCCGCGCTGGACAGTGAGCCAAAGATGCGCGCCGTGCTGGCCTTGTTCGAGGGCGTGGCCACCGGTGCGGCCGATGGCTATGCGCGCATGGCCGACAAGCCCGCCGCCACGCTCTTGCACCTGGGCTGCGGCCTGGGCAACGGCCTGGCCAACCTGCACAACGCCCGCAAAGGCAAGGTGCCGGTCGTGAACATCGTCGGCGACCACGCCACCTACCACACCCGGTTCGACGCGCAGCTGCAGTCCGACATCGAGACCGTGGCGCGCAACGTCTCGCCGGGTTTCGTGCGCACCTCCCAATCCACGGCCGAACTCAGCCGCGACGCAGCCGACGCCATCGTTGCGGCGCGCGGCCTGCCGGGGCAGGTGGCCACGCTGATCCTGCCGGCCGACGTGTCCTGGGGCGAGGGCGGCGTGGCGGCCGTGGTGCCACCGATGCCGCAGCCGCCGGTGGCGGACGATGCCGCCGTGCAGGCGGTGGCCCAGGCCGTGCGTTCGGGCGGCAAGGTGGCGCTGCTGCTGGGGGGACGGGCGCTGCGTGAACCCAGCCTGCTCGCGGCGGCGCAGATTGCCGCGCACAGCGGCGTGAAGCTGCTGGCCGAAACCTTTCCCACCCGCCTGGAGCGCGGCGCGGGCCTGCCGGTGGTGGAGCGCATTGCCTACCTCGCCGAACTCGCGGGCGTGCAGCTCAAGGACGTTGACCACCTCGTCCTGGTCGACGCCAAAGCGCCCGTCTCCTTTTTTGCCTATCCCGACAAGAAGAGCTACCTGGTGCCCGACCGCTGTACCGTGCACACCCTGTCCAGCCCCGACCAGGATGCCGCGGGCAGCCTGCAGAAGCTGGCGCGCGCCCTGGGTGCCGATAGTGCGGTGCCCGCCCTGGCCCCGGCCAGCCGCCCTGGGCGCCCGCGTGGGCGCAAGCTCACCGCCGAAAAAGCCTGCAAGGCCATTGGCCACCTGCTGCCCGCCAACGCCATCGTGGTGGACGAAGCCATCACCTCCGGGCTGATGCTTTCCAAGTTCACCGCCGGCGCGCCGCGGCACGACCTCATCACCCTCACCGGCGGGGCCATCGGGCAGGGCTTGCCCAGCGCGGTGGGTGCCGCCATTGCCTGCCCGGACCGGCCGGTGCTGGCGCTGGCCGGTGATGGCTCGTCCATGTACACCGTGCAGGCGTTGTGGACGATGGCGCGCGAGAAGCTCAACGTGACCACCGTCATCTTCAACAACGCAGCCTACGCAGTGCTCAACATCGAACTCGAGCGCGTGGGGGCCGAGGAATCGGCGGTGGGTGCCAAGGCGCGTTCGCAGCTCGACCTGGCGGGGCCAGTGATCCACTTTGCCGACCTGGGCCGCAGCATGGGCGTGCCGTCGGTGCGCGCAACCACCACCGAGGAATTCGTGCAGGCGCTCGAACGCGCCCTGGGCACGCCGGGGCCGCACCTCATCGAGGCCATGGTGCCGCCCTCGCTGTCGGGCCTGAAGCTCAAGATGCTGCCCAGGATTCTGGGTTCGCTCGACGGCTTGCCCCAGCCCGTGGCGCGATTCCTCAAGCGCAAGATCGCGCCCTGAAGCGGCCTTTGCGCTGCTGCGGCGGCGGGCCAGGTGCCTGCCCCGCCACGACAGCCTTTGCGTCGAACTGGACGGAGAGCGTCCGGACGGGTACTCTGCGTGTGATCTGTTGCGCCTGACCATGACCGACTCTTCCCCCACGCTGGCCGAACTTGCGGAAGTCCTTGAACGGACGGCCTTTCTGAAACCTTATGGATTCAGGGTCGAGTCCTTCGCACCCGGCGCCTGCACGCTGCGTGTGCCCTTCAATGCGGCGCTGGAGCGTCCCGGTGGGATCGTCAGCGGCATGACCCTGATGGGTGCGGCCGACGTGGCGATGTGGCTGGCGATCATGACGCTGCGCGGCACCGCAGAGCAATGGGTCACCTCGGACATGAAGACGGCATTCCTGCGCAGCGCCCGCGAGGAGGATGTGCTTTGCACCGCCAGCGTGCTCAAACCGGGCAAACGATCCATCTACGGAACGGCCGAGTGCCAGGGTCTGACCTCCGGGTTGCTGGCGCACCATGTGCTCACCTATGTCAAAGTCGCAACTTGATACCGCGTCGCTTGCCCGCTTTTTCACCAGAAGGAGTTCCCATGCCAAGGCCTGACCGTCAAGTGATCGCTTCGCTTGTTCTCGTCTCCACGCTCACGTGGGCGCAGGAGGTGGCCGTGCTGCGGGACCTGGATGCACAAGGCCGTGTGACCTTGACCCGGGACGAACTGAACCAGTTGTTGCCGGGTGCAAAAATGAGTCGGCTCACTGGTAAAGGTAACACCCAGTTCTGGAAGAACGATGCAGGGGGGAGTTTCATCATCTCGTCGGACAACCGCGACAAATCCGGGCGTGTCACTACGGCGCAAGGCAAGTGGCACATCGCGGAAGACGGTCGTTACTGCGTGCTGATCGAATGGAATACCAACCCGACCGAGGAATGGTGCCGCTTTATCGTGAAGGCAGGGAGCGACTACTACGCTGTCAAGACGGACAAAACCGCCACCGAGAAGGTGTACAAGCTGGCGATCTCAAAGTAAGCCGGGCTTTGTGTTGATCCGGTAACGAGCCGCCATCGTGAGTGGGTGCGCATGCCTCGACACCTTTGAAAACCATCATGGAGTACCAATGATCAAGTCCCTAGCACTCGCCGTGGTCGGCCTGGTGGCGGCACTTCTCCTGTATGCCGCGACCCGGCCCGACACCTTCCGTGTCGAGCGCAGCGTCACCATCCAGGCGCCGCCGGAAAAGGTCTTTTCACTCGTCAATGACTTTCATCAGTGGGAACGATGGTCGCCCTGGGAAAAGATCGACCCAGCGATCCAGCGCCGTTACAGTGGCGCCGCCAGCGGCAAGGGCGCCGTGTACGAGTGGAGCGGCAACAACGAGGTGGGTCACGGCCGCATGGAGATCGTCGAATCTTCAGCACCGAGCAAGGCCGTGCTCCAGATCCATTTCATCAAGCCCTTCGAGGCGCGCAATACTGTCGAATTCACGCTTGCGGCGCAGGGTGGCGCCACGACGGTGACGCAGGCCATGTACGGGCCGAGCCCTTTCATCTCCAAGTTGATGGGCCTGTTTTTCAGCATGGACAAAATGGTCGGCGAGAAGTACGAACAGGGTCTGGCGACGCTGAAGGCGATTGCCGAGAAATAGGTTGCTGGACCGTGTGATGCCTCCGACCCGGTTTGATCCCCGCTTCGCCGCCAAGGTCGTTCTGGCCACGGTCCTGCTGGCCGCGCTCGCGGGCGTGGCGGGCTCACAGATCGTGCCCGGATGGTCGCTGGTGCGGGTGCTGCTGAGCAGCGCATTGGGCGCGGCGGCGCTGCTTGGGGTGCTGGTCGTCGCGACGATTGCCAAGCTGGTGCTGGGGCAGTTCATCCTGCGCAAGGGCGGAACGGATGTGCAGTGGTTCTGGTTTTCCGGCGAGCCACTGGGCCTGGAGCATCTGCGCGGGCAGGGCCATGCCCCGCCAGACGCACCCGGGGACTCTGACCCGGTCAAAACCAGAAAATCTGAATAAAAATGCCCTATTCCCAGCGTCAATAGGTCGCGAATAGCTATCAATAAAGAAGTAAATTGTCGCAGGCGATGCTGCTCAGATCATGACGGCAGCCAGATCGTCGGGGTCGAGCTGCAGGCGGGCCAAGCCGACCAGCGCATCGGCATCGGTTCGGTACAGCTTCAGCATCGGACCGGCGGGAAGTTCACCCGCGCCACGCAGCACTTTTTCCACCGGCAGCTTGATGCCGCTGATGTGCAGCGTGATGTCCCGGGCCGCAAGCTGACGACGGATCTGGCCAAAGGTCTCCACGCCGGTGGCGTCGATGCGGTTGACGGGCTGCGCGAACAGGCAGACGTGCGTCACGTCGGGATGGGCGCCCAGATGTTCGACGATCGCGCGTTCGAAGTCGCTGGCGGCGGCGAAGTCCAGGTCGGCGTCCATGCGCAGTGCATACAGGTGGGGTGCCAGCGGCGGGAGCTTCCAGAGGTGGCGGTCGCGCAGGCTGCCATCGGGGTGCAGGCCGACTTCGATGATGCGCGGGTGCAGGCGGTGGTGAAGGAAGTGCGTCAGGCCCATCAGCACGCCCGCCAGAACGCCCCAGTAGATGCGTGGTGCGGTCAGCAGCGTCACCGCAAAGGTGGTGCCGGCCGTCACTGCCTCCACCCGGTCGATACGCCAGAGCCGGGGCAAGGCGCCAGGCTTCAGCAGGCCCGAGACGGCGGCGACCACCACGGCTGCCAGCACGGCGCGTGGCACATGAAAGAGCAGTGGCGTCAGGACCAGCAGGGCCAACAGCACAAATGCTGCCGTTGCCAGCGCTGACCAGCCCGTTCTCGCGCCTGCAAACAGCGTGATCGCGGAGCGGGAGAACGAGGTGCTTGTCGGAAAACTGCCGCACAGGGCGGACGTCAGTTTTGCGAGGCCCTGGCCAATGAGGTCCTGGTTGTCATTCCATCGCTTGTTGTCACGTTGCGCCTCGATCTTGGCGCTTGAGGCGGTCTCCAGGAAGCTCACCAGTGCAATCACCATGGCCGGGACCAACAACTGGGTCAGGGCCTCCCAGCCGGGCAGCCCGGGCAGGTACAGCGATGGCAGGCCTGAAGGCAGGGCGCCAATGACAGCGCCACCGGCGGAGTAACCGCTGAAACGGCTGACGACTGCGGCGCCGGCCACCACGACCAGCACCATGGGCAATTGCGGTGCAAGTCGCTTGCCGACGACCAGCAGGGCCAGGCTCGCCGCGCCAAATCCAAGGGCTGGCAGGTCGAACTGCGGCTGCTGCCACAGGCTGGCCAGCGGGCCGGAAAGCCCGAGCAGGGCGGGCAGCTGCGAGGCAATGATGAGCAGGGCGGCGGCCTGGGTGAAGCCCGTGAGTACGGGCGAACTGATCAGGTTCAGCACCCAGGCGAACCCCCCCGCACCGAGCGCCAACTGGATCAGCCCCGAAAGGATCGACAGCCAGACGGCCAGCTCCACCCAATGTGCGCTGCCACGCTCCGCCATGCCCGTCAGGGACGCGGCGACCAGCACACAGGTCAGCGCCGCCGGCCCGACTGACAGCCGTGTCGAGCTTCCGAACATGACGGCGACCAGCGCCGGCAGGAAGGCCGCGTAGAGGCCCGTGACCAGCGGCATGCCGGCCAGGCCCGCATACGCGACCGACTGCGGCACCATGACCAGGGCAACCGTCAGGCCGGCACTGGCCTCGCCGCGCAGCAGGGTGGCGTCGGGACGGGGCCATGAGAGGAAGGGAAGCCAGCGCCGCAAGGAATCCATGAGCCGATGTTAGCGCTGTGGCATGTCCTGGGCGGAGTAGCCCAGGCTGATCGTGGCGTCATCAGGGATCGGCGGCATGCTGGCGTTCCAGGTCTCCCACGCCGCGCGCATCGCCGCCAGCCGCGCCGGCTCGCGGCCCGCGTGGTTGGCGCGTTCGCGCTCGTCGGCGGGGATGTTGAACAGGTAGTCGTGGCCGTCCACGCGCAGGTATTTCCAGTCGCCGTCGCGCAGCGCACGCTGGCCGCGGTGGTTCATGCGCCAGTGCAGCGGGCGGCGGAAGCTGTGGCCGGCATCCTGCAGCACGGGCAGCAGCGAGACGCCGTCCAGCGGATACGCGGTTTCGGCCGGGGCGCCCGCCGCGTCGAGCAGCGTGGCCGACCAGTCCATCGTCAAGCATTGCTGGGCGCTCACGCCGCCCGGTGCGATGGCGGCGGGCCAGTGCGCGATCCAGGGCACGCGGATGCCCCCTTCGGTCAGGTCCATCTTGCCGCCCACCAGCGGCCAGTTGTCGGAGAAGCGCTCGCCGCCGTTGTCGCTGGTGAAGACCACGAGGGTGTTGTCGGCCAACCCGTGGCGCCGCAGCGCCGTCATCACCTGCCCGATGCCTTCGTCCATGTGGTGGATCATGCGGCGGTAGGTGTGGATGTTGCCGCCGTGCAGGTGGAAGAGGTTGTCTTTCACCTCCTGCGCCAGGGCTTCGTCGTCGCGCGTTTCCCAGGGCCAGTGCGGCGCGGTGTAGTGCAGGCTAAGGAAGAAGGGCGTGCCGGCTTTGGCGCCGTCGCCCATGCGGTCGATGTAGTCCACCGAGCGCGCGGTGATCAGGTCGGTCAGGTACCCCTCGTCGGCGCGTTCCTCCTCGCCGAACCACAGGTCGTGCTGGCCGCGTGAGTCGCAGTGGGTGAAGTAGTCCACGCCGCCAGCCATGGGCCCGAAGAACTCCTCGTAGCCCGAGCGCAGTGGCCCGAAGGACGGCGGGTAGCCCAGGTGCCACTTGCCGATCAGCGCGGTGCGGTAGCCGCTGGCGCGCAGCAGCGAGGGCAGGGTGGGGTGCTCCGGCGGCAGTCCCAGTGTGGTGCTGCCGCGGCTCTTGCTGTTGATCGGCTCTTCGGCGGCGCCGCGCAACCGGTACTGGTAGCGCCCGGTCATCAGTGCAAAGCGCGTGGGCGAGCAGACCGGCGAGTTGGCATAACCCTGGGTGAACCTGAGGCCCTTTGATGCCAGGCCGTCGAGCACGGGAGAAACGGGGCCGAATTCGGCGTCGCGCCCGCCATAGCAGCCCAGGTCGGCGAACCCGAGGTCGTCGGCGACGATGAAGACGATGTTGGGACGCGTGGCCATCGCCGGATCAGGGCTGGTAGCCCGATTTCTGCACCACCGGCGCCCACTGGGCGCGGTAGGCTTTGAGCATGGCCACGGTCTGGGCCTGGGTGCTGACCACGGGCGTCATCTTGGCGTCGGCGAACTTGCGCTGGGTGTCGGGGTCCTGCATCACGTCGCGGATGGCTGTCGCCAGGCGGTCCACCTTGTCCTTCGGCATGGTGGCCGGGGCGAAGAAGGTGTTCCAGCCGGTGGCCACCAGATTCAGGCCAGCTTCCTTGAAGGTCGGCACTGCTGGGCTCCAGGGCGAGCGTTTGGCGCCCGAGGTGGCCAGGATGCGAAGCTTGCCGGACTCGGCCTGGGGCAGCAGCGTGTCCAGCGTGTCGAAGGCCACCGGCACCTGGCCGCCGATGAGGTCGGTCAGCAGCGGGCCCGAGCCCCGGTAGCCGATCACCTGCGCCTGCACGCCGGCCTTCTCGGCCGTCATCAGCGCAAAGAAGTGCGGCAGGCTGCCGGTGGCGGGCACGCCGAAGTTGGCCTTTTCGGGGTTGCTGCGCAGCCAGGCCACGAGGTGGGAGAGTTCGCGCACGGGCACGGCGGTGGCCACCGCCAGGCCGAATTCGTAGTCGTTGACCTGCGAGACCGGCGTGAAGTCGCGTTCGGCGTCATAGCCGTTGTCCTTGAACACCAGCGGCGCCACCACCATGACGGCCGGATTGGCCAGCATCAGCACACTTTGTCCGGCCGGCGTGGCCTTGACCTGCTGCGCGGCGAGCCGTCCGCCGGCGCCGGTCTTGTTTTCCACAACGACCGGGATGCCGAGCTTGGCCTGCAGCTTGTCGCCCACGATGCGGGCCACGCGGTCGCTGGAGCCGCCCGGGGCGTAGCCGACAACGATGCGCAGCGGGCTGTCGAGCGTCTGGGCCGGGGCGGCATGGGGTGCCAGCAGGGCCAGGCTGGCCAGTGCGGCGCCGATGAGGGGGATGCGTCGTTTCATGAGAATCTTTCTTGGACGGTGGACGGGACGGCGATGTCCACACTGTATTGCAGGGACAATGGTGCACACGGTGTTGCCACCCCTCGGACTTTCCCTGATGAACCCATTGAACCTGCCGGGCGCGCCCGCAATGGCTGTGTGTGCACGCCTGGGCACGAATTTCAGACACGGGGCCGTTGGCCTGTTTGCTATCTGGATGATAGCGGGAACGGTCCATGCGACGCAGGGGTTTGCGGGAAAAGTCTCCCGTGTCTCGGATGGTGACACGCTGTGGGTGCAGCCGGACGGCGGCGGCGCGCCCCGCAAGATCCGGCTCGATGGCATCGATGCCCCCGAGATCTGCCAGCCCGGTGGCGTGGCGTCGAGGCAGGCCTTGGAGCAGGCGGCGCTGAACCGGCGCGTGGAGGTGCGGGTCCGGCGCCATGACGACTATGGCCGCGAGCTGGCGCGCGTGCAGGTGGACCACAAGGATCTGGGCGCGCAGATGGTGCACGAGGGGCAGGCCTGGTCCTATCGCTGGCGGCGTCACCCTGGGCCGTATGCTGCCGAGGAGGCGCAGGCGCGGCAGGCACGACGGGGGCTCTTTGCGGCCGCCAGCCCCGAGCGGCCCCGCGACTTCCGCCAGCGGCACGGGCCGTGTCCGGCGCCCACGCGCTGAATCAGGCGCGGGCGGACGGCGCGCCGCAGACCGCGCAGCTGCTCTGGCGCGCGATGCGCACCTCGGTGAACTCCATGCCGCGGCCGTCCAGCATCAGCAGCCGGCCAGCCAGCGAGGTGCCGATGCCGCACAGCAGCTTGATCGCCTCGGCCGCCTGCAGGGTGCCGATGATGCCCACCAGCGGCGCGAACACCCCCATTGTGGCGCAGCGTGTCTCTTCGAAGGCGGCCGCCTCCGGGAAGACGCAGGCGTAGCAGGGCGAGGCGCCCGAGCGCGGGTCGTAGACCGAAATCTGGCCGTCGAAGCGGATGGCCGCGCCCGAAACCAGCGGCTTGCGGTGCTTCACGCAGGCGCGGTTGATGGCGTGACGGGTGGCAAAGTTGTCGGTGCAGTCCAGGACGACATCGGCTTGCGGAACCAGGTCGTCGAGCAGGCCATCATCGGCGCGGTGAGGCACCGGCGTGACGCGCACATCGGGGTTGATCTCGGCGATGGCGTCACGCGCCGAGTGGGCCTTGGGTTCTCCCACGCGCGCCATCGTGTGCGCGATCTGGCGCTGCAGGTTGGTGGCATCGACATGGTCGTGGTCGACGATCGTCAGGTGGCCCACGCCGGCGCTGCCCAAGTACAAGGCCACCGGTGAACCCAAGCCGCCTGCGCCGATCACCAAGGCATGTGAGTCGAGTAGCCGCTCCTGCCCTTCCACGCCCAGTTCATTGAGCAGGATGTGACGGGAATAACGCAGCAGCTGTTCGTCTTGCATGGGGCTCCCGCAGGCCTGCCGCGACGGCAGGCGCTGTCAGGGATCAGTTTTCCTTGGGCGCTTCCTTGCGCTCGACCTGGGTCTTGCTCACGAGCACCGGCTGGCCCTTGAGGCGGTTCAGGGCTTGCGTCAGTGGGAAGTCTTTGTCAGTGCCGTATTCCGGTGGCTTGCGCTCGGCCAGGGGCTTCCTGGACTGCTCTTCCAGTTTCTTGAGCGCTTCTTCGCGGGCATTTTCACGGGCCTGTTCCTTCTTCGGATCCGCCTGTTCCTTGTCCACGCCGTTGCCCAGGTGTTTTTCCAGATCGGCCTCGCGGGTGCGCAGCGCGGCAAACGGATTGCCGTCGGGCGTTTCGTCCACCAGGACGTCGGGCACGATGCCCTTGGCCTGGATCGTCTTGCCGCTGGGCGTGTAGTAGCGCGCGGTGGTGATCTTCAGGCCGGTATCGGGACCGAGCGGACGCACAGTCTGCACCGAACCCTTGCCGAAGGTCTGGCTGCCCATGACGGTGCCGCGCTTGTGGTCCTGCAGGGCGCCGGCTACGATTTCACTGGCGGATGCCGAGCCCTCGTTCACCAGCACCACCAGCGGCACGGTGCGCAACGCGGCACGAGTGCTCTCCGGCATGCGCTTGAGCGGGTCGGCGCCGCGGCGGGCGTAGAACTCGGGCGAGGCCTTGTAGGTGAACTTGCTCTCGGCCAGCTGGCCGTTTGTGGAGACCACGGTGACGTTGTCCGGCAGGAAAGCGGCTGAGATGGCCACCGCCGCGTCGAGCAAGCCGCCCGGGTCGTTGCGAAGGTCAAGGACCAGGCCCTTGAGCTTGGGGTCCTGCTTGTAGATCTCGTCGATCTTGCGCACGAAGTCGTCCACCGTGCGGTCCTGGAACTGCGACAGGCGGATCCAGGCGTAGCCCGGCTCGATCACCTTGGCCTTGACCGACTGGGTCTTGATCTCCTCGCGCGTGATCGTCACGGGGAAACTGCGGTTCTCGTCCTTGCGGTAGATCGTCAGCACCACCTTGGTGTTCGGTTCGCCGCGCATCTTCTTCACCGCCTCGTTCAGCGACAGGCCTTTGACGGCGGTGCTGTCGATGCGGGTGATCAGGTCGCCCGTTTTGAGGCCGGCACGGTCGGCCGGAGAGCCTTCAATCGGGGACACCACCTTGACCAGGCCGTCTTCCTGCGTGATCTCGATACCCACGCCGACGAACCGCCCGGTGGTTCCTTCGCGGAATTCCTTGTAGGATTTCTTGTCAAAATACTGGGAGTGCGGATCCAGGCTGGCGACCATGCCGGAAATCGCCTCGGAGATCAGCTTCTTTTCGTCCACCGGCTCGACGTAGTCGCTTTTGATCATGCCAAAAACGGCCGCCAGCTGCTGCAGCTCTTCCAGCGGCAAAGGCGCCAGACCTGCGCGCGCGACGGTCTGCAGCGACACCGTGGTGAGCGCGCCCGCCAGGGCACCCACGGAAATCCAGCCGGCAATCTTCAGTTTTTGACCCATGTTTCAGCACCTTTGGGAAGAAATATACAGGCTTGGAGTCTTGACGGCCCCGCCGGTTCCGTGAAGTCCTTCATTCAGGACCTCCCACCCCTGTCGCCAGGCGCTTCAGGCCTTGCCCTGGCTGGCCACGGCCGCGGCCGCCTTGGCCGCCGCTTCGGCGTCGCCGAGGTAATAGCTGCGGATGGGCTTGAGGTCGGCGTCAAGCTCATACACCAGAGGGATGCCGTTGGGGATGTTCAGGCCGACGATGTCGGCGTCGGCGATGCCGTCCAGATACTTGACCATCGCCCGGATGGAGTTCCCGTGCGCGGCCACCAGAACCCGCTTGCCGGCCTTGATGGCAGGAGCCATGGATTCGTTCCAGAACGGCAGAACCCGTGCCACGGTGTCCTTCAGGCATTCGGTCAGCGGCACGTCGGTCGGGTTCAGGTCGGCATAGCGCCGGTCGCCGCGCTCGCAGCGAGGGTCTGTGGCCTCGAGGGCGGGCGGCGGCGTGTCGTAGCTGCGGCGCCAGACCAGCACCTGCGCGTCGCCATATTGCTTGGCCATGTCGGCCTTGTTCAGGCCCTGCAGCGCCCCATAGTGGCGCTCGTTCAGGCGCCAGTCCTTGACCACCGGCAGCCAGGTGCAGTCCATCTCGTCGAGCGTGTACCACAGCGTGTGGATGGCGCGCTTGAGCACGCTGGTGTAGGCCAGGTCGAAGGCATAGCCCTCGGCCTTGAGCAGCTTGCCGGCCGACATGGCCTGTGAAACACCGGTGGGGGTGAGGTCCACGTCGGTCCAGCCGGTGAAGCGGTTTTCAAGGTTCCAGGTGGATTCGCCGTGGCGGATGAGGACGAGTTTGTACATGGTGGGCAGGGGCTCTATCAAAGGGTCAAGAACGGAAGCAACCCTCCATTCTAGAATCGAGGGTGGCCGCCGGCCGTTGACGAAAGGTGCGAAGTGAAGTTTTTATTGGATAACTGGATGCTGATCGCGGTGGCGCTGATGTCCGCCGGCATGCTGGCCTGGCCGGTGATCACCGGCGGCGGTGGCCCGGGGACGGTGACGGCCGCTGGCGCCGTGCAGCTCATCAATCGGGAAAAAGCCGTGGTGGTGGATGTGTGCGAGGCCGGTGAATATGCCAGCGGCCATGTGGCCGGTGCCCGCCACGCGCCGCTGGGCGAGCTGGAGCAGAAGCTTCCGGGGCTGGTCAAGAACAAGGCCACGCCAGTGATCCTGGTGTGCGCCTCCGGGGCCCGCTCGGGGCGGGCCGTGTCGATTGCCCGCAAGCTGGGCTACGAGCAGGCCCTTTCGCTGTCGGGGGGCATGCGCTCCTGGCGTGACGCCAACTTACCCGTGGAAAAGGCCTGAAACAGGGGATCCGTATGCAAGCCGTCAAGATGTACACCACCGCTGTCTGCCCCTATTGCATCCGCGCCAAGCAGATCCTGAAAGCCAAGGGCGTGGAGCAGATCGAGGAAATCCGCGTCGACGTCAAGCCCGACGAACGAATCAGGATGATGGAGAT
>Ga0075163_10010254_pt1 | contig 12265 bp, 9 predicted proteins | sample JI1023141ADNA_FD_71478 | JGI IMG/M metagenome (GOLD analysis project Ga0075163, IMG submission 71478) | Wastewater effluent complex algal communities from Wisconsin, to seasonally profile nutrient transformation and Carbon sequestration -... | ecosystem: Engineered > WWTP > Effluent > Algae...
GCCGAAATCAACCCGGCATCCCAAAGCATCATCAACTGGTTGAAGCGCTTCTCCTGGTTGACCGGCTTTGGGTCTTTGAAGGTAACCTCAACCTTCAGACTCTCTTTTTCGATTCCCACGCCTTCATAAGCCGGAAACCATTGTGTAGCAAGATTGTAGAAGAACTGCTTGAGCACTGACTTGAGCTCGAGCTCCTGCTCCTGGGCAGAACCAAGAATCGCACCCAACTTGAGTTCCAAGGCGATGCCGCTCTCCGCCACGGCGGCGTCAACGACGCCAACGGCGATGTCCGGAACGCCTTTGGTTTGCTGCATCTCATCTTCGGCCCGAGTCATGTGGGTTTGCGAAGGTTCAAGGCTTGCAACGCCATTGGCTCGTCCAATGGATTTCTCGTTGTCTACTTCGACCATGGCTAGAGGCGAGATGGTCCACGGTTGCGGGTTTCCGGCAGCGTCACGCGGCGGACCAGAGTTCGTCCAGTAGAAGCCCAGGCCTCCGAACACCATGATCAGCTCTTCGTCGGTCATCGTCTGATTGACCGAGCCGATCAGCGTCTCGAGTCCGCCAAGGCCCGATCGTCCAAACAGACTGTTCGGCAACGGATGTCCACGGAAGTGGTAGGTCGGAAGCGTGGTGATCTGTGTGGGCAGATCCTCTTCGGCTGTCAGAACTTGCAACTGCTTGATGTCGTCGGCCTTCAGCGAAGACTGCGGCCTGTCGTCCCACGCGCCGGTTTCGTACAGGGTCTCGCTGTAGCTGATCGGCGAGTCTTTGATGATCTTTTCGGTCTCTTGCTCGTACTCGTGCATCCATTTTTGGACGCGATGGCACACCTCACCCTTTTCTCCGTTGGGCTTCGGGTATTCGTCGACGATGTAGACGCCGAGGATGGTTCCGGGATTCTTCTCCGACTCATACGGGAAGTACGAAGACGGGTCAATCTCAACGATCGACAGCTTTGCCCCTTCGTCGTCCTCTTCATCGCCAACGACGAGCAAGATGTGGTCGCCACGAATCTCGTTCCAGCGCTTGAGATTGGCGAACTTCTGGTCCCAGTTCTCGCGGTCGAGGAAGCTCTGCAGCTTCTCGTCGTAACCGGCGTCGGTCTTGCTGTACTTGAACTCCAGACCCTGGCCTAGGAAGCGGATCTTGGCTTCGACGATCTTCTCGCCGTTCGGCACGTAGATGGGCCGCTGGGACTCTTCCTCGTCGTTGCCTCGGAGAACAACGGCGTAGTCTTCGCTGTTGTTGAGATAGAGATCCTCCATGACCCGGTATGTCTGAAGACGCGCAATATCAAACTCATTGGAAGCGCTGATCTTCGCGTTCTTGGGGCGCAACGTCTTCGAGCTGCCGTACTGGCGCACGTCGTTAACCATGAGAGACTATCCTAGTCTTCCGGGCAGTCAGCGCAGTGCTCATCGCCATAGCGGCACTCGTAGCATCTGCACGTACATGCGTTCACTCTTCCTCCAGCATATGTTTCGTGAAGAACTCGTTGTTGGCCACGCCCAGCATGGTCAGCCCAGGAAAGTATGGCGTAAGGTGTGGGTTCCCACTCTCGTCTCGGGAAGTAAGATCCTCGAACGTCGTTGTTATCGCGTCGTCACCGTTCTCATCGATACCCTTGACGATCGTAATCCGTTGTTCTGCAATGACGATCTTCCCATCATCAGAGCGATAAATGCGCTGTTCGTCATTCATCTTCGGGTCGCCACAATCCTCGCTTGTACTGGTAAGCCTCTGGTTCATGGGGCATAAGCTCTTGATACCGCGCGGGAAGCACCTTCGGCGGTGGCGGAGCATTGCGAGTCCGACGACCAGTACCTCGACCCATCATATCCACGCCCATCTTGCTGACTCTAGCGCCACCTTGAACGCCTTCTTGAATCAGCGCACGAGCCCCAAAGTATCCAATCATGAACCGACCCAAAGCTTCTGGGGTGTGGTCGTCTTTCTTGAGCGGCTCTTCGTAGATCAGCGAAGACGGATTCGGCTTGTCCTTGGAATCAGGATACCGGTATGCTTCCATCTCACGACGCATATGGATACAAGACCGATCAACCATCAGCTGTGGTCGCCAGTTGGTTCCCTGTGGGTCTCTACCGTCTGTACGTCCTCGTCGCAGGGCGTTGCGAATCAAGTCAAGTCGTACACGCTTCTCGCCACCAGTACCGCCAGCGGAGCGCACCCCTAGCCGATCAGAGAGTACCTGCGAGTCTTCCGGAGACGCCGGATCAGGAAAGAACTTAATCAAGTTAGCTGGACGACGTCGTCGACGCTTGATCTCTTCCGCCAGCATCTCGGCAGTCATGTTGGTCTCGTAAATCTCGGAGAGAACGTTAATCTCGTCCCATGGTCCAACTTGTATGATCAGCCATACATTTGGATTGGTGAAACCGTAGTCAACCGCAGCGTAGGTCTCCCAAGTTGGATTGAACTCGAGGTCATCTACATGGTATGCCTCGTCCCAGTCCTTGAATACCTTGCCGACGTATTCCGTGAAGTCTGCCCCAATTTCCTGGTTGAAAGCCTCCGGGCTCATGTCGTTCATGAGATCTAGAATCTCAGAATCAATCTGCAAGTTGTGCTTTGACGCCAACCACCAAGAAGTCTTCTCAGGATTCTCGCGCATAAGAGTCTGCAAGTACGACACATGAGCGTCTACGGTTGGGGTTGTGTGAACCTCAGGATTCACCCACGACGGCATACGCCAAGATTCCCATTCGGGGTTATTGGGGTCTTGTCCGTCTTCGAACTTGTCGTAGAAGTGGTTCTTACCCTCAGGAGTTGATGTGTGAAGTGACCAGCCCTTGTGATCGTTGAGCATTGGGCGAATGTACTTGACCCAGATGGATGGCTTCTGCTTTGCAGCTTCCGCCAGGATCACGCCATGTAGCCCTTCGCCGACAAGCGTATCGGGGTATTTCGCTGACTTAGCATGAACTTGGTATGCGCCGCCCCACAAGCTGATGTGCATCGACCCGCCGATCGGGTCGTTGTATGTTCCTGGACGATCGAATGGAACGCCAAGTGCCTCAAGGGTGTTGTAGAGAACGCGGAACTCTTTCTCGGAGTCCGAATACTCCGGCCCGACAATCCAGTACTCCATGCGCTTGCCGATACGCTTCAAGTAGTGTCTGCGATGATACGCGACGAAGGCCCATGGAACCAGCCGTTTTCCACCTAAGAAAGACTTTCCGAAGCGTCGACCGCAGCTTGCTACTTGATGACGAGCACAGGACTCTTCAATAACCAGCTGGCCGGGGTGTGGATCCCAGACCAGAACGTCTCGTTGCTTCTCAACGTCGTAGTCGATGACGGTGTCGTAGATCGCCCACTTGTCGAGGTAAACGGGTTCTTCTGCGGCTGTCATTTCAAACCCATCACCCTGTCAAGCAACACTGGAACTTCAGCTATCGCTTCCATCATGCGCATTGCAGCGTATTCTCCACCTTCACGACGATAGTGAATGCCATCATTTTTCGATACGATACGCGCTTGCTGGGAATCAATCGGAACACCATTGGTTCCTCCGTTGGCCGGGCCTTGGCCTCTCCACCATGGATCATCTGGTCCATATGCGTTGATATATCGAATGTTTGGTACTTCTGACGCCGCTTTCATTTGCGCCAGCACATGATCGTGGCTCAGCGACCCCCGACGAGGCGCTCCGGCGAAGTTGCCGAACATGCCATCATCGAACGGTTCTGGCGAAACATGAATGAATGTGCAGTACGGATCAAGAGCGTGTAGTGTTTGGTATATGTATTTCGAGCGATCGTACATCTGCTCGAAAGTTATCGTACCGACAGATCTATCATTCCATGTACCCCAGATCGTGGATGCCACAGGGCGACGTCCAAGGGGCTGTCCGAAGTCTTCTCCGGCATAATTGACGAATCCAGAACCGAATGCAGAAGTTACACGAGCGTTCGCGTCGGTGATCCATCCCATGCGGCTGTCTACGCCGGAACCTCCAGAGAACCAACGACTCAGACCGGTTATCGTGATAGCGATGAAAAGAATGTACCCTGTAGCCGTTCCAACGGTGTCGTCGGTGACAAGCGTGGCGCCGTTGCTGAAGAAACCTGTTGCACCTTGTCCGCGCTCTGGAATATTAAAGCAGGATCGTTCGTAGGCATAGTGTGCAATGCCTGTCGAAAAGTACTGTGTCGCACCGCCGTCTGCGGTAAGCGCCTGAGTTGACTCAACCCATGAATCGCCGTCGAGGGGCATCATATATGCTGGCGGTGCTGGAGAAATGACCGAGTATCCATCTGTGTAAATAGATTGGAAACCAGCGGTCGCAAGCCGAATCTTCATTCGCTTGTTAACCATCGTCTGCGCGAACGTGATGTTTCGGAAGCTCGCCCCACCATCAGTTCGGATTGTCAGCTTCGGCGTATCGGCGAGCCGCCACATGCCAGGACCATACTCAACCCACACAGTGGTCTCGCCAGCATACTGATTGCCAGTGTTGTTGCCGCCCAAGTTGTTGTGTTCAATACTCAGCTTATCGCCGGTGAACATGATCTCGAATTGAACGGTAGAAGCGAACATCTGATCGTGCATGCCAGCTGCTGGAGCTGTGTATCGACGCGGAGTCGCGCAATTCTTCACGCCGCCGTAGGTGTCAGGCCCGCTGAATGTCGGGCGAACATCGGCACGCCATTTCTGCCCAATGTTGTTGAACTTGAAATTGACATCGTCCCAACGATATCTAGCTTCATTTGTGAACGTAAGACGTGTGTCGGCAACGACATCAGAGGCGATCAGGCTGGCTGGAAGAGTACCCAGCACTTTCTCCATTATTTCGCCGAGCTTGATATATCGGTCGTAGATCACTTTATCCGCCGGAGACGAAGGGAATCAAAGCTCATCTGCAGAACAGCTTCAGAGATCTTGGAAGCCCAGAACTGAGTTCCAAGATCGTTGGTGTTCACGCCGTCTGCTCCAATTAGAGGAACCTTCTGCGTCGCGTTAAACCAAGATAGCCCATCGATGACATATCCACGATATGTTGCAGCTATCGCGAAGCTTTGTTCAGCCAGATTGAGATCATGACCGATACCGCTTCCCTGCGGAAGGACAGACGCCTGAACTATGTTGCATCTAGGGTCCATTGACCGGATCCAGTCATAGCAAGCTTTGGCCCGAACGGCCATGGGACCATTCGATGCTCCTGTAGCGCCGCTGTTTCCGCCATCGGCTCGAGATCCTAGAACCAGATAGAACAAAGGTTTTCCAGCGAAATGCGGTGCAGCCCAATCTTTTCGGCTCTGAGAGAAGAATCTTGTCTCGTTGTTGGCTGTTGCTGTGTCGGAAGTCACGGTTGCACCGTTGTTGCGGAAGAAGCCAGTCTGCGGTTGATTCATCGCGACACCAACAATGCCAAGCAACTCAAATATCCACTGCGTCAATCCCATGCACAGGTATGACGTTCCAGAAGCTTGCTTGAATCCAGCGGGCTCTATTTCAGATCCGTCGCAGATGTAGAAGATCCGATCAGGCGCGCGCTTAACGATGGCAGAAGCTTCACACTTGATTCCGACGAAAAGGGCTCCGGCCAAGACGATTCGAACTCGCCCTTGGTAATACGCGCTGAAAGTGATGGGGAGGTGTCGCAGGCCGGTAGTGGTGCCCGATACCGGAGCCGACATCGCACGATACATCCTCCCGTCGCGCTCGACATAGACCATGACTTCGTAATACGAAGACCCAATGAATGCAATATCTAGGCCCTGGCCGCTATACAGAATCTCAGTTTCGATAATGTGGTTGTATCGGCTACCGCTCGAAGTTCTTGGGGTTGCCTCGTTCCGACATCCATCGCTTGTCGTACCTGACACGCCCACCCAACGTTGACCTTGCTTGTTGAAGGCAAGATCGTCGTTCCAAAGATATGTGGAAAGAACGGAGAATGCCTGGGCCGTACCAGAGAAGGCACCAACAGTTACGCCAGAAGGTATCACGCCGGCAATCGGCGACGGTCGTAGCTTCGCCAACCGAATGGCGTCTGTCTCTGGCAGACCCCACGACGTACCGTCTGACACTAGCGGCATCTTCAAACCTCCTATGTCAGAGCCAACTGGCGAACGCGCATCGTTGCGGTGTAACCGCTGCCATACGTGTTCATGCCGTAGCAGAAGTAATTCGGGCTAGCGATGAAATCGCTTCGAGAGATTGTGTCGACGGTTTCCCATTCGAGACCGTTCGTCGACAGCTGGAACAGATGATTTGTTCCGGTGTCGAAGATTCTCCAAAACTTGCGCTGTGCAAGATAAACGGCGGCAGCACCGGAAGATATGTTGACGGTTCCGTTGATAGACGTTGTCGTGTTCCAATTCTGACGCATAAAAACGAAAGTCTGGTACCCCTGCATCTGGAATCCCCAGAGCTTGAACTTAGTTCCGTCTGTGAAACCAAAGTATGCACCGGGGCCATTGCTTAATGTTAAGTGCCAGTCAATCTTTCCAGTAATCGTCGTGACGCCGGTAATTGGCAATCGTCTTATACGAAGGGTATCGGTGGTCCCGTTCACCGCTGGGCAAGTCAGAAGCAGACTGCCGTCTGTTTCGGTAATGGTTGCGGTGCCTTGATTCGCCCAACTCCACCCCGAAAGAGCTGTCGGGTCCATGCCGCCGATGCCTCCGCCAGAGCTCACGAGTACCCATGAGGTGCCATTGCTTCGGTAGACGGAGTCGATGTTGCTACAGCGCCATATGTAGCCAGCGCCAAGCGTTGCCGGGTTGGCTGCCATCATGTTGGCGTACGTGTCGTATGCCTGTTTTGCCCCGACAGGACTCAGCCCGTCAACATAGGTCTTCAGACTATCGACATACGCCTTCACAGCCTTTTGTGATGGAACTGCTGTGTCTGAGTTCGACGCCAGATTCGTTTCCGTCTTCAAATCCAAGAACGCTGCCGCGTCTGCGGCCGAATAGAATGGAATCTTGTTCGGGGCAGGCGTAAGGCTTTGGATCAGATCGATGCTCTGGCCTAGAGACAACCAATCGCCACGCGCGGGGAACCACATGTCCCCGGCAGTGTGTCCAGCCGGAAAGTTGTCTGGCGCAACGCCACCGACCCAAATCGTCGGCAATGAGTTGGCGGGTTTTGCAGGCCAGTTGCCAACTCCGGTGTCGAGATTGCCTACCCACACAAGGTAATTCAGCGACGATGCCGTATCAGGCAATGCCCACGTGCCGTCATCACGGAAGAACTTCGAACCGTTCGGGGTGCCAGTTGGCTTGTCCGCCTTGCCATTCAAGGCCGTCGACACGGAATTCGAAAGCGATGTCACTTCCGCTTTCGTCGCGTTATCGGTCAGATATGCAGCGGCAGCGGCAGCGTCATTAAGACTCAGGAATCCCCGGCCATAGCTCGTGGATGAATAATTCGCCCACGTCTTCGTACTTGCAACGTAATACAGAAAACGACTACTAGAGCCGGTAAGCGTGGCGAGATAGCTTGCAAGGGAAATGATGTCGGCCAGTGAAACACCGTTAACCGCAACGCTTCCTGTGCCCTTTGGTTGAAGGTTAATGCTTATGTTGGAATCCGAGCCGAGAGCCTGTATAGCCGGACTTCCGTTGGCCGCAGCGTTGTAGATGTAGAGATGATTGACCGCGTTCGCCACACCAGCGAGGCGAAGAATGTCAACCCAGTTACCATCTTGCAAACGAATTAGGCCGCTACCCTTGGGTGCAAGCGCTATGTTGATATTGGTATCGGAGCCTTGAGCCTTGATGAACGGAGTGCTACCGGCAACGTTACCGCTGGCATACAGGCTGTTCACCGCATTCGCTACCGTCGAAAACCCAAATGCCGTAGCACCATTGGCGTCGAGAATCTGGCTTATGCGCGGATTGACAAGTTGCCCAGAGGCATTCGTTTCTAAGCGCGGCGCAGTAGACAGCGCCCAGATTTTCGTGCCGGTCGGGGTTGTCGGGGTTGTGATGAAATTGACTGACCCTACGGCACTGGAGTATCCAGTTGCCGACCCGCGCATATCGATCCCATAATATCCAGTTGCCTTGAGATATATGATCGCAGTCTTATCGGCCTGGCTATAGACTTCGATGTCCGCCGCTGCAAACGATACTGGTCCCTGAACGATGACAGACGAGCCGACAGTTAATCCGGTGTATGTTACCGTCCTATTCGATAGCAAGATCGACCATTCAGCAACATCACTCGATGGTGTCCAGCCACCAAGCCTGCCTCTCAAGGTGACCGAGGCTGCATTGCCCGAACTGTCTGCCGGAAGTCGAGCAATCTCGAAATACTGAACAGTAGATGGACCGCCGGTATAGTCAACTCGAGATAGAACCTTCCCCACCGCATCAAGATCAGTTTTTCGTGCCGGATGGCTAGCGTGAGTTGGAACGCCTACTTGGAAGGTTCCGGAGGCTCCACGAAACGGAAAGGTATTCGGAGTAGATGCTTCGCCCGCGAATGCGAAAGCACCTTGAACTCCAGAAGCGTCTGTCCCATAGATACGACTAGCGGTTGCCGTTCGAGCCACAGCCCCAAGAGTTGCCAAAGCCGTTGCGGCGTCAGGATCGTCAAGCAACGTTCTTGCAAAAGCGCTCAAATTCCCTGCAAGCCAAGTTAAGTCGGCGTCTGCGTCTTGCTTTCCGGAGATGGAAGAGACGATTCCGGCGATTGCGTCTTCGTTGGCGCTGATCTGCGACACGAGTTCGATCCATGTGTCGAGCTCAGCCGGAGCTGCCCCGATGAGATTGGAAATAGCCGCCGCTGCACGAATATCGGCTCGAGCGTCAGCCCGCGCATCTGTGAAGTAAAGGTTTGTCGAACCTTCGTCAAGTTCATCGGTGTTCTCTGGCCCACCGCCTGGTCCTCCTCCGCCTCCAGCCAGCCAGGCATCGTACATGGCCTTGATCGCGATGAAGTAGGCGTATGCCGAACGGACGAAGTCTTCGAAGTTTCCACCGGGTGAAGGCGAAGGAAACGCGCGTGGTCCGGTTTGGCCCGTCAAGTAATCGTGGCTAGCGGCCAGTACAGCGATCTGATCGGACGTCAACGTGGCTTCGTCAACCGACCAACCGTTAGACGCGTCCCAGACAACAGAGCCGGCAACAATGTCGTGTGCTGCCCAGTCTTCGGGCCGGATCGTGTTGCTAGACCCTCGGCCCATCCACCAAACAGTCGGCATGAGCCAATCCTAACGTCGCGGGATACCCAAACGGTCGAGGACGGATCCGACAAGGCTATCAAATACCTGATCGTCCAAGTCGCCTGGAATGATGTCGGTTACCTTGTCCACGGTATCTACCGAAAGCTGTCCGGCTGTTTCCGCCACGGCGGCTACTACCGCGCGGATGATCTCGGGGATACGCGCCCGGATCTCTTTCTCGACAGACGAAGCCACGGTATTGACGACCACCGGGATGAGGCGCTCGGCCAGTTGCCCGGCGATCGTCGTCAGCCACGCCTTGATCATTTCTTGTCCTTGTCGTCCTTGGGGACGATGACGATCTTGGGATGGGCGCTGTTCGGTTCGTCAATCGAAACCTCAAAGCCGTTGTTCTCGAGCTTCGCCCGGAGCGACACCAAGTCCGGCTTGTCGTTCAAGACGACAACGAAACCGCCTTCCTTGTGCTGCACCTTGCCGTCGCTGGTATAGGTGTAGTCGCTCTCGTCGTCCATCGGACTGACTCTGGCAGTTGAACCACCCAACGAAGAGATCACCGAACGGACTCGGTTGGACTCAACCTTCTGCAGCTCTCGCTTGGCTTCCTCCTGCTCGGCCGACCTACCGCTCCGACCCGTACCGTCAAGAGCTTTGGATCGCGAAGAATCGGTACGCGCCTTCGCCGGAGCTTTCTTCGCCTCTGGAGACTTCTTTTTGTCTTCGGCATTCAAAATTACAGTTTCGTCTGAATAAAGCCTTTTTACGCTGTTCGAAACGTAGGATGCATCTTTCCCGAATGTCTTCGTCTTGACTTCGAAAAGACCTGTGTCTTTGTTCTTTGTTATCGATTGGACTTCGTGAATTAGATCAATGACGTCGCCCTCTTGAATCTCCGTCGCCTTTATTTCCACTCCGGCTTTGCCGTCTGCCAATGCCTTAGCCAGGCCATCGCGCGCCTTCGGAGCGGCTTTCTTCACTGGCCCCTGACGTACCGATCGGACCCGGTTGGATTCGATTTCCTGCAGTTCGCGCTTGGCTTTGCTGTTTCGGCTCGAGATCAGATCCGGGTCGCTCTGTCGAGATTCACGCTTGAGATCACTCTTGGCCTGCATCGCGGCCTTGGCGTTACGGCGCTCCTGGGGAGAAGCGCTATCGCGGTCGCCCAGCTCTTCCTGGAGGTCGTACAGCTCGGGGCTGTTCGGCTTCGCCTTCTTGATCTCGTCACGAAGACGCGCGTCCGTCATGGACTTCGGGGTAGCCGGAGATTTCACCCCAGGTTTACCGCTGTCAGGCTTCTTCGCTCCACCTTCGGCGGCTTTACGAGCAGCCTCCTGAGCCTTACCTTGAGCTGCCAGCTTACGACGTTCGCCCTCGGTATTGCTACGCGATTCACTTCGTCGAGCGACTTCGGCCATCAGAGCCTTACGAACTGCGCCATTCTTCGAACGAGCGCGGTCAACGAGATCGGCCTCGTTACCCCGACCGCTAACGGCGCTGTCTGCAATTTCTTTATCGTAGGCCTTCTTCTGAGCAGGAGTCAAGTCCACTCCGTTGACCTTTACGACTACGCCACGAGGCTTTGCTTCACCACGACCGATCGCGTTGCGGTGCTCGCGTCCTGCAGCCTTGTCAGCCACACGCTTGTTCGCGCGCGCTACGTTCTGCGGGTCGACCATCTTCTCCTGTGCCGACATGTTCTTACGCCGACGCTGCTCGGCTCGGAGACCCTTCAGCTGGTCTTCCTCGCCAGAAGTCAAACCGCCTGCTTGCCCGAACGGCTTGCTTGACTTCTTGTCCACGAGATTCTGGATTGACTGCTTGATCGTCGCGTCGTCCAGGTCCTTGTACTGCGACCCGCTACGGATGATCTGCGAGTCGGTCAACTTACGCGGCTTTGCTTCGCCTCGGCCGATCGCGTTACGGCGCTCACGTCCTGAGATCAGGTCGGGATCGCTCTTACGGGCTTCTCGCTTCGCGTCATCGTCTGCTTGCATCTTGGCCTTTTCAGCCCGAGCGGCGTCACGCCGAGCAATACGATCTGGATCTTCGCCGACGATGCTTCGGTCCTTCAGCGGCACCTTCTTGGCGACGTCGGGGGTCTTCTCGTCGGGGTCCAGGGACAAGCTGGCCTTCTTGATGTCGGCGGTCTTGACCTCATCGCCACCCGCACGGATCTTGGCGATCTTCTTGGCTGTGGAGAAGATCTTGTCCGCCGTCGGCGCGTTATCGCCGAGTTTGACCTTCAGCCGACGGCTCTCAGCCGCGCTGGCCCTGTAGGCGATGCGGTCGGCGTCGTTGATGACGTTTTCGCGACCAACCTTCGCAGACGCTGCTAGCGACAGCTTGCCGCGCGCGGTGCCGCCCTTGACGGCGTCCTTGAGAGCGACAATGTCGCGCTTGTTGTTCGGGCTATTCGTGTCCAAGCGGGCTACGGCGCGTCGGGCGGACGGTTCGTCTCCGCCACGCTTGCGTCGTGCCCTTGCGGACGCCTCGGCTGCCTTCTGTTGGGCCCTCTTCTGGGCCAGGCTTCGTGCATTACCTTTGGCAATCCTACGCTTGGGCACGAGCGGCTCCTTATTTCGTGAACCCCTTCTTGGGGCTGGATGACTACGACCTGGAGTCTACGCTATCCGATCCTGCTTCGCTAGGAACCCATCGAAACGCCCGGTAGCGCGCGCGTCGTTGACGGGGGCATCAGCGCGACTTGTTCTCGCGGCGGATCTTGCCCTTGGGCGGTACCGGCTTGGAGGTATTGCGGACGACTTGTCCGTCACCGGCGCGTCCGCCAGGCTGCTTGCGGGCCATGGTTACGCTCCTGGAATCTTCTTGACGCGGACGGACGAACCGCGCCCGGACTTCACCACCGAGCCACCCGAGGCACCTCCGCCGGTGTTCGTACCTCGCGTCTTGGTTCCGGGCGTGGCCGACGGAGCCAGCTTGCCGCCCTTGGTACCAGCTGTCCCGCCGCGTGCGATCTTGTTTCCACTCTTGGCCATATCGGCTCTCCTCCTACTCGAAGGTCTCGTTCGTGCCCGAAGGCGAACCGGTGAACGTGCCCGACTTGCCGGACTTGGTCTTGAGGACCTTCTTCTGATCCTGGGCCAG
>Ga0075163_10010255_pt1 | contig 12264 bp, 8 predicted proteins | sample JI1023141ADNA_FD_71478 | JGI IMG/M metagenome (GOLD analysis project Ga0075163, IMG submission 71478) | Wastewater effluent complex algal communities from Wisconsin, to seasonally profile nutrient transformation and Carbon sequestration -... | ecosystem: Engineered > WWTP > Effluent > Algae...
AGCCGGCTTCCCACGGGAAGTGGCGCGTGCCCGGGCCGAATGGATCATGGCCGGCGTTGCAGAACGTGTGCCAGTAGCAGACCGCGAAGCGCAGGTGTTCCTGCATGGTCTTGCCGCCGACCACCTTATTGGCGTCGTAGACCTTGAACGCCAGCGGATTATCCGAACCACGCCCTTCGAACGGAATGCGGCCGATGCCGGGGAAGTATTCCTTGGCGCCTGTGAAGTAGTTTGTGCTCATGGCAATTCCTTTGATTGATAGTGGTGTCGGGAACGACCTTCATGCAGCGTAGATGTGCTGGACGCTGACGAGATGGTCGAGGAATCGTTGGTAGGGCTCCTGGTAAGCGCGCACCCGCTCCGCGTCTGGCCTGCATGCGTGTGCGTCGTCGAAGGTGACGTGCGTGTCCACCAAGTCCGCAAAGGTCAGGTCGGTACCTTGTGCGTTTGACAGCGACCACAGGGCTTGCAGCGCTGCGCCGAATGCAGCGCCTTCCACGTCGCGCGGAACTTCCACGCGCAGGTTGAATACGTCGGCCACCATCTGCCGCCATGCCGCGCTGCCGGCACCGCCGCCGGTGAGCACGATGTGGTCGAACTGCATGCCGGCCGAGGCGAAGGCTTCGAAGCCATGCTTCAAGGTATACGTCGCACCCTCCATCGCGGCACGATAGAAGTTGGCGGCGCTGGCGTTGTGTGGCGTAAGTCCCGTCAGCGCGCCCTTGGCCAGCGGCAGGTCGGGCGTGCGCTCGCCGTTGAGGAACGGAAGCAGGGTGATTCCGCCTGCTCCTGGTTCGGTGGCTGCGATGTGGCTGTCTCCATCGCGCGTGCTGAATCCGAACAGCTTGGCGATGGTCTCCGTCGCCACCGTGCAGTTCATGGTGCAGATCAAAGGCAGCCAACCGCCTGTCGACGAACAGAACGCGGCCCATCGACCTGCTGCATCCACCGCCGGCGTATCCGAATACGCGAACAACGTGCCTGACGTGCCCAGGCTCATCACCAACCGGCCCGGCACCACGCAACCGGTACCAATGGCCGCCATCATGTTGTCGCCACCGCCCGTGGCCACGATGATTTCCTTACTCAGGCCTAGCTGCTCGGCACGGTCGGCCCGGATCGGGAAAGTCTGCGCAGTTCCAACCAGCGGTGGCAGGCACTCGGAGAGATCACGATCCGGATCGATGGCGCGGAGCATTTCCTTCGACCATTGGCGACGGCGCACGTCCAGCCAACCCGTGCCGGACGCGTCGCCGTATTCGCAGAATGCCTCGCCCGTCAGCCAGAAATTGAGGTAGTCGTGTGGCAGCAGGATGGTCGCGAGCCGCCGATACGCCTCGGGCCGGTGCTTGCGCGTCCACGGCAACTTGGACGCGGTGTAGCCGGCGAGGATGGGATTGCCGGCCAGTTCGATGCAGCGTGACGCACCACCGACCGCTTCGGTGATTTCCACGCACTCGGCCGTGCTGCTGGTATCGCACCACAATTTTGCCGGAGCAAGTACCTCGCCATCGGCGTCCAGCGGCACGAAGCCATGTTGTTGGCCGGAAATGGCGATGGCCTTGATCTGGCTGCGCACGCTGCTGTCGATGTTCGCGAAGCATTGCCTGATCGCCTGGGTCCAGGCATCGGGATGTTGCTCGCGCGATCCATCTTCCCCACTGGTGAGCTCCAGCGGTGCGCTTTTCGAAGCAACGACGCGTCGCGCGTGGCCGTCATAGACGACTACTTTCACGCTCTGCGTTCCTGCATCGATCCCGGCAGTCAAAGACATGGATTCGGCCCTTCAACAATTAAAGTTAGCGCTAACATTTTCTTATCAAAAAAAAGGCCGATCACTTTTGCGGGCCTTTTCTCCAAGCAGCAGGACTGTCTGCAGCTTGCGCTTCGCACTGTAACCAGCACCGACGGAAAAAGCGTGCTGCAGCGCAGAATTCCTTTATAAACAGCAAGTTATGGAAACAGCCATGCGGCTCGGTTTCGCCCGTAACATGCGGCTTTTTCAATGCGCCAGGTCGATGAAGCAATTTATCGACAGCCGTCCCCTGATCGGGTCCGGCGGCGGCAGCCGGGTGTTGTCGATCAATCCCGAATGCAGCGAATTACGCCGATACACGATCATTCGATTGAAGACGCCCTGCACATCGTCGATACGCTGGAACAGCGCGCTGTCTCCATCGATGTATCCGCTCGACGCGGCATCTTCGCGGCGGCTCTCTTGCGCCAGGCAATCGAAGTACGCCGCATGGCGTGTTTCATCGACGTACTCGAACCCACTTTGACGATGCCGATAGAACCCCGTGCCACCCCACTCCCCGCGGAACAGGTAATGCACGCTGGCCAGGCCATCGCGGCGCACCGAATCGATATGCGGAACGCGTTGCGGGAAAGCCAGCTCCCCGGGCGGTTGCGTCACCAGCGAAAAGTGGCACATCGGGAACAGGAACCGGCCTGGCGCGAGATCGAAGCATTCGCGCAGCAGGGGATTCAAGGTTTTCTCCAGGAACTGCTGGTACGACAACGGCGCCGCGGCGCGAATGCCGGGAAACATCGAGGAATGCTTGACGAACTGGCTGTTGCTGGCCTTGCGCACCAGGCGATCGGGATCGGAGACCAGGTTGTCGATGACCAGGAGCGGCGCGCCTTCGACTCCCAGCGTGCGCCTGGAAATCCGGATGTCAGGGTGGTGTGCCAGCAGCATCGTTCTTCACCGTCTAACTTGGACCTTAGTGGACCGGTGTCCGTGATCCCCACGCTTCGATTCCCGCTTTGCAGTAGCGATCTATAAACACCTGCTGCGAGGGCATCTGCGCAACGGCACGCCCGATGGGCTCGCGAATGCCATGCAGGAGCTTGCGCATGTCTTCGTCAGCCAGCGCCCGCGCCAGGGGATGCGGCGGCCCGGGCGCGATGCCCTGCCCCAGCAGCACGTGCGTCCACGAGTCCACTCGGAACAGCTCGTCGGCCCCTTGCCAGGCGTGTGCGCGCTCGCGCCACGCACGCAGGCGGATCTCCAGCGAGTCCGGAAGCTCCATCTCGCGACACGCCTTCCACATCGGCTCGTCGCGCTGGGTGGCGTGGTAGTGCAGGATGATGAAGTCCCTGACATGTTCCATCTCGGCACGACTGACGTTGTTGTAAAGATCAACCAACGAGGAGGCGATGCCATCGAATGGAAACATCTGCACCAGGCGTACCACGGCACTGATGGCCAGGTGGATGCTGGTCGACTCCAAGGGCTCGATGAAGCCGCTGGCCAGACCCAACGACACCACGTTCTTGTTCCATGCCTTCAAGCGACGGCCGGTGCGGAACGGCACCAGCCAGGGATCACGAATGGGCGGAGCGCCCACATCCTTGAGCAGCTTTGCACGCGCCTCATCGTCAGACATGTGGCGGCTGGAAAACACCAGGCCACACCCAACGCGGTGCTGTAGCGGAATATGCCAGCGCCAACCCGCTTCGTGCGCAATCGCGCGCGTGTAAGGCACGGGAGGCCCAACCGACTCGGTCTGTACGGCGACCGCGCGATCACTGGGTAGCCATTGGTTCCAATCTTCATAACCGGTGTGCAAGGTCTGCTCGATCAGCAACCCCTTGAAACCGGTGCAATCAATGAACAGATCGCCGTCCACTACCTGCCCATCTTCCAGCACTAGCGCGCTGATCAAACCGCTATCCGGATGCTGCCTGACTTCCTGGATCTTCCCCTCGACACGCCGCAGCCCGTGTCCCTCTGCTTTGCGACGCAGGAACTTGGCATACAGCCCAGCGTCGAAGTGGTAGGCATAGTTGACTTGCGGCTGGGTCCCCAGCGAAAACTGATCGCCTCGCGAGGCGACGGTTTCCAGGCAGAAGTCCCCCAGCTCGGAGGCCATGCCCCGGCGCTGGCTGTCCAGCCAGAAATGATGGAACCCCGCGGCCCAGGTTCCCTGTCCTGTCGTGCCGAACGGATGGATGTAGCGCTCACCCGGGCGGCGCCAGTTTTCAAACGAGATGGACAGCTTGAAGGTGCCCGCGACGGCGCGCAGGAATTCCTGCTCATCGATCTGCAGGAACCGGTGGAACGTGCGGATCGGCGGCACCGTCGACTCGCCGACCCCCACGGTGCCGATCTGTTCGGACTCGATCAAGGTGATGTCCAGGCGATCGCGGAACTGATGCGAGAGGGCAGTGGCCGCCAACCAGCCCGCCGTGCCGCCGCCGGCGATCACGACCTTGCGGATCTGGCCTGGTGAAGTGTCTGGCTTTTCCAATTCGGTCTCTCCCCTGCCCGATTCAGCGATTGAGCTTTCCAATCAGCATGGCGCGGATGCGACGCGCCATGGATTCATCAATGGGTCCCAACACGTCGCGCGCTTCCGCAGGCAGGTGCTCGCCTGCGCGCTCGCCGGGTCCAAACACGTAGTACTCGAACACCTTCGCCCAGGCTTTTTTCTCGTCGTGCGGAAGATCACGCACGGTCCACAGTGCATGGTGGAGCGCGAGCAGGGGCGAGGACAGGAACGCAGGCGAACTGCGCCACCAGTAATTCACCAGTACGTTGAAAGGCTCCAGGCTGCGTACGTGATGCCACCACATGCTCGGAATGAAGATGGCATCGCCGGGCTCGAGCAACGCAGTCTGGGCCGCCGCCAACGCGGTGCGGAAACGCGGATAGCGTTCGTAATCGGGATTGGCGAAATCGACCAGGCTCACCGCCTGCCCACCGGGCGTCGGATCCAGCGGCCCCGGATAGAGATTGTCGATCTGGTCGGGCGGAAACAGCGTGAACTCGCGTCGCCCCACTGCGCAGCAGGCCAGGTTATTGGGCGCATCGAAATGGCAGGAGGCGATGACCCGGTTGCCGATCCAGATGCTGGGCGGCGCCTGGATGCCACGCTCCGCCAGTCGCAGGTCGTTTTCCGCCGAAAAGCCGGGCAGGGCGCCATCGACCAGCAACGAAGCAACGTAATAGGTTGGTGGACGTGCGTCATCGAGGTGACTGGAGATGGCGTCAAGCACTTCGCCCAAGCCGCCACGCCGGACCTGGAAGTTCAGCTCGGTAAAGTTCTCGTTGTAAAAAGGACGCCCGGCAATTCCGGGCTCGCCGTAGGAATATTGAACCGGCTTGCCACTGTCGAAGCCGCGAACATACGCCATCGCTTCCCCGGTACCGCGCAGTCCGGCTTTTACCAGTCCCCAATCGCCTGCGATGCCCTTGAGCAGCACCGGCTTGCCATCGATGAGCAATTCCTCGAGCGGCAGCGCGTCGGCGCGGCAGTCTTCGATGATGCGCATCGCGGCGGTGGCTTCTGCCATGGAGCTCAGCGCTTGCCTTCGGTAGTCACGGACACCTGCTCACGCAGGCGGCGCTGCTTTTCGGCCATGAGGCGCCGCATGTTGTTGAGCGAGGCCAACACAAGATAGGCGCCTTCCAGATACCCGGCGCGATTGAGTTGCGCCAGCGCTTCACCGTCCAGGGCAGCCAGCTTGTCCCTGTCGATGCCGTGCAGACCGTTCACGCTTACGCGATGCTGGTCGTCCAGCTGCACGTCGAGGTTGACGGGCTGTATCAATCCCATTGAATCGAACGCCGAGAACATGGCGGACGCAAACTCGTTGCCGTCGCGGATCCCGCGAAGGACCGTGGCGATGTGCTCCAGGTAAGGACTGTTTCCACCTTGCGGAAGGAACACCGGCTCGCCTTCCGCGTGGTCCACCCGCGGATGATCCAGGTCTACATGGATGACGGGTTCTTGCCGAAGCTCCCCGTCGATACGCTGCTCCTGGAAACCGATGAGGAAAGGACCCTTGGCCACGGCGCCGGGCAGGTAGGCAGCGTTCCAGCGGCCCTCCTGCAAGTACAGGTTTTCGCGCTGCTCGAATCCCAGCAGCACCACCGATTGCCAATGGCCGGCGTTGTCTTTCCTGAAGAAAATCGGGTACTCGCGCTGCAGCTCCGCATACTCGCTAGGGAATGCCGGGATCATGCCCACGTCATCGCCGTACTGCGGACCAAAGCCGGTGGCTACGCGGAGATCCTTGTGCGCCACGTTGTTGAGGAGCTCGTATCGGGCCATCTTTCATCCAGGGTGTAACAGGAAAATATCGAACCCGCGTGCGGGAGCAGGGTATCACTGCCGATTCCATGGCCGGGCATGGTTGTGGAAGCGGGTTCCACCTAATAAAAGGGACCGCTGCTTGCACAGCGGTCCCGCCTGACGACATCCGGGGAGGATGCTACCGTCAAGTTCAGAAGCGGTAGCGGACACCCAGCATGTAGCGAGGATCCTGGTCGGACAGCCTCACCATCTGCTTCTCGGTGCGGGCGCGCCAGCGCAGGTCTTCACCCAGCAGGTTGATCGCTTCGAAGCCGAAAGACCAATGGTCGTCGAGCGTGTAATTGACGCTCAAATCCCACTGCTGGTACTCCTCCACGTAGTACGGATTGCGGCTGCCTCCCTGGTTGGCGAGGATCAGGTACTCATCGCGCCAGTTCCAGGCCAGGCGTGCCGACCAGCCGTAATTTTCATACATGAACACCGCATTGGCCGTATCGCTCAAGCCGGTGAGCGAAAACTGGTCGACCGAGGGATCGGCACCGTCATCCACGCCAATATCGCCATTGACCAGCGTGTAGTTCGCGAGGATGCCGAAGCCGCTGTCGCCGAAGAAGTACTGGCCACCGATTTCCCAGCCATCCAACTGTGCCTGGTTCTGGTTGATCGGTCGGTTCACGTTGAACATGTACAGCGGGTCATCCGCCTCGCCTACGAGGTTGTAGGCCGCTTCGGTCGCCAGTTGCTGTGCGCCCGTGCCATCGAACGCGGCCAGTCCATTGGCGTTGTTGCGCAGCAAGGCCAACGCGGTGAACAGGGACGTGTCGTTGGCCGAACATGCTGCCGCGTTGGCGGCACCAACCTGCGTCACGCACGCTGCACTGGTGAGGAAAGCCAGTGCGGCCTGTGCATCGGGGCCGGACGTCGGATCCCTCAGTCCGTACAGCGACTCTTCGCTGATCGTGTTGCCGACGAAGTTGTCGACCGACTTGTGCCAGAACGTCACCGACACATAGCTGGCATCAGCGAAATACCATTCCAGTGCAAGATCCAGGTTGTCCGATTCAAGTGGCTTCAAGCTCGGGTTTTGCGCACTGCCGCTGGCGCGGACGGACGGGTCGAGCAGGACGGAACCGAATGGCTGCTGCGCGCCAGGTCCGGCATACAGGTTGCCAAACGGTACCCGCGCGATGGTCTGGCCGAAGGATGCACGGCCTTTCAGTTCGTCGGTGAAGTCGATGCTGAAGTCCATGTTCGGCAGGATGTAGTTGTAACTTGCCCTTTCGCTGTAAGGCTGCTGCTGATCGGACAACACGATCCGGAAATCGTTGTTGGCCTGCCACTCGATGGCTTCGGGGATGGCGATGACCGAAGTCGAAGTGACGTCGGTGTCCTCGTAACGCACGCCGATACGCGTGTTGGTGCGCATCTTGCCCAACATGCCTTCAAGCTCGACCTGCATGTACGCGGAGTTCGTCGTCTCCTGCACGCGGTTGTCGGCTGCACGCAGCGGGCTTACCGCAAGGCTGGCCCCATACTGGCCTGCCGCCCATTGGGCAAGATCACCGGCGTCACCCCTCCATGCGGGCCAGCTGGTCACGCTGAAATCGCTGAACAGGCCCACCAGGTCAACCGGCCTCAAGTTGTCCATCAACCCGCCGGCCGTGTCCGAATCCACGTTGGCCACGCCCCAATCGCCAAGCGTGGTGTAGGCCTCGGACGCCTGAAGGCGGTGTGTCTTGGAGGTATTGGTGTCTACGCCGAACTGGAAGCGACCTTCGTCGAAACGCCACTCGCCGTCGACCCGGCCCTGCAGGACCTCACTGACCTGGGTCTGTGCATTCACGCGCATGACCTGGGACCCGATCTCACCTTCCACGAAGCCTGGGTTCACGACGCCGCCGGTACCCGCTATCGCGGCGGCGGTGCTCGGATACCAGACCTGGGTGCCAACCGGCAGCCCGTTGTTGAAGTTGTATTCCTGCACCCACGAGCCGCCGCAGTGCGGGCCGGTGGTGCAGTTGTTGGTGCCGGCGATGCTCATGAAGATCGAGCCGCCACCGGTAAGCGGGTCGTTCGGCCGGCTTTCGTTCTTGGTGTTGTGGGCGTCGAAGGTCAGGGTGAAGTCATCACTCAGGTCCCAGACCGCGTTGAAGCCCAGCGAACCCAGCTTGTATTTCTGCATGCTGCGCTGCTGCTCGAGGCCGAAGTCCTTCGTGCCTGCGATTTCGCGGATGTAGATCGGCGTGGCGACTGCACCGCTGGTGTCGAACTCGACGTTGGTGTAGTTGCTGTTCTGCAGCCACATCGCCTGCTCGCCACGGTTTTCCGTGATCTCGTTGGTCGAGTAGGTGTAGTCGAGGGTCATGGTCACGCTGTCGGAGGGTGCGAACTGCACGACTGCCTGGCCGTTGATACGTTCACGCTCGAACTCGGAGAAGGCATAGCGCAAATCGTTCGGACGCGCATAGAGCTCGCCGATCGCTGGCGCGTTGACCACGCTGGGCGCACCCGGCATCGTCCCCGTCCACGGTTGGATGTTCCAGTAATTGGTCGTGGACTGGACCGAGCCGCCATTGCGTTTCTGGTAGCTGGCGCTCAATCCCACGCCGAAGGTCTTGTCAGGGTTGGTGTAGCTGAAAATGCCGGACAGCTCTGGCGTCAGGTCACTGTCGAAGGGCTGGCTCTGGTCGGACACGACCTTGCCGCCGATGCTGGCCACGATGCCTTCATGGCTGAAGGGTTTGTCGGTGAGGATGTTGATGGTTGCGCCGATACCGCCGCCGCCGACCTGGGCCTGGCTGGTCTTGTAGACCTCGATGCCGCTGATGGCCTCGGCGGCCAATTGCGCGAAGTTGAATGCACGCGTGCCGCCATCCACGCCGCCAATGGCGACCTGCCCCGCGGCACCGAATGCGTCGGCGCCTGGAATCACGCGTCCATTGAGGGTCACCATGTTGAACTGCGGACCGAAGCCACGCGCCGTGACCTGCGCACCTTCGCCGTCGCGTCGTTCGATTGAAATGCCGGTGATGCGCTGCAATGATTCGGCGAGGTTCGTATCCGGGAACTTGCCGATATCCTCCGCGCTGATGGCATCGACGATGCCCGCCGCATTGCGCTTGATTTCCATCGCCTGGTTGAGGCTGTTGCGGATACCGGTAACGGTGACGGTATCGAGCGTGGTGGCGTCATCCGCTGCGGTGGTACTCGCGGTCGTCTGCGCGGCTTGGGCTTGCGTGTCCTGCGGCGCGGTTTGCGCGTAGGCGGGGTTGATGATCAGTGCGCCGCCCACGAAGGTGAACATCGCCGTCGACTTTAAACGCTTCAACTTGTGCTTCATGGAGCCTTCCTCATCGCTGGGATTTGAACGACCGAAAGCACATTGCTTCGGGCACACACATCAGCTTCCACCGCGTTTGCACCAGGCCTCGGTACTAGGCAGCCACTCCGAAAATCTTTCATTGGATCTCCCCTCTCTAAAGATCGTTGAAATCATCGCCCTCCCCAGGGGCGCCGCTTTGCTTCTTCGCTTTTCTGTCACGACTTGACGCGCATCTCAGTAACCACCACAAGACCGTCCTGCTCATGCTCAAGGCAATGTGCGAGGCGTTCGCTTACCGCCATGTCGCTCAAGACCATGCAGTTGCTGTGGTAGCGCTAACATCGCAGGCGCAGACTAATGACGCCCGATACGATTTGTCACCATGCAGCGCAGCAAAAAAAGCGATGCACAACGCTGATGCCCGGCACGAAAAAAGTAATTTTCATTACACAATTATGGTGCGCAGCTGTAACTGTTTACAGGAAAGATCCCGGGACGCAGGACTGGTGAGACATGCACGGCAACATTGTCTTGGCTTGATTGCCGCCTGTTCAACTAACTGCTGGCCTGTGTCGAATGAGAGAGGGCGGCGTGGTCCTGGTCTGCAGGCTGGCCCAGCTGTACTTCTTGGATATGGGCAGCTCCCTTGAATGCGGCGGCTGCGAGTACACGTGCGCCAGTTTCAGGGACAGTAGCGAGGTCAGCTGTTCCATGTAGTCCCCATACCCCACGTCTTGGTCGCGCGGGGTGTGGCTGAAGTTGAAGATTCCTGGACAAGCGAGGATGCGTTCATGCGTGAATTTGGGGGCTGCTATGGACCAAAGATAATGAAATTTCAATTAAATTGATTTATTTCAATAACTTACACGTCTACTCAAGTTCATTATCCGAGCCAGAAGATAAAGAACCGAGTTGCGCGCGATCTTCTGTCGCTGGCTTGCTATAGACGATATATCGCTTGCCTCGGCTGGCATCACGCTCCAGCAATCCCTGCTCGACCCAGCGTTTGAGCAACTTAGAAGCCTTCAATGTATCCAGCTCCGCGATCGCGCACAGGTCGCTGTTGGCAATAGGCCCATTGCGATCTATCCAGTCACTGACCTGTTCCCAGATCGGTGGCGATTCTTCATTCAAAAGCGTCACCGAAATGGCTTCCTGTGCCTGCTCGCGCAGTTCACGGTACTGCGGCGGATACAGTTTTCCCTCGCGCATGAGGTTGAACATCATCTTCACACCCTCACCCGCATCCACGTTCGGTGGCTCCGGAAATTCGCGCAAGTTCATGGCGACCTGTGGATTGCGCGCCAGCGAACCGGTGCGGTGCACGGTGGCCGCAGTGATGCGGCCCGGGAACATGCCCGGACTCAACACTTCGATGCGGTTATCGAAGATGCGAATCTGGACGTCCCGATTCAGCCGATAGTCGCGGTGAATCAATGCATTGGTCACCGCCTCCTTGACCACGCGCTCCGGGTAGCGATGCACGGTGCGGAACCCGGAGGTCGCCAGCGTCAACCCCTGCGCCAGTTCATCAAGCAGGTAGGCGTGCGTCTGCGCTATCAGCTTGTACAACGGCCCGGATAGCGTACGTGGCGCCTTTCTGAGATTAGGCACTGCTCCGGCTACGATGGCATTGCCCTTGTAGTGGAACACCCGCACATCCGCGCGAGTCCCGGTGGCCGCAAGCAGGGCACCGGGCTGGTCGGCGAACAACAGCACTGCAGCGCGCAGGGGCCGCAATTCGCCATCAACCTTCCTAGCCAGGCCAATGCGGTGCAACTGGTCGGCAATGCCCGTGGGTGCAAGTCCTCTGCCGCGCAGATAAAGCCGCCATGTATCCGTATCCAGTAATTCGAAATCCACGTCCACGGGTTCGGATTCCGCACTGCGCACGCCGCGCTGGTATGACAATTCCGTCACCTCGGTCGCGCTCATCTGGCGGTTGCTCGCCTGCAGCCGTAACCAGGTGCCGCCATCCAATAGGGAGTGCACCTTCTCGCTGGGTTTTACCTGTGCAATCAGAAGCCGCGCGGTTCGCTGGCCATCGTGACTGACAAGTTGCCTGGCATCGAACCACCAGCGCAGTGTTTGAATGGGTGGCTGGATGTGGCTGTGCAGCTTGCGCAGCAGTTCATCCACCGCTTCAGGGTTTTCATCCACGCCAATGTAGCGGGCTGCGCCTTGGGCTTTGTCGGCGTCCTCCATGCCAAGGATAAGCCAGCCGCCCTGCGTATTTGCAAACGCACACAGGGTTTCCAGGGCCTTGGCCACCATCTTGCCGGAGACTCTCTTGGTTTCCAATTGCAGGGTTTCGCGACCTTCCATGGCTGCCTGGAGCAAGCCTGCTGCAACGTTTATCGGCAACCAGTCGAAGCCCCATGGATTCTGCGCGCCAGTCTGGTTCCGGTTGGTCATGCGCACTCCTTGACCTTGCGACCGCGCTTGGCCTTGATCACCGCGACGGCGTTGCGATCTACAAACACACGTAATCCGCTGGCCCGGTGTCTGCAGGGTACTGGCGGATCACAACCGGTTGGCCGGCGCCAAAGTTGAGTTGCTTCATGTCCTGGACCAGCCAGTCGGCTGCTTTGTGCTTCTGGCCGAACTGCAAGCGCGACTTGGTTCCCGGTGTCATTCAGCCCTCCAAGGCAGCAACCTGCCGCACGAGTCTAACGCGATGCAACAGGTCGCCCAAACGAGAAAACTGCACGCCGCTACGTCATGGGCCCTGCACTCGGTGATCGTACAATCAAGACACGCCGACGAGCACGCACAATTGCATGCTGTCGTCGAGATTGGTGTGGTGGGCCCACCAGGACTCGAACCTGGAACCAAAGGATTCGCTTGTTCCGAAGGTTTCCCCCGGCGCGGACTATCTCTTCACCCTCAGCTTGTGCT
>Ga0075163_10010256_pt1 | contig 12264 bp, 11 predicted proteins | sample JI1023141ADNA_FD_71478 | JGI IMG/M metagenome (GOLD analysis project Ga0075163, IMG submission 71478) | Wastewater effluent complex algal communities from Wisconsin, to seasonally profile nutrient transformation and Carbon sequestration -... | ecosystem: Engineered > WWTP > Effluent > Algae...
ACCCGGTGTTACTGAAATTTTCTTTATTGAGCTTTAAAACCAGCCATGCAACTAATAGTACAGGGATGCAATAGCCAAAAGGGAAGGGAACAAGGCCTGTATGTGGAATTATAACAACAAAAGCGATAGCCAACAGGGATAGCAATATTTCTTTAGTCTTTTGCATAGGTAAATTACCATTCAGCATTCGGATAAGTTCTTTGTAAATACTGAAGTTCAGTTAAAATATAACCCAGGTGCTCTGTATGGGTTCCTGTTTTTCCTCCTGTTTGTATGAATACTTTTTCAGGAATAGGTAATGTTGCTTCTTCAAAAACTGCATTTACTTTTTTCATCCAGTCTTCTTTTAATAAAGCAATATCAAAGCCGGAAACGGCTTCATAACCGGCAGCTACAAATAACTCGCCGGTATATCTCCAAAGTTCGTCAATAGCATTCAGCATGCGTTGGCGGCTCTCTTCAGTTCCGTCACCCAACCTGATCACCCATTCGCTGCTCCAGCGCTGGTGATAGGTAACTTCTTTTAAAGCCTTGGCGGCGATGGCTGCAAGTTGTTCATCATTTGAATGCTGTAATTTTTCATACAGTAAAAACTGGTAGGCGCTGAAAAAAAACTGGCGCAACACAGTTTGTGCCCAATCGCCGTTTGGTTGCTCAGCCAACAGGCTGTTTTTAAATTCTCTTTCGGTTCTCAGGTAAGCAAGGGAATCTTCAGTAGCATTATTGCCAATCAATTTTGCGGCATACTGGTAAAAATTCCTGGATTGACCCAGCTGGTCCAGCGAAATATTGGTGATGGCAATATCCTGCTCCAGTATAGGCCCGTGGCCACACCATTCAGCATTGCGCTGTGCAATGATCAATGCATTGTCTGCCAGGTGTAATGTATAATCAATCAGTGAACTATTCATCTGCAAAATCTTTTAAATCAGATAAGCGGCGTTACATGTGCGCTACTTCATCCGGTAATTCATAAAATGTAGGGTGACGGTAAATTTTATCTGCAGCAGGCTCGTACAGTTCGCCTGCTTCTTCCGGATTGGAAGCGGTAATGTACTTGCTTTCCACAACCCAGATGCTTACGCCTTCCTGGCGGCGGGTGTACACATCCCGTGCGTTCTCCATAGCCATGGTCGCATCAGCTGCGTGCAGGCTGCCCACGTGTTTGTGATCAAGCCCTTGTTTGCTACGCACAAAAATTTCCCAAAGTGGCCACGCATGTGCATTTTCGGATTTAGCAATTGCTGCATTGCCTCCTCCACTTTCTTCGGGGATATCGCCATAATAAAATTTCCTAAAAAAAGAGTTGTTCATAATTCGGTTTTTGTTTGAATCAAGCGTTATTGTTTCACTTCAATTTTATAAGTGGTAAATCTGACAGAATCTTTCGCTGTTTTTTCCATCGTCCAGAATTTATACAATTTCATAATTGTAATTCCTGGTTTTAAAGGAACCAATATTAAATCCTTGCTGACACTTCCTCCGTCCATATCATCTGGGCTGTTATCGGTCGTAATTACATCTTCCAGTTTTACAATATTCATACTGTCACTTATTGCAAAATTTGTAGATCTCTCATATTCACAACCACGGCAAGTAGCCTGGAAGATCACAAGTGTGTCGGTAAGCTTCACAACATTCAGCGTGTCTGTGTATAAAGCAATTCTATTGTCTTCAACAACTTTCGTGCTGTTATTATTACAGCTTACCAAAGCGATGCTCACCAACATAATGAAGTATGTTCTGATCATTATGCAGCCTGCGTTTTAGTTTGCTTCTTCTTTTCTGCATATGCAATCGCAGCTTCTCTTACCCAGGCACCCTCATTGTGTGCTTTGTTCCTGGCTGCCAGGCGTTGCTTATTGCAGGGGCCGTTTCCTTTCACCACATTCCAGAATTCATCCCAGTTTATCTCGCCAAAATCGTAGTGCTTTCTTTCATCGTTCCATTGTAGTTTATCATCGGGCAATTTCATACCCAATACTTTTATCTGCTCAGCGATCATATCTACAAACTGCTGGCGTAATTCATCATTGGTCTTTCTTTTTATCTTCCACTTCATACTCTGGTCGCTGTTGGTGCTTTCACTGTCTTTTGGCCCAAACATCATCAGGCTTGGCCACCACCAGCGGTTAATAGCATCCTGGCACATGGCTTTTTGTTCATCGGTTCCCCTGCTTAAAACCAGCAGGCTTTCAAATCCCTGGCGCTGGTGAAAACTTTCTTCCTTACAAATACGTACCATGGCCCTGGCATAAGGTCCGTAACTGGTGCGGCAAAGCATTACCTGATTTAATATGGCTGCGCCATCTACCAGCCAGCCAATGGCGCCCATATCGGCCCAGGTTAAGGAAGGGTAATTGAAGATGGAAGAATATTTTGCTTTTCCGCTGAGCAGATCGGCGAGCATTTCGTCACGAGAACTTCCCAGGGTTTCGGCTGCTGAATACAGGTACAAACCATGCCCGGCTTCGTCCTGTACTTTTGCAATAAGGATGGCCTTACGTTTTAAAGAGGGAGCCCTGCTTATCCAGTTGCCTTCGGGCAACATGCCTACTACTTCGCTGTGTGCATGCTGGCTTATCTGGCGGATATTGGTTTTGCGATAAGCTTCCGGCATCCAGTCCTTTGGCTCAATCTTTATTTCATTATCAATCTTATCCTGGAATATTTTTTCAAGATCCTGCACTGACATAATGGAAAATTTTGGAAGTAAAATTAATACAAAAAACTAACAAGTGTTAGTTAATGCAACAAATTTATAAAACGCTTTTAATCAAAGCATTTCAACGCTCAATTCATAAAATCTAATCCATTTGGATTATTTGGAGTTGTGGCGCAGGAGGATAGTTTTACCGGGGCAACTACTTATTCATTATCTGAGGCAAAGCAAGAGATTTATGGTTTTACGGGCGATCAGAAAAATCAACAAATAAGGAATGCTAACACAAACCAGTAAACTTAATTAAAAAGCAGGCAGAACTGTCATTTTTAAAATGATTATTGCTATATTTAAACTGTTAATTCACTCCTTTGATAAACTGCCCTCAAACTTGTAAGGGATTCAGTTTTAGTAGCGATTCAGTTCAGTTTCAGCAGATTTTCCATTCTTCCTGTGTATAAAACCTGGTGTGCAACACAAACCCTTGAGTATTTCATTTATATAACCAAAACCAAATAACATGAGCACAACTATTGAAAGATATGTCATCAGGCATATATCAGGTACTAAGGCCAACCAGGTAGAAGAATTTGATTTTAATAAGCAGGAGCTTTCTATTGGCCGCACTGCCGGAAGCGATATTCAGTATGATCCCGAACAAGAGGTTATTGTAAGCCGGGAACATGGAAAAATTGTGAAAGTAACTTCCGATCCACCACAATTTTCGATTAATGATAATAACAGCCGCAACGGGATCTTTGTAAATAAAGTTCGTGTAAAAGGCTCTGCCACACTAAACCCCGGCGATGAGGTTCAGCTGGGAAGTAATGGGCCGGTATTTGCCTTTGATATTTATCCAAGGCCGCAAAACATGATGATGGAAACCAAGATCATGGATATTCCCACATCAATTAAAGCCACTACTATTTCTGAAATTACACCCGCCGCAAATGCCGCAGCCGAGCCTGTAAAAACAGGATTGGGAAAACAAACAGTAGAGAGAATGCTGGTGGCTGAAAGAAAAAAATCTTATGGTACCATGGGCATCCTAATTGGCCTGTTGGTAGTGGCACTGGGTGTGCTGGGGTATGTTTTCAGGGATAATATTTTTGGCAAAAAAGAAAAGGCTGTTGTCAGCAATATTAAAACACCCGAAATGATAGCCAAAGAAAACGAAGACAGGGTTGTACAAATAGAATTTGGTTGGCAGTTAAGGGATGTAAGTTCTGATGTTGAATTATGGCATGAATATGCAGCCAGGGTTCAGCCAACGGGCGAAGTAGCGTACACGGCCCTGTATTTTCAAAACTCAAACGGGCAGGTTGAACCGTATTTAGTTACCAAAACAGAATTGGACAAACGCAATGGAAGTGGTGTTCCTCTTGGTTTTTCGGGTGCTACGGGCTCGGGCTTTGTTGTTTCTCCTGAAGGGTTTATACTTACCAACAGGCACGTAGCTGCTTGCTGGCTTACCGGTTACCAGTTTCAGAGCTATGCATTTCCGGGAGCTTTAGTAAAATGGATAGGAGGAAAGGAAACAGTTGATTATAATACACAGGTTGGTCCGCAGGATCTGCAGGGCTTTGTTCCTGCCAATGCGTCGATGGTTAATGGAAGGCAGGTAAGCCCCAACCAGATAAAAGGCAGAAACAGCTACCTGGATGTTATTTTTTCAAACACAAGTATGCGTATCCCTATAGCCGGTGAACCTCAGCCTTCGCAGGAACACGACGTAGCCCTGATAAAAATAAATACTGTGCGCTCTCTTTCCAAGGTTACCATGCTGGATAATTATGCCGATGTAAAACCGGGGCAAACAGTAACCGTAATGGGTTATCCCGGTGTTGCGCCTGAGCAATATGTAGTAAAAAAATCGAAGGATGTATTTAACCAGCGCAACCAGGTTACTACTGTACCAACAACCACGGTAACAACAGGTAATATTGGCCGCATTATTCCGGAGTCATCTGATAAGAACCTTACCTACAGCAGCTTTGGTGATGCATATCAGCTTACAATCAATGCTACAGGTGCAGGCAACAGCGGCGGCCCTATGTTTGATGATAAGGGAAATGTAATAGGGATATTCTTTGCAGGAAAAGCTGATGCACAGGGAACCAAAATTTCTTTTGCCGTGCCTATAAAATACGGCCTTGAATTAATGGGTATTACCAAAGTGAATAAATAAGCAGCCACCGTGATTGCTGACCAGGATTGCACATGAGATATGACAGTGGCCATATTACTGAAATTGCCGGATACCGCCTGACCACACGCCTGGGGTCGGGCGGTATGGGCGATGTATATAAGGCTTATAATGCTGCATTGAACAGAACGGCAGCTATAAAAATTCTGCACCAGAAAGAAATGGGAGACCGGTTCAGAAACGAAGCCTATATCCAATCATCAGTAAGCCATTCCAATATTGCCCGCCTTTACGAATACCTGGTCACCGGCGAAACGGCCTGCATCATTATGGAATTTGTTGATGGAGATTCGCTGGATGTTTACCTGCACCGAAAAGGAAAACTTTCCAGTGAGGAAACTGAAAACATCATTAAACAGATAGCTGCAGCACTGGCTTATCTGCACAGCAAAGACATATTGCACCGGGATATTAAACCACAGAATTTTAAAGTGCAGCCCAACGGAACCGTTACCATGCTTGATTTTGGTATTGCCAAAAACAAGTACACCCCAAAACTAACCCAGCAGGGTTATATGGTGGGCACAACCGAGTATATGGCGCCAGAACAATTCCGGCAGCAGGTTGAAAAAAAATCGGATACCTGGAGTTTGGGTGTACTGGCTTATGAACTGGTTACCGGCCACATGCCTTTTGACGCCGACAATGCCATGGCTATGCGGCTTAAAATTGAAAAGGGAGATTATGCAAAACCCCGTGTGCTGGTGCCATCCGTATCGGATAAGCTTAGCAGGTTAATTGAAAAATGCCTGCAGGTAAATACAGCAAACCGCTTATCTGCAGCTGATGTTGAAGTTTTACTGAATGGGCAAAACATACCCGTCGCTTCCATAAGCAAAGCAACATCGCAGTTTCAGCAGAAGTTCAACAGTAAAACAATTCTTATAGCTGCTGCTGTATTAATCTTAATTCTTATTGCGGTCCTTATTCCCCGGGGAAGCGATAAAAAACCAACCGGGAATGACGGAAATATTGATAACAGCAGCGGACAACAAACAAGCGAGCTGCAGCAATTAACAATAGATGTGCCCAATGCTACCAATGCCTACATTGTTTTTCCGGATGGGAATACCGAAAAACTGCCTTATGTTATCAGTGGTAAAGAAGGAGATAATTTTCAGTTTACGCTGCAGGCAGATGGATATGAATCAAAGTCAGTGGAAGTACCAATAACCATTGGCCGAAAATCGTATGAGTATAATCTTGAAAAAATAAAAGAATAGAACATGGGATGGATAAATAATTTGTTTGGAAAGAAAAACAAGCAGGAAACAACAACAGATCATCAAAGCAGTACGGCAGAGCCCGTTGCTATTAAAGCAGTGGTAATGTCCGATCTTGGAAATATACGCACCAATAACGAAGACATGGGCCTGTTCTTTAAAATTGCCGATGAAAATTCACTGCGTGAAAAAGGATACATGCTGATAGTGGCAGATGGCATGGGGGGCCACAACGCCGGCGAAGTAGCCAGCAGCATGGCAACTGATATTATCTGCAGGGAATATTTCAATCAGAAAAGTGGTTCTGTTGAAAAGAACCTTGAAAAAGCATTAGCCGTTGCCAATAAAACGATTTTTGAAAAAGCATCATCACAAAGCGCTTACCAGGGTATGGGCACTACCTGCACGGTGCTGGTGGTGATTGGCCAGGATGTGTATTATGCCCATGCAGGCGATAGCCGTGCCTACATACAAAAGAACAGCTCTATTATGCAGATAACAGAAGACCATACTTACGTACAGCAACTGGTGAACAATGGCGATATTACTGCTGCTGAAGCAGCGGTACATCCAAAAAGAAATATACTTACCAATGCCATGGGCACCAAGCCGGAAATGCGGATAGATACCGGTAAATGCAAACACCGCTTTGAAAATAACGACCGGTTATTACTTTGCTCAGACGGATTGTATGATTACCTGAATGATGAAGAACTGAATAAGATACTTGGCGATGGAAATTTAAAAAACGCCGCCTCATCCATGATTGAACTTGCCAAAGCAAGAGGAGGGCACGATAATATTACGGTGGTACTTGCCGAAACAGATAACAATACTGAAGAAACTGAATTAAAACTAACCAGGGATGTGGAGCTGCTTAAAATGACCAGGGATGCAGACCTGCCCACCGAACTTTAACATCAACAAATTATGATCGGAGAAAAAATACATTCGTATGAGATAACAGAACACCTGGGCAGAGGTGGTATGGGTAATGTGTATAAGGCAACAGATACGATGCTGGGCCGGGAAGTGGCTTTAAAAATGTTGCACCCGCAGCTTACCGTGCAGGAACAGTTTCTGGAAAGGTTTAAAAAAGAAGCCAGGGTGCTGGCACAATTACTGCATCCCAATATTGCCGTTATCTATAATTTTATTGAACAGGGCGGAAACCATTTTATGGTAATGGAATATGTGGAAGGAAACAGCCTGGACGATCTGCTTAAAAAATATACAACCCTGCCGCCTGAATTTATTGTGCCTGTTTTTATACAGGTGCTGGAAGGATTGAAACATGCCCACAAAAAAAATATTTTTCACCGCGATATAAAACCGGCTAATATCATGCTTACGCCGGATGGCACGGTTAAGCTAATGGATTTTGGCATTGCTAAAATTGCCGGCGAACAAAAAATGACGCAGGTGAACAAGATCGTTGGTACGGTAGAATTTATGGCACCCGAACTACTGCAGGGAAAAGATGCTTCGGCAGCATCCGATATTTACGCAGCAGGTGTTACACTGTATGAACTGATCTGCGGGAAACTTCCTTTTGAGGCTGATACAGATTTTAACCTGATGCAGGCCATCATGAAGCAAAAGATAATACAGCCGGCAAAATTCAATGCAACCATACCCAAAGCACTCAGCGAAATTGTGATGAAAGCGCTTGATAAAAACCCTGCTGCCAGGTTTGCAGATGCCGCAGCATTTCAGCAAGCGCTGATGAGTGCTTTTCCGAATTTCAGAACCATCAACCTGGCTTCTTTACATACAGTAACGGCAGCGTACACACAAGGCGGGCCTGCAACCAGGCTGGAGAAAGTAACAGGTGCCGGCATGGAAACCCGTACCGAAGCATGGGCTAAACCTGTTTCGGCATTGGAAAATGCCAAACAGCATGTTTTAGAAAATAAGAAGATCTATTTGCCTGCATTGCTGCTTTTGCTGGGCCTTTTTATTACACTGGCTGTTGTAAATAACAAAAACCCTGATAAAGCCGAAGAAACAACAGAACAAAAAATTTCGGAGAACACGGGTAATGACGTAGCTGTGGTAACAAATCCTCCTGTAGATGTAGCGCCTGTATCAACAACTGGGGTTGACAGAAGAGAAGTAACAACCGAGACAGAAAAACCACCGGCAGACAAACCTGCCGATAAAGCGGCAGAAAAAACTCCGGAGAAAGCAAAGGAAAAAAATACAGAAGAAAAACCATCCAACAGGCTTGGTTTTAAATCGGCTGAAGAAGAACCCGAAAAACCTGCTCCTAAAAAAGATGTTACTGTAAGTTCAAAGGTTGAGATACAACTCTATTTACAAAACGATCTCAGCAGTGCACCCGAAAGGCAGGATATTCCGGTCACTTTTTCTTTAAGTAATGCGGTGGTTTACCAGGGCGTTACTATCATAAACAAAGGCGCTACTGCAAAAGGGGTGATCAAACTTGGTAAAATACAAACCGATGTAGATATTACCAGTATTACTGCTGCCAACGGCGAGCAGATAAGGATCAAAGCTGAACGTGGGCATGGTAAACGTAAGGAAATATCATCTAATAGGAGCTATACGGCTATCATATTACCCGGAACCAGGATAAATTTTTAAATCCGTATTTCTGTTTATTTATAAAATACCCAAAGGACGGTATGTGCTGAAAATCTGCAATTCTTTATATTCATACCTGAATTTATCTTTTAATTGAACGCTTAATTTAGAATTGTATGAAAAAAACAGCACCACTTTTTTTTGTTTTATTGTTCATGGTGTTACCGGTATGCTTACCGGCTCAAACCAAAATTGGCTATGTAAGTGTTGATGAAATTTTTGCAGCTATGCCGGAAACCAAAAAGGCAGATGGGGATTTAGCCGAATTTCAAAAAGCCCTCCAGGATTCTTATGCTCAGTACGAATCTGAGCTGAATACAGCCATGGAAAAGTTTGTAAAAGATTCAGCAAAACTGAGCCCTGCCGTTAAAGAAGCCAGGAGGCAGGATCTGCAGGCAAGGATCAGCGAATTGCAGAACAAACAAACCCAGTTTAATACTTCGCTGGAAGCCGAAAAGGAAAAGTTGCTGAAACCGATCAGGGAAAAATTAATTGCCACCGTTAAACAGGCTGCCAAAGAAATGGGCTACGATCATGTACTTTATAAAGAATCAGCAATTGTTTTTCCGGAGGCTGCTGATATTACTGCCGCAGTTAAGAGAAAGCTGGCGATAAAGTAATTGAAAAAATAGGAAAACGGGGCCCTTGATTGTTATTTATTTCGACGCCATTTGTATTGTACCCGCATTTCGCCGGTGCGATTGTAAATTATTAAGGGTGAATAACCAGGATCAATAAAAGATCACTTAATATCAAAATCAACTACCACTTTTTCTGTAATCGGGTGGCTTTGGCAGGTAAGGATGAATCCCTGTTCCACTTCTTCATGTTCAAGCCCCCAGTTTACATCCATCTCCACTTCACCCTCAAGCAGTTTTGCCTTACAGGTGCAGCAAACCCCGCCCTTGCAGGCGAAAGGAAGGTCGGCTCCCTGCTTTAAAGCAGCATCTAAAATATTTTCGCTATTAAAACCAAGGTCAAAATCAAAACTGCGGCCATCCAGCTTTACCGTTATTTTACTGCTTGGTCCGCTGCTTTTAACTGCCAACTCACGACTACCGGCTACAGACTCTTTCTGACCTGGGGTAGTAAATAATTCAAAATGAATTTTCTTTTGTTCAATACCACTTGCTTCAAGAAATTCTTTTACACAAAAGATCATCTCTTCTGGTCCGCAAATGAAGAATTCATCAGTTCCCTTATAGTCGATCAGTTTAGCCAGCTCGGTTAATTTGTTACTGTCTATCCTGCCGGAATTAATGGGGGCATCTGTTTTTTCCCTGCTGAGGATATTGATGAAATTAAAGCGGTTCAGGTATTTATTCTTTAATCCTTCCAGCTCTTCAAAAAAGATGATGGAATGGCGGCCACGGTTGCCAAATACAAGCGTAAAGCTGCTTGCCGGTTCGGTTTGCAGCGTAGTTTTTATGATGGATATAACAGGGGTGATACCGCTTCCGGCTGCAAAAGCCAGGTATTGTTTGTGGTTAGTGGTTTGTAGTTTGGTGTTGAACTTTCCTGTTGGCGGCAGTATGTCTAACACCTCGCCGGCTTTTAATTTGCTGTTGGCATAAGTAGAAAATTTTCCGCCTTCCACTTTTTTTACAGCCACCCTTAATTCTTTTTCAAATGGTGCCGAGCATATTGAGTAAGACCTGCGTATTTCTTCACCATCAATTTCTTTTTTAATGGTGATGTTTTGCCCCTGTTCGAATACAAATTCGTTTTGTAAACTTGCCGGTACATCAAAAGCAATGGAAACACAATCCGGTGTTTCGGTTCTTACTTCTTTTACTGTTAGGTTGTGAAAATGAACTGCCATAAAAATTATTTTGAAATGCCTTTTAATAAATGGTTTACCATATCATCTTCCAGTGCCTGGCTGCTGATATTTTTTTTATGCTGCTGCCAGAACTCCAAACCTCTTACAGCCGACAAAATGGTAAGCACAGCAACATAGGGATTGGTTTGCCTGAATTCTTTTGCAGCAATGCCGCCTTCCATTAAACTGATCAGTCGCTTTTCGTAACCCCGGCGCTGCATCAGAAAATTGCTCAGGTAGGGTTCCTGCAAATGCTTCCATTCGTGGTTAGCAACATATACTTCATCAAAATGCTCAAACATCATGCGTATATGAAAGCGGATGATCTGCTCGAGCCGCATGGCATAATTGCCTGTATTATTCTCGGTATCATCCAGGTACAGGGTAAAGGCATTGGCTATTTTAAAACAAATGCCCTGCAGTAATTCGCTCTTGCTGCCAATATGGTTATACAGGCTGGGTGCCTCTACGCCCACGGCTTCTGCCAATTCCCTCATAGAAGCCGATGAAAATCCTTTGTTTTTAAACAAAGCCGCTGCCTTTTGGGTAATTACATCCTTCTTACTGGCATTCTTTCCCGGCTTTATTTTGGCCATGCATTCTTTTTATACAAAACTAATGCTTATTAGTTTTTTTAACGGCTTTTTTGTAGCAAATTGAACTTTTAAAACTGCGGATAGTCTTTCGGGAGAAGAAAGTGTTGTGAGCACCGGAACCAGTATCGAATTGTACTTTAGGGCAACCAAAAGCTTAAGAAAATGCGAAAATTGAAAAATAAATTATGTAAATATTAAAAAAATAGTAATTTTACAGCCTGCTTAGTTATCAGTTTTCTCCAATATTATATAAAATCCGTTTGAAATATCGTTAAGGGATGTTTTAATGTTGTTATTTACATTAAACAGTATAAACTATACTATAAATTTTTTCTTGTGATTTCAGAGGTAAGCAAGGCCGGAGATTTTTATCTCTGGCCGTCTTTTTTCAGGAAACTTCCCAAAAGATCAATGTAATGCGGTGTTTAAAAAATCAATCAGTGGCTTCATGGTGCTGAAAGTTTTGGCAACATCCGCTATAAAATTTTTATGCTGTAGATCAGTATCAGTAAAGGGTTTACTCACAATAAAACTCTTCATTTTAAGAAACTCAATAGCAGGGTTATTTTCATCATAACCTTTTGGTGGCCTCACCAGGGTTTCGTTACTTCTTAACCCTTCAACAAAGGTCTTTTTAAAAGTTTTGTTTTCAATAACCTGCTTCCAGTCAGCAAAATTATAATCAATTTCCTGGCGTATGCCTGCCAGCACCTGGGGCTCTGGTACCCAAATGCCGCCGGCTGCAAAGCTTTTGCCCGGCTCAATATGCAGGTAATAGCCTGCGCCCAATCCATTTTTACCGGCCTGGTTAAAATAGCAGGCCATATTATTTTTATAAGGAGCTTTATTTTTACTGAACCTTACATCGCGGTTTATACGAAACACACATTGTTTTACAGCCAGCTGGCCAATGGGTGCATCAAATTTTGCAATAGCCGGTATCAGTTTTTCAACCAGGGCATAAAAGTCCGTTTTTGCAGTTTCGTACTGCGGCCTGTGGGCATCAAACCAGGCTTTGCTGTTGTTCTTTTGCAGGTCTTTCAGAAATTTTAATGTTGCAGCCTGTAGCATAGTCTTATAATTTTGCGACGAATTTAATAAAATAAAAAAGGAACCTGTATGATTAACAGATTCCTTTTGTGGAAGTT
>Ga0075163_10010257_pt1 | contig 12262 bp, 9 predicted proteins | sample JI1023141ADNA_FD_71478 | JGI IMG/M metagenome (GOLD analysis project Ga0075163, IMG submission 71478) | Wastewater effluent complex algal communities from Wisconsin, to seasonally profile nutrient transformation and Carbon sequestration -... | ecosystem: Engineered > WWTP > Effluent > Algae...
TGTTACTGCACCGTAGTACTTCTCCTCAAGCTTTGTATGAGAGGCAACTGGTTTTGTGGCAACCCCTTCTCGATTGGATGGAGAATACTATTGGCGTAAAGCTCACCCCCGTAGAAGGTGTTATGTCTCAGCCGGTATCCCAAGATCATAAAGATTTTTTAAGTGGGGTTATGGAGAATTATGATGATTTCGAGCTTTTAGGCCTGACTCAGGCGAGTAAGATTTCGGGTTCGGTGGTTGTCGCCCTGGCGCTGTTGATGGGGCGACTCGAAGGAGAAAGCGCCTACGATATTTCGTTATTAGAAGAGCTTTGGCAAATCGAAACCTGGGGTGAAGACCCAGAAGCTACCGCACGCCGCGCTGCTGTAAAAAACGATTTTAATGAAATTGCCTATTTTTTAAAATTGATTCGTTCATGAAATGACACATCGCGGTTGGCGTCATAGCCGTGAACTGCTACCTATTTGTGGGCTTTGCTAAGCGGCAATCTGAGAGTGGGGCAGGGAAGCTATGCAAGAAATTATTAAACGCCTAGAGGATATGCGTGCCCGTGCCCGCCTAGGTGGCGGTCAGGCCCGAATTGATGCTCAGCACGCTAAAGGTAAATTAACGGCCCGCGAGCGTCTCGACGTTCTTCTTGATGAAGGTTCCTTTGAAGAGTGGGACATGTTCGTTGAACATCGATGCTCAGATTTTGGAATGGCGCAACAAAAGGTCCCAGGTGATGGTGTTGTCACCGGATGGGGCACCATTGAGGGCCGTCTTGTTTTTGTTTTTAGTCAAGACTTTACGGTCTTTGGTGGTTCGCTTTCTGAAGCTCATGCAGAAAAGATCTGCAAGGTTATGGATCAAGCGATGAAAGTGGGTGCTCCAGTTATTGGTCTAAATGATTCAGGCGGTGCCCGGATCCAAGAAGGGGTAGCTTCACTTGCGGGTTATGCGGAGGTATTTCAGCGTAATGCTTTGGCTTCTGGGGTTATTCCACAAATTAGTTTAGTTATGGGGCCTTGCGCTGGAGGCGCAGTATACAGTCCAGCCATGACCGACTTTATATTTATGGTCAAAGACTCAAGCTATATGTTCGTTACCGGCCCCGAGGTTGTAAAAACAGTAACGCATGAAAATGTTACTCAGGAAGAATTGGGCGGTGCCGTAACTCATACAACAAAATCAGGAATGGCTGATATTGCTTTCGAAAATGATGTGGAGGCGCTTCTACAAGTAAGAAATTTTTTCGGTTTTCTGCCGCCATCTAACCGTGAAAATTCACCGTTAAAAACGACTGACGATCCTCCAGATCGTATGGAAATGTCCCTTGATAGTCTTGTACCTGCCAATCCTAATCGGCCCTACGATATGAAAGAGCTGATCTTGAAAGTGGTGGACGAGGGCGCCTTCTTTGAGCTGCAGCCAAATTACGCGGCGAATATCATTATTGGTTTTGGCCGGGTCAATGGTGCAACGGTCGGCATTGTAGCCAACCAACCTATGGTTTTAGCAGGATGTCTCGATATCAACTCATCGATCAAAGCTGCTCGATTTGTCCGTTTTTGCGACTGTTTTAATATCCCATTGGTTACCTTTGTCGATGTTCCAGGTTTCTTGCCGGGAACAGCCCAGGAGTATGGCGGTATTATCAAGCACGGAGCAAAGCTGTTATTTGCCTATGCAGAAGCAACGGTTCCCAAGATCACCGTGATCACTCGAAAAGCTTATGGTGGTGCTTATGATGTGATGGCGTCAAAACACCTGCGTGGTGATATTAACTACGCTTGGCCTTCTGCTGAGATTGCAGTTATGGGTCCTAAGGGCGCCGTTGAAATTATTTTTCGTAAGGAAAGCAGCGATCCTAAGCAACTCGCAGAACGTACAGAAGAATATCGTCAGACTTTTGCGAATCCCTTTGTTGCAGGGCAGCGCGGTTTTATCGATGATATCATCAAGCCGCACTCTACGCGCCGCCGGATTACCAATGCCTTAAGGATGCTAAAAGATAAAAAACTCGAAAATCCTTGGAAAAAACACGATAATATTCCGCTATAATTTAGGCGTTATGAGATGACTCATTATTCCATTTTTAGCCTAGCCCGTAATGCGGTGCTTGGTCATCGAGGATGGTCGAAGGCTTGGCGTAGTCCGGAGCCTCAGGCAAAGTATGATGCTATTATCATCGGTGGTGGCGGTCATGGGCTAGCTACGGCTTACTATCTCGCCAAAGAGCATCGTATGACGAAGATCGCTGTTTTGGAAAAAGGATGGTTGGGCGGGGGAAATACTGGTCGTAACACAACCATTATTCGCTCTAACTATCTTCGATCGGAGAGCGCCGCGCTTTATGATCATGCGTTGAAGCTATGGGAAGGTTTATCGCGCGACCTTAACTTTAACGTTATGTTTAGCCAGCGGGGCGTAGTCACTCTGGCGCATAGTCCGCATGAAGTTAGAGCCTTGCATCGCCGACATTTCGCTAATAGAGCTGATGGGATAGATTCCGATTGGTTAGAGCCTGATGCTTTGCGTGATATTTTACCTCAGCTGAGTTGCGGCCCGACGTCTCGATACCCCGTTTTGGGTGCGGCTTTGCAAAAGCGAGGCGGCACAGCCCGCCACGATGCAGTTGCTTGGGGCTATGCACGCGCGGCAGATGCTCGGGGTGTCGATATCATTCAAAACTGCGAGGTTACAGGCTTTTCCATTAAAAATGGTCAGATAGAAGGGGTTGAAACGACCAAAGGTCCAATCCTCTCGTCTCGCGTTGGTATGGTTGCTTCTGGACACTCAAGTGTTTTGGCGAATCTAGCTGGATTTCGGTTGCCCCTGCAGAGTCACCCATTGCAAGCCCTTGTTTCTGAGCCGTTGAAGCCAGTATTGAACGTGGTCGTCATGTCGGGTGCCGTTCACGGGTATATTAGTCAATCCGATAAGGGTGAACTTGTTATTGGTGCAGGCATAGATTCTAACCCGAGTTATTCTCAGCGGGGCACTGTGAGTATCGTTGCTGATGCGATCCGTGCCGTAGTTGAACTTTTCCCCTGTTTTTCTCGAGTAAAAATGCTGCGGCAGTGGGGCGGAATAGTTGATATTGCTCCGGATGCTAGCCCAATTATTAGTAAAACGCCGGTAGCGGGTTTGTACATTAATTGCGGTTGGGGGACAGGGGGCTTTAAGGCCACTCCGGGATCCGGTCATGTTTTTGCCCACCTCTTAGCGACAGGCGAAGCACCACCTTTGATTCAGCCTTTTTCGCTCAATCGTTTTGTAAGCGGCCGACTTATCGACGAGCATGGCGCCGCTGCTGTTGCTCATTAGGAGTAGCTAATGATTCTTATCTCGTGCCCATGGTGTGGTATGCGCGATATCACGGAGTTTCGCCATGGTGGTGAAGCGGGGGTGCGCCGCCCGGCAGGAGCAATAAGTGAAAGCGCGTGGGGAGATTACCTTTATTTTAGGGATAACCCAAAGGGTATGCGCGCTGAGCGTTGGTTTCATCGTCACGGTTGCCGGCAATGGTTGCTTATCGCACGACACACTGTAACCGATGAAGTATTGGCCGTTTGGCGGCCTCAAGAAACTATGCCGCAAATTAATATTGTTCATGTGGCGCCAACTCCTGAGGCAGAAAATCGCCCAGAGCTTAGAGTTGTGACCGATAGAGAGATGTCATGAGGAGCTCAAATTTTCGCGTACCTCAAGGTGGATTAATAGATCGAGCTCGGCCGATAACATTTTCTTTCGATGGAAAAATTTATACAGGATATGCAGGGGATAGCCTGGCAGCGGCATTGCTGGCGCATGGCGTTCATTTGGTTGGGCGCAGCTTTAAGTATCATCGGCCGCGCGGAATATTTTCTGCAGGCTCTGAAGAGCCTAATGCATTAGTGAATGTGGGTGAAGGTGCCTATGCAACACCAAACTGCAAGGCCACGGAAATTGAGATTTTTGATGGAATGATTGCTCGTAGCCAGCATGGCTGGCCGTCTATCCAGTTTGATATTCTCGCATTGTTTAACTTTTTCTCGCCGCTGCTTTCTGCAGGATTTTTTTACAAAACATTTATAGGGCCAGGCCGACATGCGTGGCAGTTTTACGAAAAATTTGTGCGCGCGGCTGCAGGTTTAGGCAAATCACCTACAGCGTCAGATGCTGAACAATACCAATATCATTATTCACATTGCGATGTTCTTGTCATTGGCGGTGGATCGGCAGGTATCTCTGCCGCCTTAAGCGCAGCCAGAACAGGGGCACGGACGTTATTGGTGGAGAGTGATGCTGAATGGGGTGGCAGTATTTTAGTCGAAGGTGAGTCTGGGCGGCGCAGCATAGGGGGCGGGTCGCCTTTAAGTTGGGCATCAGAAGCTATGCAATCCTATGCCATGCAGCCGGAAGCAAAATCGCTAAACAGAACCACGGTAGTGGCCATCTATGACCATAACCTCGTTGCCGTAGTCGAGCGGATTAGTGACCACCTTCCTTATAATGAAAGATCCGAAGATATGCCGCGGCAACGGTTGCGGTTTGTGCGCGCAAAAGAAATTATTATTGCCACAGGGGCGATAGAACGACCCTTGGTATTTAGCGGCAACGATAAGCCAGGTGTTATGTTGGCTGGATCTGTTCGCGCCTATGTCAATCGCTGGGGAGTTTTGCCCGGTCGCCGGGCGGTTCTGTTGACAAATAACGACTCTGGTTATGCTGCGGCGCTTGATTTTCAAGCGGCGGGCGGAGAAGTCGTGGCAATCGCTGATTTACGGCCACAAGTATCGGGACCCTTGCCGGAAGCGGCGCGTCGTTCTGGAATTAAGATTATAACAGAGCATGGTGTGGTCAGCACCAAAGGTTATCGTCATATAAAAGCGGTTTTCTTATCTCGACTAACATCGGATGGTACGCGAATTGATCCTCTATCCGAAACGATAAAGGTTTCTTGTGATCTTCTCATGGTTGCTGGAGGATGGGCTCCAAATATTGCCTTGCTATCTCAAGCTCGAGGCAGGCTTCGTTATGATTCTGCCTCGGCTGGGTTTGCTCCGGGAACTCTCCCAAAAGGTATTCATGTAGTGGGCGCCGCCAATGGTTCTCATCGTCACTATGTGTGTTTGTCCCAAGGAAATGAAGCTGGGTTGGCTGCTGCAGAGGCGGCAGGTTTTCCAGGGCATGCTGCTAGTTTTCCAAATATTATTGAGCCTGCCGAAGAACCGTTGAGACCTTTGTGGCGCATTCCGTCACGGAGCAGGCAAAAAGCTTTCGTTGATTTACAGACTGACGTTACGACAGATGATATTCGGCTTGCTGTTCACGAGGGATATACTTCGGTTGAGCATGTTAAGCGTTACACAGCGCAAGGCCTGGGAACCGATCAAGGTAAAACAGGAAATCTAAATGCCTTTAGTTTGATTGCGGAAGCCCAAGGCGTTCCAATGTCTTCAGTGGGGACGACAACCTTTCGTCCTCCCTATGTTCCTGTAACTTTTGGGGCGATGGCTGGTCACGAAGTTGGTGAACTTTTCGACCCTATCCGACGAACCCCTATTCAACCATGGCACGAAAAATGTCATGCCGTTTTTGAGCCGGTTGGTCAATGGCAACGGCCTCTCTATTATCTATCTAGGGGCGAATCTCCACATAAAGCAATTGAACGTGAATGCCTTGCCGTGCGCAATGAGGTGGGAATTTTTGATGCCTCAACTTTGGGTAAAATTGAGATTTCTGGGCCGGATGCGGCAGAGTTTTTAAATCGAATTTATGCGGGGCGCATAGCGAGCTTAGGGGTAGGGCGATGCCGTTATGCACTTATGCTTAAAGATGATGGTATGGTCTTTGATGACGGTGTTGTTACGCGGCTTTCGGCTGAACGCTTTTATATAACAACAACAACCGGTAATGCTGCGGCAGTTTATGAGTGGTTAGAAGAATGGGCACAGACTGAATGGCCGGACCTAAGGGTGAATATCCTATCTGTAACCGATCAGTGGGCGGTCGCAGCTATCGCTGGTCCACTGAGCCGTCAATTTTTGGAATCTGTCACGAAGGATTGCTCATTTGAGGATAAAGATTTCCCGCATATGTCTATGCGTGAAGCTAGTGTAGCTGGAATTCCTGCGCGTCTATTCCGCATCAGCTTTAGCGGCGAGCGTGCTTATGAGATTGCGGTGCCAGCACAGTGGGGCATGGCGCTATGGTCTGATCTTATCCTTGCTGGTCAGGCTTATGGATTGACGCCATATGGTACAGAGGCGATGCATGTTTTACGAGCCGAGAAAGGCTATATCATTGTAGGCCAAGAAACTGATGGATCGGTCTCGCCGCTTGATTTGGGGCTTTCAAGTTTAGTTGATTTTAACAAAAATGATTTTATCGGAAAATTTGGCCTAACTCTTTCGGATATGAAGCGCTCTAACCGGCTGCAGCTTGTTGGCTTGTTGCCGGAAAATCCTCATATAACTATTCCGGAAGGATCGCAGCTTGTTGCGAACACGAGCGATCCGCGTAAAAAGGTGCGGCCAGATGTTATTGGTCATGTTACCTCGAGTTACTTTAGCCCTATTTTGAACCGTAGCTTTGCTTTGGCACTTTTAGCTCAAGGCCGGGATCGTCATAATGAAACTATTTCCGCTGTCGCTGACAGCATGAATATTACAGTTAAAGTAACTGCACCGAATTTTCTGGATCCTGAAGGAGTGCGGTTACGTGGTTGATCTTTATCGCCGTCATAATCCCTTCTCTGTCCAAAACATCAAAGCATCAGACTCTCAATCAGGCTTGAGGGTTTCTTTCCGATTGCATGATGGCAAAATCATCCTCCAAGGAAGCTTGGCTGACCAAGGTTTTATAGTCGCCGCGAACGAAGCTCTTGAGTTAAGTTTGCCTCAGCCAATGACGTCGATCTCGCGTCCTGGATTGGGCGTATTGGCGCTTGGGCCCCGAGAATGGTTGGTGATAACGCCCGAAGGCAGTGAAGGAAATCTGTACCAACATCTCCAAAAGATTTTATCTCCATATTCCCATGGTCTCGCTATTGTTTCTGATGCGCTGGTTGTCATCACCATGTCAGGGCCTAAAGCGCGAGACGTTCTGGCGGCGGGATGTGCTTTAGATTTTCATCCGCGTGTTTTTCAGACCGGTAAAGTCGTCAGGACGCTGTTAGCCCGTACTTCTGTGATTGTGCATCGTGCGTCAGATCAAGCCTATGATCTGTATATTGGACGATCGTATGCAAATTACCTGGCGTCGTGGATACTAAGTCTTAAGCTAGGATAAGCTAAGGAGCGGCCGACTCTGATTTGCTGGAGCCAAGCCAGTTTTTAAAACGAGTTTCTAATTCAGATCCTCGTTCCCCCCAGAAACTGCTATCAATAAGCAAAGCCTGTACTTGGGAATTCTGAGATGGGGCTGTTTGCTCGCTTGATATCACAGAAATAGATTTCCGAGTTGGCCCGTATCCTAGTGTATCCAAAAGTGCGCGTTGTCGTGTTGTGGTTGTGAAGAAACCAACAAGCTCATAAGCCTTTTTTTTGCGGGCGGTGCTTTTTGGAATAGCCCAAAATGCCATATTATACAGGTGACAATTGGCAACAGACTTGAGGAGCTTTCCCTGAAGATTTTTCAGTAATTGACTTCGGTTGACAGGGCCGATAGCCATTGTGGCGTCGCCATTGGACAGGGATTGCAAGGAGGCTTCTGGGCTTGCGACCCACTGGATCTGAGTTTTAATTTCGGCCAATTTCTTAAATGCACGCTCAATACCTTCACTTGTTTTGAGGGTGTCATAAATCTTTTGCGGAACAACGCCATCAGCGAGTAATGCAACTTCCAAAGTATATCGGGCTGTTGCAGGCAAAGTACGCTTTCCGGGGAAACGTTTTATATCCCAGAAAGCGGCCCAGTTTTCCGGTGCGCGCCCCTTAAACCTGTAGGGGTCGTAAACTAAGTTTATTGATGATACAAATGCCCCAAGCCCGCAACGATGAGACGCTGCACCAATAAATTGTTCTTTGGTTCGAAAAGCCAGCAGATCAAAGCGATCTAAAACACCATTTTGGCAGGCTTGCTCTAATTCCGCCCCTTCGATTAGTACTAAATCCCAATCAGAAGATTGCCCGTTAATGGTTCGCCGTAAAACAAGGTCTTCGATTCTGCCCGACCAGGCAACAGAAGCGATGCTTGTCTTCGCGGCTTTTCCATAAGGAGTTAACATTGCCTGAGTAAAAACACTCGAATCGAGAAATTCAGGTACCCCGACGGTCAAAGGTGCTGCGAGGCAAGTATGGGCAGTTGCTAAGCTTGCAATCAGGCCAGCGGTGACATAAAGGCAGCGAAGAACTGGGGAAAAGCCGGGCATTATTCTTTCCAATAAATTTCTTAGCCCCCCAAGATCATAAAAAATACGGCTCAAATGAGGCGAGGTGCGGGTTAGCGCTTATTTGAGGGGTGCCGGAACACCGTCCCTTCTTTCTGTCAACTGTAAAAGCAGGTTGCGCTGAGTGAAAGCCCTGAGTAGCTTCCCCCAGGTTTGGAAGTAGGGGGCATTTAGCCGGCTACGTAAAGCATAACATTGCCGAGGGGGTAATATCTTATGCTGGCGGCTAAAAACTGCGCTCCATCAATGACTAGGAATACGGAAAGCCGTCCTTGGGTGGCTTCTAGAGTCTAAGAGTTAACAACGACGTTTTCTCTAGGAGGATGATTTTCCGTGTCAAAAGGAAGCGAGCGGTTGGGTCGAGTTATTGCCTTAATTCAGCACCTTTATCCTGAGCGGGAGATTTTCCTCCGTTCCCGAGACCGTGTCCGCTATCTAACTCTGCCCCGGTCGGTACAAATAACTTTAACGGGGATTATGGCCGCCTTGGTTGGCTGGCTCGGTGTAGCGACGGCGCTTTATGTTTCCAATAACGGAATGATTGAAGTTAAAGAAGCCGAGATTGATACACAGCAACTGGCTTTAGAGCGTATTGTGCGTGATGTATCGGCTCGCCAAAATCAGGTCGCAGAACTAACCGCAAAGCTTAAAGAAAACCAAGCTCTGCTTCTTGCTTCATTGAATCAGCAACGTAATGCGCCAGCCAATACAACTTCATCTCAAGCAGCAGAAGTCGCTTTAGCACAAATTGATCGTGATCTCGTCAGCATGGAAGAGGCTGGGAGTGGTCTAGAGCAGATGGTGTCGCAAGCCCAGGGTAGATTAAACGAAGATTTTAGCGGTAAAGGTCGGATAGCTAGCGCCCGCCGAGAATTATGGAATCGCCTTCAAGAAGCGCAGACCCAACTCAAAGACGAGTCCGGGCGAAGTGAGAGTCTAAAAAATGACTTGTATGCGTTAAGCGTCCGAATGGGCGTTGTGTCTGAGGATAAGGGGCGGGTTGTTGCAGAAAAGGAATGGTATCGCCAACGGATGCAAGGTCTTGAGCAAGAGCTTGCCGAAGTAAGGGATACGCAAGGCTCCGTTTTATCACGCCTTTCCGAAAAGGCGACCCAGCAAATTGAGGAAGCAGAAGAGTTATTAGCGCTTACAGGGCTGGATGTTGATGAATTATTATCTCGCCAAGGAGTTCTCCCTGTAGGACAAGGCGGTCCGTTTGTCGCCGCGATTCCTGTCTCAGGCTCTACGGTTGACCAATTTAGTGCCACTGTAGCCGCCTTAGACTTGCACATGGATCGCTGGGAAGGTCTGCAGCAAATGTTAAAAGCGCTACCTCTGTCGGCACCAATTGACAATTCATACATTACCAGCGGGTTTGGCCAAAGATTGGATCCATTTACCAAAAAATTGGCGCGACATGACGGAGTTGATTTTGCTGGACGGCCGCGGACGCCGGTATTCGTGCCGGCGCCAGGAGAAGTTGTGTTCGCTGGCCGCCGTGGCGGATATGGAAAAATGATAGAAATTGATCACGGCTACGGGGTTCATACGCGCTATGCGCACCTTGGAACAATCCTAGTGAAGGTCGGCGATAAAATACGTTACCGTGATGAAATTGGACTAATGGGCAATACCGGTCGGAGCACAGGAGCTCATCTTCACTGGGAGATCCTTGTTAATACACGCGCCATTGACCCCATTCGTTTTCTTAATGCCGGGCGTTACCTAGCAAAATCACGGCCCGAGGCCACAGCGGCGCATGTCCCTTTGCCCCGTCCTCGTCCTGAAACCCTACCCATGATTGACGGTTAAGTCAGGTTTTCTGCGCTTTCCATTATGGAATTTGCCTTCTGGCGACAAGAATGGAACAATAAGAAGTTAAAAATGTAAATATTCCGGAGACTGTCCTAACAAGTCGTCTGGGGCGCCACAGGGAAGACTATAATGTTATTTTCACGTCCGAAGGCTTTAGTTGCAAAAGAGCCTGTAAAGCCCGCCTTTGTTTCTTCAAACGGTAAAAGTTCTGTTCCTCCATCGATTTTAAGCCGAGACCTCCGCGTCATAGGTAACCTGAGTAGTGCCGGCGATATGCAGGTTGATGGCATTGTTGAGGGAGACGTTAAAAGCCGTACACTGACACTAGGTGAAACTGGTGCAGTTACGGGGACTGTTGAGGCAGAACAGGCGCGTATTTGCGGAAGTATTAGAGGTAAACTGGTTGCGCGTTCAGTCGAGTTATCGCGAACAGCCAAGATTTTTGGTGATATTATTCATCAAACGCTCTCGATTGAAGCAGGTGCTAAAGTCGAAGGGATGCTTTCGCGTATGGATGAAGAAGCCAAAGCCATTGCGCCACCAAAAACAGAGTTTCGAGTTTCGGATGCGGTGACAATGGAAAAATCCGACCAAGTCTCTGCGGATATCACAAGATTTCCTGCTACGGGAGAGCAACCTCTAGCAATGGAAACAAACGGTGCGAGAGCATATTTAAAGAGCAATCAGGTGAAAGACGACGTGGTCTCGACCACGGCTGACCTGGATGATGTCCCAAATCCGCTCAAGAATAAGATTAGAGGCGCGTTAAGTTAGGTAGACGTCTCAAGAATCTGGGCAAAAATATCGCCATCAACGTTTCCGCCTGAGCAGATTATCAAAGCTGTTTTTCCTTTTAAGTCTAGCTTCTTGCTTAAGGCAGCGGCTAGGGCAACGGCGCCGCCCGGCTCGACCACAAGCTTAAGATGAAAGAATGCTGCTTTGACGGCTTTTGTAACTTCAGAATCGGAAACTACCAGGCCGCTTTGGAGGTTCTCCTGGTTAACCTCAAAGGTTTGTTCACCAGGAAGAGGCGATAAAAGAGCGTCACAGAAACTGCGCGCCCCTGACAATGCCGAGACCCGATGCCCAGCTATAAGCGACTTTGCCGTGTCATCAAAACCTTCTGGCTCGACACTATAAATTTGGGCATGTGGGGCTAAAGTACGAACGGCAGTACTAACGCCTGCTGTCAAACCGCCGCCGCCGCAAGGAATAAGAACGGCATCGGGTATACTGCCCAGAAGTTCCGCCTGTGTTATCGCTTCAAGTCCGACAGTTCCTTGTCCAGCCATGATAAGTGGATGCTCATAAGGCGGTACGATGGTTGCATGACGTGATTTGGCCAGATCAGCAGCGATTACCTCGCGATTTTCTTTTTGACGATCATATAAAATTACTTCTGCACCATACGACTTTGTATTCGCGATTTTAGTTTGAGGTGCATCTTTCGGCATCACAATTGTAGCGCGAATTCCTAGCATTTGAGCCGCGGCAGCGACGCCTTGGGCATGGTTGCCGGAAGAGTAGGCGACGACACCCGATTCGCGAGATTTAGCAGATAAACGCGAGATCATGTTATAGGCGCCACGAAACTTAAATGACCCCGTTCGTTGCAATGGCTCTGCTTTTATAAGCAATTTACCGCCGACCAAGTTATCAAGCGTGGGATGGCGAAGAAGAGGGGTGTAGATTGCAAGATCTTTCAGACGGCGCGCCGCTGATTTAATCGCTGCAAGGTCAAGGATGGGTTTGTTAGTCATTATTTGTGCTCGAAGCTACTGGATGAAACTTTAATTAAAAGAAAAGCTATTCGGCAATAGATGGTGATGCCCCAGAGGGAACATTCGCAATCTCGGGCGTATCATCAGGAAGAGGACGCGCATCACTATTCCCGCCGCGAGTTAGATCGTAACCGATAGCGATTTGCTGTTGCGCGCCATTGACGGCAAGGCGCGTGCGATAAAAGCTTAAGGTCTCTAAGACGCGCTGCACGTAATTACGAGTTTCTGAAAAAGTAATAGACTCGATCCAATCAATAGGATCTGTGCCGGGTAAACGTGGATCGCCAAAGGTTTGGACCCAACGTTTAAC
>Ga0075163_10010258_pt1 | contig 12262 bp, 6 predicted proteins | sample JI1023141ADNA_FD_71478 | JGI IMG/M metagenome (GOLD analysis project Ga0075163, IMG submission 71478) | Wastewater effluent complex algal communities from Wisconsin, to seasonally profile nutrient transformation and Carbon sequestration -... | ecosystem: Engineered > WWTP > Effluent > Algae...
TCGATGATCTTCGCGCGCCGCACTCTAGGCGCCGGCTTCACCACCGTGCGGGACCTGGCGTCGGGGGCCGAGACGATGTTCGCGGTGAAGAACGCGATCAACGCGGGCCGCTATCTCGGGCCGCGGATCCTGGTCTCGGGACTCCCGATCACGGCCACCGGAGGGCACGGCGACTTCCCGGGCTCTCGGGAGGATCTGTGGCGGAACCCCGAGGAGCGCATGTCGGGAGTCTGCTTCGACGAGGGCTCGTGCCGGAACGCGGTCCGCACTCAGATCAAGAAGGGCGCCGACGTCATCAAGCTCATGGCCACGGGAGGCTATTCCTCCGGCACGGGTATGGCTCAGCAGCTCACCTTGGAAGAGATGAAGGCGGCGGTGGATGCGGCGCATATGCGCGGTCTCAAGGTGACGACCCACGCCTACGCCCCCACGGGAATCCGGGATGCGGTGCGCGCAGGGGTCGATTCCGTGGAGCACGGCATCGGGCTGGATGAAGAAACCGCCCGGGCCATGGCCGCGCGCGGCGTCTTCCTGGTGCCGACTCTCATCGTCTTCGAGCCCGTGACCGCCGCCGCTGCCCCGACGAATCGGCCCGCGCCGTCGGGAAGCCTCGCCCTCTCCCTTCAGGCCTTTCGCCGCGCGCGCGCCGCCGGGGTTCGGATCGCCTTCGGCACCGACACCGGAGTAGGGAACCCGCACGGCAGCAACGGCTGGGAGTTCGCGCGTCTCGTGGCCGCAGGCATGACTCCCATGGAGGCCATCGCGAGTGCGACCACCGTGGGCGCCGAAATGCTCGGGCTCGAGAAGGACGCAGGCGCCATCGCGCCAGGATTCCTCGCCGACATGATCGCCCTCACCGCCGATCCGCTGGGGGATGTCGCCGCCTTGCGAAGCCCGGACTTCGTCATGAAGGGCGGGCGGATCGCGAAGCGAAACGGTCAGATGGTTCCCGCGGAGGACTGGGCCGCGGGCTCGAAGCATCCTTAGGGAGCCACGCCGCGCACCCGTCCCTACGACTGCGGTCGGAACAGGAAGAAGTCGTGGACCGCGCGCGTGATCTGCGCAATGACGCGTTCGCGATCGGCCACGGGTCGCGTGGACGACTTCACGAAGACCGAGATCGCCACATGACCCGCGCCGCCGGGGAGCGTGAGGATGCCCACGTCGTTCGTGGTGCCGCCGATCGTCCCTGTCTTGTGCGCGACGATCGAACCATCGGGGAGCAGTCCCTTCAATCGGTGCTCGCCGGTCTGACAACGGCGCATGATGTCGAGCAGCAGTTCGGCCGTCTCCGGTTTGTGGAGGCTCTTGTGGTGGATCTTCGTGAGCAGGTCCACCATGGCGTCGGGCGTCGCCGTATCGCGAGGGTCCTTGTCGAAGGCGGCCGCCGCGGCCGTCGAGTCTGCGGAGGGGATCGCGTCGAAGAGAGCCCCCCAGAGGCCCGGAGACCACTCGCTCGCGGGAGGCAGGTTCTTGAGGCCCGCCCAGTCGGCGATGAGGTTGAGCGTGGGCCGACTAACGTCGATCCCGTCGATGCCGAGAGCCTTCATGCGCGCGGTGACCGCGGCCCCGCCGCCTGCGCGCTCGAGGACCATGTCGGTGGCCGAGTTGTCGCTGATGAGCAACATCAACTCGAGGAGATTGCGCACGGAGAGGGCCACGCCGGGCTTGGTGAACAGCTCGCCCAGCGTGCCGCTGCCGGGATGGAGATCGCTCGGCTTCAGCGTCACCATCTGATCGAGGGACAACTCGCCTGCGTCTACGCGACGGAGCAGTTCCACCGCGATCGCCACCTTGTAGGAGCTCGCCATGGGAAAGCGCTCGCTGCCGCGCAGCGAGACGCGACGGCCCGTCTCGAGGTGGTGCGCCGTCACGCCCACGACGCCTCCCGATCCCGCCGACAGCCGCTCGACCTCACGGGCCAGGCCTTCGAGGCCCGCATCCCCCGCAGGCTCGGTCTTCATCGCGGAGACCTTCCCCGGCCCGGACAGAGCCCGGCCCGGGGTCGCGTCGGTGGGCGCACCGTCCTTCAGCACGGGAACGCCATTTACGAGCACGTGCTTCATTCCCGTCGCGTACTGATGCGGCTTGTCGAAGGTCGCCACATCGCCCACGGTCGCGGGGTCGAACACGACGACATCCGCGAACATGCCGTCCTTCAGCAGGCCGCGCCGGTCGAGCCCGAGCGTCTCGGCCGGGAAGCCGGACAGCTTCCGCACCGCCTCCTGCAGCGTGATGAGCTTCTCCTCGCGAACGTACTTGCCGAGGAGGCGAGCGAAGTTACCGTAGGCGCGGGGATGAGTTGACGAGCGAACGAACACACCTTCGGTCGCCATCGACGCCGCGTCCGAGCCGAACGACACCCAGGGCAGCTTGATCTGCTTGCGAACGTTCTCCTCGGACATGAGGAAGTAGACGACCTGCACGCGGGAGCGATCCTCGCGCACGAGATCCATGATGGTGTCCGGCCACTCCTGACCGCGCGCCTTCGCCACTTCGGTCAGCGTCTTCCCCGCGAGGGGCTTGAGCGCGTCGTTGCGGAAGCCCACGAGCAGGATGTTGTCGGTCGTTCCCGCCGCGAAGCAGAGGTTCTCCCAGGAGGTGGCGGGACGCGTCATCTCGTCCTTGATGCGCTGGCGCGTCGGGCCGTCCGCGAGACGCTCGAACAGCTTGTCGTATCCGCCTTCGAGCGCCCACGGCGGCATGCAGCCATCGAAGCCCGTCGAACCCGCGGTGTAGGTGTACATGTCGGCGGTGATCTTCACTCCCGCTTTCCGCGCGGATTCGATCTTCGCGATCGCGGGGTCGAGCTTGTCCCAGTTCGACTTGCCGCTCGCCTTCAGGTGATAGATCTCGACGGGGAGCGACGCCTCCTTGGAGATCCGGATCATCTCGTCGATGGCTTCGAGGAAGCGGTCGCCTTCGCTGCGCATGTGCGCGATGAACTTGCCCTCGTAGCGCGAGGCCACCTTCGAGAGCTCGATCAGCTCCTCGGTCTTCGCGTACTGCGCCGGCGTGTAGATGAGCGCGGACGTGACGCCGAGGGCGCCCTCCTCCATCGCGACGCGCACCAGTTCCTTCATCCGCTCGAGCTCTTCAGGCGTGGGCGGGCGGTTCTCGAAGCCGATGACGTGCTCCCGCACGGTCGCGGCACTCACGAACGACGCCACGTTCGGCGCGATGCCGCGGCCTTCGAGATGCTGGAGATATTCGGAGAGGGTCGTCCACGGCATGTCGTACCTGACGTCGCCCATCCGCAACGCCCGATACGCCTTCATCGCGGGAGACAGCGGCCCCATCGAGCTCTCGCCGAAGACCTGCGTGGTGACGCCCTGCCGGATCTCGCCCTGCGAGCGCGAGTCCACGATCAGCGAGGTCTCGGAATGCGAGAGCATGTTGATGAACCCGGGCGCCACCGCGAGCCCGGTGGCATCGATCACGCGACGCGCCGTGGCTCCGGGGAGGATGCCGACCGCGGCAACGCGATCGCCGCGGATCGCCACATCCGCCCGGCGCGGCAGGCCCCCGGTTCCGTCGTAGACCGTGCCGCCTTTGATCAGGACGTCGTAGGGAAGGTCGACGGCGGTCACGGTGGTGACGGAAGCCGTCAGGACGAGGAGCAGAGAGACGAGAGTCACGCGCATGGGCCGACCGTACACGCCGACGCGTCGTGCTTCAACCCGGCAGCCGCACGCTCAAGGCGTCGCCTTTTCACAGGACCAGCGATCGCCTTTGGCGCAGTTCGTTTCCCGCCACCCTCGAGCCAGGACCGGATCACCCTGCCTTTCCGCCTCGTCGGCGCAGAAACGGCAGCTCTGGAATCGCAGTTCCGTGTCGCCCTCGCAGATGACCGGACAGGCGGAGCGGAGGTCTCTCCGGACCAGAGGCATGCAGTCGTTCACGTCTCCGATGAGACACACCTTCATCTCGAGCCGGAGTCTGGCCGCAGGGTCGAGACCGGGCGCCGCCTCCTGGAAGAGGGCGCGGCAACTGCCCGGCTCCTCGAGATCGCAGCCTCTGACGACGAGCGAGCGCCAGAGATCGGTGTGGCCCCGATCTCGAGCGACCCGCGCCGCCGTCACGCAACGCTCGGCGCTCGCCTCGCAAGCCTTCTCGAAGTACTGCGCCGCGTTGACGGCGTCGCCGGACTTCAGCAGATAGGTCCCAAGATCCAGGCACTGAGCGGCTCTACCGAGGGAGCACTGCGTCGCGAGGGTGCGCGTCTCCGGACTCTCGAGACCAGAAGCCGGCGCCATGAGCTCCGCAAGCTGGCGACAGGCCCCCTCGTACGAGGCCTCACAGCCGCGTCGCGCGAAGTCCCTGCGTTCGTTCACCGAGACGCGATCCCGATCGGCGGCGAGGCTGTAGCACTGCATCCCATTGCCGGCGAAGCATGCGCTCCGTGCCGGCATCCGCTTGTAGGTGTAGTCGTAGGCCACCGTCCATGCGATGAGGCAGACGCCTGCGAGGGCCACCGCCGCCGAAGCGACCCACGCACCAGGCGAGCGCCCCTCGCCCACTTTCCGCCACGCGATCAGCAGTGGGGCCGCGAGGCCCAGAGAGAACAGGCTCGCGAGCGCCGCCGCGACGGCCGCGACCACGATGACCACAGTGCGAAGGCCCTCCCATCCGCTCCCTCCTCCGCCGCGCCCGGTCAGCGCTTCATAACCCAGGTAGGCGGAAGCCGCGCCGTAGGCGGTGGCGGAGACAACCATGAAGAGGAGGGCGAACACGAACGCCCAGAGTTGCCTCATCACCAGACCCAGGGCGAACACGGCGAGCAGGACGCCGGTCGCGATCAGCGTACGCGTGTCCCCCGCGGAGAGCCGGGCCGCTTCGAACAGAGCAAGGGCGGCGTAAAGCGCCAACACGAGCGCGGCCGGGATCACAGAGGCCAGGCTCATCACGCGCGCTAGGATACCCGCGTGACGAATCGGGGCGAGCACCAGGGTCCAACCGCGGGATCTACGGTGCTGGCGTTCCTCATCGCACCTCTCGTGACGATTCCGGTCACGGCGATGCTGCTGCTGTCCGCCTGGCTGCTCGGACTCGGCGCCTTCCGCGATGCCGCGCCGCTCGCCGTGCTGACCAGTCTGTTCACCATTACAGCCTTCGCCCTGCCCGCGGCCCACGCGGCCGCCGCAGTTCTGGGGATTCCCGCATACCTCGCCGCCCGGCGGCTCGGGTTCACCGGGCTCGGCCATTGCCAGGTCATCGGAACAGCCGTGGCGCTGCTGCCCTTGTGGGCCTACTTCGCCTCTGTCGCGGCGGTCGAGGGGTTCCGCGTTACCCGAGACGCGGGAACGGCCCTCGGCTGGACCGTCCTCTTCGCGGCCTGCGGCGCTTCATCGGGAGCTGTCTTCTGGGGAATCGGCCTGCGCTCACGCCCGCCGACGAGGGCCTAGTCACTCGTCCGGAGCGTCAACGCTTCATGAATCCGCCGGAAGGCGGACTTCGCGGGTACCTCGAGGGCCTTTGCCTGCGCGTCGTCGTAGACCGACAGCCAGTACCCGACGTGGAACTTGTCCTTCCGGCCCTCGAGCTCGATGAAGAGAAGGGCGTCGGTGAGGTCTGGGATGCGGAGGCCGATCCCCTGGTTCTCGACGACCATCTCCACCACCGCGCGCTGAGGCGGAGCCGCAGGATCCAGGCGCACCGTAAGGGAGTCGCCGAGCGCGGCGCGGCCCGTGCCGCCGACCACGAAGCCGGAGGCGTCGGACAGGAGGTGACGCCAGAACGCGGCGCGAGGCATCTCGACCTGGATCCGGTCGAAGGTCATGTGCCGCGTGCGACCCTGATGCCGCTCGAGGTAGATGCGCAGGTTCTCGAGGAAGTAGGTCCAGCCCGTCTCGGTGCCCTCGAAGAGATCGTCCCAGCCGTCGCTGGCGCCGAACCCGGACTGCACCAGCCGCACCCGCGTCTTGCCGTTCTCGGTGGTGAGGTAATAGTCGAGGGTCATCGTTGTGCCCTCGCCCATCCAGCCGCTCTCATCGAGCCAGCGCACATGCTGGAGGGGCTCCGATGCGGAGACCGTCTGCGACATCATCATCTCTTCGGTCCAGCCCGCGGTGACGGTGGCGCCGACGCCGTCGCCCGACACCTCGGCAATGGGCGCGAACCAGTTGGCGATGCCGGGGCCCTCGGTGATGGCCTTCCACGCGGCCTCGAGAGGGGCGTCGATGTCTACATGCAGTTCCTGCGTGCGCTCCGGCTTCTTGTCGGTCATGCTTTCCTCTTCGTTGGTTTCGTGGGACGGATGGGGTGTGCGCCGACGACGACGCGATAGGTGCGACCGTCGGCATGGGTGTCGTCGTTGTACTTCGCGGCGAGTCGCGCGACGGTGTCGAGCAGTTCCTCTGCGAAGGCCTCGCGCTCGCGGGCGTTACGGAAGCGGATCTCCACATCGGTGGAGAGCGTCGGCAGCGGCTTCCCTGCTTTCTCGGCGAGGGCCTGCGCTTCGCCCACCTCGTGGGCCATGCGCGAGGCAAGGGCAATCAGGTAGCTGCTGGAGAACTTGTCCTTGAGCTTGCCCGGGTCCATGCCCGGGGCGAGGACCTTGGGTGACGCCACCAGGAACCGGGCCGTCCGCCGGACGATGCGCTCGGTGCAGCCGCGCCGCTTCTCCTCGCGCACCAGTTCGACGAAGCCATGCTCCTCGAGCTGGCGCACGTGGTAGGCGACCTTCTGGCGCGGGAGGCCGAAGGTCTTCGCCATCGTCGAAGCCGAGCCCGGCTCCGCGAGCGCTTCGAGGATCCGCTGCCGCAGCGGCGCCGCGAGCATGGCCGCCTGCCGGGGATCGTTGACGAGGTGGACGTCGAGCACGGGCGCAATGTACCGGAATCGGCTCGATTAGACAATATGTTTTGTCGAATCCTTCCAGGGGAGGCCCAGAACGTCGATTCGCCCGGGCGGTCGAAGCTCGTCGACGAAAGCTCCCTGTCACGGTATCGTCACTCAACCCCGCAAAGCTTGGACCTCGGTCCAGAATCCCCTCCCTCAGGAGTCCTGCCAATGAAAATCTCGCTCCGGCCGAAGGCCGTTGCCCTGACACTGGGCCTTGCTCTCGCGGCGCTGGCGTGGCTGTCGCCCTCGGCGGTCGCCGTATCGCCCAACATCGTCATCAGCCAGGTCTACGGCGGCGCGGGGTGCGGCACCCCGGGGTGCTCCACCTACAAGAACGACTTCATCGAGCTCTTCAACCGAGGAGGCTCCTCGGTAAGCGTGAATGGCTGGTCGGTCCAGTACGCGTCATCCAGCGGAACGAGCTGGCAGGTCACGAACCTGCCGAATGTCTCGATCCCCGCCGGCGGCTACCTGCTGATCTCGGAGGGAGCGGGCGCAAACGGCGTCAACGTGATCCCGACCGCGGACGGTACGGGGAGCATTGCCATGAGCGCGACCGGGGCCAAGGTGGCCCTCGTGAACGTCACGACGGCCCTTTCCGGCGCCTGCCCGAGCGGCGCCCAGCTCGTCGACCTCGTGGGGTACGGCAGCAGCGCCAACTGCAAAGAAGGCAGCACCACCGCGCCGGCGCCCAGCACGACCAATGCGATCTTCCGCGGCTCCCACGGCTGCTCGGACACGGACGACAACGGGACCGACTTCACGGCGGCCGCAGTTTCTCCCCGCAACAGCGCCACCACGGCCGCTCCGTGCGGCGGCGGTCTTCCGACCCTGTCGGTGAACGACGTCTCGGTGAGCGAAGGCAACTCGGGGACCACGGCCTTCACCTTCACGGTGAGCCTCTCCGCCGCCGCCCCCGCCGGCGGCGTCACCTTCGACATCGCCACGGCGAACTCGACGGCTTCGGCGCCGGCCGACTTCACGGCGCGATCCCTCACGGGCGTGACGATCGCCGAGGGCCTGCAGACCTACTCCTTCACCGTCGATGTCAATGGCGACCTCACGCCGGAGATCAGCGAGAACTTCTTCGTCAACGTCACGAACGTCACGAACGCCACCCTCGCCGATGGCCAGGGACAGGGCGCGATCGCCAACGACGACATCGCGCCGGATCTCACCGTGAATGACGTCTCCCAGACCGAGGGCGACTCGGGCACAACCACCCTCACCTTCACTGTGAGCCTGTCGATGCCGGCTCCCGCGGGCGGCGTGACCTTCGACATCGCGACCGCGAACGGAACGGCGAGCGAACCCGGCGACTTCACGGCGCGGAGCCTGACGTCGGAGAACATTCCAGAGGGCTCCTCCAGCTACTCGTTCACGGTCGACGTCAACGGGGACGCCGTTCCGGAAGCGAATGAGACGTTCTTCGTGAACGTTTCGAATGCGACCAACGCGATCGTGACGGACAGCCAGGGCCTGGGCACCATCCGGAACGACGACTACACGCCGATCCACGACATCCAGGGAAGCGGCGCGACGTCCCCGTTGTCCGGTGTGGTCACCACGCGAGGCATCGTCACCGCGTTGAAGCTCTCCGGGGCAAACCCCAACGGCTTCTTCCTCCAGACGCCGGACGCGGCTGCAGACAGCGATCCTTCGACCTCCGAAGGGATCTTCGTGTTCACCTCCTCGACTCCGCCCGGCTCGGTGGTCGTGGGCAACGAAGTGGCGGTTTCGGGCACCATCTCCGAGTTCGCCCCCTCCGCCGATGCCCTGCAGCCGCCCCTCACGGAGATCGTCTCCCCCACCATCACTCTGCTCTCGTCTGGAAATCCGCTGCCCGCGCCGGTGGTCCTGACGTCTTCCTTCCCGGATCCGAATGGCGCCTTCGATCAACTCGAGGCCATCGAGGGAATGCGCGTCAGCGTGCCCTCGATGACGGTGGTCGCCCCCACCGGCGGCAACGTCAGTGAAGCGAACTCGACCGCCTCGCCCGACGGCGTGTTCTTCGGCGTGGTCACGGGTGTGGCCCGACCCTTCCGGGAGGCCGGGATCCAGGCGCCCGACCCCGCTCCGAGCGGCTCCATCCCGCCGATCCCGCGCTTCGACACGAATCCGGAGCGGATCCGCGTGGACAGCGACCGACAGCCGGGCACGACGGCCATGGACGTCTCCACGGGAACCCTCATCACCGGCCTCGTGGGCGTCCTCGACTACACGAATCGCGCCTACACCCTCAACCCCGACCCGACGCCCGAGCCGATGGTGTCGGGCGGTGCGGTGGGAACGAGCGTGTCCACGCCGGCCGCCAATCAGGTGACGGTGGCTGCGATGAACATCCGCCGCTTCTTCGACATGACGAATGATCCCTCCACCTCGGATGTCGTCCTGACCTCAACCGCCTTCCAGGGCCGCCTGGCGAAGACGTCGAAGGCGATTCGCGAGAGTCTCAAGTTCCCGGACATCATCGGCCTGCAGGAGGTCGAGAATCTCGCAGTGCTCCAGGCCCTGGCCGCCGCGGTCTCATCGGATGCCGTCGCCGCCTCTCAGCCGGATCCGCACTACGAGGCCTATCTGGTGGAAGGAAACGACATCGGCGGCATCGATGTGGGCTTCCTGGTGAAGACCGCCGAGGTGGCGCCGTGCACGCCTCGCGTGTCGGTGATCGACGTGGTTCAAGAGGACAAGAATGAACTGTTCGTGAATCCGGACAGTTCAACCGAGAATCTCCATGACCGGCCGAACCTCCGGCTGCGAGCCACCGTCAACTACGCGTCCGGCGAGAGCTTCGACATCACGGTCGTGAACGTGCATCTCCGGTCTCTGGGTTCCGTCGCGGCCACGACGCCCGGCTCGAGCGGCTGGGCTACGGATGGAGATCGCGTGCGCGCGAAGCGCCAGAAGCAGGCGGAGTCGGTCGCGAATCTGGTGCAGGCGCGGCAGCTCGCGAACCCTGCGGAGAGAATCATGGTCATCGGAGACTTCAACGCCTTCGAGATCAACGACGGCTACGGACACAGCGTGGCCGTGATCAAGGGCACGCCCGTGCCGGACAACGAAACGGCCGTCTCCGGCGATGGCATCGACCTTGTGAATCCCGATCTGGTGGACATGGCGGACTCGCTCCCCGCCGACGAGCACTACTCCTACTCGTTCGACGGCAATGCTCAGACCCTGGACCAGGTGCTGGCCAACGCGCCTCTGCTCGCCGATGCGATCGGCGGCGCTCACCTCGAGCACGCTCGCATCAATGCGGACTTCCAGGAATCGCACACCGGAGATTTTTCGAGCGCGCTTCGAATCTCCGACCACGACCCCTCCGTCGCCTACTTCGCGTTCCTGCCCGGGGCTCCCGTGGTCTCTGACGCCTCCGCAACGAACGTCACGGCATCGGGCGCCGATCTTCAGGCGGAAGTGACCTTCGATGGCGGCGCGGCGGTATCGAGCCGCGGCTTCGTGTACGCCGAGACCGCAACGAACTCCGAGCCCGAAATCGGCGGTGCAGGAGTGACAACGGTGCCTGTGGCGGGAACCACCGGCGCGATGTCGACCACGATCACCGGCCTGGCGGGATCGGTTGGCTACTCGTTCAAGGCCTTCGCCGCGAACAGCGCGGGGACGACATACAGCTCGGCGACCACATTCACTACAGATCCCGCGCCGTGCGCCCCTGGAACCTGGTCGGCGTCCGGCATGACGCCGTGCACCCCCGCCTCGCCCGGGCATTTCGTGCCCGACGCCGGCGCCACCTCCGAGACTGCTTGCGCCGCCGGCTCCTATCAGCCTGACTCCGGCGCCGAGTCGTGCCTCGACGCCGAGGCCGGCTACTTCGCCGCAACGTCCGGACTGGCAGCCCCCGAGGCCTGCGAGCTTGGCTACTACCAGCCGCTCCCGGGTCAGACCTCCTGCCTCCCCGCCGACCCTGGGTCCTACGTCGACGCCCCTGGCTCCGCCGCGCAGACGATGTGCGCGGCCGGGTCCTACCAGCCCGTTCCCGCTCAGAGCTCATGCACGCTGGCTTCGGTTGGGTACTACGTCCCAGCGCCCGGAGCCATCGCCCAGATCGCCTGTGCGCCCGGCTACACGTCATCGGAAGGAGCCACCGCGTGTTCGCAGGCGCCGCCTTCCCTCTCCATCGGTGACGCCGCAATCATCGAAGGAGACGGCGGTCTCAAGGCGGTGAAGCTCACCGTCACGCGCGCCAACTCGAACGCTGCGGTCACCTTCAACTGGGCGACCGTCGCCTCTGGAGACGCCGTCGCGGGCGTCGACTTCTCGAGCGCTTCGGGGACCGCATCCATCCCCGAGGGTCCGATCGGCGCCTCGACAAGCTTCTACGTCACGGTCGTCGGAGACACTCTCAACGAAGGGGACGAGACCTTCAGCGTGCGTATTTCCGACGCCTCCTGGGGCTCCATCTCCGACGACACCGCGGTAGTGACCATCGGGGACAATGATCCGATTCCGACCCTGCGTCTGTCATCCAACCTTGCCGTCCTCGAGGGCTCACTCCCCGGAGGGACCAGGACCATGACATTCACCGTAGCCTTGAGCACGGCGAGTTCGCGGACGGTCACGGTGGGCTATTCGATCGGCGGCGGAACCGCGACCCGAGGATCCGGCGCGTTCGTCGCGGGTGACGACTACGCGGTCCCTGGCGGCGACACCGGGCTCCTGACCTTCACGCCCGGTGAGACCTCGAAGTCGATCCCCGTCACGACCTACCACGACCTCCTTTCCGAAGGAGCGGAAACGTTCGCGGTGACGCTCGTCGACTCGCCGGCGACCCCGCTCTCGAACGCAACCATTCAGGCGGGCGCAGGCCTTGCAACGGGCACGATCCGGAACGACGACGGCGCCCCCAGCCTGCGCATCACGGACGTCACGGTGGTCGAGGGCGCGTCGACGGGCGGAAGCCTCAAGGCGTACCTCTCGGCCCCGACTTCGGTCGACGTCACCGTGAACTGGACGACGACGAATGGAACCGCAACGTCGCCGTCCGACTTCGCGGCGGCTTCCGGAACCCTCACCATCCCGGCGGGCGCCACGGAGGCGCAAATCCCGTCCATCGCGATTCTGGCGGGCGACGGAGCGGAGGGCATTCAGCGCTTCACGGTGAACCTATCGGTGGCCAGCGGGGCCAGCATCGAGAAGGCGATCGGAATCGTCACCATCCCGGCAAACCTCAACTAGTCGGCCAGGTTTCGGCGGGGTCGGGACGTCTCCGACCCCGTCCTCTCCTGCCGGTACATCTCGCCCCAGCCGCGCAGCGTTTCGATCACGGGGATCGCGGTGCGACCCAGCTCCGTCAGCTCGTAGTCGACGCGCGGCGGGACAACGGGATGGACGGTTCGGGTAATGAGCCCGGCCTCCTCGAGTTCGCGGAGCTGCTCGGTCAGCATCTTGTGGGTCACGC
>Ga0075163_10010260_pt1 | contig 12262 bp, 9 predicted proteins | sample JI1023141ADNA_FD_71478 | JGI IMG/M metagenome (GOLD analysis project Ga0075163, IMG submission 71478) | Wastewater effluent complex algal communities from Wisconsin, to seasonally profile nutrient transformation and Carbon sequestration -... | ecosystem: Engineered > WWTP > Effluent > Algae...
ATGGCGCGGAAGCTGCGGGAGGAAGGGCTCAGTCTGAATCAGATCGGTGTTCGCTTGCGGAAGGTGGGACTGACTCCTCTGCGCGGTGGGAAGTGGCATCCGGCACAGGTGGCGAAGCTCCTAACGGATGATGCTCGCTATGATCGTATGGCCATTTCCCGTCGAGCCAGTGACCTCCGTGCCCAAGGATTGACGCTCAAAGAAATAGGATTCCGTCTATCTGTGGAAGGACTCAAACCAAAGGAAGGGGGAGTCTGGTATCCGTCGCGGGTGCAAGCGCTGCTCCGATCTGTCGAGTCTCATCGCGACGACTCTATCGAACAAGAGTAGCGGACACGTTCTAGCACCCAGAGCTGGGAATCGACGGTGCCGATGATATCGGGCGTAGGCGAAGTCCTCCGTTACGCCTGTCGGAAGCTAGCTCTTCCATCGTGACGCTTTTGAAGAACGAGCAGACTCGACGGATGCCCCACATCGACCTCGCCATAGGGATACTGTCCGATGGCATCCCAGCCAAGCATGCGGAGGCTCTTCACCAGCTCTGCGAGTCCGTATCGTCTGGCGCTCCATAGACCAAAGCGATGTGATTGTCCGCCCATCATGCGCACATCTGCCATGAAGTTGATTCCATAGCTCCCTGGGATCGGACGGCTCAGGTCAAGATCGTAGCTGAGCTTGGCGTCGGTGATGCCGGTGCAGTAGCGAAATAGCGGACCCTTCAGCCATCTCTCGTGAAGGGGAGTGATCGGCTTCCGAAGTGCCGGATCGCGCTTCCATATCTCTTCAGCACTGGTCGCATCTGGAACCGCAAGTGTGAAGTCTAGGAGCAACAGATCACCGGGTGCCGCCGCGACCAGGGAGTGCCTGAAAAACTCTGGCTCGTTCTCCAGGTTTCCCACGGTACCACCGAGCAGGGTATAGATCCTCCGGCGGTGAGATCGCGCTGGAGTGTAGTGGAGCTGCGTGTATCGGGCCAGGTGATGGAAGTTCCCCTGTATCGCGCACACGAACAGTCCGTGTTGATCATCCAGCGTGTCCATCGCATGCTTGAAGCTCCGACTCAGGAGCGGCTGACTGGCGTCCACCAAGTAGAGGCGAATGCTCGGGTTGTCATAGTGCTCAAGCAGCCTCTGCACCAATCGCACCTCGGTCTTGCCGTCTCCGGGACCGAGCGCAATCACATCCAGTCCAACTGGCCCGGTCAGCTCGCGAAGTTGCTTGGCTGCCGGTGCCAGCGGCGTTGCTTCGCGCCATGCAGCGACGTGACCTGCGTTGCAAAGTGCGATCCAGTCGAGCGCACTTTTGTGATCCAGATAGACGTGTGTCTGTTCGACTTTCCCACCGCTACCGTTGAGCTGTTGACCCAAGTCATGAATCATCTGCACCGAGTCAAATCCCGGCGGGACATACCAGTTGGGACTGACTTTTGCACCACCGTCTCGACTGGCATCGCTTGAACCAAGCACACTCGGAACGAGCTTCAGCTCTGGCACCGAACACAGGGCCAGAAGAGCCGTTCTCGTTGGTGCGATGACTCCCTGTTCCAGCTTTCGGACCAGGCTCGGGGATAGTCCTGCGAGTCGAGCGAGATCCTCTTGGGTCAGATCCGCCGCCTTCCGATGTTGGCGAAGTCTCTGGCCAAAGCTCGACTGCTGTGCGGTGAGTTCGTCGGGAGCAAAGTGAAGGTGGAGCAGCGTCAGGACTTGTTGCTGAAGAGCACCCATCTCCTCTTGCACCACCTTGCGACGGGCGTCTCTGCCAGGAGACAACGCACGCAGTGCCAGCAGGCCTTGCTGAAGGTGAAACAGCGCCACCTGATACGGCGCGGGCTCTTCCGTGTCACAAGCGTATAGGGTCGGAAATTCACCGGATTCGACGGACGGACTCTCCATGGCGACCTCCCTCTCTCTGCGCAAATCGAGAAAACTATCAATACTTTTGACAGTTTGTTCGCCTCGATCTTAGAGCACGGCACACTTCAGACTGCAACTCAGAAAAAGCGAACCCCACAACGAAACAGAACGACGCATCGAACCCTGGTGCACACGGAGCTGCCATGTCTGAAAGCCGTGCATATCAAAACAGAGTGCCATGTGAGAGTGAGTCAAACCAATCCTCATCAGCGACGACAGGTCGCATTCTATTGGCTGTCTATAGCTCGGTCTTCTGCGAGCGGTTCTGCTTCTTTCTGCTTATCTCTGTCCTTGTACTTTTTCTCAATGAGCGATGTGGATACTCGTCCGTGCAGGCGGTGCGCTGGTACGGGGTATTCGTATCGAACTGCTACCTAACCGCACTGCTCGGTGGTTGGCTCTGCGACAGAATACGTAGTGCTGGCAGAGTTGCATGCTTAGGGATCGCCCTCCAAACCATAGGGTTTGCGCTGCTGGTAGCTGAGACCCCGCGATTCCCACTGTTGATTCTGTTTGTCAGCTCGCTCGGAGCAGGATTGTTTAAGGCAGGAACCCAAACACTCCTCGGGAGCCTGTCACTGCAACCCGCATCGATACGTGAGCGAGCCTTCGCAGCAGTATACGTCATCGTGAACATCGCAGGACTGGCTCCGCTGCTCGGGGGCACCCTTCAGACTTGGGCGGGCTATCGGTCCCTGTTTGCACTGCTTGTCGGGATCGCGCTGATTGGGAGTGCATGTCTGCTACCTACCTTGTCACATCACTACAGCGATTCCGTTCATCCAACGATGCAGCCAGCAGACAACGCATCGACCGCCCCCCGCACCGCCCTAGCGCTGATTCTGTCGTCAGGAATGCTGTTCGCGGCGGCCTTCGTGCAGAGTCACAGCACGCTCCTCCTCTTCTTACGAGATCACACGAACCGACAGCTAGGACGCTACACGGTTCCGGTTGCGTGGTTTGGAGCCGCTCCCGGTGCCATGGTCTTATTACTCGCCCCCGGCACCGCGCTGTTCTTCTCCGCCTTGCGCAAACGAAGCCGAGAGCCATCCACGCTGTACAAGCTGGCAATAGGAATGGTCATCACCGCACTGGCACTTCTTCCCATCTGGGGAGCCGTCCACGCTGCACGCGGAGGTCATTTGGTTAGCCCGGTGTGGGTACTCTCCAGCATCTCGCTGCTGGCAATCGGCGAGCTACTCGTTGGTGCTCTCGCCCCAGCGGAAATCTCGCGAATATCCCCCCCTGGACACACAGGCCGCTGGATGAGCTACTGGTTCGTCGCAACCGCGCTCGGAAATGTCATCGGCGGTTGGGTGGAGTGGTGAGTGTGTGGGTCAAAGAGGAGTCAGGCATGCCGTCGAAACGATCGCTAGACAAAGGGGTTGGCGGCAAAAGCAGGACGATCCTTTAGGGGTTCGTGCGAGCACGACCAGGCGAAAATCATCCGCTCTCAGTCAAACGGTTTTACTTCGCTGCTTCCGGTTAGGTCTGGACGACGGGCAGCCAGCCCGACGCCGATCCCAACGGCGATGCCCACGACAGCCACCGAAGCGGTCGTCCACAGCCACCACCTCTTGTAAATGGGAGTCGGGCGTGCCGAAGGACGCTCCGTGGCCGTCTCTGCTGACGAAGTAGCCGGACTGGGCGCTTGCCCGGCTTCGCGGCGCGCCTGCTCTAAAAACTGCTGAGCCTTGCGTCGGTTTGCTTCGCTGCCTTCTGCTCCTGCGTCGAGGTAGCGCTGGTAGTAGCCCATCGCCTCGGCTGGCCGACCTGCCTTGTGCATCACGCGAGCCAGGTTATAGAGCAGAAGCGGTGCCTTCCGTAGGGCATAGGCGGCTTCGTACAGGCGTCGAGCTTCGTCAAACCGACCGGCCAGAGAGTGGTCACTTGCCTGAGCGGCGATCCGTGAACAGTCTGGGTCGTCGTCACAGGAGAGTCCCGCGACCGACTGAGCGCACGCCGACGGTTGGTTCATCAAACTGAGCCCAGTAAGCAAGAGCGCCACCAGCAGAAGCCGACGAGGCATGTGCATGCCGTTAGTCTTCACGCCGGACCGGGTGCGTGTCAACGGGCGGCGAGGTCACGACCGGCTTCGCAGTCGGGATGGTTGAAACTCTGGGTTTCGGTCTTGCGACTGGTTTGGGCGTAGCAATGGCTCGCTGGGGCTTCGGAGCGGTCGCCGCTTTGCTGCCGTCTAGACGACTGGTGGAGCCAGGGCTTGTGGGGATGACGGGCGCAGGCTGTAAGGGTTGGGCGAAAGCCGGAACCGGCGCTGTAGGAAGCACATCAGGAGCTGCAATATCTTCGATTGGGCTGGGAGCAAGTGACGGCACAGGCAGTAGCCACAGCTTCCATCCAAGTGCTAGGATGCTCGCCCCAACTATCACTCCGCCGAACAGGAGCAGTCGCCGCGAGCCTGTTCCTCGTGGTTGCGGCTGTCCCTGCGACTTGCCAAGTGTCGATAGCGGTCTTGCTTGTAGCGCCCCCTGGTCCGCACTGTCGGTCCTCGCTTCGCCGAGTTCGGTTGACGAAGTGACGGGAGGTAAGAGTGCCTCGGAAGCTGTTGACAGCATCAGCACCAACTCGCTGCCAACCTGCTGCATGCTTGGGCGCGCTTGCTTGTCTTTGAGCAGCATTCGCTGCACCAGCACGCTCAGCTCTTTGGGGGTCTGCGGTGCCAGTTCTGTGATCGGAGGTGGCTCTTTGAAAGCGTGCTGTCCCATGTACTCCAGCGGTGTCTCTGCGAGAAATGGTAGCCGCCCTGCGAGTAGCTCGAACAGCATGACTCCGAGCGCGTATACGTCGGTCTTGGCATCGACCCTGCCCGCACCAGCGCACTGCTCGGGAGACATATACTGCGGCGTCCCGAACACCTCGTTCGTAGCGGTCCCCCGGCTCTCGGTTCGCGCCAGCTTGGCAATGCCAAAATCGAGCAGCTTCGCCCTCGCACCGTCTGGCACGGCAGAATCGGGCACTATCATTACATTGCTTGGCTTGAGGTCGCGGTGGATGACCGACTTTGCATGAGCTGCCGATAGTGCGTCCGCAAGCTGCGCGGCAAGCTGCACGACTTCACGCATCGGTAGCCGCCTCCCCTGTTTGTGCAATCCTTCCATGCGAGCGCTGAGCGTCTGTCCACGCAGGTATTCCATGACCAGATACACAGGTCCGTCCGCCTCTTGCACAAAGTCCGACACTTGCACGATGCTCGGATGTTCGATGAGGTTGACCGCTCTGGCCTCGTTGAAAAAGCGATGGACGGCATCGCGATCCTGCGCGTGCTGCGGCAGGAGCACCTTCACGGCCACCCGTCTCCCAATCGGCTCCTGCACCGCTTCATACACCGCCCCCATTCCGCCCTGTCCGAGCGGTCGCACAATGCGATAAGGACCAAGCTGCTGCGGATCACTCATTGGGAACACTCACAACCGCCGACGCAGTATGGTGCCGCTCTCACCCACGACATAAACATTGTTGGAGTCGATTCCAAAGACTGCGCGCAGCTCCGTTTTCACATTTGTAGTCAGTGGCGTACATTGCTCCTCGCCAGCAGCGCATCTTACCACCACCCCACCTGTTCCGACGACATACACGTTTCGAGCATCACTTCCCCAAACGGCACGAAACACGCTCACGGTGCCGGGATTGAGAGACGTGCATGTATCGGAGCCCGCCCGGCAACGAACGATGGTGTTATCGCCAACGACATAGACGTTTCCAGCATCGCTCCCCCACACGCTGTATAGAAGTTGCGTCGTACCAGAATTGAGCTTCGTACACCGATTCGTCGCTGCGGTACAGCGCACAATTGCGCCTTTGCCCCCCACTGCATAGACGTTTCCAGCATCGCTCCCCCACACGCCACAAAGCGATGAATCGCTCGGAACGCTCAGTTTCTCACAGTCGCTGGAGGTTGCACGGCAACGGACGATCTCGCTGAGGGTGCCTGGACCGCAGAAGTATGCATCCCCTCCAACGGCATAAACGTATTCAGAATCACTGCCCCAGACACGATTCAGCCAATTCGTCGCGGTAGATGTCAATTGGGAGCAGGTGCCAGTACTGCCCGCACACCGGACGATAGTACCCTGGCCAACAGCATAGACGTTTTGCGGATCACTGCCCCAAACGCTTGCGAATGCTGGTAAGGACATCGGAGCGGACAGCTCAAGACACTGGCTTTCACCAACTGAACAGCGTCTGATGCGGCTTGCTTCGCTGACAACAAAAACATTGTGTGCATCGCTGCCCCAGACGGCCTTGTTTGCAAAATTCTTCGTGCCGGGCCTTCCTAGGTTAAGCAGATTGCACGGCTCGGAACTCGAAGAGCAACGAAGTATCGTCTCAGCTGAAGCATCCGCGCCCCCGCCACCTACAACATAAACATTGTCGACATCACTCCCCCAAACGGAGGTCAGACTCGGCACTGTAGACAGCGTCGTGCTCAGCGCGGTAAAGCTGCATTTCGGCTTGCTCGGACGAGTCATTTTGATGCTGTGCTGCTCGGTGCGGTTGAGGCTGGTGGGGACTGAAGCCTCTAAACTGCCCTCGGCCTTGATGCAGTCTCCTGCATCCATCCCATACACCCTCACCGCCACTGTGCCGCTCGCGTCTGCGGGTAAGTGTATCGCTAGGCGTCGCTCGTCCGGTGAAAGGCGCTGCTCTTTCCCTGGCTGACCGTTTAAAGTCGTCACAAGCAGCAAAGTCTTCGCTTCCGACGGCCAATAGTCGATGTCGACATCGACGATCAGCATCGGGTTGTTGCAGTGAACGAGCGAGATCGCAAGCAGAGGCAGAAAGCAGAGCTTGAGAGGGCGCATCAGCCTAGTATTCACCGCCTGAGCCCAAGGCGAAAGAGAAGACTGAACATCGACGAATCCCCAGGCCCCAGCGCTGCTTCCTAGACTCCTTTTATTCGCCCACGGCATAGCGCCCCAATCACCGTCGCGGCGATGCCTGTAACCGCCTTTTCAAGTCCCTCGTTCGCGCTGCACTCAGCTCACATAGATACACCTCGTCGGTGGGGCGGAGCTTCTGTCCCAAGCGAAGCTGCTGTCTTCTGGAAGGCAGACCAGCGGACTGACCTGTCACTTCATCTTGGCGCGCTTTCAGTGCCGCCCACATCGCCATGGGCCAGAGCAGAGTTCCTCGATGGTGAAGAAAGGCACTCGGGTCTCCTCCTGCCGTCTCTTCGGCGTCCGCGAGATCCTGTTCCGCACACAGCTCATCAAACTTCAGATCGAGCAATCGATCCGACTTTGGGTCATACCCGCTTCGGATTGCATCGCCAAGGTCGGTCAGCCAGCGCTCCTCCTCTCGGGTTGCTTCGCGGGCAAGGGTCTGAAGCGCGAGCTGCATCCCCATCGCAGGTGCTTCCTTCGGTTGACTCCTTATCGTTTTCAGCTCTTGAATCTGGTCGCGCTGTTCAGAGACGATTCCTTCTAACTCTGCAATCCGGTTCTGCGATGCGCTAAGGCTCGCTGTGACTTCGGCGAGTTGTCGGCGCAGTTCTTCCTTTTCCGCCTCGTGGTCGATGACTGGAATCGAAACAGAGGCTCTCTGCTTCCGCTCCGCTTGTTCCTCCGCTTGCAGAGAGTGACCGATGTGAACAATCTGCGCCTGCAAGTCTGCCAGACCAGCCATCGCGCAGTGGAGGAGAGGCTTCCTCCTCACCGCTGAGCGTGGCGACAAGGCCCCGTTCTCCATCTCCATCTCCATCTCCTGCGCCTGCCGCCGCTCGCAATAGGCCAGCACGCGACAGCTCTCTCCGCAGTAGATGCGATCACGCCGAGCTGGTCGCTGAAACGATTCACCACAGTGTAGGCAGTGTGTCGCGCGAACCTTGGGCACCATCATCGAGCAACTCCTTGAAGTCTCCGCTGGGCAGCGTATCACAACCATGAACAAAACCGTAATATTCATGAATCCTACGACGAAGGATGTATCGACCGGAGGTCAGCTAGATCCACCTCATCAGACTACCGAAAGGTATGTGCATGCACTTGGGTGTGTTCACAGGCTGACTCCCAACCGGCTTCCCAGCGCACTGCTTGGTCTACTCCGTACCCAAAGAGATCGATTGAGTCGTCATTGCTGCGGCGAGGTGCGCTATCCACCACAGGTCGCCACGCGCACACATCAGATGTTGCGTCCTAAGTTCTCAGAATCTGTAAATACAGACGGATGATCTCGGTTTTCGGAGTGGATCAGAGGACTCTTAAACTTGGTCCCAATTGGTTTCAACTTGGTTCTATTTGGCGTATTCTTATGGCGAGGAGACCAGGAGTGCTGCCATGACCACTACCTCTGCGGGCGGATCATTCACAGACTTTCGGACCGTGCGAACCAACTGCCTGCGCTGTGGAAGCGAGCTACCGAACCCACGGCGGCGAAGTAGGATGTTCTGCTCCAAGAGCTGCTGCAACATGGCCAGCGAGGAACGGGCTGAACGAAATGAAGGAGGACGTCAAGGTGAGCCGGGTCCATTCTGGCCACACGGGTTGGAGCAGGACTTCGCGCTACTTGGGATAATCAGACAGAGCGTACGCAGCGCGTGTGAGGAGCTTTGGGGAATGCTCCGGTGCGTTGATGCGGACGAGCTGGCCTTCCGACGGGCAGTCGAGTCACTGCGAGGACGGCTCACATCTCCCGAGGAGCTGCGAAACCTATTCGCATCCGCGCATCAGCAGACCGAGGATGCTAGCGCTCAGCACGCTCGGGAAGCTGCGCAGCTCAGGAGCGAAAAAGCGTCAGCAGAGCGACTTGCACGGGAGAGCGAGGAGCGCTACCGAAATCTGGAAACCGAGGTCGCTCAGATGCGAGCGCATTTCACACAGAGGGAATCTGAGCTGGAGCGCCAACTCAAAGAGCGAACCAGCGAGCGTGACGCAGCGATCGAAAAGTACACTTACTTGCGGACAGAGAACGAGCACCACAAGTTGGTGAATGACAAACTTGCTGACTCTGTGACGGCCATCCAGCGGAGATTGGCGAGCAAGGACACGGTCATTGATGTCACCGAGCAGCTCTCCATAGTGGACCAGCGGTTGCGGTCGATTCACGACTGGGCGGAGAGCAGGGCGAGCATGCAGGATCAGCAGCTCCAAGAAACACGAATGGAGCAGGTCGCGGAGTCCATCTCACAGAAGCTCTCTCAGCGGTTGGTGCTTCGAGTCGATATGTCCGCACAGACAGCGCAGTTTCAAAGACTGCAAGAGGGTGTAGAGACCATCTCGAAGCAGGCACACTGGCTCATTCAGAATCAACAGCATTTGCAACAACAGAAGCCTCCAAAGGCGGATGTGGCTCCACTTCTCAATGTGCTGAGGCCGATGTACGAATACATGCGCATAATGAGGGCCGAATTCAACTTGGGGCCGATCACCGCCAGCCTACATCAACTCGCCGAGCGAGTAGCACCTCCTAGCGTCGATAGCTCGGTACTCCTTGCCTACCTTCAGCGAATGGAGAACCGCCTAGAACGCGCTTTGTCATCAACGCCACAACCGAGCAATGCGAGCCGCTCTCAGGTCGAGAAGATCACGCCACTCAGGCAGCAGATCGCAGCACTACAGAGAGAGGTCAAGAGGCTTGCGCCGCTCGAGCGAGACATCAAGGGATGGCAGAACTTGTATGGACAGGCGGAGCAGCACATCGCGAAGTTGACAGCCCGTCAAACTTCGCCTGTTTCGACGCTCGATGGCGTTGCCAGACTGATGCTTGAGAAGATCGATCTGCAAGACCAGATCGCTCAGTACCAAGAGGCGCTTGGAGAACGTGTCACAGAGCCAGCGCTAGAAAACAGCAGTCCACAAGGGAAGGCAGCTACCGTCGCACAGCTACTTCATGAAGCGCGACTTCACATCCTCCGTTCCCCACGAGCTTTCTTGGAACCAGAGCCGTGCTGGGTTGAACATGGCGTGAAGCTCGATCGCACGAGCGAGCTGCGAATTGAGGACGCGCTAGACAGTGATCTCAAGCGACTACGGAATCTCTACGCCAAGCTGCACGCCCGCTATCATCGGGACTAACTGCGTACGGTAGGAATCCGCACGGAATTGACACATAGCGCTATCCGCAATGTTCCGAGCGACGACGTTCCGTTCGTCAGCGGTCGGTGCATGTAGTCAGCTCTCATCGAGCCAGCGATAGACAGAGGTCCGGCCATGCATCGGGAGCCCATCGGTTTTGGTTCCACTCGGCTACTGGTTGTTCATCTCACATGAAAAATAGTCGATTTTAAGCAGCGCCGATTAAGACTTCTCGACGGCACGAAAAAATTGCTTGCGTCGTCCGTGTCAACGAATTGTTTTCTACCGTCGTGGGTGGTCTTAATTCAGGGGTGCTTATTCGAGCAGGGTTTGCTTGATTAAACGTATGTTTAAGTACGTTTATTCGGCCAGAGGTGTGTAGACCGTGGGTGAAACCATCCGTGCGGATGGATTGAGAGGGCTCAGCGTCGGGACTGAATGTAGGTATTACGGCTAACGGGTGGAGTGTCGGTGAACTGCCGTTGGAAACGCTGCCAACGGTTCTCTTTCAGCTAGTCGGGGGCGGAGACAGAGGCGCTTCTGGCTCGGTCGGTTCAATGCTCTGTTCGGCAACACAGTCCGCGCTTTCATGGTCTGGTGTCAGTTCATCCTTTCTCTGCTTGATGCGCTGGAGTTGCGCGGAGACGTACTCGAATATCTCTGTCAGGACAGACTCCCGAATCATCAGCTCGGTCGAGAGGTACTGACGGTCTAGCACTCTGCGGAGGGAGTCCTCCTGGCGCAGCATGTTGCGACGGGATTCACGGAACTCTGGGGGCATTTCCTCATCCTGTAAGTGGAGTTCTGCGACCGACTGAAGCGCAAGGAGCGTTGTCCTGGATGGTGTGGTTCGGTCCGTCTCGATGAACTTTATGGTTGCTTCAGAGAGCCTGGCAAGCGTTGCCAGAGTGGCTCTGGAGAGGTGTGCTTCTTCTCTGCGACAGCGAAGTAGGGTACCGAATGGACTTCTCAGGATGCTCATCCGACGGACTCCTCTTGCGCCAGCTCCGCCGTCGAATTAGGAAGACCTGAGAGCGCCCAGAATCGCTGTACTTCACGAAGAGTCTGTTTCGGGGACAGAGACAACAGACCCAGAAGTAGGACCAGCGGGGTACTCGGCTTTCCATGACCGCTTAGGAGTCGTGATAAGTAGCCCTGCGAGAGTCCTAATACGAGTTCTAATTGCCGCTGACTGATGAAGCGTCTCTTCGTTGCTGCATCTCGCTCTGTCAGCTTGCGGATCGATTCCTTGGCCAAGGTCTGAAGGGAATCGAGATACACAGCCGCGAGCACCTGATCGAGCGCCCTATCCATCGAAGCATCTGAGAATTCGGCACCGCAGCGTCGACAGGTAGGAATCTCAAAAGCGTCAGGAATCGGGAGCGTTGCCAAGACACGGTAAGGACGAGTGCGTCCCACTCCTTTTCGCGGGCGAACAGACACCGAATTGCAGCGCAAACAGCGTTTCATATGCTCTTGGGTACCCATGGTCGAACAGCCTCGGGATTCAGGCGGCGATACGCTCTGTGACGGTACATGATTCCGCTTCGGCAGGTTCTCTGTTTGGTGGAAGTGGCGGCATTGGTGCGCGAACGCAATTGCGTCCATCCGCTTTGGCCCGCTCCATTTCCAGTTCTGCTGCGCGTTCTAGATCGTCCGTAGTCATGTGGGAATGACCGTTCCATTCAGTCACTCCGATCGATGCAGTGGTCGGTGTTGGCAGCATCCGCAGAGCCATCAAAATTTGTTCCGCAAGGAGTATTCCCGTGGCGAGGTCTGCGTGCTCCAGTATCACCAGGAACTCATCCGCTGCGGTGCTTCGTCGATAAATATGCTTGCGATCCGTCCGTCGTTGCAGAGAGGCACGGATTGCTTTCGCAGCAGAGCGGATCACCTTGTCTGCTACTTGATGACCGCGCTGGGTGTTGATCTGTTTGAGTCCGTCTAGGTCGATGTAGATGAGCGCGAGCGGAGTCCGATTTCGCAGCATGATTGCCAGCTCCTCCTCGAACATCCGCTGATTCCGTAGTCCGGTCAGCGAGTCGTAACAGGTGAGCTGTTCGAGCAGCGCGAGTTTGTTACCGAACGCCACTTCTTGGGTCCGCTGCTCGATACGTAACTCATCGAGTTCCTGCTTCTGTTGCCACGCCATCCAAGACAGACAGAGGAGCGCACCGAGGAGAATTCCGTCGAAGATCATCTGCTCGGAGGTATTCATCGGATACTCCTGTTCGCGTGTAGGAAGACCGATCCCCAAACAGGTCTTGCCAAAGAGGGATTCTTGGGCATGCTGCTCCTCGTTGTGAGCGGGTTGCT
>Ga0075163_10010261_pt1 | contig 12259 bp, 8 predicted proteins | sample JI1023141ADNA_FD_71478 | JGI IMG/M metagenome (GOLD analysis project Ga0075163, IMG submission 71478) | Wastewater effluent complex algal communities from Wisconsin, to seasonally profile nutrient transformation and Carbon sequestration -... | ecosystem: Engineered > WWTP > Effluent > Algae...
GTTGGTTACAAGAGCCAATCAATCGGCATTGTCAATGTCAACTATATAGATGTGCAATTAGTGGTTGGTGTACTTTTTGACGAAGTAGTGGTGACAGCTTTAGGTCTTGAAAGGAAGTCGAAAAGCCTTGGTTATACCGTACAACAACTTTCTGGTGCGGAATTAAACAAAGTCAAATCTACCAATTTTCTGGATAACCTTGCGGGAAAAGTAGCTGGTGTAGTGATCACTTCAGGGTCATCCGGTGTAGGATCTTCTACAAAGATAAATATACGTGGAGAATCGTCTTTTACCAATACCAATCCGCTGTTTGTCGTAGATGGGATTCCCATCAATAATAATACGGTGGTAAATAGTACCAATGATGACGCCAATGGATTTATGGAAGTCGATTTTGGCAATGGCGCCATGGAGATCAACCAAGACGATATAGAATCTATGTCTGTACTGAAAGGTCCTGCTGCTGCTGCTCTTTATGGTGCTCGAGCTTCTAACGGGGCGATAGTAATCAAAACAAAAACAGGTGCAAAATCCAAAGGTATTGGCATTAGTTACAACACTACTTTTATGTCAGAAAGTCCATTCCAATTGCCACAGTTCCAAAACAAATATGGTCTTGGTAATAGTGGGAAATATGCCTTTAAAAATGGACTAGGTGCAGGTGTAAACGATAATATAACTTATAGTTTTGGACCTGAACTAGGCATCGGCCTTGAAATTCCACAGTACGATAGTCCAGTAACTTTGCCTGATGGTAGGGTAGTGCGTGCAGGTGATGTTGCCATTCACGGTGGTGCGCCGATTACACCGACACCTTTTGTGGCGTATCCAAATAATTTAAGTGACTTTTATGGAACAGGTAGTACTTTTATAAATAATCTCGCATTGACAGCAGGAAGTGAAAAAAGAAATATACGCCTTTCAATGACCAATTTGGATAGTAAATCATACATTCCTGGTGTAGATCTCAAAAGAAAAACGGTCGCTGTTGCTATGAATTTCAACCCAATTTCCAAGTTGAAAATTTCGTCAAATATCAATTACATACATTCGGCAAGTAAAAATCGTCCTGCCACAAAATATGGTTCTGAAAATATCAATTATGCATTGGTTGCTTGGTTTGGAAGGTCTAATAGTATCGAACCACTCAAAGATTATTGGCAGCCCGGATTAGAAAATGTACAGCAGTTTTCTTACAACTATACTTTTTTTGACAATCCATATTTTACATTATTTGAAAATAGAAATGGATTCGGAAGGGATCGTGTGTTCGGAAATATAAGCGCCAGATATGAGCTGTCAGATTCTTGGTCAGTCTCACTTCGTAGCGGTATGGATTATCAAAATGAAGATAGAACCTTTATTCGAGCTTTCAGTAGCAATCGTTTCAAAAATGGTGCTTATGCCGAACAAAACGTTTTTTATCGTGAAGTGAATACCGACTTTCTGGTAAATTATACCAAAACGATAGGCAATTTTAGCATTGATTTTTCTGCTGGAGGAAATAGAATGGATCAAAAAGCATCTATAGACCAATTGCAAGCATCAATCTTAGCGCAGCCTGGCGTGTATTCCTTTTCTAATGCTGCAGCGCCATTAGAATATTTTGTCAATGTCGCCAATAAACGTATCAATAGTTTGTACAGTGTTGCTAAATTTGGATTCAAGGATTATTTATTTGTGGATGTCACAGGTAGAAATGATTGGTCGAGTGCTTTGGCGACAGCTACGTCTTCTGCCAATACTTCGTTTTTTTACCCATCTGTTTCAGCAGGTTTGGTAGTGTCAAATATCATCACTTTGCCTAGAAATATTTCTTTTATGAAACTCAGGGCAAGTCTTGCAAATGTAGGTAACGATACTAATCCTTTCCAGACAAACGGTGCTTTTGTAGCACGCACTCCTGTCAATGGTCAGCCAACATTTAGCGATCAAAATAGCCTTCCGAATGCCAACCTAAAACCTGAAAGTATCACTTCTCTAGAGTTTGGTGCTGACGTTCGATTTTTTGATGATAGACTTAAATTTGATTTGACTTATTTTAATTCGCTCAACAAAAATCAAATCATTTCTTTACCAATTTCAAATACTTCTGGTTACACGCAGCAAAACATAAATGGTGGTGCCATCCGAAGTAAAGGTTGGGAGGTCATCGCAGAAGTAACTCCTATTAGAACGTCGAAATTTTCATGGACAGCAGCAGCAAATTTTTCTACTTTCCGAAACATAGCCGAGTCATTGCCACAATCTGCAAAGACCATCACATTGGCATACAATAGTATTTATGACAATCTAAATCAAACGATTTGGTATCAAGTACAGGAAGGCGGAAGGTTAGGTGATATGTGGGGAACAGGTTATAAAAAGAATGAAAATGGTGAATTTATCGTAGGAGCAAATGGAAGCTATATCGCTGATAATACTTTAAAAAATCTGGGTAATTACAATCCAGATTTTATGATTGGACTAAATAATGCATTTAGTTTTGGTGACTTCGGATTTTCATTTTTGCTAGATTGGAGACAGGGTGGGAAAGTCATTTCTCGTACACTTGCACTCGCTGCCGTGGGTGGTCAACTCATAGAAACCGAAAATCGACCAGCAGAAGGAATCGTCGCTCCAGGTGTGGTAAATACTGGTTCAGCAGAAAACCCAGTTTATGTAGCAAACACGTTAGCCATTCCGGCAGAAACATATTATCGTATGTATTATGATCGCAACCATGAAGAAAACAATACTTACGATGCATCATATTTGAAACTTCGTGAAGTGCAAATTTCTTATCAATTACCTAATAAAGTATTGAAAAATAAAGTAGAAAGCATTGAAATTTCAATTGTAGGAAGGAATCTGTACGCTTTTAGTAAGATACCACATTTTGATCCTGAACAATTTGGTTTTCAAGGTCAAAAACTAGTTTCAGGTGTGGAAGATATGTCTTATCCTACAACTAGAAGTATTGGAATGAAGTTAGGCGTAACTTTTTAATTCACTATCAAATTTAATATAATGAACAACGCATATAAAATAATCATTGCTTTATCCTTTACACTTCTGATCAGCTGTACCAAGGATTTCGAAGATATTAATGTCAATCCCAACACAGCTGTCGATGTGCAGCCAGAGTTTTTACTCCGAAAAGTTTTGTACGATTACACAGAACAAATGTCTTACGAAGGATTTGTCGCTGGCAATTTATTAGGTCAATATTTTACAGCCATCGATTTTAATTTATTTGATCGCCACAGTCTTTCTGAACCACAATACGGTGGAAAACCGTGGAATTTTATGTACGAAAATCTAAGAGATAATGAAATATTACTTTCCAAATCAAGAACTAATCTAGCAGCTGCTGTTTATGAAGGTCCTGCATTGATTTACAAAGCATACGTGAGTGCAGCGCTGACAGATTTATTTGGTGATGTGCCGTATTCCGAAGCATTCCAAGGAAAGTCAGGCATCGTGACACCTACATATGACAGTCAAAGAGACATTTATCTTGCAGAAGGAGGCATCATAGATAATCTTGAAAAAGGGATTGCTGCGATTGATGCATACAAGGGCGCTATTCCACTTCAAGGTGATATTATTTTTAATGGTGATCTGAGTAAATGGAAAAAACTAGCCAATTCTCTTAAATTTAAAGCTTTGATGCGTATTTCCAATAAGGAAGATGTCAAAGCAGCTTTGCAGAAAATTGTAGATGAAAACAATTTTATAAAAAATCCAACTGAAAACGCTGTCTTTACTTTTACCCAAAGTCCGCCTAATAATTTCAGACTTTCGACAGCAAAAGTGGGTGATTATAACTTGTTTATCATGTCAGAAACCATGGATTCGATCATGAAGGCATTTGATGATCCAAGAAAAACAAAATATTTCAGACCTACAGCAGCCGACCCAAATGTTTACCGTGGACTGCGAAACGGGCCTGATGCATCACAGCTTTCGATTACTACGAGTCAGTATTCGCTGACTGGAAGAATTTTCAGAGAAGAAGCAGGAAGTTTGAGAGCAAATATTATGACATCTTGGGAAATGAATTTTCTTTTGGCAGAAGCGGCCGAAAAAGGTTTGATCGCAGGAAATGCTAAAACATATTACGAAACAGGTATAAGACATTCGTTCAGTTTTTGGAATGTGGAGATGCCTACAAATTATCTAACTCACGAAAAAGTAAGTTATAAAATTGATGGCAATAACCCAATAGAACAAATCATCACACAAAAATGGTTGGGCAATATTATTAATGGTTATGAAGGTTGGATAGAATATAGAAGGACTGGATTTCCAGCTTTAAAACCAGTCACTGCTAGTTTGAATCAAGGATTGTTTCCTGTTAGAATGCCGTATCCAACTTCAGAAGATGCCCTTAATAATGCAAACTTCAGAATAGCAGCCGACAAAACGAACAACAATAGTGTAAATGCGCCAGTTTGGTGGGATCAGTGATGATTATATTTTTAATTAAAAATTAAATGTCGTTTAGTTAAGGTATTTTTTATGGTTTTTACCCATCCTAATCCTTCCCTTAAAATGGAAGGACTTCATAAATCAGTCTTAACCAAACGACATTTATTAAAATTCTTAATTCCCAATTTGTAAATTTTATATGGATGTAAATACATGGCAATGGGTCATTTTGATAGGGATGAATATCATACTCTATTGGATATCTCCGTGGTCAAATAAAGTGAACGATTTCTTCAAAGGAAGCACCAACAATAAGGCTCCTAATGCAATCTTGTTGACAAGCAGCTTGGTTATTTGTTGGCTTTTTGCCAAGTCAATTACCAATGCAGCAGATTTAGGATTTGAATTTGGAATTGTCGGAGGAGTAGCGTATTCCGGATATTATTTTTCATTTCTTGTGGCAGGTTTGGTCATTTACAGGATGCGAACCAAAGGTGGGTTTACGAGTATTCATCAGTTTTTACACAGTAAATATGGACGGGCCGCTGTTGCTTTATTCACTATACTAATTACGTTCAGACTTTTTAATGAAATTTGGTCAAACTCTATGGTTGTCGGAAGTTATTTTGGTGCTTGGGGTACATTTGGATACTATGCAGCTTTAGTCGTTTTTACGCTATTAACGTTGCTTTACACGATCAAAGGAGGCATGCGTACATCCATTTTTACAGATTTGATACAGATGGTTCTTTTTACCTTGCTTTTGATCATTATTTTAGGTTTGATATTACCAAAATCTGAAGGCGGTTTTACCAAGATATTGACAAGTGGTGAATGGGCGATGAGTCAAGGACTTAACTTATTTTTTGTCGCTTTGATACAAGTTTTGAGTTATCCATTTCACGATCCTATCATGACAGACCGTGGTTTTATGGCAGATCCAAAAACAACTTTAAGATCTTTTCTGTGGGCAACGGTTATTGGAGTATTTTGTATTATCCTTTTCAGTTTTGTAGGCGTATATGCTTCTATAAACGGCATTGGATCGCCTGTAGCCTTAGAAGTTGCTAGGGTTTTTGGGCTTCCAATGATGCTGATGATGAATGCTATAATGATGACATCCGCAGCTTCTACCATAGATTCTACCTTGACTTCAACCGCTAAATTAGTGCACTTAGATTTGTTAAAAGGCAAAAATCTCACCATATCAAATGCAAGATGGACGATGGTGATTGTTACGGTGTTAGGCACGATTCCAGTATTTTTTGGACCTGCCATTTTATCTGCGACGACAATCAGTGGAACCATGGTTTTGGGATTAGCACCTGTATTTATTTTTTGGAATCTTGATGCTCCGAAAATTTCATTTTATGCGTCTATTTTAGCAGGAATTTTGTTTGGATTACTTTTTATCTTCGTCAAAGTGCCTTCATTTATGATGTTTACTACAGGTAAATATGCGGATTTATTGAGTGTAAATCTTTTTGGCACGATTAGTTGTTTTTTATTGTTTTTAATACCTTATTGGATAAAAAAATATGTCGCAAAATAGTCAGGATATAGGTCAGTTACAAGGAAGAGTGCTAGTTTTTGGTGGTGTTTATTCCAATCTACAAGCATTACAAGCCATGCAAAAAGCGGCTATAAATTTAGACATACCGCCTTCCAATATCATATGTACTGGAGATATTGCTGGCTACTGTGCTCAACCATCGGAGTGTCTTGATCTTATCGAAGAATGGGGCATTCATGCTATTCGTGGCAATGTAGAGCAGAATATTTTGGACGAGGTGGATGACTGTGGATGCAATTTTGCAGATGGAGGCCGATGCGATACTTTCTCTAGACAATGGTTTCCATTTGTCAAAATAAATATGACTTCGAGCAACATTCAATATCTGGAAAAACTGCCGAATTTTATATCTTTTTATTATGCCAATAAGAAGGTTAGGGTAGTGCATGGATCAGAAGAACATATCTCTGAATTTGTATTCAAATCCACACCTTGGGAAATAAAAAAGAGAAATATCAATCTAAGCAATGCTGATGTGGTTCTAGGTGGTCATTCTGGTATTCCTTTTGCTGATCAAAAAGATGGATTATGTTGGCTCAATGCAGGTGTGATAGGTATGCCCGCCAATGATGGTACAACAGATGTTTGGTATTTGTTATTAAATGATGCTGAAAATGAATTGACTTATGAATTTCATCGTTTATCATATGATTTTGAACAAGCAAATGTTTTGATGATTCAAAACGGACTGCCTTCCACATACGCGCAGACATTATTGACTGGTATATGGGATAATTGCGAGATATTACCTGAAGAAGAGATGCAAAATCAAGGCAAAAGATTAGTTTTGTAATACAATCTAACATCATGGCAAGTTTAGAACAATTGCAAGAAATGTGTTTGTCTTTTCCTGAGGCAACAGAAGAGCCACATTTCGAAAAGACATCTTTTCGCGTAAAGAAAAAGATATTTGCGACCTATGCTAAAAAAGATCAAAAAGCTTGTTTGAAATTATCACTAGAAGATCAATCATCCTTTTCTAGTATGTCAAAAGGTATGGCCTATGCTGTGGCAAATAAATGGGGCGCTCAAGGATGGACATTTTTTGAATTACAACATGTAGCATTAGAATTACTTGAAGATGCTTTAAAATGCGCATACAAAGAAGTGGCACCAAAATTACTTGCGACTTTAATGCCTGAATGATGTCTCAATGAAGACAAAAAATCAAATTAAAATGATGTTTTAATCTTTGTAACCAAATAATGAGTAAATTTGATTTGAAGTTTGAAAACTGAGATTTAAGGTTATAAATCTTATTGATATCATGTAAAAAAATCATTCATATAAAATTTACCATTATGAAAACATTTGACACAAAACTCTTCACCATTTTGCTTTTTATTGGCCTTGGCAGTTCGAGTATTTTCGCACAGAATTTCCCTACTGTTGATGCTCAAAACGAATGGGTAGTAGATTATGTAGATCAGATCGTTTCATTCAAAGAGATTAGAGTGTATTCCTTTGCAGAAGTGGAAACTTTGATAGATGGTATTCCTTACAGAGAATTGGTTTACCGCACAATAGCTAATCCAGGCACCATCAAGTCAACAAATGAATTCTATAGACAAGAAGGTGATAAAGTATATTTTCGACATGGTATAGACGATATTTTATTAGCAGACTTTGAGCTAAGTGTAGGTGATACTTTGGACATGAATAACGCTTCATTTGGAGGGTCTCCACTTGTTATAGCAGCTCGGGATACTATCAATATGGCAGATGGCAGTCTGCGTATTCAATTAAAATATTACTGTGCTAATGATGACGAACCCGAAATCCCTAATGAAGGATCTTGGAGGACGATTACCGAAGGCTTAGGTTCTTTTGGTAATATGTTTTCACAGATGCAATCATGTTCATTATTTGATCCTAATTACTTCCGTTACACAAGATGTTTTTACAAAGCAGGCAGTTTGGTTTACAAAGATGAAGAAGTGGTAGATTGTTTGATATCTTCTACATCTAATCTGCAAAACAGCACCATAAAAGTCTATCCAAATCCAAGTTTTGATGATATAACTGTACAAAGCGAAAACGACATAAAGTCATTGGATTTTATAAATATCAGTGGACGAGTTGTTCAAAGTAATACAAATATAAACTATGGAATTGTTGAGATAAATGCATTACCTAACGGTATTTACTTACTTAAAATCACGCTAGCTAACAATAAGTTAGAGCATGTAAAGTTTGTAAAGATTTAAACATTAAGCTAATCAAATACTTACTATCGTCAAACTTTGCCTCCTCGCAAAGCTTGGGTTAGTACAAACATCTTGTTTACATATTATAAATATTGTAGAAATATTGATAATCAAGCTAGAACTTGAACTAATGTTATCTTAGCGGAGACGCTAAGCTAAACGGTCGGTTTAAACCTAAGCCCCAATTAAATTTCTCACTTTTTGTGGTCATATTAGTGTCATTTTGACATATCTTATTAAATTTGCGACTTTTTACAAATATTGATCAACATTAAATAAGGATTATGATCTCTAAAGCAGACATTTTCGGTTACACACCAAAAAAAGAATATTCAAAGTCAGTTGCTTACTTTTCTATGGAGTTTGCCATTGACCAATCTCTAAAAATATATAGTGGAGGGCTTGGTTTTTTAGCAGGTTCACACATGCGTAGTGCTTATGAATTGAAGCAAAATCTTGTCGGTGTAGGAATGTTGTGGAAATATGGTTACTACGACCAAATAAGAGGAACAAATGGCGCTATGAAACCAGAATATGTTCAAAAATATTATTCCTTTCTTACAGATACGGGGATTGTTTTTCCAGTGGAAGTTCACAGCGCAACCGTTTATGTTAAAGCTTTTTTATTAAAACCAGATGTTTTTGAATCAGCACCTATATTTTTATTATCTACAGATATAGATCAAAATGATTCTGTTTCTCGAACAATAACCAATAGATTATACGATTCTAATGAAGCAACCAGAATAGCACAATCCATTGTTTTGGGTATCGGTGGTGCAAAATTGCTAGATATTCTCAATATGGGCACAGAAATATACCATATGAATGAAGGTCATGCTTTGCCTTTGAGTTTTTATCTATACTCAAAATACAAGTCTATGGCAGAAGTGCAGAAAAGAGTAGTATTCACCACACATACTCCTGAAGTTGCCGGAAATGAAGAACATGATTTTAATCTTCTTAGCAAGATGTCATTCTTTAATGGTATCCCAGATGATGAGGTGAGAACGATGTTAAAAGTGGAAGGTCAGAGATTGAATTATACTTTGAGTGCGCTTCGTTTTGCAAAAATAGCAAATGGTGTATCCAAAATGCATGGTGAAGTTGCTAGAGAAATGTGGTCAGGTTTTGAAGGAATTTGCGAAATAACTTCAGTGACCAATTCACAGAACAAAAAATATTGGAAAGATGAAGCCCTTGAACAAGCGTACGAAAATAATGATGACAAGGCACTTCTTGCACGTAAAAAGCAAATGAAAAAAGATCTTTTCAAGATCGTTGCTGATCAGGCTGGAAAAGTATTTGACGAAAACGTGCTTACACTTGTGTGGGCGAGAAGATATGCTGGTTACAAAAGAGCAGATATGATCACTGCCGATGCTGCAAGATTCAAAAGACTCTTAGAAAATAAAGATTTCCCAATCCAAATTATTTGGGCAGGAAAACCTTACCCTGAAGATTATGGTGCCATTGATACCTTTAATGGTTTGTTTTGGAAAACACTTAATATGCCAAATTGCGCTGTATTGACAGGATATGAATTGGCACTTTCTGCTTCATTGAAAAAAGGATCAGATGTTTGGCTCAATAATCCAAAGTTGTATAGAGAAGCTTCTGGAACAAGTGGCATGACAGCAGCAATGAATGGTTCTGTTAACTTTTCTATTCCAGATGGATGGATTCCAGAATTTTCTAAACATGGAGTGAATAGCTTTTTGATCGAGCCAGCAGATAGAAATATTCCTGAGACACAACAAAACGTCATCGAATGTGACCGATTATTGGATGTATTAGAAAGCCAAATCTTACCTACTTATTACAACAAACCTAAAAAATGGGCTGAAATTATTAAAAATGGAATGAAAGATGTCGCTCCAGAATTCGAATCAGGTAGAATGGCAAAAGAATATTATGTTCGTCTTTTTAATGCAGAAGTTAAGAAGCACGAATACGCGTAACAAGATGTAAATATTGAAGTTATAAAAAAATCTTTATCGCTAAATGGTGATAAAGATTTTTTTTTACACTTATCTCATACTTTCACACAATTCCTGTAAAGTCGCATTTCCAGGACACAGATCCTTTTCAGTTAATTGATTTAGTGGTGTATGGGTAGTATTAAGAAGGTTATTTAATTCGATACTCTCGGTATCCAAATATAAAAGACCTGTCAATATCTCCTTTTTCTCTTTGGCCTTTTGTAAAGCGACGATGATAGAAAGTTTATCTTCAGGATCCCATTCTGGTGATAATTTATTGAGTGCGAGTACGGATCCATCATGCATTTCTATATGTTTGACTTTGGTGTGGTCATAATCAGTAACAATCGTTTCTTTGATCGGTACAAAATCAACTTTTGATAATGTTTCGTTGTGTTCTCTCACATAATCATATGATTTAGTTGACCCTGCATTATTATTAAAAGTGACACATGGAGAAATAACATTTATAAGTGCAAATCCCGAGTGAGATAGCCCTGCTTTTATCAGTGGAATCAATTGAGATTTATCACCACTAAAACTTTGGGCTACAAATGTTGCGCCGAGTTCTATAGCAAGTCCACAAAGATCTATGCCTTCAAACATATTTGCCTGCCCACCTTTCGATATAGAACCATGGTCAGCCGTGGCAGAATCCTGACCTTTTGTGAGTCCATAACATCCATTATTCATGACAATGTAGGTCATATTTAAGTTTCTACGGATGACATGTGCAAATTGTCCCATTCCAATAGATGCTGTATCACCATCACCCGAAACACCCAAATACACCAAGTCTCTATTTGCTAGATTTGCACCGGTTGCGACAGAAGGCATTCGACCATGCACGGAATTAAATCCATGAGAATTGCTGAGGAAATAAGCAGGTGTCTTGGAAGAACAACCGATACCCGATAGTTTAGCCACTTTATGTGGTTCGATATCCAATTCAAAACAAGCTTCTACAATGGCAGCGCTTATCGAGTCATGGCCACAACCTGCGCATAAGGTCGACAATGCTCCTTCATAATCTTTACGATTGTATCCCAATGCGTTTTTTGGTAAAAGTGGATGTTGGAATTTAGGTCTTATATATGTCATAAGGATCGATTTAAGCAGTAATTGTTTCTGTTTGGTTTATTTGTTGAAGGATAAAATCAGCAGTGATTGGTGTTCCATCAAAATTTAAGACTTTAATTAATTTTTTGGGATGTATGTCTAGCTCATTGATCAATAAAGCTCTCATTTGTGCATCTCTATTTTGTTCTATAACGTAGATAACATCATGATTGTCAATGAAATTTGCTACATCCTGATGGAAGGGAAAAGCTTTGATCCGAATAGCGTCTGTCTTCCTTCCTTGACTTTCCAGTATGTCTAATGCTTCTTCAGCGGCATATCTTGTCGTACCAAAAAATATAATTCCAGTGTCAGATTGATTTATTTCTTGATAAAAGTCTGGCCTTGGAACAAGATTTTTTGCTGATTCAAATTTTTTAAGCAATCTATTCATGATCCTTACATAAGTATCCGAATCTTCTGAATAATTTGCTTTTTCATCATGCGAAGACCCACGTGTGAAATAAGAACCTTTGGTAGGATGTGTACCTGGTAAAGTCCTATATGCAACGCCATCACCATCTACATCTGTATATCTTCCCCATGATGTCGCACTTTCTAAATCTGATTCATTCAATACTTTGCCACGTTTATAAGCGCGGGTGTCGTCCCATATAAATGGTGGTGACATATGGTCATTCATACCCAAATCCAAATCTGTCAGCATGATAACAGGTGTCTGAAGTGATTCTGCCAAATCAAATGACTCTGCCATCATATCAAAACATTCCTTAGGTGTGGAAGGAATCAACAATACGTGTTTGGTGTCACCATGAGATGCATAAGCTGCTGATAAAATATCTGATTGTTGTGTACGTGTAGGCATTCCGGTGGAAGGGCCTGCTCGCTGAACATCTACCAAAACCACGGGTATCTCTGCATAATATGCCAAGCCTAAAAACTCATTCATAAGCGACAAACCCGGTCCACTTGTCGCCGTAAATGATCTCGCACCATTCCAATTT
>Ga0075163_10010263_pt1 | contig 12258 bp, 7 predicted proteins | sample JI1023141ADNA_FD_71478 | JGI IMG/M metagenome (GOLD analysis project Ga0075163, IMG submission 71478) | Wastewater effluent complex algal communities from Wisconsin, to seasonally profile nutrient transformation and Carbon sequestration -... | ecosystem: Engineered > WWTP > Effluent > Algae...
CCAGCGTCGTCGGGCAGTTGCAGGGCCGGCGTCGGCACACCCTTGGCCCAGGGTCGCTTCTGTGGAGCGGGTTGTGCCCATGCCGACCGCCCGCCGCCCGCCCCGAGCGCGCAGAGTGCGCCGAGCGCAGCCGCCCAGGCGCGGCGGCGAAGCACCGGGGACCGGGTCGAATCTCGCGTCATCCCCGGAGTATCCCGCCCTCCAGTCGATCATCGATGGATGGACTAGCATCGCCCACGAGAACACGCCCGTGGCACACCAGCCACCCGGCCCCGGAGACACCCCATGCGTTCGCCGCCACGCTTCGCCCCCGGGCCCATCACGAAATCGCGTGGGCGCGAAGAGCCCGTGCGGCCCATCGCCGCCGGGCTGAAACTCGACGAAGCCCATGTCGACAGCATCGAGCAGTCGCACCAGCGCTGCGTGGCGCTCGGCGTCTCGCGCATCGAGCGGCCCGACCTCACCCCGCTCGGCCACTCCGATCTGGCCGTCGTGCGCGAACGCAACCTGCGCCTGCATGACCACGCGGCGCCGGTGATGGAGATGCTGCACGAGCAGATCCGCGCCTCGCAGAGCATGGTCGTGCTGACCGACGCCACCGGGACCATCCTGCACTCGATCGGCGACGACGACTTCCTCGAGCGAGCCTCCAAGGTCGCGCTGCGGCCGGGCGCCAACTGGTCCGAGTCGGCCAAGGGCACCAACGCCGTGGGCACCGCGCTGGTGGCCGAGACACCGACGCTGGTCCACGCCGACGAACACTTTCTGCACGCCAACCATTTCCTGACCTGCTCGGCCGCGCCGATCCTCGACCCGCGCGGAAACATCCTCGGCGTGCTCGACGTCTCCGGCGACTACCGCAGCTATCACCAGCACACGATGGCACTGGTGAAGATGTCGGCGCGCATGATCGAGAACCGCTGGCTCAGCGACGACTACCGCAACGTGATGCGGCTGCACTTTCACAGCCGCGTCGAGTTCATCGGCACGCTGATGGAGGGCATCCTCGCGGTCAGTGCCGACGGGCGCATCGTGGGCGCCAACCGCGGCGCGCTGGAGCAGCTCGGCCTCAGTGGCGTGGCGGTGCGCAAGCACACGCTGGACAGCCTCTTCGGCACCTCGGTCGGCGCACTGGTCGACCGCTTCCGCTCACCGCTGGCCACACCGGCCCCTTCGGCACAGCGCAGCACCGGGCGCCAGTTCCACTTGCTGGCGCGCTTCAACTGGCCGGTCTGGAGCAGCCTGGCCGAAGCCATCTCGGGCGTGGCGCCACCGGCGCCCGCACCGGCCGCCGCGGCAGCGGCCCCGCCCGCCCGCGAGACCGAGGGCACGGCGCTGGCCCGGCTGTGCACCGGCGAGCCGGCCTTCGATGGCCTGGTCGACAAGGTCCGGCGCATCGTCGGCCGCGGCATTCCGCTGCTGATCGTCGGCGAGAGCGGCAGTGGCCGGACGGCGTTGGCCCGCGCCTTCCACGACGATGCCGACGGACGCCACGGCCCCTTCGTCGCGCTGCACTGCGCCAGCACGCCGGCCGACGCGCTGGAGGCCGAACTGTTCGGCACCGACGCCGGGACCGGGCGCGACGGCGCGCGCGCCGGACGTCTGGCCCAGGCCCTCGGCGGCACGCTGTTCCTGCACGAGGTCGGCGAGCTGCCGGCGACGGCCCAGCGGCGCCTGCTGAACGTGTTGCAGCAAGGCCAGTTCACGCCGCCCGGCCAAGGTGCGCCGTTGCCGCTCGACCTGGCCATCGTCTGCGCATCGGGCCAGCCGCTGAGCGAGCGCGTCGCGCAGGGGCTTTTCGCCGAGGAGCTGTACCACCGGCTCAACGGGCTGTCGGTCAGGCTGCCGGCGCTGCGTGAGCGTCAGGACCTGCCGGTGCTGGTGCAGCGTGCCTTGCAGCGCTGCGGCGCCGGCCGGCCGCCGGAGGTGGCCGAGCCCACGATGCTGCTGCTGCGGCAGCACCGCTGGCCGGGCAACCTGCGCCAGCTGTTCGGGCTGCTGAACACGGCGCGGCTGATGCTGCAGCCTCACGAGGTGCAGATCACACCGGCCCACCTGCCTGAGGACTTTCTCGATGCGGCCGGGTCGGCGGCCGATGCGCTGGCGCCGTCCTCCACGCCATCGCCGCGCACACTGGGCGATGTGCAGATCGAGACCATCCGCGCCGCCGTGCAGGACTGCCGTGGCAACATCTCCGAGGCGGCCAAGCGCCTGGGGGTCAGCCGCAACACGATCTACCGCAAGCTGCGCGGGCGTTCAGGCTGAGTCGCGGGCGCTCCTGCGGCGCCAGCGCCAGACCCCGGCCAGGCTGGCCAGTGCCGCCAGCACGATGGCCAGGCTGCCAGGCTCGGGCACTTCGAGCCGGGCGTCCTTGTCGCCCCCGTTGCCGGCGGCCCGGCCTTGCGCATCGGCGCCGGCCAGCAAGGGGTCTTCGCGCTCGCCGCGTGCGCCCAGCACCGAAACGTTGCCGCACACGTCGGGCACCATCACCGCGTACTTGCGTCCGTTGCCGTCGGAGGCTTCGTAGAGGTCGGCTTCCTCGACGTGGCCGGGCACGAAGTTGACGCGCGTCTGCAGGCACAGCGTGCGGCCGAAGCTCATCGCGATCGACTTGGGCTCGAACTCGCGCCCGCCCGCCACGCCGCGGATCGAGCCGGTGCTGATGCGCACCCGGTCGACCACCTCGCGCGACTTGACCTTGTAGGCGATCTGCCGCACCACGTCGGCCGGCACGCGGGCGGCGTGCAGCGCTTCTTCGACGCTGCCGCGGTAGGGGCTGCGGCCCGGCTGACCCCAGGCGCAGCCCTGGCGCAGGTCCAGCGTGCTGCCGGCCACGCGCACCAGCGCAGACGCTGCCGGCTCGGCAGCCCGGGCGAATCCCGTGGCCACGACAGGCGCTGCGCCCTCGGGGGCTGAAGCCGGCGGCGCTGCGCGCGCCGCGGCAGCCGATGCAATGGCCGACGCGGCAGCCGCTGCTGCAGCATGCTGGCGACGCAGCGGGTGGTTCTGCGGCAAGGGCACGCCGTCGTGGCTCTCGCCCGCGGCCAGCCCGGGGACGATCTGGCTGGCACGGTGCAGCTTCTGCAGTCCGATGCCTGCGGCCACCGCCGCGGCCACGAAAACGGCGCTGCCGAACATCCACGGCTTGACACGGAAGCGCGCCAGCGAGCGGCGCTGCCGACGCCCGTACAGGTCCAGCGAAATCGGCACCAGGCCCTGCCACTCGCAGCTGGCCGAGGTACAGCTGTAGCGGCGCGCCGGCACCGCCGTCTGCATTTGATGGTCCTCGGCGCGGCGGCGCACCCGCAACAGGGCTTCGCCACAGCGCGGACAGCTGTTGCGAGGACGGCGAAACTTGCTCACGGAAGCAACGATGGAAGGCGCATGCGTCGTGATATCGGCCGCGCCAGCGCCGAACTGAAGCCACCCGGTGGCGCACCGCCGCGCGCGCGGCCGATAGCATCCCGTGATGCCTCCATCACCGAGCCGACCGCTCCGCTCCCGCACCTTGTGCGGCACGCTGCTGGCACTCGCCGCCATGGTCAGCCCGGCCGCCGAACCCACCAGCGGACCGGCCTTTGCCGCAAGGGTCTTCGAACGCATCAACGAAGTGCGCCAGGCCCGGGGCCTGGAGCCGCTCGAACACGATCCCCGGCTCGAGGCGCTGGCGCTGGAGCACAGCCTGTCGATGGTCGAGCAGGGCCGGCCCAGCCACGACGGCTTCCAGGGCCGCTTCGCGCGCGTGCCGGCCAGCAAGCTGTGCGTGGAAAACGTCGCCGCCGGCTACACGCAGCCACGACCGCTGGTCGACGGCTGGCAGGCCGCGCCGGCGCACCGGCAGAACCTGTTCGAGCCTCGAGTGCGCTGGCTCGGGGTGGCCAGCGCAGGGCGCTACGTCACGATGTTCGCCTGCTCATGAGCTGGCCCGGGGACGCGCCGCCGCGTCAACCGATCATGCGCCTGACCGTCGCCAGCAGTTCCAGCGGCCCGTAAGGCTTGGCGAGGTAGGCATCGGCACCGGCACTCGTACCGGCCCGCTGATCCTCGGGGCGCCCCAGCGCCGACAGCAGCACCACCTTGGTCCGGCGCAGGCCGGCCTCGGCCTTGATGCGGCGGCACAGTTGAAGGCCGTCCATGCCGGGCATCGACACATCGCTGATCACCAGGTCGGGCCGCAGACTGCCCGCCAGGCGCAAGCCTTGCACGCCATCGGTGGCCTCGTGCAGTTCGAGCGGCTCCAACTCCAGCGTGATCTTGATCAACTCACGGATATCGGTCTGGTCTTCGACGATCAGGACTTTCTTCATGCGACTTCCGCCAGGTGCGGCCCAGGGATCGGGCGCCAGCCCCCACTGTGGCGCGCGCCCGCCAGACCGATGCGACGAACAGGCCCACCCGGGCCGCGCATTTCGACCGTGATGCCGCGCGGCCGGCTCAAGTCGGCGCCGCCCAGGCCGAAAACCCGACAGACGCCGAAGGCCCCTCCCCGCACAGATGCTCCGACTCCCCATCTCTTCCAAGCCCTGGTTGCCCCGCCAAGTCGACATGGCCATCGGGTCGGTCGTGGTCGTCAACGTGCTGGTCGCGCTCGCCCAGGCCATCAGTGGCGGACAGATCGGCACCGCCATGCCGGTGGCGGGCGCCGCGGCCGGATTGGCCGTGGTGGCGATGCTGCTGTGGCCGGGCAGGCCGATCGCGCGCATGGCACTGGCGACGGCGCTGGCCGCGCTGGTGGAATTGCAGATCTGGCTCAGCGGCGGTGGCCTGGCGCAGCACTTCAACATCTTCGTCAGCCTGAGCCTGCTGATGGCCTACCGCGACTGGCGGCCGATCGCCTTCATGGGCTCGCTGTTCGTCGGCCATCACCTGCTGGCCGACTGCTTCCTGCAACCGGTGATGTGCCTGGCCACGCCCGATGCAGGGCCGGTGCTGACCCACGGCGCCTTCATCGGCGCGCATGCGCTGCTGTCGGGCTGCGCCGCGTGGGTGCTGGAACGCGAATCGCGGGCCGCCCGCGAGCTCGAGATCCTGATCAACGCGATGGGGCGGGACGGCCCGATCCGCCTGAACCTCGCCGTGATGCGCACCGAGTCGCCGCTGGCCCAGCGACTGCAGCACGTGCAGGCCCGCATGGCCGAGGCGATGCGCGCCGTGCAGGCGTCGAGCCGGCAGGTCGAGGTCGCCGCGCACGAGGTGGCGGCCGGCAGCGGCGAACTGATGGCCCGGACCGAGGCCGCGGCCAGCGGGCTGCGCGACTCGGCGATGTGCCTGGAACAGATCGGCATCATCGTCCAGCACAGCACCGAGGCCTCGACCGAGGCCAAGGCGATGTCGGGCACCGCCGCCGGCATGGCCGACCAGGGTGACCGCCTGATCAGCGACGTGGTGGAGACGATGAAGGCGATCGAGAGTTCATCGCACCGCATCAACGACATCATCGGCGTGATCGACGGCATCGCGTTCCAGACCAACATCCTGGCCCTCAACGCCGCGGTCGAAGCGGCACGCGCGGGCGAGCAGGGTCGCGGCTTCGCGGTGGTCGCCAGCGAAGTGCGCAGCCTGGCCCAGCGCAGCGCCGCAGCCGCCAAGGAGATCAAGTCGCTGATCGGCGTCTCGACCGACACCGTCGAGTCGGGCACGCAGCTGGTCAGCGGAGCCGGGCAGACGATGAACCAGTTGGTGGCGTCGGTGCGCCGTGTCGGCGAGCTGTTCGAGTCGGTGTCGGCGGACACTTCCGAGCAGATGCAGGGCTTGAAGACGGTGTCGGACTCGATCTCCGAGCTGAGTGGCACCACCCAGCAGAACGTGGCCGTGGCCGAACGTGCCAGTGCGGCTGCCGCCGATCTGCGCGAACAGTCGGCCCGGCTGGCCGAGGTGCTGGCCTCGTTCAACCTGGGTGACGTCGACGTCACTGCTGCCGCACCCGTCCCTCACCGGGCCACCGCCGTTCCCAGGCGAGTGCCAAGTCCCGTGGCGCCAGCACGCGCCCCGCGGGCCGCAGCACCGCCGCCCGCGCCAGCGGCCAGCGAATCAGGCGTCGTCGAGTTCTTCTGACAGCACCCGGGTCGGGTGCCGATCCCTGCCAGCTGCCGGCAGAATGCGCCTCCGCGCAACGCAATCCGCTTCCGGCGGCTCCGACCATGACCCCAAGACGCTGCCTGGCCCGCCGGGCGCTGCTGCTGTCGATGCTGTGGCTGTCCGCCCTGCCCGCCTTCGCCCAGGCCGGCGGCCCCGCGGCACCCACCCCGGACACCGGCTATTACCGCTACCCGGCCCTGCGCGGTCAGCAACTCGTGTTCGTCGCCGAGGGAGACCTCTGGCGGGTGGGCCTGGAGGGCGGACGCGCCGAGCGCATCACCAGCCATCCCGGCGCCGAACTGCGCCCGGCGTTGTCGTCCGACGGCCGCCGGCTGGCCTTCAGCGGCAGCTACGAGGGCCAGCAGGAGGCCTACGTGATGCCCAGCGAAGGCGGCCTGCCGCAGCGCCTGACCTGGAACGGTCAGGGCGCGCGTGTCTGGGGCTTCACGCCGGCCGGTGAAGTGCTGATCGGCACGCGCACGGCCTCGGGCCGGCCCGGCTCCGAACTGCTCGCCGTTCACCCGGACACCGGCCTGCGGCGCACGTTGCCAGCGACCCAGGTCAACGACGGTGCGGTCAGCGCCGACGGGCGCACGCTCTACGTCACGCGTGCAGGTCTGCAGAGCGACAACGCCCGCGGTTACCGCGGCGGTTCACTGGCCAGCCTGTGGGCCCTCGACCTGACGGCCGCCAGCGAGGCCCGACCGCTGGTCACGATGGCCGCCAACGCGCGCCGGCCGATGCCTTACGCGGGGCCGGGCGGCCCACGCGTGGCCTTCATCAGCGACCGCGACGGCCGCTTCAACGTCTGGTCGGTCGACGCCCAGGGGCGTGACCTGCGCCAGCACACGCGGCATCGCGAGTTCGACGTGCGCCAGCCATCGATCGACGGCCAGCGCGTGGTCTACGCACTGGGTGCCGACCTGCACGTCGTCGACCTCGGCAGCCAGGCCGACCGCCGCATCCCGATCCGGCTGTCGAGCGACTTCGACCAGCAGCGCCAACGCTGGCTGTCGCCCGGGCCCTGGTTGACACAGGCCGGCATCGCGCCCGACGGCGAGCGAGTCGTGCTCACGGCGCGCGGCCGGCTCGCGACCCAGGGGGCCGGACCGTTGCGTCTGGCCGAACTGCCGGTGCCACCCGGCACACGCTGCCGCGACGGCCGCTACGGGCACGACAAACGATTCGTCTTTGCACTGTGCGACACCAGCGGTGAGGTCGAGGTCTGGCGCTTCCCGGCCGACGGCCGCGGCGCACCGTTGCAGATCACGCGCGGTGGCGACATGCAACGCACCTCGCTGCACCCCTCGCCCGACGGACGCTGGCTGGCTCACCTCGACAAGAACGGCCGCCTCAGCTTGACGGCACTTACCGCCGACGGCACCGGTGCCACCCGCATCCTCGACACCCCCGATGCCCGTCAAGGTTCATCCGACCTGGTCTGGTCGCCCGATGGCCGGGCTTTCGCACTGAGCCGCTACGAGCCGCGCACCAACCGCGAGCGCGTGGTGCTGCACCTGCCCGGGGCCGACGCCGGCACCGACCGCAGCCTGGTGCTGACCAGCGACCGCTACGCGTCGGATTCCCCCGCCTTCACGCCCGATGGCCGGTGGTTGTACTTCCTCTCCGACCGTCACTTTGCAGCCACCGGGCCCTTTCCCTGGGGCGACCGCACCATGGGGCCCTACTTCGATCGCCGCACCAAGGTCTACGCCGTGGCGCTGCAGCCAGGGCAACGCTGGCCGTTCAAGCCAAAGGACGAACTCGATGCGGCGCCTGACCGCAAGCCTGCCACGGCGGCCAGTGCTGCCGGTGCCGCCAGCGCGCCGGCCGGCGGCGCTGCGACGGCGCTGCCCGCCATCGCCGTCGATGGTCTCGCCGCGAGACTGCACGAAGTACCCCTGCCTCCGGGCAACTACGCCAAGCTGCGCACCGACGGCAAACGCCTGTACCTGCTGGAGTCGCCGCAGCGCAATGCACCCGGCGGCACGCTGCGCACGCTGGCCATCGACAACCTGGGCGGCAAGCTGGAAACGCTGGCCGAGAACGTGCGCAATTTCGAGCTGACAGTCGACGGCAAGAAGCTGATGCTGGTGCGCAGCGTGCCACCGACACCGGGCGGGCCGGTCGCCGGCGACATCCTGCTGGTCGACGCCGGCCCCAAGCTGCCGCCGGAAATGGCCAACGCCCAGGTGCGCTGGACCGACTGGAAGATCGCCACCGACCCGCGCGCCGAGTGGCGGCAGATGTTCGAGGACGCCTGGCGCATGCAGCGCGACTACTTCTACGACCGTGGCATGGTCGGCGTCGACTGGCTGGCCGTGCGGCGGCGCTTCGAGCCGCTGCTGCCGCGCGTGACAGAGCGCGACGAGCTCAACGACCTGCTGGCGCAAATGGTCAACGAACTGGGCACGCTGCACAGCCAGGTGTTCACGCCCGACCTGCGTGCCGCGCCACTGACCATCGGCGCGGCCGGTCTCGGCGGACGCTTCCGGCGCAGTGCCGAGGGCTTCGTGATCGAGCGCATCTACCGCAGCGACCCCGAGTTGCCGGAGGCTGCCGGCCCGCTGGCCGCCGCCGGTGCGATGGAGGGCGAGACCGTCGTCGCCGTCAACGCGCGCCCCACACAAGCCGTGCCGGACCTGTCCGAACTGCTGCGTGGCCAGGCCGGCCGCCAGGTGCTGCTGGCGCTGCGCAGCGCCCAGGGTGGCGAACGTTCGCTGGTGGTCACGCCGGTGGACGCGCAGGCCGAGAGCCAGCTGCAGACCAGCGACTGGGAGTGGAGTCTGGCCGAACGCACGCTCGCGCGCAGCGAGGGCCGCATCGGCTACCTGCGGCTGCGTGCGATGGTGGCCAGCGACATCGCCACCTTTGCCCGCGAGTTCTTTGCGCATGCACACCGCGACGGACTGATCATCGACGTGCGCAGCAACAATGGCGGTGCGATCGACAGCTTCCTGATCAGCGCGCTGATGCGCCGCGCCTGGGCCTTCTGGCAGGCGCGCAGCCCCGAGACCTCGCCGCCCTACAGCAACATGCAGCAGGCTTTCCGAGGCCACCTGGTGGTGCTGGTCGACGAGGGCACCTATTCCGATGGCGAAACCTTTGCCGAAGGCGTCAAGCGGCTCAAGCTCGGCACGCTGATCGGCCAGCGCACGGCCGGCGCCGGCGTCTGGCTGAGCGACCGCAACCGACTGGTCGACAACGGCATCATGCGCGCGGCCGAAAGCGGCCAGTTCGTGCCCGGCGACGGCTGGATCATCGAGGGCCGCGGCGTGACGCCCGATGTCGAGGTCGACAACCTGCCGCGCGCCACCTTCGAAGGTGGCGATGCCCAGCTCGACGCGGCCATCGCCCACCTGCAGCAGCAGATCGGCGCGCGGCCGCCGCTGAACCCGGTGGCGCCGCCGCCCCCGCGCCTGCCCTCGCGCTGAGGGTCGCCGTGCATTCCGCCCCTGTGCCGGGACAGGCCCCCGGGCTACAGTCGATGGATGACTTCCGCAGCCCCTTCCCCCAACCCCGTGCTGGCCCAGGCCTGGCGGGGCGGCATCGTCGAATCGGCCCACCGCGGGGCGCTGGCCATCGTCGATGCCGACGGCGCCGTGCACACGGCGCTGGGTGACATCCAGCGACCGATCTTCCCGCGTTCGGCGATCAAGGTGCTGCAGGCATTGCCGCTGGTCGCCAGCGGCGCCGCCGAACAGCTGCAGCTGACCGACGAGGAACTTTCACTGGCCTGCGCCTCGCACGGTGGCGAGGCCATCCACGTCCGCACCGCCGCCAGCATGCTGGCCAAGGCCGGGATCGACGTCGGCGCGCTCGAATGCGGCGCGCACTGGCCTTACAACGAGACCGCCTCGCGCGACCTCGTGCGCCAGGGCCAGGCGCCGAGCGCGCTGCACAACAACTGCTCGGGCAAGCACAGCGGCTTCGTCTGCCTGGGTTGCGGCCTGAACGGCGGCGCGGCACCGCTGCGCGGCTTCCTGTCGGGCTACGTGCGGCCGGAACACGCGGTGATGCGCGAGGTCACGTCGGCGATCCAGGCCACGACCGGGTACGACCTGGCCGGCACCGCGCGCGGCACCGACGGCTGCTCGATCCCCACCTTCGCGATTCCCTTGCGGGCGCTGGCGCTGGCCTTCGCGCGCGTCGCCACCGGGCAGGGGCTCAGCACCGGGCACGCCACCGCGGCGAAACGCCTGCGCCAGGCCGTGGCGCGGGCGCCGATGCTGGTGGCCGGCAGCGGCCGTTTCGACACGCGCCTGATGGAAAGGCTGGGCGAACGGGTCTTCTGCAAGGTCGGCGCCGAAGGTGTCTATTGCGCGGCGCTGCCCGAACTCGGCCTCGGCGTGGCCCTGAAGATGGACGACGGCAACACGTCTCGCGCCTGCGAGGTCGTGATGGCAGCGCTGATCGAGCGCCTGCTGCCGCTGGCTCCGGCCGATGCCGACTTCGTGCACGGCCTCGGCGACGTGACCTTGAAGAACTGGAACGGCATCGAGGTCGGCCGGCTGGCGGCGGAACCGTCCCTTCGCGGCTGAGGCACGCTCCCCCACCGACGGCACCTGCATGGCCGCGCCCGATCTCGATGTCCTGGCCTGCCTGACCCCGGCCTGGCAGACCACGCCCGCGCTGTGGCTGCGGGTGAGCGTGCTCGCGGCGGTGATGACCGTCGGCGGCTGGGTCTCCGCGCAGCGCTTCTTTCCAGGCCGCGCGGCCTTTCTCGCGGTGCATGCCGCGATGGGCGTGTGGCTGCTGGCCACCGCACTCGAGCACTTCACCACGCAGGTCGACTGCAAGGCCACGATGGCGCTGTCGGCCTGGCCGGCCATCCTGGCCATTCCGCTGCTGTGGGCGCTGTTCCTGCGGCAGTACGTCTACAGCGAACACCGGCCGCCGCGCCTGGCACAGTGGTTTGGTTTCGGCCTGCCACTGGTCGCGATGGCCGCCCTGGCGCTCAGCAACGGTGAACATGGCCTGCTGTACCCATCCGTCACCGAGACCACGCTGCCGGGCGGCCAGCATGTGGTGCGCTTTGGCCGCGGCCCGCTGTTCCTGGTGGCCGTGGCCTGGGGCTACAGCCTGCTGCTGGCCAGCAGCCTGATGGTGCTGCGCACCTGGCGCAGCGCTCAAGGAGAAGAACGCGGCCACTGGCTGGGGTTCCTGATGATCAGTGCGGTGCCCTGGGCATCCAACCTGGGCTACGTGGTCTTCGACCTGCGCCTGTTCGGCAGCGACCCGACGCCGATCAGCTTCGCCCTGGCGGCTGGCGGCTTCGCCTGGCTGATCCGCGCCAAGCGCCTGTTCGATGTGGTGCCGATGGCGCGCCACCTGCTCTTCGCCGAGTTGCCCGACCCGGTGCTGATCCTGGACAGCAGCGGCCGCGTGATGGAAGCCAACAACGCCGCACGCCAGCTGGCCGGGCTGTCGTCGTCCCTGGGGCGCCCGCTGGCCCAGTGGCCGGGGCTCGGCGCGCAGATCGCCGAGCGCCTGGCCACGCCCGACACCGGCAACCTGCTCAGCCCCGCCGGCAGCCCTTCGATCTACGAACTGCGCGTCGCACCGATCGGCCGCGACGGTCGCCAGATCGGCCGCCTGCTGCAGCTGCACGACGTGACCGAGCAGCAGCATGCCCAGGCGCGCATGGTGCAGACCCTGGCCGAGCGCAACAGCCAGCTCAGCCAGGTGGCCGCCTTGCAGGACGAACTGCGCGAGCAGGCGCTGCGCGACCCGCTGACCGGGTTGCACAACCGCCGCGCGCTGGAGCAACGCTTCGCGCAGGAGGCCGAGTACCACGGCACCACCGGCCAGCCGCTGGCCCTGGTGCTGATCGACATCGACCACTTCAAGCGCATCAACGACACCCGCGGCCACGCGGCCGGCGATGCCGTGCTGTGCGACTTTGCGGCGCTGCTGCGTGGCGGGCTGCGCTCGGGCGACAGCGTGTTCCGTGTCGGCGGCGAGGAGTTCGCCCTGTTGCTGCCCGGCGCCGAGGCTGAACAGGCCTCCACCCGCGTGGCGGTGCTGCGTGAATCGCTGCGCCGCGTGCCACCGGCGGCGGCGCGCGGGGCGATGACCTTCTCGGCCGGCATCGCCGCCTTCGGCCAGGCCGGCACCACGCTGGACACGATGCTGCATGCGGCCGACACCGCGCTGTACCAGGCCAAGGCGGCCGGCCGC
>Ga0075163_10010264_pt1 | contig 12258 bp, 11 predicted proteins | sample JI1023141ADNA_FD_71478 | JGI IMG/M metagenome (GOLD analysis project Ga0075163, IMG submission 71478) | Wastewater effluent complex algal communities from Wisconsin, to seasonally profile nutrient transformation and Carbon sequestration -... | ecosystem: Engineered > WWTP > Effluent > Algae...
TTTTCGTTGTCATAGCCGTAAAGTGCTGTATAATGTCCTGCGAAATGAAATGGTCGTGAAAAATATTGCAAATGAAAGCAGTCTAATTTTAACCCAACTGCTTGTCCGTTGTCAATAAGTTCTTTTACGTTGTCCCAAGCTTTTTGAGTTGATGAAGTTTCTTTAACTGTCAATTCAAGGTTTAGATTTCGTGAAATATTTTCAGTTAAAACGTCTGGTTTTACTCTTCCACCAATGAAGGGGAAATTCATTGATTTCATATTCCAAAAGATAAATCCAAGTCCTTCTCCTAAACCAAAAAGCATTGGTTCAGAAAGTTCAATTCCGATTTGTCGCAACAAAGTTCCTGTCGCAGTTGTTTCGCAATGTTGTCCGTCAAATGGTTTTATGTTCTCTATTTTCATTTTCTACCGTGATGTTTTTTTAGCTGACCGCTAACGGATTGCAGCTATAAGAAGTGCGGGATTTGAAACCGTTTTCTACCGAATAGCTAATAACAAAGATAGAATGTTCATGGACATTTGCAAAGCGAAAATAAATGTCTTTCGCGAGAGCGACCGCTTTTGCAAATGCTTATACCAAAACCCGCATTTTTTATAGGTGCGGTTATAGGCTGCCTTTTTATTTTGTTTCTACAATCGGTATTTTCAAGTAGCTAGAATGTTTTTTGTCGCTGTATATTTTTACAATTGCAGTTTTTGCGTCTTTTGCCGTTTCTTTTGCGATTACACCACCACTGCAATAATTTTTTTGAATCATTATATTATTTGGTGAAGTTATAACGATTCTTATTGAACTACCTTTTTCGATTGAACGAGAGATAAATGCAAAATTGGTAAAATTAAATGTGTTTATTGTATTTGGTATTAGCAACGTTTCTTTTTCATAATTGTCTTTAAACCTAGCTCTAACTGTATTGCTTGTCATAAATGCACAAGTCCCATTCGCTTTTACCTCGTATATTTCAGCTCTAATGTCAATATCTTTAACATTTGTTTCAATATCGAGTTTTAATTCAAAGAAGCCAGAAACTTCTGTTTCGTTTTCAAATGCTGATGTTTGGTAAATTACGCCTGTTTCTTTTAACCGTCTAAAGGCTGATGAATCAGTCATGCTATTGTCAACTTCATCTTCTTCGGATGGTGTCATTTGATAAATCCCGTTTGTTTTATCTAAGGGATTATATGTGTATTGCATTGGCTTGCTTGTAGTTGGAATGTCTTTTTGTAACGATGCAACATTAATTGAGTTAATTGAATTAAGTTCGTTTTTTAAATAAAGTGTTTTTTTGATTTTTCCAATTTCGTCTAAAGACGATGCATATTTCCATGTGTCCTTATTTGTAACGAAATAGGCTACATTATTTTTTATAAAATCGGGTTTAATACTATCTTTTAATATATAGTTATACCATTGTCTATGCAATTCATTCATGTCGATTAATGACGAATTACCAAAAACCAAACCGCCTAACTCTGGAGACGGGTTAACTGTTCCTGAATGATCCCATGGACCAATAATAAGATGAAAATTATTTTTTGCATTTGTATTAGCGTACTGCATAAATTCTTTATAATACGATAATGTGCCATATTGGTCACCGTCATAACAACCAGTAATACTTAAAATTGGAACGTTTATTTTACTGTACTGCGTTTGTGTTGGAGTCATGCTTTTTAAATATTCATCTTTATATGGATGAGTAAGCCATTTTTGAAAGATTGAACTTGGATTTCCTGTTAATGAATCAAGGCTTGCATAAGGTAAATCATTCATGTATCGTTCATGGAATTTAGTCATCCAAAATTCCATGTCAGTAAATAAATTAAAATTTGCAGCTTTACCATTCGTAACGGCTAACCATTGAATTAAAAATGGGTCACTGATATTATATAACCCTGGAAAGTCTATACCTGCTTTGGAACAAGCTACTGGAACTATTGTCTTTAAGTTAGTTGGTTGTTCTTTTATTGTTGCCCATTGATTGTAACCGCAATAAGATGCGCCCCACATGGCAACTTTACCATTGCAGTATTTTTGTTTACTTAAAAATTCGACAATATCGTAGCCGTCTTTAGCCTCTTGCATAAACGGGTCAAATTCCCCTTCACTTGCTCCTCTGCCTCTTGAGTCTATGATTACAAACACATAACCATTTTCAGCAAAATACTTACCTCTAGCGTGAAGTCTGTCGGCCGTGTATGGAGTAACAACAAATATTACAGGTAAAGTCTCTTTTAAATTATGAGATTTATAAATTGTCGCATTTAATAAGACATTGTCTCGAAGTTTTATTTTGTTACCAAGTAAAATGTCAATGTCCTGAGATTTAACATTGAAGCAAAAAACAAATAATATTAACAGTGTATAAAAGTTTCTCATAATTTTTCTTCTTGATTTGGCGTGTCTAAAGGTTGCCTATAACTCTATATTATACGCAATAATACAAAATAAAGCACGAATAAGCAAAATTGCACAAACTATTGATTATCAAACTAAACAAAATATAAATACATAAAATACGTACTGCGCATTACAAATATTTATACATTAGTACTTCTAAAAAATATACATTATGCGCAGTGTTGATTTAAAAAATGAAATTGACTTTTTAACTGGTAAACACAAAGATAAACAGGTTATATGGTGTAAATTCCCTAAAAACGATATTGTATTAGCTGCACTTAAAAAGCAATATCCCTTTTGCCGTTGGAGCAATACAAATAAGTGTTGGTATATTACCGATAGTAAGGAAATACGAAAACAAGTGGGGCTTGCTCTTAAAGAACCTTCTGAAACTATATTACACAAAATACATCCTATCAATCAACCCGCTTTGCAAAGTATGGAAAATCAACTAAAACTAAAAGCATACAGTACTAATACAGCAAAAGTTTATTTAGGCGAGTTTTCTCAACTTTTAGTCATGCTCAAAAATCATCCAGTTGACACACTAACACCCGACCGGTTAAAATCATACATGCTCTATTGTGTAAATGAACTCAAACTTTCCGAAGCACATTTGCATAGTAGATTAAATGCACTAAAATTTTACTTTGAACAAGTACTCTTAAAAGATAAATTTTTTATCGAAATCCCACGCCCTAAATCAAAAAGTAAATTGCCAAAAGTACTAAGCACAAAGGACATTCAAAAATTGTTTGATGTTACAAGCAACAGCAAACATAAATTAATGCTTCAATTATGCTATGGAATGGGTTTACGGGTAAGCGAAATCGTGCATCTAAAAATATCCGATATTGATAGTAAACGCATGCAAGTACTTATCGAAAACTCAAAAGGTAAAAGCGATAGGTATGTTAACTTACCCGAATCGGTTTTAACATTACTTCGTAGCTATTACAAAACCTACCAACCCAAACATTTTTTGTTTGAAGGGCAATACGGCGGACAATACTCAATACGGAGTGTACAAGCTGTTTTTAAAAACGGAATGCGATTAGCTAAAATTAACAAACCCGTTGGCATTCACAGTTTAAGGCACAGTTATGCCACACATTTGTTAGAGTATGGCACGGATATGGCTTTTATTCAAAAACTATTGGGCCATAGCGATATGAAAACAACCATGATTTATGCACAGATTGGTAAAAAAGAAGTTCAAAATGTTAGAAGTCCATTAGATAATATGTAAACTTGGTATTATATCCCAATTTATAATTAGTTGTAAAGGAATGCATATTTGTAATTAAAACGGAATGTATAATTAATTTTAAAGTTCTATTTAGAACTGTAATAGTCGTTTTATTTTTTAATTTTATACCATGCCTAAATCCGAAGACAAAGATTCAAAAGAACGCAAACCTCGAAAAGGTGTTTACTTATCAGATATAGCATTAAAGGAGATTACAGAAGTTTTAACCCATTATGATACAGAACAAAAGATAGAATTAATTGAACATTTACAACAAATTTTTAAAGAAATAGCAGAATACTATAAAACCAATAATGAAGAAAGTATATACAGAGGCTACTCAGATAGACAACAACAGCTACTAAAAAAATATGGCAAACTATTTAAACCATTTGCCAACAAACGTTTTGATAATTACTTTGATTTCAACCGCATTTTAAGCATAAAGAACTATTACACAGCAGAAGAATACAATCAACTAGAAAGCAACGAAGATTTAATCGAGCAAGATATTTACGAACTCACCACTTCTATGCGTAATTTTTTAGATGGAGAACTTCACTTTCTGTATTTGGATCGTGAACCACAATTTTCAGATACTGAAAGTGATTCAAGAGAAGAAAATGACAAAGAAAGTACAGAGATGCAACAACTATTAGCATTGCATTACCTCTTAAAAGCAGGATTTGAAATCCAAGCAAGAGGAAGTAACTCTGTTAGCGATATGACACAACTGGCGCATATGCTTTTGGGAAAGAAATTTACCAACTTGCAAAACTCAAGTATCTATAAGAAATACAAAAAGCTACCTAATTTTGATAGTCCTTCACAGCTTGTCAAAGATTTAAAGCATATCCGCCCTTATTTCGAGAAATTAGACCTACAAAGCATTGTTGATCTAATTAATAAAGACTTAAAAACTGCTGAAAGCGATAAGAAAAACGCTAAGAAGTAGTTATATCCATCCATTTTACTGCATTTATCCGTCAAAAAGCCGTCATTGGCTTTAATTATCCGTCAATATTTTATTAAAAAAGCATCAATTGATTTTTACCATGCGTCAATTGGTAGAAAATTATCTGTCATTGCTTTAAGTTATCCGTCAATTGAAATCCAATTTCTTGGATTTACCCATCAATTCAAATTATTTACTACTCCGTTTTTAATTCCTCCCGGAATAATCCCGCAATACATTTTTGACATTTCTTTTTAAAAACAACATCAAAATTTCACCGTTGATTATCAAAGTCTTATGCAAATGGGTATACCCCATAGGCTTAGTCCATGCCCTAATTCCGCCTCTACCTTTGTGTTGTTAAACTAAAAAATCAATATGACAACAACAAGCAAAAAAACGACAAGTATGGAAACAACAACTAGAACAACCATGATTAGCACAAATAATGCAACGCACGAAACAGTGCTACAAATCTTAATCGAAAACAAGATCACCTATTTAGAGTTAGGAAAAGATCAAAAAGGAAACACTGTTTTACAACTCTCTTACACAGATGAGCAGCAGCCAGTTGTTGAGGACCTTCAACTTCTTATCAATTTTATTGAAGATGCAGCTGCCTTATTTATGCCTTTGATATTAAAGTTTTTAAAAGCTTTTGGCCAAGAAGCAGAAATAGCTCTTGAAAAATTACAAGAAAAATATGCCGATAAAAAACTTTCAACTAATGGTATAGTCGAAAACATAAACAAATCAAAAAACTGATGGAAACGAAAAAGGAAAATAATCAAAGCCCACCACCTAATAATGCAACGCCTAATATTCCTGAATGGGTTATGCATTTGCTAACGGGCTTGGGTACAATGGGAGCTGAGTATATGTTATTCATTAAACCCTTGCAGGAAAAGATGGAGTTACAGACGAAGTTAATTAACGAACAAAGTGAACGGATAGAAGCTTTGGAAGAGTTAATTCAAAATAAACGCAAAACCAAAAGAACCATTTACAAGGAACATGACGATGAAAATGATGATGATGACGATAATGAGCAGGATGATAAACTGTTTAATATTAAACGTAAGCCTTTTAACTCAAGTAAAGCAAGTAAGCCAACTCATTTAAGACTTTAAACAATGAAACCAAGAAATACAAAGGAAGAATGCCTTAAAATCCCTACGGACATTTTATTGGATGTGTTGACCATAATTGTAAAAGAAAACATCCGTCACGAAGTCGCTGATGTATTGGAGAGTAGAGGAATAGTTAAGGTATCTCTTTATCTCAATGAAAATGTGTTTAAACATCAAAAAGTATTACATAATATACAAAGTATCATAGACGAGTATAATGAATACCGCTACTCGGAAACCGAAGAACTAAACTGGAAAGATTAACATGGAAAAAGAATGCCAACATTGTAAAAAAACATTTACTGTAAAGCGGATTGACTCAGTCTATTGTTCCCGTTCTTGCAGGCAGATGGCTTATATGGCGCGAAAAGCAACGAAACCGAAAGTTATGGAGATGGAAGGAGATATACCCACAACTTTAAATGCAACAGCAACTTTAACAGAGGATAAGCTTTCTCCATTCAAACAAGAAAAAATATTAGCATCCAAAGAAGAACAAACGTATGAACCGTATGGAAGCAGAATATTGAACTTGATTCAAGACCGTATTAATGATGATAAAAAACTGTTAGCTCTCAATACCTGCATAAATACTCAAGAGGATATTCATACTTATTGGGTTGGTTTAAGACTGCGTTGTTTGCTGGAATGCTTGTTACTGTTTTCTGAGGCAAAGTTCACGCAGATTAGTGATTTAATGGAATTATGCAATGCCTTTACTCAGGTTCGCAAATCCAGACATTACCAAAATCTACCAGAATTATTTCCTTATAGGAGCACCATGGAAAATGTCCATTATAAATTAAGGACTCTTTGCATTAAAGCACAAAAAGTAGAACAAATAAAATTTAGCATGAAAGAACAGGATAAAATAGAAGTAATAGCTGTTAGGTATGAGCTTGCCCAATTCTTTAGAAAAGCAAAGTTCAGTCAATTAGATTTTGAATAAACAAATTTATAAACAAGAAAATAGCAGTATTTACAGCCTATTTGGGCTGTTAAAAAAAGAACTTTTGTGTGTGGAAAGATTTGATTATCTTAGACATTAACACCCAGTTTTATTGGGTACAAGAGTTCTTTGACATGCTGGGAGGTGAAAAATGAAAAAACATAAAAAACTGAGCATAGAAGAACTAAAGGCTTATCCGGGCTTTGAAAATTTTACGGAAGAAGCAGCAGAGCAGGCTATCAAATCATTAGAAAGCTTATCTATTCTTCTTTACGAACTGTTCATGAAAGAGAAGAGTGAAAATGTAAAACATTTAAAACAAACAGAAGAACATGAAACAGAACAACAACAACGCCTTGCTGCTTAATAAATTTGCAAAAGGCAAACAAGCGGATACCACTATAACTGAGGTACTAAATTGTGTCATCTACACTCGTGTAAGCTCAAAAGAGCAGATGGACACAAACCAAAGTCTTGAATGGCAAAAAAAATATTGCGAGGAGTACGCAATTAAAAACAAACTCAACATCAAAGGTTATTTTGGTGGAACTTATGAAAGTGCAAAAAGTGACGAGCGTAAAGAGTTCAACCGAATGCTAAAATTTGTAAAAGCGAGTAAAGAAGAAATAACTTACATTCTTGTTTACAGTTTGGATAGGTTTAGCAGAACCGGAGACAGTGCCATTTATATTGCCAGTGAGTTAAAAAAGGTTGGCGTAAATATTATGGCGGTTACACAGCCAATAGATACCAATTCTCACGCTGGAGCTTTACAACAAAACATCCAGTTTATTTTTAGCAAGTACGACAATGATTTGCGAAGGCAAAAAACCATTGACGGGATGCGTGAAAAATTATTGCGTGGTGAATGGATTGGTGTAGCTCCAAAAGGTTACAGTTATGTAAAAGGAGCAGAAAAGCAAACCATCATTATCAATGAACAAGGAGAGTTGGTTCGGCAAGCATTTGAATGGCGTGCTAATGGAATGACCTACGATCAAATCGTAGAAAAGTTAGCTGCCTATGGGATGAAACTACCAAAGCAAACCTTGACTGACACTTTTAGAAATCCTTTTTACTGCGGGTATCTTTCGCACAACCTTCTAAATGGCGAATTAGCCAAAGGAAAACATCCCGCTCTTATCAGCGAGGAATTATTTTTCAGGGTTAATGAGCTTAAAAAAACGGAAGGCTTCAAGTGCAACAAAGTAAATGACAATCTACCACTACGGGTATTTGTAAAAGATGCTGAAACAGGTGTTCCATTTACGGGTTATCTTGTAAGAAAGAAAGGGCTTTATTACTATAAAGTCAACAAGATTGGCATACACGTCAATAGAAGCGTCAAGATTATGCATTCTAAGTTTCAGGAACTATTGTCCCAATACGAGGTAAACCCTGCCTATTTAGAGCCTTTAAAGGCACAACTAGGCTACACTTGGGAAAACCTGACCGAAAGCAACACAAGCGATAAAAAGGGGCTTTCCTTGCAATTGCATTCAGCAGAGGAAGAGTTCAAAGTACTTCGCAAAAGACATGCTTTAGGTCAGGTAAGTTTGGATGTTTATACCGAGTTTGGCGAGGAAATGGAAAAGAAGATTAAAGCCATTTCCGAAGAGTTGGCAAAATTGGAACAAAATTTATCGAACCCAAAAGATCTCATAAATTACACCTGCAAAATGGCTTGTAACCTCACTAAAATGTGGGATTGTGGTGACTTCTACCAAAAACAGATGTTACAAAACACTATGTTTCCTGCCGGTTTGGGTTATGATGCAAAAATTGAGCATTATCGAACCACAGAAGTTAATTGTGTATTCTCTCTAATCTCAGGATTATCAAAGGATTGGAGCGAAAATGAAAACGGGACTTCTCAAAATTTTGTTGAAAAGTCCCGTTTAGTACCCCAAACGGGACTTGAACCCGTACAACCGTGAGGTCACAGGATTTTAAGTCCTGCGTGTCTACCAATTCCACCATCGGGGCATTTACAGCGAGCTGCAAATATTTTTTACTCTAAAGAACTTTAAAAAATAAGGCTATTTCTAGCCTTATTTTTTGCTCCCTCTCCTGGGCTCGAACCAGGGACCCCATGATTAACAGTCATGTGCTCTAACCAGCTGAGCTAAGAAGGAATCTAAACTCCGTAATTAAGGGGCTGGTCACCCTTTAAATCTAACTTTGTTAGAAGTTAGTGAGGAATTTCCCGATTGGGGCTGCAATATTACTACACATTTTCTAAATAAACAATATATTTGCAAAAAATATTTTTTATGAGTCTTTTAGTTGTAGGTACGGTAGCTTTTGATGCTATAGAAACTCCTTTCGGAAAAACCGATAAAATCGTTGGTGGCGCTGCTAGTTACATAGCTTTGGCGGCTTCTTATTATACAAAAAACATCCACCTAGTTTCGGTTGTGGGCGACGATTTTCCTCAGGAATTTCTTAACACATTAAAAGGTCAAGGGGTAGATTTGGAAGGTTTACAGATAAAAAAAGGTGAAAAATCTTTCTTTTGGTCGGGTAAATACCATAATGATCTAAATTCTCGTGATACATTAGAGACTCAATTGAATGTTTTAGAGCATTTTAATCCAGTTGTTCCTGATAATGCTAAAAATGTAGATTTTTTAATGTTAGGTAACTTAGTACCTGCTGTTCAGCGCAGTGTTATAGAGCAATTAACGTCTCGTCCTAAATTAGTTGTAATGGATACAATGAATTTTTGGATGGATATTGCAATGGAAGAATTATTGAAAACCATTGCAATGGTAGATGTATTAACTATCAACGATTCAGAAGCTCGTCAATTATCTGGAGAATATTCTTTAGTTAAAGCAGCGCAAAAAATATTAAAAATGGGCCCTAAAGTGCTTATTATTAAAAAAGGTGAGCACGGTGCATTATTATTTAATAAGGACGAAGTTTTCTTTGCTCCAGCATTACCGTTAGAAGAAGTATTTGATCCAACAGGAGCAGGTGATAGTTTTGCTGGTGGTTTTATTGGATACTTAGCTCAAACACGCGATATTTCTTTCAATAACATGAAACGTGCTTTAATTTATGCTTCTGCAATGGCAAGCTTCACTGTTGAGCGTTTTGGAACAGAAAGATTAATCGGTCTTTCGCAAGAACAAATCGATGCTCGTTTACAAGAGTTTATTGATTTAGTAGATTTCGAAATCACTTTTGCATAATATTTTGTTTTATCGTCCCGCAAAAAAGCGGGACGATTTATTTAAGCCCTTATCCATGAAATTATTATCCTTCATTTTTTTGCTGATTGGATTTTCGAGTTTAATAGCTCAAGACACAAGCAATGTTTTTTATTCGAAATTCGTTACTGCCGAAAGTTTAAAAAAGAATCTTACGGTTCTTGCTTCTGATGAATACGAAGGAAGAGAAACGGGGCAAAAGGGACAAAAAATGGCCGCTGAGTATATCATGAAACAATTTAAAGATTTCGGTATTCCAGCAAATCCTAAATTAACCAATGGATATTATCAAACATTTCCATTGTCGGTTTTTCAGCCGCAACAAATTCAAATGGCAGTTAATAAGAAGTCGTTTGAGCAAAACAAAGATTATTTTTCTGCTTACACTGTTCTGGAAGATGCAACATACGAATTAAACGAAGTTGTATTTGCGGGTTATGGCATTAACACCTTAAATTATAATGATTACAAAGATTTAGATGTTAAGAATAAAACAGTAATGATAATGAGTGGTGAGCCTTTTGATACTAAAGGTAAGTCCTACATTTCTCAAAGCGAAACGCCTTCTGATTGGGCAAGAAATTATAGAATGAAGTTAACAGAAGCCCGCAAAGCAGAAATAAAAGTGCTATTAGTTGTAGAAAAGAATTTTAAAGAATCATTTAAGGAGTTAGAGCATCGCATTACCTCTTACAAAATGAGTTTAGCAAATGAGAAGAAAGAAACTGGAAAACAGGGAATGATTGTGATTTCAATTTCTGAAGAAGTTGCAAACCTTATATTAAAAAAGAAAAAAAATTCATGCGCTAAGTTGCAAGAAAAAATTTCGAAAAGCGGAAAGCCTTTAAATAAAAAAGTAAAAACTAAAATCGTTCTTAATGTAAAACAAGAAACAAATACGGTGAGCACAGAAAACGTACTTGCATTTGTTGAAGGGACAGATTTAAAAGATGAAATTATTGTTATTACTGCTCATTACGACCATTTGGGAAAACACGATGGTGTTGTATACAACGGGGCAGATGATGATGGAAGCGGAACAGTTGCTGTGATTGAATTAGCAAAGGTTTTTGCAAAAGCTAAAAAAGAAGGTAAAGGCCCAAGAAGAAGCATGTTGTTTATGACGGTTGCAGGCGAAGAAAAAGGTTTATTAGGAAGTGATTATTATACGCAAGATCCTGTTTATCCTTTAGCGCAAACAGTATGCGATTTAAATATAGATATGATTGGCCGTTTAGACAAAGCGCATGCAGGAGACCCAAATTATATTTATTTAATTGGTTCTGATAAATTAAGTAAAGATCTTCATGATATTAGTGAAGCAGCAAATAAAAAATACAGCAATCTAAAATTGGATTATACTTACAATGATGAGAAAGATCCAAACAGATATTATTATAGAAGCGATCATTATAATTTTGCAAAAAACAATATCCCTGTAATCTTTTATTTTAACGGTGTTCATGAAGATTACCATAAAGAAACAGATGAGGTTTCAAAAATTGATTTTGCTAAAATGGAAAAAATAACTCGTTTGGTTTTTTATACAGCTTGGGATTTAGCTAATAGAACGGAGAGAATTAAGTTGGACAAAAAATAAATTTCTGGTTCCTAGTTTCTGGTTTAACGTTATCCGAACCAGAAACTAGAAACCTGCAACAATTAAATTCTAATTAGCAGATGAACCACGTTCAGAACAAGAAAGTACTTTTCAAAGACCTCGGCACCCTTGATTACAAGGAGTGTTGGGATTTTCAGGAAAAACTGTTTAATGAAACGGTGAATCAAAAAATTGCTAATCGTGATTTGCCCGAAGCCGAACAAAAGGAAACTATCAATCATTTATTGTTTGTTGAACATCCACATGTATATACTTTAGGTAAAAGTGGAGATGTGTCTCACTTACTTGTTAATGAGCAACAATTAGAGGAAAAAGAAGCAACTTATTACAAGATAAATCGTGGTGGAGATATTACCTATCATGGTCCAGGGCAACTAGTTGGTTATCCAATATTGGACCTCGATAATTTTTTTACCGATATCCATAAATATCTCAGATTATTAGAAGAAGCGATTATCCTAACCTTAAACGATTACGGTATAGTTGCAGGTAGGAGCACAGGTGAAACTGGAGTTTGGTTAGATGCAGAAAATCCTTTAAAAGCACGTAAAATATGCGCCATGGGCGTGCGTTGCAGTAGATGGGTTACTATGCATGGCTTCGGTTTTAATGTAAATTCAAACCTCGATTATTTTAATAATATTGTCCCGTGCGGTATACAAGATAAGGCAGTAACTTCTATGCAAAAGGAGCTGGGTAAGGAAGTTGACATTAATCAGGTAAAAGAAAAGAT
>Ga0075163_10010265_pt1 | contig 12258 bp, 9 predicted proteins | sample JI1023141ADNA_FD_71478 | JGI IMG/M metagenome (GOLD analysis project Ga0075163, IMG submission 71478) | Wastewater effluent complex algal communities from Wisconsin, to seasonally profile nutrient transformation and Carbon sequestration -... | ecosystem: Engineered > WWTP > Effluent > Algae...
CAAGCAGGAATGCCATGCCGAAACCGGCACCGAGCAGAAGGGTCTGGTGCCAGGCTTTCATGAGGAGGTCGCGAGTCTACCTCACGACCCCCACCGTTGCGAAGGCCCCCGTACGCAGGAAGTGCAGGACCTCGCGCGCCGTCACCGGGTCGTAGGCGATCCGCGTGTGACCAAACGGCAGCCGGATCGTGGCCGTGGCACCGTCGAACGTCGCTTCGTCCACTGCCACGGTGCCGTCGTCGCGCCCCGGAATCGACGCGTTGCCCTCGCCCAGGTCGCCAACGATCGTGCCGCTGCGCCCTGGCTGCGGAATCGCCTGCTGGACCAGTGGATCCCCCGGCGACAACTGCAACGCGCCGGCAGTCCCCATCGCCAGCCGGAACAGGAACCAGTGCTTGCGAAGGTCGGCCAGCAGCGCCCCGTGATGCGGCACCGCGATGTAGACGCAGCCGGTTGTCGGCCGGGCCTCGGCACTGCGCAGGTACTGCTCGATGACGAGGCCGCCCATCGAGTGGCCGACGAAGTGCAATTCGTGCACCGGACCCGTCGCATGGATCTGCTCGACCGCCGCCGCCAACCGCGCGGCATGCTGCTCGATGCGCTCGCGCGTGCTCGGGTAATCGAGGTTGTGCACTTCGTAGCCGTGGGCGCGCAGCGTGCGTTCGATGCGCAGCAGCGACAGCGACGACCGCCACATGCCGTGCTGCAGCACCACGACGCGGCGCTGGCCGTCCGCAGGCACCCGCATCGGGTCCTCGATTTCTGGCGCCCCCGCATTCATGAGGTAATCAAACGGCCAGGCAAACGGCACGCCGGCAATGACGGTCGTGAGGTAGCCAGCCAACAGCGCGAGAAACCAGCGCCAGCTGCAGCGGGCTACACCAAGCTTCGCCTTCATGCGAAGTTGCCTGGCGAATCCGGATTCACCCCTCCGTGCAGGCGCGGCGTCCACGGCAATTCGCGCAGGACCTTGGCTTCGTGCTGCCCGAGCACGCGCCAGCGAGACGCCGCGGTCTCGGCGCCGAGCACCAGCACCGCGGCGTCCTTGTAGAGCACTTCGTGCCGCTCTTCGGCGGTGACGAGGTCAGCATAGAAGTCCGCGACTTCGGGATCGACCGTCGCCAACGCGGCAGCCAACAGACTCATGCGCTCGCACGAACGCGCTTCGATGATTGCTCCGACCAGCAGTTCGTCGGCGAGGCGCTCGGGCATCGTGCGCAGCGTGCCGGCCTTCAGCCGCACCGCGTAGGCCGACGGCGGTTGCGCGCGGTACTCGATGCCACGTGCCCCCAGCAACTTCAAGGTGCGTTCGAAGTGCACCAGCTCCTCGCGCGCCAGCGCCGAGATGCCACGCAGGAGTTCCGAACGCAGTGGAATGCGAAACAGGAACGACATCGCCGCGGCCGCCGCCTTCTTCTCGAGGTGCGCCTGATCGATGAGCAGATCGGCTACGTGCCCCACCTGGCTCGCCGCCCACGCCGCGGGGGTCGTATAGGGCAACGGGTCGCAGGCCAGGGTATCGGCAGCTGGCTCGGTGGACTCTCTCGGCATGATGGTTGGCAGCGTAGCCCCCGCGGTGCCGTCCGCCAACCTCGGCGCGCCGAGGCCGTCAGCGCTGCCGCGAACCGACGGCATCGGCGACGGCAGCCCGCGCGTTGGCCGGGGTCCGGACCGCGGCCTCGTGGTAGGACCCATCGAGGCGCCAGACATGCCCGTCCCAGACGAACGCCAGCAACTGGGCGCCGTCCTTCTTCGCGCGCTGCACGGCGACGACGGCGCGCTGGCCGCGCACTTCGCCCGCCAGCAGCGGCTGCACGAGCTGTTCGCTGTAGGCGCGGTCGCGGTCGAGGCTGAAACTGCGCAGGGCTTCGGCATCGAGCGACCGATCGACCGCCGCCAGTTGCCGCTGCAGGCGTTCGCGGTGAGCGGGCGTCACCACGGCATCAAACGCGGCGACGTCGCCACGATGGCAGGCTGCGTCGACTTCGGCCGCCGCCGCCCACAAGCGCAGCAGGCTGCCTTCGCTCTCCAGCGGGCCTTGCGGCAACGGATTGGGCCAGGCACCCGGCAAGAACGCAAACACCACGGCCGCCGAGCCAACGGCCAACAACGCGGTGAACAGATAACTGCGACTAGTCCCCATAGTGCACTCTCGTCAGACCGGATCGGAAACGAAGGATGACGCCGCCGGCGGTAGCAGCGGCTGCAGCGGCAGGGTCGGCGGGCCGCAAGGATGCGTCGGCGACCACTTCGCCGTTTTCGACGCGCGTCGGCATCGGGCCACTGAGCAACGCCGTGAACGGCAACTCGACGGGACGTCCTGGGTCCCCCTCACATAGCAGGATCAACTCGCGCCGCGCCCCATCAAACAGACACTCGCGCAACGGCGCGCGGGTGCTCAGCACGTGTGGCATCGCGCCACCGCGGTGAGCCCGGACTTCGAGTTGGTAGGTGCCCGGACGATCCGGCAGGAACACCGTGCGGCCCGCGAAGTGCGCCCACGGCTTGCCATCGAGGTAGGCCTCTTCGAAGTCGGCCCCCATCACCACCGACGGCGGTGCGAGGCGACTCGCCTGCAGGATGCGCACGGTGGCGCGGCTGGGCTCTGGATCGCGCAGAGCGATGACGTGCAGCGAGCCGGGACCAGGCCGCGTCTGCGCGAGAATGCCAGGCCCCCCGCGCAACTGCACCGTATCCCCCGGCAACAAGCACACCCGCAACCAGTCCCCGCCGGTGGCCGCCGGCTGCGCACCACGCCACGTCCACCAGCCGTTCTCGCGCACGCAGTACGGCGTGCGCGCGCGTTGGCGCACGTGCAGCAGGCGGGTCCAGGCCACGGGCAGGTCGTTGACGAGGGTCGCCTCGCCACTATCGCCGAGATCAAACTCGTGCGGCTGGTCGAGGGCGCTGAAAATCGTGGGTGCGAGACGGAGCAGCGACAGGCTCTCCGCACGCGGCGCCAACCAGAAGCCGATGCGCGCCGTGAGGCCCGCTTCGGGCGCACTGACAAACTGCAGCGCGCCATCGCGCACCGTGAAATGCTCATAGCGCGACAACTGCAGCGGCACCACGAGCACGTCGGGCAAGGTGGTGTCCGCGGCCCGCAGCACGAACGGGCTGCGCAGGTTCTTCCTGCTCTCCCCTTCGCCGCACGCCAACAACTGCGCGTGCGCCGGCAGTTGGATGGTGCGTTCGACCTGCAGGTTGCGCGCGGCGCGTTCGCAACGGATGCGCATGAGGAAACCCGGGAAGTCCGCCAGCGTCACGAACTCGAGCTGTTCCTGGTGGTAGCTCGAGGCGGATTGTTCGATGAGTTCCGCCGTGCTGCCGGCCGGCACCGCAACGCGGGCCTCGGCCCCGACGTCGCCGCTGCGCACGAGGCGAAGGCGATCGAACGACACGGCGCCGCCTTGTACGACCGCGAACTGCAGCATGCGCATGCCGCTCTTGGCCAGGTGCACCGGCACCACGTACGGCTCGATCGGCTGGCCATCGACGAACGGTTCGCAATGAAGCGTCGCCCCATCGAGCGACACGACGAGCACCCCGCGCCCGCGCACGGCGCGCGGCGCCACCTGCAGTTCGTAGTAGCCGTTGCCCAGATTGAGCTCCACGGCGGCCATCGCCGGCCAGGCAGGCGCTTCGTTCCAGGCGAGCACGGAAGGCACGCGGCGATCGTCGAGGCGCAGGCCACCGGCATCCGCGTGCCCATAACCACCTTCGCCGCGCGTGCCCTCGGCCAGCAGGTCCACGTCGACGCTGCGCAGCGCCTCGGGATCTGGGCGACCACCAAACAGGCGCGTGCGTACGAACGCCGCACTGAGCGCGGCGGCTTCGCCGGTGCCGAACTGCGCCTGGCCCGCCGGATCAAACAACAGGGCGCCGCCGCTGCCGAGCAATCGGAACCAGTTGTTCTGCAACACATGCACCGAAGCGGGCACCGGCACTTCGGCCCCGAAGCCCGGGGCGAGGTTGCGCACGAGGCCCGCGGCGGCGGCGCGGAAACCGTTCTTGCCCGTGGCCGACAACCGCATCGCCACGGCGGCGCGCAGCGGTTCTTGCGAGATACCGTGCACGTATTCCAGCGTCGTGCGACCAAGCGTCGCCGGGTCATGGGCGTTCCACCACATGGCGCCGCCGCGGCCCGCGCGTTCGCGCACGAAGTCATTCGCCTGCGCCACGATCCAGTCCGGCTGCGAACCGCCGCCAACCGTACCTTGCTCGCCGGCGACGAAGAGCTCGCGCGCATCGAGGCGACCGAGCGGAAACACATCGCCGGGGAACCCATCGCGCCAGCTCGCGGCGACGCCGGACAGGCTGAGGCCCGGCAGCGCGCCATCACCCGCCTCGAGCGCCCGCAGTGAACCGCCCATCGGCGGCGCCAGTTCTCCGCCGCGGTAGAGGTACGCAGCTGGCTGGTAGTCCTGCAGCATCGCGAGGCCATACCCGGTCGGATCCCGCAGCCAGTCGCGCACGCCGAAACCATCGAGCGCACCCGCGCCGAGCCGGCGCAGGTCGGCGAGTTCGCGCGCCAGGAAGCGCATCGTGACGAGCCGCTCCACGACCTTCTCCCCCGCCGGCAGGGGATCGACGAGGGCCTGCAACAGCATGCCCCGCGCGTGCGCCTCTTCGCCAAGGCTCGCGACCGTGCGCGCGTTCCAGCCTGGCCAGAACGCATCGCCACGGTAGGACGTCGGACGCTTCAACGGATCGCGCGCCCCCCACGCCAACGGCAGCCCCTTGCTGCGGTCGCACAGTTCGAGTTCGAGCAGGTCGGCGCCGGCGAGCCAGCTCGGCACGAGCACTTCGTCGAGGATCTCTTCCCCGCGCCGCGGCTCGGCATCGGCCCCAACCGACATCACCGCAGCCTGCCAACCCCAATGGGCGAGCAGCGACTGCATCGGCACCTCGCGGCGGGCGAACGTCTCCGGCAGCGCCTCGGCCATCGGCACCACCGCGGCCGGCAATGGGCAGAGCAGCAGCGGCCCCGCCCGGTCGCGGCGCAACCACCGCACGCAGTTCTGCACAAGGCGCCGCGAGTTCTCGCGCAGGGTCGCATCTTCGTGATGCAGGTCGGGCTGCAGCCCGCAGGCGAGCACCTCACCTTGGCCAGCGCTCCATCGCAACACGATCGGGCGCGCCTCGTTCGTGAGTTCCCCATCGATCTCGCTAGCGAGCCGGGCGAGCACCTCGGCGTTCTGCGGATCGCCCAGCGACCACGAAGACAGCGGCACACAGCAGGGTGTCCCCCCCGTAAGCAGGTAGGTGTGCTGCGTCGCTGCTTCCGTGAGGCCTTCGAACAACTCCGGCACGCGACCTGACACCACCTGGCAACCGAGCCGCGCACTGCCGCGCGCACTGCGAGCATCCAGCCCCCAGCGGAACGGTTCGTTGCTCGGCCGCTCGGTCTCGCAGAGATCGGCGACGAGCGCCGCCGCATACCCAAACAGCAGCACCTTGCCGCCCTTCTGCACGAACGTGCGCAGCGCCTCCCGCTGCCCATCCGTGAGCCGCACGTCCGGCACTCGCCAGCCGTCGACGACGAAGACCAGTTGGCTCGTCGGCACCGGCGCGAAGTTCTCCCCCGCCATAGGCAAGGCGATCGTCAAGGGGTCGCCGGCCCCCGCCAACACCTGCCGCCACGGCTCCGCCTGCGCCGCGTGCTTTGGGGCTTCGAAGGCCGGGCCGGAGCAGGCAGCCAGCCAGCACAGCAGGAAGACGCACAGGCCACCGAGCCCCGAAGGGACGGTGCGCCACGCTTTCCGAGTGACTCTGGTTCGTCGTGCTAGCATCCTTGCCATCGCATGGATCGGCACAACCCCCACCCCTCCCTTGAGGACCGTCTCTATTTTCGACAGTTGCTGGCTGGCCGCGACTTCGCGAAGGGCGATCCGATCGCCGCGCAGATGGTCAACTTCAGCTACCTGGTCGGCGATTCGGTGACCAAGGAGGCGATGATCGTCGACCCGTGTTACGCCACCGACGACCTCGTCGACCTGGCCGAGCAGGACGGCATGAAGGTCGTCGGCGCGCTGGCGACGCACTACCACCAGGACCACGTCGGTGGCGACCTGTTTGGCGAACAACTCGAAGGGGTGCGCGAACTCATCACGCGCTGTTCGTGCAAGGTCCACGTCCAGCGCCTCGAAGTGCCTTGGGTGAAGCGGGTGACGGGAGTGAGCGACAGCGATCTCGCGCAGCATGATAGTGGCGACATCGTGAAGGTCGGCGACATCCCGATCCAGCTCATCCACACGCCAGGGCACACGCCGGGTTCGCAGTGCTTCCTCGTGCAGAACCGTCTCATCGCCGGCGACACGCTGTTCCTGCAAGGCTGCGGCCGCACCGACCTGCCCGGTGGCGATCCACGGCAGCTCTACCTCTCGCTGTCGCAGAAGCTCGCCAAGGTGCCGGATTCGGCGATCCTCTATCCGGGGCACCTCTACGACCCGCGCGCGAGTGCGAGCCTAGGCGAGACGCGGCGCAGCAACTTCGTGTTCAAGCCGAAGACCGAAGCGGAGTGGTTGTCAATGTTTGGTTAAGGGGTTGCCCGGAATCGCCGCAACCGGCCGCTCTGCGCCGAACGCCGCGCACACTGGGTCCCCGGGCCTTGACCTCGAGGCCCGGAGGTCGACGATGCGCCGATGTTCGATCTGCTCGCAAAGTCGAGGCGCCTGCTCCGCTGTGCCGTCCTGCCCCTGACCTTCCTCCCGCTGGTTGCGCAGGCGCAATGGCGAGTCGAAGGCGGCCCGACCTGGTCCGACACGGCCGCCTATGATCAGGCCCGCGCCGAACTCGTGAGCGTCTGCGCGGACGACACGTGGGTGTACGACGGCAACCGCTGGCAACGCCGCGCGTCGCCAAGCGCGTTGCGCAATCGCACCGAAGTCGCGCTCGGCTACGATGAAGGTCGGCGTTGCGTGGTGCTGTTTGGGGGTCGCATCGGCACCGCGCCCCAGGTCGACACGTGGGAATGGGACGGATCATCCTGGACGTTCCGCAACAGCAACTCGCAGCTCGCGAGCCAACGAAGCGTGATGGCGTTTGATGTGGCGCGCAATCGGCTGGTTCGTCACGGTATGGACCAGAACGGCTTCTGGCGCCTTTGGGACTGGGATGGGGCCACCTGGACGCAACTCGGCACGAGCCTGCAGAACCTCTATGCCATGGTCTACGACGGGGGCAGCAGCCGCCTGCTGGCCCACGACAATCAGCATCTGTACGGCTGGAACGGCACCGCCTGGACCGTCGTCGCCTACGGCGTGATCCCCACGGTCGGCTACACGAGCAGTCTGTTTGCCTACGACCGCAGCCGCAACGTGGTCGTGCTGACCCGCGGTTCCGCCACGGGCATCGACGCGTTCGAGTGGAACGGCATCACGTTCGTCGCCCACCCATCCCCGACCTCGCCGTTGGGACGCACCACCTGGACCCCGGTCTACGACACGGTGCGACAACGGGTAGTCGTGCACGCGGGTTTTGACAGCAACCGCCCGATGTCGCACATCGACACCTGGGAGTGGGACGGCGTGCAATGGCACGAGTACATCAGCGCCCCGCCGACTCGAACCGTTCCGACGTTGGCCTTCACGAACGTGGCCTACGCCGCGGATCGCAATCGTCTGGTGCTGTGGCAATCGGCCGCTGGCAACGATCCGCGCGCCGGCACTTGGGAATGGGACGGCCAGAGGTGGTGGCACGTGGCGCCCATCCAGCAGCCGCAGGCGCCTGCGAATGGTCCGCTCACGTACGATTCCCTGCGCCAACGCATCCTGCTGGTGGCTGGAGGAACTGCGGCGACCCTTACCACCTGGGCCTACGATGGCATCACCTGGACACAACTGCCAACGGCCAATGCGCCCAGTGATCGAAGAGGCCAGGAGATCGCTTACGACGCCGCCCGCGATCAGGTTGTGCTGTTCGGCGGCAACACGACGAACGACACGTGGTTGTTCGACGGTGTCAACTGGCACCAGCAAACGCCGGCAACGTCGCCTGGAATCAACGCCGGGCACAAACTCGTCTACGACGAGGTGAGGCAGGAAGTCGTCATGTTCACGGTCAGCGGTCAGACCTGGATCTGGAACGGGTCCACCTGGGCGTTGCGTACCGTAGCCGGTGCGCCGAGCTCCCGCATCGGCTTTGGCATGGCGTGGGATCCCGCGCGGCAACGCACCGCGCTGACCGGCGGAGCCAACCCAAACTACCAACCCACGGGTTGGGTCCTGCGTCCCGCCGGGCTTTGGGAATGGGATGGCAGCGCCTGGGCCCAGCGAGCCACGACCGGGCTGTCGCCGGTCATGGCCATCACGTTGGCCCACACAGCAGACTCGCTGGTGCTCTTTGGTGGCATCGTCAACAACAACAGCACGGACCAGCTCCTGCGTCTCGTCGATTCGCCGTTTGCACTCGCTTCGGAATACGGCGCAGGATGCCCTGGCACGCACGGCGACCCGCTCATCGCCGCCGATTTCCTGCCGTACGTCGGGCACACCTCGTTTGGGTTGCAGCTCACCTCGCTGCCTGCCCAGGCCCCGGCCCTGATGGCGTTCGGGTTCACCAGCGGCGCCACAGCACTCGGCAACGGTTGCACCCAACTCGTAGCCGGTGGTCTCAATGTGCAGTTCACGTTTGCCGACGCCGGCGGCGTGGCGAGGTTTCCCCTGCCGATTCCTGTGGACCCGGCATTCCTCAACATCCACATCTTCGCCCAGGGTGCCGCGATCGACCCCAATGGCGCCCTCGGCGGCATCGCCTTGTCGCGCGGCATCGACCTGCTGCTAGGTAACTAGCCGAACGAGACCACGCCCGCGACGAACAGGAACACCGCGAGCAACACCCAACACAGCCACAGGACCAGCACCCGCTGGCCGTGCCTGCTCGCCTGGTCGCGCTCGGGATTCTGCGCCATCGGCAAGGTCATCGACCGTTGGGCGGCGGCGCCGCGAGCCCTTCCGCGACTCCTGCTGCGGGCAGGGCCTCCGCGTAGGACAACTGCACGAACGTGGTGCGCCCCGCCACGACTTCGCCTACGGCCTCGCCGATGCGGTGGTCCTTGGTGGCCACAATGGTCCATTGCCCCGCGGTGCAACCGCGCCAGCGAAAGCGCCCCAAACGGTCCGTAGTGACCTTGGCATCGAGGGCGCCCTGGCTCGCATCGCCGCCGTCGCGCATGCCTGGCGACGCGAGGCAGAGATCCACGCCTGGCACACCACGGCCCTGCGGATCGGTGAGCCGCCCTTCGAGCGTGCCCCCGGCCGATCGTTGCCACCGCACCGGGCTGCCCTTCACCCCAGGCCTGCCTTCGAAGGTGCCTACCGCAACACTGCCGTCGTCGCCGGTCACCACGACGAGATAGTCGTCGACCGGCAAACCCGCCACCTCGATCCGGCCCAGCCGATCCGCCGCCATCAGGAGCACGGGCCGCCGCAGCTCCAGCGTCGGCGCAATGGCCACGTGCGCAAACGGCAACGACTCGCCGTTCGCGCCACGCAACTCGGCGCGCAGGCCACAGGCGCGTTCGACGAGAACGTCGAGTTTGCCTGCCCCACTGTTCCACACCCGCGTCCACGTATGGCCCCGCGCGAGGTTGCCAACCTCCGATTGCACGCGCCATTCGCCGCAACGGAGCCCGATGCGCAGCGGCCGGTCCACACTGCCTTGCACCGGCACGGCAAACGCACCGTCGTGGCCAACCACGCAAGAACCAAGGCGCACCTGGCTCAGGTCTTCGACGACCAGCTGCTGGCCCGCCACCGGCTGGTCCGCGTCATCGCGCAGGCTCCCGCGCACGAACGCCACGGGGTTCTCGCTCCCCGCCGGTTCGGGCGACACGCGGAACTCAAGCATCGAGCCAAGCCCCCGATCGATCAGGAACCCCCTCGGCTTCACCACGAAGCCGGGCACCACCACCTGCACGAGGCTCGTATCCGTCGCCACAAACGACGCCGAGCCGTCCGGCCCGAGCGCGATGTGGCCGTCATCCTTCTGCAGCGCCTGGTCATAAGCCAGCAACTGCACGTGGGCACCCTGCACCCCCTTGGGCATCCCCACCACCTGCACACGTCGCGCGGCCCGCGAGTGCTCGGGCAGCGTGAGTTCGCAGCGTGTGTCGCCGAGCACACGCACCGCGCGATCGAGAACACCCTCGGCCGCCCAGACGCGGACGTGGCAAAGCCGCAGCGGCACCGCCGGCAACGCGAAGTTGCCCTGCGCGTCGGCCATACACTGCGCCGAGAAGGTCGACGCGTAGACGACGACCACAGCACCGTTTGCAGGCCTGCCTGCCGCATCGGTGACACGACCAGACAGCCGGGCACCGTCTTCGAGGCAGATCCGGCGGGTCGCCGCTTCTTGCTGCGCAAGCACGACGACCTGGCCGACCTTGCCAGGCGCCGAGAATTCGAGTTCCCCCGCGTCACCACCGCGCACCCGCACCCGGTAGAAACCCTGCGCGTCGGTGGCCGTGCGGCCACGTTCCTGGCCCAGGATGCGCAGCCGCACGTTCGCCGCCGGAATGGCATCCCCGAGCAGGTCGACCACCCGCCCCTCGAGCAATCGATCCGGCACGACCTCCGCCTGCGCGCGGATCGGCCCCGGCCCGAGCAGCATGCAGACGGCAGCAAAGGACAGTCTCCCCAGCATGAACGCTCCGCGGTCGGTTCGTGCGCGTGGTTGCCGGACCGCCCAGAGGTGTCCCGACTTCACAACCCCGCCGCCCCCACTGTAACGGGTCTTTGCCTATCGGAGGTTGCGGGGGGCCAACTTGTCTTCGGCACGGGCAATGGCCCGGTCGAGGGCGAACTCCCTGCATGCACCCGCATCAGGCGAGGGGCGGGCAGGAGTCGTGCTGCTACGCGCGCTGCCGGGAGCCTCTCAACGGCAGGGAAGTGCCTACAGCAGATGCATCCAAGTAAGCAGCGGGACTTCCCTTGCTAGAATGAGCCAATCGAGACCGTGAGGCCGTTGGAACTAGCGAGGCGTGAGAGGCTAAGCCCAGCGCCAAGTTCGCCCTGAAGCACTTGATGTGCCAGGACCACCCCCGCAAAAACCGGATCGTTGGGAATCGCCAAGTCCGTGACAACTGCGCCTGCGACGGGAAGGAGCAGTGATACGACGTCTGGAGCAGCCAGCAACGTGCAGCCGATGCCGCCAGCAGGGTGTAGCGCGGCCAGAGACGTTCCCGGCGACGAGAAGCCAAATAGCCCAAGGCTGACCGATCCAGGTGCAATCCCTGTGCATATGGTTCGCATGGTACTGCCGGTCCACGGCATCGTCTCCGCGCTCAGCACCATCGGACCAACCGTGCTGCTGCAGGCGGATCCAGACGTTACGGCCGAAGCAGGGCAGGTCGACGCAAGTTGCGCGATGGCGGCGGATACACGCGAGCCAATGGCCAGGAAGGAACCTCCGAGGATGAGCGTGCCGTCCTGGCGAAAGTGCAGAGCCGAAACCGAAGCGGGCACCGTGGAAGGTGGTCCGACGGCCGCCCAGGCGGTGCCGTTCCACCGCCAGACACTGCCCGCCGGCAGGGTATTGGCCACAGAGATCCGCGATCCGACCAGCAGGTCGCCATTTGGCATCTTGGCCATCGCCAAGTAGTACCCCGAGCCGTTGTTGGGCCACGGGATGGCGGTCCAATTCGCGCCATCAAAGCGGGCAAGGCCATTTGCAGGTTGCCCGCCCGCAGCCGTGAACATGCCACTTGCGACTAGGTCCCCGTTGGGCAGGACCACCAGCTCATTGACCTCTTCGTCGACGCCCGTTCCCAGTGGTGACCAGGCAACGCCGTTCCAGCGCGCGATGCAGTAGAGCTGCGGAGCAGCCTGCCGCCAGAACCAGCCCCCAGCCACGATGTCGCCGTTGGGCATCACGGCCACTGAGCTAACCCAGCCATTTGCGAGGTTGCCCAGCGCGTGCCAGGCCGCGCCATCCCACAACGCAACGTTCACGGCCGCCGTTCCGCCCGCCGTCTGAAAGATGCCGCCGCAGACGAATCCGCCGTTTGGTAGTGGAGCCACGACAAGCACGGGCCCATCGGTTCCTGAGCCGATCGGCGACCAGGTGGAACCATCCCAACGGGCTAGGTGGTTGGCGGCGACTCCAGCCGCCATTGTAAAATCGCCACCGGCAATGAGGTCACCATTCGCGAGGGTAACCAGAGCTCCAACCCTCCCATTCCAACCCGAACCGAGTGTAGACCAATTGCTGCCATTCCAGCTGGCGATTGGCGCAGTCGTTCCATGAACCGATACGAAG
>Ga0075163_10010266_pt1 | contig 12257 bp, 10 predicted proteins | sample JI1023141ADNA_FD_71478 | JGI IMG/M metagenome (GOLD analysis project Ga0075163, IMG submission 71478) | Wastewater effluent complex algal communities from Wisconsin, to seasonally profile nutrient transformation and Carbon sequestration -... | ecosystem: Engineered > WWTP > Effluent > Algae...
GGCGCGCCCGGCGTCGTCGGAGGCATCAAACCCGGCGGCGTACAACACGGTGGGGGTGTAGAGCGCCAAGAGGCTGGCGAGGCCTGCATCGGCGCGCAACACGCCGCTGAGCGACTGGCTGATGGACCGCGGCACGGGATCTTCGCCCAGCAGGACCACCGCCGCGGGTCGTGTCCGCCAGGCGAGCCGTAGGTCGTCGAGGGTGCTCACCAGCCGAAAGGCATCGCGCGCATACTGGCCCGCCCCGACCACCAGCGCCGCCTGCAGTCGCTCGGCGTCGGCGACTCGGCTCGGCGGCGCGAAGACCAGCAGCGAGGCGCCGGCCGACAAACCGGCGGTGCCCCGGGGCGCCTCCTCCTCGGCCACCTCGAAGCTCCAGGGCCGCGGCCCGCCCGCCAGCGGCTGCCCCTCCCAGGTGGTGCGCGCCCAGGCCCAGCGCCGCCAGGCGGGATCTTCAGTGGCCACCCGAATGCGCCACCGATAGCGGTCGGGGCGGGGCTCCACCGCGCTGCCGGACAGCGCGCGCATCACCTGGATTCGGGCGAGATCGTCGGGAAAGAGCAATGAAAACAACGCATTGGGATCCACGCGGTCGGCCGGCACCGTGGGTGGTGCCCCCACCACCAGCCCGCCGCCGCCCGCTTCGTGGCCGGGCAGCGGCTGCCCGTCGTGCAGGTAGCGCACCCGCGCCCGGTCGCCTTCGCGCGTCAGGCGAACGGTCAACTCGATGGGCGTGGCCTCCAGCACCTTGGGATCCGCCGGCCCTCCGCGCTCCGCCGCGATGAGGATCAAGCGTGCGGCATCGAGCCCCGGGCGGGTGACGAGGCACACGTCGTCGGCCCCCAGCAGGCCCGCCGCCAGGATGGCGCTGCGGCCCAGCTCCGCCGCCTCGGACACCGACTTCCCGTAGCCCAACCCGCGGTAAAACGCTGAGGCGAAGGCCACCGCGCCGCGATCACCCACCGGCTCGGTGGTGCCCACCGCGCACTCCACATGGGCCGACACCGCCCGCGCCGCGTTGATGCTGTCGCAGGCGTTAAAGAGCACCAGCCGCACCTTGCCCGAGAGCGCGCCAAACAGGCGGGCCAGGGCCTCCACCGAGACCGGCGCCGGCTTACCGTCCGCGCCTTCGAAGAGCAGCGCTTCGGGCTGGCCGTGCCCGCTGAAGTGCACCACCGTCGGGCCGTGGCGCAGCAGGCCGTCCAGCAGGTCCTCGAAAGAGGACGCCCACAGCGTCTCCATGCGGAAGCGATCGCGCAGCGCGGTCTGCTCCAGGGCGCGCCGAATCTCTCGCACCTCGCGGTCGAGCCGCAGGCGGGCGGTGCCATCGGGGTTGGCGCCCAGGAAGAGGAGGGTGAGCGGTTCGGTCATGGACTCAGGGCGTTTCCTCCATAAAATCGAGGGGATCGAGCGCATCAAACGCCGCCTCTTCGGGCGCCTCGATGCCCCGCATCACCTCCACCTCGGAGCCAAAGAGCCCGAAGTACTTGCGCCCCACCCGCCGCCCTCGAAACAGCGGCGTCAGGCCGGCCTGGCCCTCGAAGCGCAGGATGCTGCCCGATTGGGCGGTCACCGCCAGCTCCACCTTGCCCAGCTGGGTCAGATCGGTGGGGCCGCTGATCTCCAGGGTGGCGTTGTCATTTTCGCTCACGAAGATGGTGGCCTTCTCGGCCTTCACGATGGTGTCCACCAGCACCCAGGCGGGCTTCCAGATGCCCTGGCGGAACAGATCCAGCAGCTCGATGCTGAGGGTGTCCACCTCCTCCAGCTCCTCCACCGTGCAGCCGGAGGCATGAAAGACACAGCCACCCGCCTGGCCGAAGCCCAGCTTGATGGCGCCCACCCCCTTGAGGCCCACCGAGGCCTGCACCTGGTCCACGGCGGTGTGGTTGAGGTCGCCGGCGAGCTTGCTGCGACGGACCTTCACCGACAGCCCGAGGCGCTGGAGGGTGGTTTCGCGGCGAAAGCCCTGGTCGGTGTAGAGCCCCACGTCACCCAGCTTCAGGGCCGTATTGGGCAACCACGTGGCCAGATAGCCGAACTTGGATCGCACCGTGTCGAGGTAGCGCTTGACCGCCATGAGCATCTCTCCCGGGTCGGGTGAACGTGTAGACGAAGCCGCATCATGCCGCGGAACGTTGCCCGCCGAAAGAACTCAGTCCAACCCGGCGCAACCTCGGCTGGGGCGATCACATCACGGTGCCCCGGGATCAAAAGATCGCGCCCGCGACCGGGTTTCGTAGCGGTCGTCGCCGCTCTCTTCGAAGGTCCACCAGCGGCCACACACCGTGCACTGCGCGGTGGTGACCTCGTAGGCGACCGGTGAGCCCACATCGGCCAGCCGCTCCTGGAGACGCAGTTGACCGTGGGCGGCCAGGCTCTCGGCACCGGTGCCGCACGGGCAGGGCAGGGGCGCGAGGGTGGCCACCGCGACCCGGAGTGCGGCCGTCGCTTCGGCGCCCAGCCGCTCGGCCAGCTCTGCGGGCAACCCGTCCGCCAACACCGCCTCGAAGGGGGCCGTCCACGCGGGCCGGCCGAGGTGCTCCACGCGACGCCCCACGATGCCCATCCAGGCGCCCGGTCCTTGGAATAGCCGGGGCACCGCGGGGCGGCTGGGCAGCGGAGGCGCGGGCGCCACGGCACCGACCTCGCGGCAGGTGAGGACTTCGGCCAACCCATCGAGTCCGAAAATCTGCTGAATTTTCAATCGGATAGCCGGATCGTCCAGGGCCTCCACCGGCCAGGTCGCTTGCGCGCTGGTGGTGAGGTGCAGGCCGGTCGCGTCCAGGCGGAGCTCGGCGGGCGGCTGGTGGTCAGGGGCGATCCAGGTGGGCATGGGTCTCCTCCGGCTTCTCGAACGCGGCCATCGCGCAGGCTATCGAGTGTGGGGGGCTTCGGTGGTATCGTACCGCCGCCTGGGGTTGCTGGGGAGGCGTCCTTGCGAGCGCGGATCAAGTGGGTGGAGGGCGCGGCCTGGACCGCGGAGTCGGACAGTGGGCATGGGCTCGTGGTGGACGGCTCGCCGGACATCGGCGGCCGCAACCTGGGCCCGCGGCCGATGGAGCTGGTGCTGATGGGGCTGGGTTCGTGCTCGGCCATGGACGTTATCTCCATCCTGCGCAAAGCACGGCAGGCGGTGACCGACTGCGTCATCACGCTGGATGCCGAGCGGGCCGACACCATTCCCAAAGTCTTCACCCGCATCGAGATGCACTACACGGTGACCGGCCACGACCTGGATCCAGCGGTGGTGGCGCGGGCTGTGAACTTGTCGGCCGACAAGTACTGCTCCGTGTCCCGCATGCTGAAGCCCACGGTGGAAATCACCCATCATTTCGAGGTGTTGCCCGCCGCCTCCGGCACGCCGTTGGCCAGCGCTGGGGAGCCCTGAGCTGGTGGAACTGCGCGATCTCACCGGGCGGTACCGCCTGATCGAGGAGATCGGGCGGGGCTCCATCGGCATCGTCTACCGGGCCAACGACGAGCTGCTCAACCGCGCCGTGGCGGTGAAGGTGCTGCGGCCCGAGCTGCTCGACCACAACCGCCACCGGCCCCGCTTTCTGCGCGAGGGCCTGATCGGCGGCCGGCTGGGGCACCCCAACATCGTGCCGGTCTTCGAGGTGGGCAGCATCGACGTGGGCGAGGTGCGCGGCGCCCCCTGCCTCGTGATGGGCCTGCTGGCCGGGCGCTCCTTCCGCACCATCATCCGCTCGGGCCTCATCAGCATCCCGCGCCAGCTCTCGTGGTTCACCCAGGTCTGCCACGGGCTCGCCTTTGCCCACGACCAGGGCGTTATCCACCGCGACATCAAGCCAGCGCACATCTTTGTCGGCGACTTCGGGCAGGTGGTGCTCACCGACTGGGGTCTGGCCAAGACGCGGCGCGCTTCCGAGGCGCCACCCCCAGAGGCCGAGCGCCGCGAAGTGACGCGCGTGGGCGACATCGTGGGCACCCCCGCCTACATGGCCCCCGAGCAGGCCGAGGGCCGCATCGCCGAGCTGGACCACCACGCCGACATCTATGCGCTGGGGGCCATCCTCTACGAAATCCTCACGGGCACGCGGCCTTACGAGGCGAGCCGCTCGGTGGATGTCTTGCGCGCCCTGCGCCACGGCCCCCCCGAGGCGCCCAGCCAGCGCACGCCCGGACGCGAGATCCCCGCCGCCCTGGAGGCGGTGTGCCTGCGGGCGATGGCGCGCAAGGCCTCCGATCGCTTCGACAGCGCCCTGGATTTGGCGGCCAACATCGAGGCCTGGTTTGAGCAGGCGGGTCGCCAGGCCGTGCCCGACGAGCGCATCACCGAGCCCAAGAAGGTGCCCGAGCCCGGCCCCGCCGCCTCGCGGTTGGCCGAAGGGCGCGCCGAGGCGGCCGCTTTCCGCCGCCAAATGCAATCGGCCTTGCGCCTGCAAACCGAGGCCCTGCGCCGCGAAGGCAGCGTGCGCCCTGACGCCCCCCGCGCCGAGCGCGAGGACGCCTGGCGCCTGGCCGAAAAGGCCCGCGATCGCTTTGAGCAGGCCGCCTGGCACCTGGCCCAGGGCGTGGGTCACTTGCAAGAGGCCATGGCTGGCGGCCCCGACGGCACCGAAGCCCGCCGCGATCTGGCGCGCCTGCACCTCGACGCCTGGCGCGCTGCCGAAGCGGGTGGCGAGGTGGTGGCCGCGGCCTTCCACCGCAGCCGCGCCGAGAGCAACGACGACGGCGAGCTGTCCGCCGAGCTGGCTGGCCGCGCGGCTTTGAGCGTGCACACCGAGGGCGCCCGCGTCACCGTGGACCTCTACGCCATCGACGATCGCGCCGCCGTGTGGACCTCGGGCGCCCGGGTCCGCCTGGGCGAGACGCCGCTCACAGGGCGCACCGTGCGCGCCACCCGCGTGTTGGTGCGCCTCACCGCCGACGACGGCTTCAACGCGCGCATCCCCCTGCGCATGACCCCGGGGGAGGCCCGCCTGCTGGAGGTCGTGGTCCCCCCGAGCCACCTCGTGCCCCCCGGCTTCGTTTTTGTGCCCGGTGGCCGATTTGTCTTCGGCGCCGACGATCGCGCCCCCGGTGTGGCGGCCACCCAGTACCTGGAAGTGCCCTCCTTCTGCATGGCCCGCCAGCCGGTGACCTGGGGTGAATACTTTGAATTCCTTGAGGATTTGCTCGCGGTGGGCGCCGATGCGACCCCCCACCTGCCGCGGGCCCGGGATGGTGCGCTGGTGCTGGTGTCCGACCACCGGGTCGTGTGGCGCACCGCGGTGCACGCCCCCCCCGGCGCCCCCATCCGCTGGGTGAGCCACCGCGATGCCCGCGCCTACGCGGCCTGGCTCGGTCGCCGGCTGGGCGTGCGGTTGCGACTGCCCACCGAAGCCGAGTGGGCCTACGCCGCCGGCGCCGCCGATAGCCGGCCCTTCCCGTGGGGCCACGCCTTTGTGCCCGGCCTCGCCGACACCCGACGCCGCGGTGTCATTGGGCCCTCCGCCGTCAACGCCTTCCCCGATGACGAGAGCCCCTTTGGCATGCGCAGCGTCGCCGGCGGCGTGCGGGAGTGGACCGACACCCCCGCCGAGCTGGCCGACCGCTACCTCATCCGCGGCGGATCCTGGCGCTCGGCCCCCGACCAGTGCCGCATCGACGCCCGCGCCACCGGTCGCTCCGACTTGACCCACCAGGCCATCGGCATCCGCCTCGCGGCCGACATTCCGGGCGACGGCTGAGGGCAGAGGTTTGCACCGGCAATTGCCGCGGGTGTTGAGTAGCCTCCGCGCCATGTAGGCATATGCCGGCATTGCGCTGGCACGCATGAGGGAGCGCAACCATGCGCCGGGCTTCGGTCCGGCCGCGGCGCGCAGGATGATGGAGGTCAAGGTGGGTTCCATTCGCAGTTCCGCTCGGGCGGCCTTGCTGGCCGGCCTCATTGCGCAGCCCGCCGGGGCCGCACCCAGCGGCGAGAGCGCGCTGGAAGCCCGCGCCCAGGCGGCGCTGGACGATCTCAGCCGCGGCCGTCCGGGTGTGCGGGCGGTCTGGCGCGGCGCCACGCCCATGTTGATCACGGGTCTTGAAACGCCCACCGAAGGCACCGACGCCGCCACGCGGGCCTTGGCCTTTGTGCAGGGTCGCGCCGATCTCTTGGGTGGGGCCGAGCTGGTGCTTGAGGACGTCGAGCAGCGCTCCGATCGCGCGGTGGTGCGCCTCGCCCAGGTGCACGCCGGCCTGCGGGTGGCCGACCACAGCGTGGTGGTGACCATGGATGAGCGCGGCCGCGTGGTGCGGGTGCTCAACGACGCCGCTGCGCTGGTGGAGGTGCGGCCGGCGCAGATCGATGCCGAGGCCGCCCGTCGCCTGGCCGCCGCCCGTGTGCTGGGGCGCCCCGAGGTGGGGACGCAACTGCCCGCGTTGGGCACGGTGGGTGAGGCCAAAAAGGTGGTTTTTGCCCAGGGCAATCGAGGGGTTGAGGGCTATGTGGTCCTCATTGTCCGCTCCCCGGTGGAGGTACTGGAAGTGCGCATCGATGGCGCTGAGGGCGAGGTTTTTGGCGTGAAGAACACGGTGCTCCGTTGAAGAAGGACCTCACTCCCTTGCTGCGTGCGGGCGTCGCCCTGCTCCTGCTGGCCGGCTGTGACGACGATCCCGCCCGCAACGACCAGCTCGAGCTCGTCGACACGGGCGTGACGGCGGACATGGCGGCCGTGGTGCCCACCCCCGACGCCGGCCCGTCCGTGGACCAGGGCCCGCTGCCCGACGCGGAGCTGCCGCCCATCTTGGAGGCACCGCAAGCCCTCGTTTTCCTGAACGATCCCATCACCGACAACAACATGCGCACCCAGGTGACGCTGGCGCCCTCCACCGATCCGCGCGGCCACCTCACCAGCGCTTCGGTGCAGGTCTTCAACTGCCTCAACGAGCCCGGTGGCCTCACGGCGATGCCCAGCCTGGGCGGCCTGCAGCTCACCGTCGCCCTGTGCCACGAAGTGCAGACGGTGGTGCCCGATGCGGACGGCAACTACCTCAGCGTGGCCCCGCCGGCCGAGGCAAGCGATCCCAACGATGCCTTCGCCGAGCTGATGATGTATCACCATGTGAACCAGGTGCACGACTATTACAAGGGCACCCATGGCTTCACCGATCTGGACTTCCCACTGCCGGCCATCGTCAACCTGCAGTTCAAGATCACCCCGCCGCTGCCCATCCCGGGCTTCATGCCGGGCCCCGACGGCTGGTATCCGTTCCCCAACGCCGCCTACTTCCCCAAGGAGAGCTGGAACGAGCTGGCCTCATCTCTGGGCCTGCCCGGCCGCGACAGCGACTCCATCATCTTCGGCCAGGCCGACTTCGACTTCAGCTACGACGCGCGGGTCATCTATCACGAATACACCCACGCCGTGATTGGCACCGAGCGCCTGCAGGCCGCCGCCGCCGCCGATCGCTACGGCCTGGATGCCTCGCCGCGCGCCATGAACGAAGGCCTGGCGGACTACTTCGCCGCCAGCTTGTCTGATGGCTCGGCCATCGGTGTGTTTGCCATCGGCGAGCTCGATCCCAGCCAGGTACGCGACCTCGCCCAGGCCCACCGCTGCCCCGACGACCTCATCGACGAGGTGCACGCCGACGGCCGCATCATCGGCTCCGCCCTGTGGGCGGTGCGCACAGCCATCGGCGCCGAGCGCACCGATGCCATCGTCTACCGCGCCATCGAGCAGTTCACCGCCGGCACCAGCCACCAGGTGGCCGGCGAGCTGATCCTGGCCGAGGCCGAGGCCGAAGGCGAAGAGGTCTACACCCAGGTGCTTGAAATCCTGGGCGATTTTGGCCTCGTCGACTGTGTCCGCAGCACGCCCTGGCCCGCCGGCTTCCGCGCCGATCGCACCGGCCTGCCCCACCGGGTGGAGGGCCGCTCCACCGTGGGCCTCAACGGCTTCGGCGGCGGCGTGCCCGCCTACAAGCAGTTCTCCATCGACCTGCCGCCCACGGCCCTCGCGGTCACCCTGTCCTGGGAGCTCCAGGGCGGCGGCGGCCTGTTTGGGGGCGGCGGCGCGGTGACCCCGCTCGACCTGCTCATCCGCCAGGGCGAGACGGTGGAGGTGGTGTTGGGCGGCCGCACGGCCGAGTTCCGCGCCGATGCGCGCTTCTCGCCGCCCCTGGAGGGCACCCGCCAGACGATCACCCTCGACCGCGACTGCTTCCCGGCCGGCGGCGGGCGCATCCACACCCTGTTTGTGAACGGCGGCCAGGATCCCGTTGCCCTCGTGCGGCTCGACCGCACCATCCTCGAGGCCATCGACGAGTCCCCGCCCAACCTGGTGCACTGCGTCGAGGCACCGCCCGCACCCGACGCCGGGGTCGACGCGGCGCCCGCCGACGCCGCCCTCGCGGATGCCGGCGTGGACGCCGCGCCCTGAACCCGGCCCCGCCTCGCGGAAAAGTCCAAGCACAATCAACGGCTTGAGTGCGCTCTCGTCCCGGGGCTGGGGCGGGGGTGGACGCCGGACCCATCCATCGCGCACCCTGGGTCGGTGAAAGACCCCAGCGCCGTTGAAGACCGTTTCCAGCGCATCGCCCGCCGCCTCCCCGAGGAGCTGCTGACCGGGCAGGACGGCGACGGCCTGCTCGCCCGCCCTGGCGAGGGGCCCGGCCGCCTGCTGGGCTTCTACAGCGCGGACGGGGTGTTGGCCGCGCTCGACTCCTACGGCGTCCTCGAAACCCTGCGCGCCCGCGGCTACGCCCACTTTGAAGTCCAGCTCGACCTCCAGCCCTACCACCACGGCATGCGCCTGTTGGCCGACGGCCTGGTGGTCTGCGACTGCCGCATGCGCCGGGTGCGCGGAGCGAGCGACCCCTGCATCGCCGAGTTCCAGCGCCAGCCCAGCATCCCCGATCCCACCAGCCCGCACTTCCTGCCCGATCTGTTGGTGGTGGACTGGCTGAGCCTCGCCGATCCGCGCCGCGCCTTCACCCCCGAGCGCCCCCGCCTCCCGGGCCAGACCCACCCGGGCAGCGGCGTGGGCCTGGAAGTCTTCCTCATCCTCACCCTCTGCGCGCGGCGCCTGCACCTGCACGGTCTGTTGGAGACCCCCGAGCGCTTACACAACGCCGTGCTCTACCAGGAGCGCTCCCACTTCCTCGATCCCACCTGGGAAGGCACCTTCCTGGCGCTGCGCGACCTGCTCAACCACCTCTCCCTCGCCGAGCTGGCCTGGGCCATGGAGGAGGGCCGCGTCATCGACGACACCACCGGCGAAGTCATCCGCTGGCGCGCCCGCGAGCAGCTGCTGCCCCTGGACGACCGCCTCGCCGCCTACTTCGAGCTGCCCGCATGGCGCCGCGCCCGCAGCGCCGCCCGCCAAAGTTGCCGGCCGCGGGTGGTGTAGTCAGCGCTGCCCTCGCGTCCACCTCGGACACCAGGGCCACTGCCGTTCGCGGAGCCCGCGGAGGCCTGCTTGGGCGCATTTTGGCGGGCGGGGGTGCTCATTTCATCCGACGACAGCACGGAACTCAAGCTGCAGGCGACTTCGCTGAGCGGCCGACGGGCAAAAACTCAGTAGTTCCGCAGGACTGGGAGTCACCATGCGCTCGCCTCCGGCCGGCGCAACGGGTAAGGTCAAGCCGCTCCCCTCCTGCTGGCCTCTGTGTGGTTTGGCGACTACAAGGAAAGCAGATTCTGGCGTTCGCGCCAGGGGGGAGCGTTCATTTTTGCGAATGGGCGTATGCGAGGGGAGCAGCACGGGAGGCCCAGCATCTCTGGGGCCGAGGTGGGCTTGGGGTCAGCTACCGATTGTTACTGATGGTCCGGCCGACACCCGGTATCATCACGTGGGCAACCCCTGGGCCGGAATTCTTCAATCATTTCATGGACTGAACAAGTGCATGACACCTAACCCGGCGTGGGGGGAGTCACCATGCGCGGCAGATGCAGCAGTCGGCATCCATCATCTCTCCGCCCACCAGCCGCTCGCCCCCGATCGATGTTTCCAGACAGTCGCTGCCCTCTGGGTCTGCGCAGACCCGCAGGCGGTAGCCTTCATCATCGTTACCTGAACGGCCAAGAGAGACTGCACGGACCTCGCAGCCGAGCAGGCCGCAAGGGCGGTCGAATCGAACGGCGAGGCGTCCACCCCGGCCGATGGCCACGTAGTCGCTGGGTGACGAGGCCACCTCACAGGCGTCGTCGACACCCGTCAAGACGGCGTTCGGGTCGATACGCACTGCACTGCACCCGGCTTCGGGGCCGCCATCGCAAATGGATCCCTCGCCCAACATCAGGTGGGCTTCCACGCCCAGCAGACGGACGCCTTCGCAGCGGGCCTCCACCCCACATACATCGGCGCCGGCAATCGCGGTGTCGAAGGCGCCCTCGACGGAATCGTCATCGATCAAGAGCCATGCATGCTCAGCCGGCCCGCAGCCGCAGGTTGGCTCGGCGTCCGCCACCAGTGCATCTGTACCGACCGGATTTGCGCCCTGATCGAGGGGGTGCGACACGGGTCCGGTGCATCCAAAGACCAACAGCAGCAGCCCCCACTCCGCCGCCGGAGTGCATGAGAGATTCACGCTCCACCTCGCTTTGGTGCACTTACCCCCTCAATCAGAGAATGTCTCGGCTCCAGGAGCCCTGGGAGACGTTCAGGATGGACCAGTTGGAGATCGTCGAAGGCAATGACCGCATCAGAGGCCACTGTGCGCACTCGAATTGCAGTCACCTTCGTTCTGTCGAACCGGCAATCTCCCTCCGCCCCAGGTGTCCCGCACTTGTTCAGCCATGGCTCAGGAAACGGCTGGAGTGAGCCCACCCGAAAGTGCTTGAAAGTCAGTGCGTTGAGGGCGGCGGAGGCCGCAGGAGGCGAGGTGCGCCCGCGGGGGCCGGCGGAGGTGGGTTGGACCTCCGTCACATACCGACAACCGCTGCGCTGTACCTCCAAGCGGGCCTCCTCGGGCTGACGGAGAGAGGACATCATAGACACCGAGGCCACTGCAAGGCCCGGTATGGTCCGGTCGACACCCGGTATCATCACGTGGGCAACCCCTGGGCCTGAATTCTTCAATCATTTCATGGACTGAACAAGTGCATGACACCCAAACCCAGGCCTCAGGGCCACCAAATCCGGTGAAACGCAAGGAAAAAGTGGGGGTCACCATGGTTCACACGTGCAGCAGTCGAGGGTTGCCGTGCCATCCAGGATGTCCTCGCCGGCGGAAGTCTGGAGACAGGGACCCTCTTCCAGACAAACAGCAATGTCCCATCGATCCGGATTTTCCCGCGGCTGCGGGTCGTTCAGGTCGGCTTCGCGGACCGTGATCTGGCAGCCGGCGAGACCACACGGACCCGCATTGGCAAACAGCACCACCAGACCACCACTGAAACCGAGGGATACGTAGGCAGGCTGCGCGCCCTCAGGTGGGGGGATGGCGCAGTCTTCGCCGGTGTCCAGCGCCTGTTCGGGGTCGAGGAACTCGTCTCCTGGGGGCTCGTCCCGGTAGTACTCCCCAAAGTGCAGAACCGCTTGTGTGCCCACCAGCACCCGGTCGCCGCATCTAACCTCGATGCCACAAATGTCTGCGCCTGGAGAGCCGAGAACCATACCGCCGGGTACGTTACTCCGGTCACGGATGACCAGGGTCTGGTATCCCGGGCCCAAGCATCCGCAGTCGGGCATCGCGGCGTCTGTGCGCGAGGCACCTGTATCTGCCAGGGAGGAATCCTGCTCCACCTCCGGCACCGCCCGGTCGGACGAGCAGGCGAGCTGGAGGACGAGCAAAGCACAGACTTTCATGGTTCAATCTCCCGGCCGCCCACGGTGAGAGGAAACATCCGGGCCTCCGGCCAGACGATCTGCAGATCGTCGAAGGCGGCGTAGACGTTCTCGCCGCTGTCAAACCAAAGTGAGATGGCAGCCACAAGCGCTCGAGGGTCCTCACCGAGCTGCCCCATCGCAGAAAAGCAAGTGGCTGGAAAGCGAAATGTCTTCAGTTGGGCACGCGGGTAGGCGCAGGATGCTACTTGCATCGCGCAACGATGGGGCTTCGGCAGGCCGCCCACGGCGTCAGAGGAGACCCATGTGGTCGTGCCCATCTGGCTCCGCACCCCCACGAAGAAGCGCCCTTCGCGATCCTCAGAAGCCTCGCGGACGGGAAGCATGGCCGCGCGGACCCAGATCTCCGCACCCGCCAGACTGTGACACCCGAAGCCGGGCCGACCGTCCAGGAGGGGCCGGTGGTCACCGGCCCAGTGGAGACCACGGCGGTGCTGTCGAAGTTGACGCCGTCGTTGCTGCCTTCGGCGT
>Ga0075163_10010267_pt1 | contig 12256 bp, 4 predicted proteins | sample JI1023141ADNA_FD_71478 | JGI IMG/M metagenome (GOLD analysis project Ga0075163, IMG submission 71478) | Wastewater effluent complex algal communities from Wisconsin, to seasonally profile nutrient transformation and Carbon sequestration -... | ecosystem: Engineered > WWTP > Effluent > Algae...
GCCGGGGTGATGACGATCGAGGAGGCGCTGCCGCTGGTGGCCGCGCGCGCGCGGCTGATGCAGGCGCTGCCGACCGGCGGGGCGATGGCGGCGGTGATGACCGCGGCCGGCGAGCTCGCGGCGGCGCTGCGGGGTCGCGGCGACGTCGAGATCGCGGCGGTCAACAGCCCGAGCAGCGCGGTCATCGCGGGCGACTCGGCGGCGGTCACCGAGGTGTGCGCGGCGCTGGCGGGGCGTGGGATCCGGTCGGTGCCGCTGCCGGTGTCGCACGCGTTCCACTCGCGGCGGATGGAGCCGATGCTCGCCGCGTTCCGTGCCCGCCTGCGCGAGGTGAAGCTGCGCCCGCCGCGGTTGCCGATCGTGTCCAACCTGAGCGGCGCGCCCGCGGGCGCGGAGATGGCCGATCCCGAGTATTGGGTGCGCCAGGTCCGATCGCCCGTGCACTTCGCCGACGGGGTCGTGCGCCTGGCGGCCGACGGAGCGACGGCGCTGCTCGAGGTGGGCCCCGGAAATGCGCTGACAGGGCTGGCACGCGAGTGCCTGCGCGGGCGGGCGGACCAGCCGGCGGTGCTGGCCAGCCTCGGGCGCGACTCCGACGACTGGACGCCCGTGTTGACGGCGCTCTCCCGGCTGTGGACGCTCGGCGCGACGATCGACTGGGAGGCGACGCGTGCGGGGCAGGCGCGGGTCCGCGTCCCGACGACGCCCCTCGAACGACAGCGCCACGGGCCCGTGCCCGCGGAGCCGATCGGGACGCGGAGCGCGGCGCCCGCGGAGGACCCGGGTGCGCGGGCGGAGGGGGCGCGGGACGCCGGCGGTGCGGCCGAGATGCTGGCGGCGCTCCACGGCGGCCGGATCTCGGTGCGCGAAGCGATGGACGCGCTGCTGCGGAGGCGCTCGTGACACTCGGCGGCTCGACGCGGATCTACGCCGGCGACGAGCCGGTGCTCGTGCATCACAACATCTTCGGCTCGCAGGTCCTGCCGGCCGCGGCGCTGATCGTGCAGATCCTCGAGGCGCTGGCGACGGCGGCGATGCCCGGGCCGTCGGGGCTGACGGCGCTGCGGTTCTTGCGGCCGATGCAGTGCCAGCGCGGGGAGCGGCTCGAGATGTCGGTGTCGTTCTCGCAGGCGGCGGACGGGGTCATCCGGGTGCGGGCGCGCGGTCGGCCTGCTGGCGACGAAGCGGCGGCGTGGGTGGAGTACGCGCGCGGCCGGGTGGTGCCGCGTGGTGAACCGCGGCGAGTCGACCTGGCGACCGTACGCGCGAGGTGCCGCGGGCCCCTCGATCCCTCCTGGCTGTGGGGGAGGATGACCAGCCGCGGGTTCCGGCTCGGACCGTACTTTCGCTCGCCGGACGCGTTGTGGGGGCTTCCGGACGGAGCGACCCTCGGTGAGGTCGCGGCGCCGCCGGCGGCCCTCGCCGATCGCGTGCACGACGGGACGTCGATCGCGATCCTCGACGGTCTGTTCCAGATGTCGGTCGGAGCGCAGCTGTCCGCGGGGGTCGATCTCCTGCATGACAAGGGCACGCTGCTCCCGTTCCAGGTCGACGACCTGGCCCTGTTCGCGCCGATCCCCCGACGAGTCGCGGTGATCGCTGGGCTGGAGCCCGGGCAGGACCCGCGGGCTCCGTCGACGCAATTTCGCTGCACGGCGTGCGCCGAGGACGGAGCGGTGGTGCTGTCCTTCCTCCTGACCGCCGCCGACGGCGCGGAGCGGCTGGGACGGGGGAGCGCGACGGGCCTGGCGGAAGAGACAGATGCCCGGGCGGACGCAGCGGGCCCGGACGAGCCGCTCGCGCGTATCGTGAGGGCGCAGCCGGTGCTCGACCTGGCCACCTCGGCCGCGCTGTCGGCGGCCCTGCACGCCTGCGGTTTGACCGGAGCGGTCGGGACGGCGGAGGGGCTGGCCGCCGCCGCCGGCGTGGTGCCGCGGTACAGGCGGCAGTTCGCGGGGCTGCTGCGGACGGCGGCCGCGGACGGGTGCGTCCGCGAGGTCGACGGAGGGCTCACCGTCGTCGGCGAGCGCGAGGCCGCCGAGGCGACGTGGTGTCAGTTCGCGCAGCAGCTGCCGCGGGTGTTGCCGGAGTACGCGCCCGCGATCGGCCTGCTCGGGGTCTGCGTGGACGCGTATCCGGCGCTGCTCCGCGGGCAGCGCGAGGTGGGCGGCGTGCTCGTCCCGTTCGGTTCGGCAGACGCGCTCACGCAGGTGCTCCGCGAGGATCCCTCGGCAGTGCGCGACGCGGCGCTGGTGGCGGTGTGGCTGGAGCGCCGCTCGCTCGCGGGCGACCGCCCGTTGAAGGTGCTGGAGGTCGGGCCGGCGGCGCTGTTGCGGCGGACGCCGGCGCGGGTGGCGTACCAGTTCATCGAGGCGAGGTCGGCGCTGCTCACCGCGGCGGAGCCGGGCCGCGTCGACGGCGACTCGTGGCTGGAGACGCAGGAGCACGCGCCTGCGAGCCTCGACGTGCTCGTGGCGGCGCACGTGCTGTCCGCGGCGCGAGACGTCGACGCTGCGCTGCGACGTGTCCGCGCGCTGCTGCGGCCCGGCGGGGCGCTGGTGGTGATCGAGACGACCGAGCCGACGCGGCGCTGGGACCAGCTGGTGCTCGGGCTCACCCCCGAGTGGTGGCGCTTCGACGGGACGGACGGGCGCACGACGACGCCGTTGCTGTCGGCCGGGGCGTGGCGCGAACGTCTCGAGCGGGGCGGCTTCGGGGCGGTCCAGGTCGAGGCGCCGGGCGGGCCGACGACGGTGATGATCGCGGAGGCCCCGGCCCGGGCGCACGTCGAGGCGCCGCCGGACGCGTCCGACGAGGCGCCGGAACCTGGGCTGGTGCGGCGGGTCGAGCGGGCGCTGACGGCCGAGATCGCGGCGACGTTGCGGATGCCCGCGCAGCGTATCGGGGGGCTCACGCCGTTTCACGAGCTCGGCCTCGACTCGCTGCTGGCGCAGGAGATGGCGGCGGCGCTCGCACGCTGGGTCGGCGCGCCGGTGCCGGCGGCGATCGTGTTCCAGCACACCACCGTGCGGGCGCTGGCCGGTTTCCTCGTCCAGCAGTTCCCCGCGGAGCTCGGTCGGCGGCTGGGTGAAGCGGTGGAGCCGACGGGTGTCACGGACGTCGAATCTGTCCGTTCAGACATGTCCGATCACCCATGCCACGCGCCGCGGATCGGCGGCGGCGCGTGGGCGGGTGCGGTCGCGGTCGTCGGGTTCGCGGCGCGGCTGCCCGGGGCGCCCTCGGCCGAGGCGTTCGCACGGCTGCTGGCGGACGGCGAGGTCGCTATCGGCGAGCTGCCGCCGGGACGGGCCGAGCTGGCGGCGCCCGCCCAGCGGGTGACGTGCACACGAGGGGCTTTCCTGGCGGACATCGCGGGGTTCGATCGGGCGCTGTTCGGGCTGTCGGCGGACGAGGCGGCGCAGTTGGATCCCCGGCACCGGATCGCGCTCGAGCTGGCATACGAGGCGCTCGAGCACGCAGGTCGCGGCGGACCCGGTCGCGCGGGGCTCCGCACCGGGGTGTACCTCGGCCTCAGCCGCGAGCGACCGCCCCCCTCCGGGGCCGACCCGCTGCGGGCGCGGGCCGAGTCGCTGCTCGGTTCGGGCCTTGCGATCGGCGCGGCGCGGATCTCCCACGGGCTCGATCTGCGCGGCCCGTCGCAGACGATCGACGCGCAGTGCGCGGCGGGGCTGGTCGCGCTGCATCAGGCGCGCGTCGCGTTGGCCGCGGGCGAGTGTGATCTGGCCCTGGTCGGCGCGATCCAGGTGCTCGCCGATCCGGCGTACTGGTTGGCGCTGGACCACATGAAGATGCTGTCGCCCACCGGTAGGTGCCGGCCATTCGCCGCGGATGGCGACGGTTACACGCTCGGCGAGGGTGGGGTGATGCTGGCGCTGCGCCCGCTGGAGGTCGCGCTCGCCGCGGGGGATCCGATCCACGCGGTGGTGCTGGGCTCGGCCGTGGCGCACCACGGGCGCACGCTGGCGCTGGGTGTCCCGAGCCCTGACGGGCACACGGAGGTCGTGCGCGCGGCGTGGCGGGCGGCGGGGATCGAGGCCGCGGAGATCGACGCGATCGAGGCGCACGCGACGGGGACGCGGCTCGGCGACGCGATCGAGGTCCAGGGGCTGCGTGCGGCGTTCGCGGGTTCGCGTCGCGCATGCATGCTCGGGTCGATCAAGGGGCAGATCGGACACACGGAGGTGGTCGCCGGGCTGGCCGGAGTGCTGAAGGTGATCCTGGCCCTGCGGCGCGAGGAGTGGCCGGCGACGGCGTCCGGTCCGGCGCTGCTGCCCGAACTGAACGATGGCCCGCTGGTGGTGACGACGCGTCCGCTGGCATGGCCGCGCGCGGACCGGCGTCGGGTCGCGGGCGTGACCGCGTTCGGGTTGGGGGGCACGGGTGCCCACGCCGTGATCGCCGAGCCGGCCGCGTCGCTGCCACGGACGGGCGAGCCGCGTGCGGGCGATCTGTTGCTGCTGTCGGCGCCGACGCGCGCGCGGCTGGCGACGCTCGCGGGGGAGCTCGCGGCGGTCGCCGCGGCGGCCGATCCGGGCGACGTGTGCTTCACGCTCGGGGTGGGACGTGCGCGGCACGCCTGGCGCGCGGCGGCGGTGGTCCGCGGGGCGGAGGGACTCGTCACGCGGCTGGCCGAGTGGTCGGATCCGGAGTCGCAGGTCGACGCGATCACAGCGGTCGCTCCGGGCCCCGTGGTGATCGCGCTCGGGCCGATGGGGACACGTGGCAGCTGGCTCGAGCTCGAGGAGGTCCGGGAGGCGACGGTGGCGGCGCTCGAGACGGCGTCGCCCGCGGAGCAAGCGGAGGCTCTCGCGGCGCTCGCCAGCGAGGCCACCGGACGGCTCGCCGAGTTCGCGCTGCTGTACGGGATCGGGCGCGCGTTGCAGCGGCTGGTGCCGGCGGCTGAATTCGCGGGGCGGGGGATCGGGGCGGCGGTCGCGGCGGTGCTCGCCGGGGACATGCCGCTGGTACGGGCGGCCGGAGCGTGTGGGGGTTGGCCGGCCGAAGCTGCCCATGACGACATCCTGCTGCGCGAGCCGCCCGGGCCGGTGCTCGCGGTCGGCGCGATCGCGGGGGATGTCGCGCTCGAGCTCTCCTCCGACGATCCCCGGACGGCGCTGCTCGCGGCGCTCGCGGGCCTGTTCGCCCGCGGCGGTGAGGTCGACGTCGAGAGGTTGTATGAAAGAACAGGTCGACGCCGGGTGCCGCTGCCGACGCTGCAGTGCGGGCGGTCGACCGAGCCGGCGGACGCGGCGACAGTGGCGGAGGCGCGGGGCGGAGGCGCGGCGGTCGAGACCGACGGGCACCTGGGCGGCGCTGCGTTGCGGCGGGCCGTCGTGGCCCGACTGCGGGCGCAGGTCGCCGCGGAGTTGCGGGTCGACGCGAACGAGGTCGACTCGCGGGCGAGCCTGATGACGCTCGGGCTCGATTCGCTGGCGGTCGAGCGCCTCGGGGCGGCGCTCGGGCGCTGGGTCGGGGCTCCGCTGCCGGCGACGTTGCTGTTCCGGCTGCCGACCCTGGACGATGTCGCGGACTACCTGACGACAGAGCACGGGGCGAAGATGCGGGCGGCGCTGGGGGTCGCGGAGACGGTGCGCGCCGGGGAGGCAGAGCGGCCCCGGCGGCGGGCTCCGGCGATCGTCGATCGACCTGTCCGGGAGGACATGTCGGACAGCCCGATCGCCATCCTCGGGACGGGCTGCCGGCTACCGGAGGCAGACGATCCGGCGGCGCTGTGGTCGCTGCTGGCGCGTGGCGGGGACGCGGTGCGAGAGATACCGGCGTCGCGGTGGGGCCTCGGCGAGTTCTACGCGCCGGATCCGTCCGCGCCGGGGCGCAGCAACTGCAAGTGGGCGGGGCTGCTGGCCGCGCCCTTTCACTTCGATCCGGAGTTCTTCGGCGTGTCGCGCCGCGAGGCGCGCTGGATCGATCCGCAGCAACGGCTGTTCTTGACGGTCGCATGGGAGGCGCTCGAGCGGGCGGGCCGGGCGGGCGGGCTGCGGGGGGGCGAAGTCGGGGTGTTCGTGGGCGCGACCACGGCGGACTTCACCGAGCTGTTGATGCGTGAGGGCGTGACGATCGGGCCGCACCTGGCGACCGGGCTCAACGGGTCGATGCTCGCCAACCGAGTGTCGTACACGTTCGACCTGCGCGGGCCGAGCGTGACCATCAATACTGCGTGCTCGTCGTCGCTGGTGGCGATCCACATGGCGTGCGAGAGCCTACGCCGCGGCGAGTGCGAGCTCGCCATCGCGGGAGGGGTCAATCTGTGCCTGACGCCGTCGCCGTTCGTCGCGCTCAGCAAGGCGCGGGCGCTGTCGCCGACGGGCCGCTGCCGACCGTTCGGAGCCGGCGCGGACGGCTATGTGCGTGCCGAGGGGGCAGGCGCGGTGGTGCTGAAACGGCTCGACCAGGCGCTGCGGGACGGAGACGCCGTCGCGGCGGTCATCCGGGGGTCGGCGATGAATCAGGACGGGCGCACCAGCGGGATCGCGGCGCCCAATCCGGCGGCGCAGCAGGCGGTGATCGAGGCGGCGATGCGGCGAGCGGCGGTCGACGCGGAGTCGATCGACTATGTGGAGGCTCACGGCACCGGGACGCGCCTCGGGGACCCGATCGAGATCGAGGCGCTGGCCGCGGCACATCGCCGACGCTCGCGCTGCTGGATCGGATCGCTCAAGTCGAACCTCGGACACCTCGAGGCGGCGGCAGGGGTGGCGTCCCTGCTCAAGGTGGTGTTGATGTTGCAGCACGCAGAGATGCCGCCGACGCTGCACGCGGCGATCGTCAATCCGCTGTGTGGGTTCGATCGGCGGCCGATCGCGCCGGTCCAGGCGCGGACGCCCTGGACCGGGCGCCGCGCGGGGATCAGCTCATTCGGGTTCGGCGGCACGAACTGTCACATGATCGTCGAGGCGGCCCCCGTCGCGCCGGCGCAGGCCTACAAAGGCCCGCTGACCCTGGTCCTCTCGGCGCCCACGGACGCGACGCTGGCCGAATCTGCGCACAGGTGGGCCGCGGCCCTCGCCGATGGCGGGCAGGAGCCGGCAGATCTGTGCTTCACGGCGGCGGTCGGACGGGCCCGCTTCTCGCGGCGCCTCGCGGTCGAGGCCGAGGACGCGGCCAGTCTGGTGCGCGCGCTCGGACGCGCGGCCGCCGGGGAGAGCGGGCCGGGGATCACGCGCGGGGTGGTGGAGGGACGGGCCGAGGACGAGACGAACGCTGCCGCTGCCCGTGCGGTGGACGGAGTCCCGGCGGCGTTCGTGCGCGGAGAGCCGGTCGCGTGGGGCGAGGTGTTCGGAGCGGGGCGGCGTCGCGTGGTCGGCCCGGACACGCCGCGGCAGGACGTCGAGCTGTCGATCGGGGAGGCGCGCGTGCTGACGACGCAGCGGGCGACGCTCGACGGGACGTCGCCGACCGCCGGGAGCAGCGTGTTCGGGGAGCCGATCGCGCCGGCCGCGGTCCTCTACGAATGGATGCTGGCGGGTGGGGCGGCGCTGGCGGGCGGGGCGGTACGGCGGCTCCGCGGGGTCGTGTTGCAGCGGATCGTGGCGGTGCCTGCGGACGGGCTCGCCGCGGAGATGCGCCTGCAGCCGTCTCATGGCGGCGATGTGTCGATCCTGGTGAATGCGGTCCAGCCGACGGCATCGTCGGAGCTGGCGCTGGCCTGGCTCTCGACAGCGCCGATCGATCGACCTGCTCCGATCGACCTGCTCGCGCTGTCGCTCCGCTGTGCGCGGGCGGTCGAACCGGCGGATCTGTATGCGCGTGCGGCGGCGCGTGGGATCGCGTGGGGACCGTTCTTTCGCACGGTGACGGCGTCACGCGGCGGGCACGGCGAATTGCTGGTCGAAATGCGGACGCAGGGCGAGGCCGACGGGTTCCTTCTCCACCCTGGAATCGTCGAGGGCGCGGTCCAGGCGTGGACCGACGGGCTCGCGGGGTCCGCCCCGTACGTGCCGATGTACATCGAGGAGGTGCGCTGGTACGCCCGGCCGTCAGCCCGTGTGTTCGCCTGGATCCGCGTTCACTCCGACGGGGCGGACGTCACGCAGCCTTGCGCCGACGTGACGCTGGCGGCGGCCGATGGGGCGGTGCTGGCCGAGATGATCGGCCTGCGGCTACGCCGGGTCGAACGGTCGAGGGCTGGCGATGAAGCCGACTCGCCGCGCGGGCCGGCGCGGGCGGAGGACGACGGCACGTCCGCGCGTCATGGACCGACCGCGGAGCCCGTCCCGGGATCCGTCGCGGCGCGGATCGCCCGGCCCACAGACGCGGCCGAGCCGGCACCGCGGGGTGGGCAGCGAGAGGTCGCGGGACGGCTCACGCGGCTGCTGGCTTCGGCGCTGGAGCGGGACCTCTCGCGGACCGGCGAGCAGACACACTTCGCCGAGCTCGGGATCGACTCGCTGCTGGCAATGGAAGTGGCGACCGCTCTGGCCAACGAGCTCGGCGTAGCGATCGGACCCGAGCTTTTTCGCGAGTATTCGACCATCGCCGAGCTGTCCGGACACCTGGCGAATCGGTGCGCCAGCAGCCGCGGGACACACGGCGATTGAGGACGCTGTCGACATCGAAAGGACCACGCCCATGACGCCCGAGCAGATCTTCGCCGGCCAGGCCGTATACACCCGCCGTGTGCTCTCAGGGTACGACTTCTTCGTGCTGGGCATCAGCAACCGCTGGCTGTGGCGGTGTCCGACCCGGCGCCTGGAGCTGCACTACCGGGCACACCTCTCGGCGAACCACCTCGATGTCGGCGTCGGGTCGGGCTACTTCCTCGATCGGTGTAAGTTTCCGACGCCGTCGCCGCGGCTCGCGTTGATGGACATGAATGAGGCCGCACTGGCCTACGCCGCGGGACGTGTATCGCGTTATCACCCGCAGTGTTACGTGCGCAGCGCCCTGGCGCCGATCGCCCTCGACACGCCCGGTTTTGACTCCATCGGCGTGAACTACCTGCTGCATTGTCTCCCGGGCCGGATGCCGGAGAAGGCCGTCGTGTTCGACCACCTGCGGCCGCTGATGCGCCCCGGCGCCGTGCTGTTCGGGGCGACCTTGGTGCAGGGCGACGCACCGCGTAACCTGCCGGCGCGGCGTTTGATGGCGTTCTACAACCGAAAGGGCATCTTCTCCAACACTGCGGATACACTGGACGCGCTGACGCTCGAGCTGTCGCTACGCTTCGAGAACGTTCAGGTCGAGCTCGTCGGATGCGCTGCCCTCTTCGCCGCACGATGAGCGGCACAATGGATCGGCCAAGGAATTGGGTGGCCGTCGACAACCCCGCTCCCGGTCGCTAGCTCCTGTGTTCGCCCTTCGTACACAGTCGGTACTTCGCCGGAGTAGTCCCAGTCCATCGCTTGAACGCCCGATGGAACGCAGTCGCGTCGAGGAAGCCCAGCAGGAATGCCACCTCAGCGATGGAGATCCGCTGGTCCTGCAGGTAGCGCAGGGCCAGGTCGCGGCGCAGATCGGAGAGGACCTCGGCGAAGCTGGTACCCTCGCCCTGCAGCCGGCGCTGGAGGCTCCGCGCGCTCATGTGCAGCTTCTTGGCGACCACAGCCACGACCGGCTCTCGCTCCGGTAGTTCGTCCATCATGCAGCGCTTCACCACATCCCGGAAGCGGCGGCTCTCGGGCAGCCCCGACAGGAGGTTGCCGAGCTGCCGGTCCAGGATCGCCAGCAACCGCAGCTCGGCGCGGCGCTGCGGTCGCTCCAGCAGGGCGCGAGCCAGCACCAGCTCATTGCGCGGGCACCCGTAGTGGACCGGGGCCCCGAACACCCGCTCCTGTTCGCTCACTCGATCCGGCCGGGCATGCGCGAAACAGACCGACTCCGGAACGAACTCCGCCCCGACCTCCCCGCGCCCCAGCAAGAGCGCCAGCGCCAGCATGCCCTCCACCGGGTGCCGCGGTCCGATCTGCTCAGGGGAGTGACCATGTACCAACCGTGCCACGTCCCCCTCCTCCTCCAGCGACAGGTACGTACCTTCGTGGATGAGGCGAATGTAGCGCCCGGCCAGCCGATAGTGCTCGCCCAGGGTGGGGCAGCTTCGCACCGCGAATGTGAGCACGTCGAAGAGGTGCTCGGAGGAGCGGGCCGCCCACTCGGCCAGATGCAGGCCGAAGTCCTGATCGCCGGTCAAGCGCACCGCCTCGGCCCACACCCTGATCTCCTGGGAGGGCAGCAGGTAGGCGTCCGGATCGGCCAGGAGCGCCGGGTCCAGCCCGGCCGCGCGCAAGAGCTCGGGTGGCGGCACCCCGGCGTTCGCTGCATACCCGACAACGGCCAGGATCGTCTTGACGGGGCAGTCCTGACTCACCGTTGGCGATGGTAGAGGCGACTGGCGTGCTCGGTCAATTCTTCTGGCGCGCTCGGTAACACGGAGGGCTGGAGGCTCAGGATACTCTGCCCGCCTGACGACCGCGGCACCGCTGCGCGATCACTTCCGACCATGTGCAGAGGTCACCGGCTCATCGTGACGAGGAACCACCCATGACACATTGTTCGACCTCCCTCCCGCTGCTGTCGGTCAGTCTGCTCGGTTTGGTCGCATGCGCCGGCGGGTCGCCTCCGGCCGGGCCGCCGACCCCCCTCGAGGTGGCGCGCGGTTTCGGAGAGCGCGCCGGGCTCGTGCTCGTCAAGGACGCCTACGGCGACGGCGCCACCAAGCTCGTCTACCTCGATCAGGGCTGGGGCCCGCTGGAGACCCTCTGGTACTACCACGCCGACCAGGGCTCGACCCTCATGTCGTATGACCTGCTGGTCCACTTGGAGCAGGCGGACAATCAACGGCCGTTCATCGCGCCGGAGAACCTCACCCGGTTTCGCCTCCTCAATCAGCACGCGACCCCGAACAACCCCGATGCGCTCCCGGTCGGCTTCGCCCGCCACGACGACAAAGTGGGCCTCACCTGCGCCGCGTGCCACACCAACCAGATCAACTATCAGGGCACGGCGATCCGCATCGACGGCGGGCCGGCGCTGATCGACTTCAGCGGCTTCCTCCACGCCCTCCGTGGCGCGATCGAGGCCACGCAGGGCGATCCGGCCAAGCTCGGGCGCCTCGCGGCCCGGATGAAGGGAGGCGAGGCGGCCGCGCGGGCGGCCCTCGCCGAGGACCAGAGCTGGCTGGCGAGCTACGAGAATTCCAATCGCACGACCACCCCCGAGGGCTTCGCCCGGCTCGACGCCATCACGCGGATCGTCAACCAGACCGTTCGATTCTCCAGCGACCCGAAGAACAGCCTCCCCGTCACCGCCCCCGCGAGCTTTCCGGAGCTCTGGGACGCGCCACGCCACGACTACGTGCAGTGGGTGGGCTTCGCCGCCAACGCCGAGATCGGCGCGCTCGGCCGCAACACGGGTGAAGTCGTGGGCGTCTTCGGGCGCGTCGAGGTGAAGCACTACGAGACCGAGGAAGCGGCCAAGAAGGGATATCCCTCGACCATCGAGGGCAACGCGATCGTGGCGATGGAGGAGAGCCTCCGGAAGCTGCAGTCGCCGCTGTGGCCCGAGGACGTGCTCCCGCCCATCGACCGCGCCCTTGCGAAGCGCGGCGAGAGCCTCTACCGCGCCGACTGCGTCTCGTGCCACGCGCTCCTCGACCGCGCCGACCCGAAGCGGAAGGTCGTGGCCATGATCACCGGCATCGACGTGGTGGGCACCGATGCGAACGAGGCGAAGGTGCTCGCCGAAACGAGGGTGCCGTCGGGCAAGCTGGAGGGGGCCATCTCGCCCGAGGGGAAGAAGTACGGCGCGGACATGACCGCGTTGTCCCTGCTCGGCGACCTCGTGGTGCGGGCGCTCTCGGCCAGGCCCGCCGCGGCGATCCAGGCGCTCGCGCTCGCCAAGCTGCACGGCATGGTGAAATCGGAGAAGCAGGGCCAACACCGAAGGCCGACGGAGAGCGACCCGAACGCCGACCTCCTCGCGTACAAGGCGAGGCCGCTCAACGGTATCTGGGCCTCGGCGCCGTACCTGCACAACGGTTCGGTCCCGAACCTCCACGCGCTGCTCCTGCCGCCCGCTTCCCGGCCGGCCAGCTTCTCCGTGGGCCGCTGGGAGTACGACCCGAAGCACGTCGGCTACGTCAGCGACGGCCAGGTGCCCTTTGTGGTCGATACGACCGTGTCCGGCAACCGCAACAGCGGGCACGAGTACGGAACGAAGCTCTCCCAGGAGGACCGCTGGGCGCTGGTCGAATACCTGAAGACCTTGTGAACCGCCACGCCAC
>Ga0075163_10010269_pt1 | contig 12254 bp, 13 predicted proteins | sample JI1023141ADNA_FD_71478 | JGI IMG/M metagenome (GOLD analysis project Ga0075163, IMG submission 71478) | Wastewater effluent complex algal communities from Wisconsin, to seasonally profile nutrient transformation and Carbon sequestration -... | ecosystem: Engineered > WWTP > Effluent > Algae...
TGACAGTAGACAAGGACGGTAGTGGTCGCTCCGGGCACGAGGCGTTCACCCCACACCAGCGGGTTGCCATCGGTGGCGAGGAGTTCCGACTTGAAGCCGCGCTTCTCGAGCATGGCCTTCAGAAAGACGGCGTTCCGTTCGATGTTGGCCCGGTCCGCGGCCACGTTCGGCAGGGCCAGCAGATCGAGGAACTCGGTCATGATGGCCCGCTGATTCGCCAACGTCCAGGCTTCGACCCGGGGGCGCAGATCGTTTTGCGCGCTTACGGGAAGCGCGGCGGCGAGAGAGAGGCTCAGGCTGATCGAGAGAAGGCGGCGCGTGCTGGACATGGAGCGATGGTGCCAGAGCAGACCCACCGCGGCAAATCTCAGCCTGGGATCACAGTAACGAAGGTCAGCGGATACGACTCGCCGTTGACAATCACCTCCATGGGATGGCGGCCCGGAAAGTGGCGTCTTGTGGTGTGCTGGGCGAAGGACAACACCTTCGAAAGGGTTCGGGTCTCGCGCGGGGGCAGGTCGAGCGTGCCCAGCTTGAAGACCTTCGGACGTCGCGAACCATCGGCTTTGACGTAGCTCACGGAGAGGTCGACGGCCAGTCGTTGTTCGCGGCGTGCCGTGCTTTGAACATCCACGTTCACCCTGATCTTTCCGCCGATGGCCACGCGCGACGGCACGACCGAGCCGCGCACCGTTACTTGCGCCCGCTGGCCGTAGCCCAGGGCCTGCAGGGCTCCAGGGTGCCCCTGTTTGACCAGCCAGCGGAGCGCATGACGCACCAGAGCCGCGCGATCATCCGGCGCGTTCTTGAGCCAGCGGGCCGCGACCTCGACGAGGATCTCCGGATGATCCTTGCCGATGTCGTTGAGATTGTTCGCGACGGAACGGCGGACATACTCGGACTCGTCATCCTTCAGAATTTCAAGGAGCGCCAGAACCGGCGATGGGTCTTTCTGGAAGTCGCGTAGACGACCGGCCCAGGGCAGACGAGGACGGGAACCCTCCGAGACGAGGCGACGGACATGCGGGTCCGGATCGCGAGCCCACTCGCGGAGACGGGCGAGGGTGCGCTCGGGATGCCGCTCGATGAACGCGCGAATCGAGAACTCGGCCGTGAACCTGCGGGTGAGCTCATGCTGCGCCCGCATCGAGTCTTCGAAATGCGCGGTGTCGAGACCGTGATCGGCCACGAAGAAAACGAAAGGCAGGAAGCGGAAGCCGTCCATCGGCCCGGCGCCGGGATCGCCCGACTCTCGCGCGAGGGAGTCGATGATCACTCGCACCGCCTCGGGATAGGAACTGGGGAGACACGCGCGCAGGGCGGTCGAAACGCGGCGGGCCCGGTCCATCAGTTCGAGCTGATCGAACTCGCGGGTGGCGAGGGCGACGAAGCGTTTGGCTGGAAAGGGCGGATGAACCTCGGCAAGAGAGCGAGCGAGGCGTCGGACCATCGGCACATCGAATGAGTTCTTGAGGGGTTCGGCCATTTGGATGCGCATCATGCCTAACTGTGGGCCGCGGAGATAATCGTGCGGCTATGTCCTTCGACGCCATCCTGTTCGATCCTGTGACCCGCGACTCGACCAAGGTCACCGTGCGCGCCTTCGGCTCGTCGCTTGAGGTCAGCGGAGGGCGAGAGACCATGCGCGTCGATCCTGCCCGTTGCGAACTGACCGCCGGCGGGTGGGACCGCGAGTCGTTGCAGATCACCTGGCGCGCCGAAGGCGGCGTGTTCGCGCTCTCGTCCACCAACCCGGGGGCGACCACGGAACTGGGTCGGCTCCCGCATTTCCAGGCCGCCCTCGATGCCGCATCGCGAGCGCAGAAGGGCACGAGGCGCAGCGGCCGGCTCGGGCTCGCCCTCCTTGCGCTGATCACCGCCTTGCCCCTGCTCGCGCTGCTCGTCGTGCTGGCGTTCCGCGACCCGATCATCGACTTCGTGCTCGAACGGATCCCGGTGAGCGTGGACCGCGAAGTCGGCAAGATGTTCGAGGGCGAGATCCTCGGCTCGAAGGAGGCGGTGGCGGAGAACGAGGCCACGCGCGCCATCAACCTGATGGTGGACCGACTCAAGGCCGCGAGCCCGGAGAAGCGGTTCGAGTTCAAGGTGAGCGTGCAGACGAACGCCCAGGTCAACGCCTTCGCCGCGCCCGGTGGCTTGATCGTGGTCTACACCGGCCTCATCAAGGAAGCGGGCTCCGCGGAAGAGGTGGCGGGGGTGCTGGCCCACGAGATGGCCCACGCCACGAACCGGCACTCGATGCGCCAGCTGATCTACGCCGGCGGTCTGCTGCCCCTGGCCGGCCTGCTCATCGGCCAACCCGACGCCGCGGCCTTGTTCCAGAACCTGGGCCAGCTCTCGGAACTGAAGTTTTCGAGAAGCCAGGAAGAGGACGCGGACCGCACCGGATTCGACACGCTGGTGGCCGCGGGCATCTCGACCGAGGGGATGGCCAGCTTCTTCGACAAGCTAGCCGCGACGTCAGGCGCGCCGCCCTCGTTTCTCTCCACCCATCCCTCGAGCGATGCGCGCGCCGCCGCCATTCGCGAGCGCACACGGTCCCTGACCGGTCCGAAGCCCGAGCCACTGGCCATCGACTGGAAAGCGGTTCAGGCTTCGGTGAAATAGCCCGTTGGAAGATCGCGGTTCGTCGGACAGCGTTCGGTGGATGGCTCAGGACACCAGAGTGCCCCGCCGATCCTCGGTCGACGGTGGCGCCGCGCCTTCTAGCGCCGCTCGCCCGTGTCCAGGAGAATGCCGATCGCCACGGCGACACGACGATCGATGCTCTTGAGCCGGTCTCGAGTGAGATCGAGGACATAAACGTCGCGGATTCTGAATTCCTTCTTGAACTCGCCGAGGACCATGTCGCTTTCGCCCTGACACAGGACGAAGTGAAGGAGAACGAGTTGAGAAACCAGGCGGCGCAAGAGCGCCCGCAGAATGGAGTCCTCCTTGGCCACGAGAAGCGTTCGCCCGCTTCGCGGATCCTTGACGAGCCACTTCTTTCTGAAAGCGTCAGTCAGCATGTTCTTGCTGATTGCGGCCAATGGACGGCCCGCGGCATCAAGGACCGTGAAAGTGGAGGTGAGTCCGGCCACGGTCTCGTTTTGTCGCACTTCGAAGGCCTTCGCGGCCTTCGTGGCGTCGAAATAGCAGGTGATGTGCCGCTTTTGTCCCAGCCGGGACATGCCATAGACGAAGGTCACGATGGTCGCGCTGAAGGCCAGCGCGAAGAAGATAACGACGCCAGCAGTCCCCAGGTCGGGCAGAACGGAACCGAGCCAGATGAAACCGGCCGCTACCGCAACAGCCGCTGAGCCGCTCGCGAGGCCGGCGCCGGCATTGCGGAGGGCGTGGGCCGGGCGCTCAGCGAAGAGCACCGGGGCGCCTGAGTCGTCCAGAATGTCGTACCTCTGGGCGGTCACCGTCAGCAACTGCTGCCGGACCGTGTAACGGTCGAGAGCGAGGGCCGGGGGAAGCGCCTCAGCGACGCGACGCGGCGGCGCGGGACGGATTGGACGACCGGCTGCTGTGGTTGACATGGCCCCTCCGCGCGCGTGTCCCGACTCGCCGACCGAGGGCTGACGCGCTACTCTGAGCAGACTACAGGAGGTTCATCGGCCAAGCCAGCCGGTCAGGGCGCGGTCAGCGCGCGTGGTCGGCGGCGCGGATGATGTCGGCGAAGACGCCCGATGCCGTGACTTCGGGTCCGGCGCCGGGACCGCGAATCACCAGAGGCGAGGCGGGATAACGATCGGTCCAGACCGCGACCATGTTGTCTCCCCCACGCAGCGAGGCGAAGGGGCTGGTCGATTCAACCCGTCGCAGGCCCACCCGGGCCACTCCGTCAATGGCGGAGGCGAGATAGAAGAGCCGCCCCCCGTCGACCGAAGCCGCCTGGGCCCGACACTCGATAGAGGCGTCGAGTTCGGGAAGGCGGCGCCAGAACTCTTCGAGGTCCATCGCGTCCCACTCCGGAGAGGGAAGCAGCGACTCGCGTTTCACGTCCGCGGCGTCGATGGGCATGCCGCCCTCGCGGGCCAGGATAAGAATCTTCCGGGCGACGTCTAGGCCGGCCAGATCCTCGCGCGGGTTGGGCTCCGTGTAACCAAGATCGCGGGCCTCTCGCAGGGCGACGCTGAGAGCGACGCCATCCGCGATCTTGGTCAGCAGGAAGCCGAGGGTGCCGGAGAGGGCTCCTTCGATCCGCCGCACCGAATCGCCGGTGCGCACCAGGTCGGAGATGGCGCCGATCATGGGGAGAGCCGCGCCCACCGTGGTCTCGTGCAACAAGGCGCCACGGCCCTGGCGTCTGCCCGTCTTGATCGACCGGTATACCGCGAGGTCGCCGCCGAAGGGTCGCTTGTTCGATGAAATCACGTGGACTCCCGCGTCGAGCAAGGTGGCGTAGAAACCAATCGGCTCCTCGCTGTCGGTGCAGTCCACAAAGACGGTGCGGGAACGGGGACCGCCGAGGGCCATCCGCACAAACTCAGCCATATCCTTCGGCTGGCCCTCTTCTTCCAGAAGAGCGCGCAACCGCGCCGCGGGCAGACCGGGGCGAAGGAGCATGTGGCGGCTGGTTGCGACGCCTTCGATGTCCAGTCGCAATCCGGACCGAAGAAGGCCTTCGCTCTGCGTACCGACCTGTTCGATCAGGGCGCGGCCCACGCGCCCGAGGCCGGCGATGAAAACGGACAAGGTAAGCACAGAGTCCACTGCGCGGGAGTTTAGGAGCATCCGCGGAGGCCGCGGCGCCCGTCGGCGGTTGGGTTGAGCGGTCGGGAGTCGGTACCATTCGCACGCCACCATGAACGAAAACACCAAACCCGACTTCTCCCTGAACCTCGTCTGGCAAGGGGGACAACGCTTTCAGGGCGCCTCGGGCGGCGTCTCGATGGTGATGGACGGCCAGCGCGAAGCCGGTCCCTCGCCGGTGCAGGCGGTGGCCTTCGCCCTGGCCGGCTGCATGGCCATCGACGTGGTCGACGTGATCGAGAAGGGGCGTCTTCCCGTGAAAGCCGTGACCTGCGACATGCAGGTGTTCCGGGCCGGTGAAGCGCCGCGCCGCATCACCGGAGTGAACCTTCACTTCGTGGTCACCGGAGAGGTCCCGCGTGATCGGGTGGCCCGGGCCATCGAGCTTTCCCGGGAGAAGTACTGCTCGGTCTGGCACTCCCTGCACCCGTCGATCGATTTCCAGACCAGTTTCGCCGTGAATCCGTGACCTTCCCGTACCCGGCCGAACTCGAGGCCTGGGGTTATTCGAAGGCCTGGCACCACCGGTTCGAGACCCTGGCCCCACCGGGCTGCTTTCCCGCCCGGGTGGTTCGCGATCATCGAGGTTATTTCCGCGTCCTCACCGCGAAAGGCGAACTGATCGCCACCACCGCGGGAAGGCTGAAGCACAACGCTCAGCATGCGTCCGACCTGCCCGCGGTGGGCGACTTCGTGGCCTTGAAGGAGGAGCGGGAGGACGGCCACCGGCAAGGCCGCGGTGTCATTCAGCTCGTTCTGCCCCGCACCACCGCGTTCAAGCGCAAGGCTGCGGGACATCTGACCGAAGAGCAGATCGTGGCTTCGAACATCGACACGGTGTTCATCGTGTGCGGCCTCGACTCCGACTACTCGCCGCGCCGGGTCGAGCGTTATCTGATCCTGGCCCGTGAGAGCGGGGCCAGAGCGGTGGTTCTGCTCAACAAAGCCGACAAATGCGCGGATACCCTGAAGCCGCTGAGCGAGGTGGCGGTGATGGCGGGCGACTCACCCGTTCACCTCATCGCGGCCAAGCCGCGGATCGGCCTCGAGGTACTGCCGGCCTACCTCGGCCCGGGCGACACGATCGCGTTTCTCGGATCCTCGGGCGCAGGCAAGTCGACCTTGATCAACGCCCTGCTCGGCGAAGAACGTCAGGCCACGCGCGAAGTGCGCGAAGCCGACTCCAAGGGGCGGCACACCACCACCGAGCGGCAGATGTTCCGCCTGGCCGGCGGGGCGCTCGCCATCGACACGCCGGGCATGCGAGAGCTGCAACTCTGGTCGAGTGCCGAGGACATCGCGGGCGCCTTCGCGGACATCGAGGCCCTGGCCGAGAAGTGTCGCTTCCGCGACTGCACCCACCAGACCGAACCCCTGTGCGCGGTGCGCGCGGCAGCGGAAAGTGGTGAGCTGAACGCCGAGCGTTATTCCCATTTCTCGAAGCTCCGGGGCGAGGCCACGGCTATCGGCCAACTCCGCGACGTGAAGCTGCGAATCGAAAAGAAGGCCGCGGACCGCCGGGGCAGCAAGGCGATGAAAGTGGTCACCAGGGTCAAGGCGCGAACTTGAGATTCGCCTTTAGCGATTTGCGCAGTATTTGAGTAGAATTGAGTCGCTTATGAACCTGGCCTGGAATCGAACCGTCATCGCGCTTGTTTGCGGCACCCTTTTGGCCTGGGCTGAACCGGCGAAGGCAGGCTTCGACCTCGAACCCCAGGACATCCGCGGCGAGGTCCGGGACAGCGTCTCGGGAGATCTGATCCGAGGCGTCGAGGTCCGGCTGGACGATCAGGTGACCATCACCGACGCGTCCGGGCAGTTCTCCATCCGCAAAGGAACTCCTCCCTACAGGCTTTCCCTGGCCCGACCCGGCCAGAACCCGGTGATCCGCAACGTGTCGGAAGTGGAGTCGCTGTCGACCGTGGTGCTGCTCCTCGATCCCAAAGTGCGGCGCGAGGAACTGGTCGAGGTGAATGACGTGCGCAAGGACGACCCCGCCCCGACCTCCATTCCCCTCCGGCCGCAGCAGGTACTGCAGGTCGCGGGCGCGGTCGACAACATCTTCCGCGCTCTGCAGACCCTGCCTGGGATCGCCGCCACCGAAGAGTTCGGGTCGCGTCTGGCTGTCCGCGGTGGAACCCCTGATCAAAACCTCACTCTGATGGACGGGGTGGAGATCCACAATCCCTACCGGCTGTTCGGCCTGACCAGCGCCTTCAATCCGGAAACGGTCGAGAGTTTCGAACTCTCGGCGGGCGCTTTCTCCGCCCGCTATGGCGACCGTCTTTCGTCGATCCTGGTCGTGGAAAACCGCGAAGGAAGAAAAGACCGCGGCATCGAAGGATCCACCACGCTTTCCATCACCGACGGCAACGTCCTGGTGGAAGGGCCCTGGAAGAAGGCGAACCAGGAAAAGGGCTCCTGGATCTTGAGCGGACGGCGGACTTATTACGACCTGATCGCCGACCGGATCATCGACGAGGACCTTCCCGGATTCCAGGATGTTCAGTTCCGCGGGACCTACGATGCTTCGTCGACTACGCGAGTCACCCTGTTCGGCATCCGGTCACGCGAGGGCGGCAATGCGACGTTCGAGGGCGATGGCACCGACTACGGCGCGTTCGTGACCTCGGCGCAGAACGATGTCTTCGGAGTGAGAGCACGGACGTTCTTCGGCCCCCGGATCTCTTCCACCCTCGCCGCCGCGTATTACGAATTCGCCCAGACCCTGAAAGTCGACGCTCTCTTCGAGGACGGATCGCGACGGTCGAACGCCCGCACCAATCAGACCCAGATCAACATCGATTTCGATCAGACCACGTCGACCCGCGATTTCTCGCTGCGCAACGACTGGAGCTTTGCCTTGACTCCGTCGAACCTGATCGAAGCCGGTTTCGAGGCGCACCGGCTGCGCACCGGCGCGGAGTACAACATCCGGGGAGCGCGGAATCTCTCGGAGGCGAACGCCTCCTCGAACCGCGGCGGCTCCGGCCTGCCCGCGTTCTACGACGAAAAGGTGCCGTCGAACCGCTGGGGCGCCTACATCCAGGACCGGATGACCATGGGTGAGCGCTGGTCGAGCGAAGTGGGACTGCGTTTCAGTCGTTCCTCACTGACCCGGAACGTGGAGATCGAACCCCGCCTCTCCGTGCTCGTCAAGAACGGCGAGAGTTCAAGATGGCGCGCGGCCTACGGCTCGCATTCGCAGAGCCCGGGAATCGAGAAACTCCTCCAGTCGGACTACTTCCTCGACCTTTCGGGCTTGGGACTGAAGAACGAGAAGTCGAAACATTTCACCTTCGGTTTCGAGAAGGACTTCGCGGGCGTCAATCTCAAGGCCGAGACCTATTACAAGACGTTCGACGATCTCATCGTGGGCGCGCTTGAGACCGACGCCGAAAGGGCCACGCGAATCGCCGGCTACGACTTCCCCACCGCACTCGCCTCGAGCGTGCAGACAGAGCGGCTGATCACCACCACACCTTCGAACAGCCCTTCGGGCCGCTCCTATGGCCTCGAGCTCGTGGCCACCCGGCCGCTGCGGCGAGCCGACCAGTTCTTCTCCGGCTGGGCGTCCTACACCTTTGGCAAAGCTACGAAGGAGGCCTACGGTCTCACCCTTCCCTTCGAATACGACCGTCGTCACGCCTTCTCGATCGTCGGTCAACTGAACGCGAGCGAGAAACTCGATATCGGCTTCACCCTCCGCGTGGCTTCAGGCTTCCCGCGCACCCGGGCCATCGGGGTCCGCGTGGTGCCGATCGAAGACGCGGCCGACGCGGATGGTGATGGGAACCGGTCCGAACTGATCCCGGAACGCGATCCCACGGGACTGCCCGTCTACACCGCTGACTTCGGGCCGGTGACAAACCTCCTGCAGGCGCGTTACCCGCGTTTCACCCGCCTCGATCTGCGACTCAACTGGCGGCCCCGCGGCGACCGTTCGCGGTGGCTGTTCTACCTGGAGTTCATCAACGCCACCAACCGAGCGAACGTGGGCCAGTACGAAACTCAGCTGCGGCCGACAAACGGCGGCGATCGTCCCACGGTCGACGAGGAGCCCGGCGGCGCCCTGCCCTTCCTGCCTACCTTCGGGGTCCGCTTCCGCTTCTAGTCAGTTCGCCCCGGCCGCAGCCGGACCACCGGGAAGGCGGCCGGCTCGTGTCGTCAGTGCCCAAAAGAGCGGCACTTGAGCGAACCCACGCAGACCTTGTCGGGTTCGATCACGCAGGCTTGCCCGACCACGCCGCCAACCACGGACAGAAGCTGCAGCGAGGGGTCGAGAACCTCTTTCGAGCGCGAGTGCGGCGAGGGCGAGGGCGCCGAGGCGGCGGCGGGCCCCTCGGCCCGGGCCTTCTTCAGACTGGTAAGAACCTCCCGGGCGATCAGATCGATCTTCGCGTCATCCATGGCGAGTCTTCTTTTACTCCAGGCGTCTGGTCAGACCGATTCCGGATGAGAGCCGGTGGGGCCAAAGTCGATCTCGTCGATGACCCCGAGAACCGCGGCATCCACTCCCGCGACGCCCCGGCCGAGGATCTGCTGGGCCGTGCGACCATCCAGGGTGTAGAGCACGCGCTCCTTTGGCCCCGCTCCCATCCGGTCGATGGCGATGATGGGCGCTCCCTTGGCCGCCCCCGATAACTCGAGGGGCTGGACCAGCAGCAGCTTCTCGCCGTCGAGCTTGAGATTCTTCTGGGTGGCCACGACGTTGCCGATGACGCGACCGATCAGCACCGCATCAGGCCTCGACGTGCACGGCGTCGACGATGCCCACGATGGTGGCGTCGGTCGGCACCTCGACGGGAGCGAAGGGATTGGCAGCTTCCTTCGACTTCACCCAGAACACGCGCTCCCCGGGCCCAACCCCCATGGAATCGGTGGCGACGAGGGTCTTTCCCGTGGATTTGCCATCGGGTGTGATGGGCTGGATGAGGAGAAGGTTGATGCCTTCGAGACGCCCGTCCTTCCGGCTCGCGACCAGCGTCCCGCAGACGATGCCGAGCTGCATGTCAGCCCTTGGCCGCCGGAGGTCGGGTCATTTCGACCTGATCGATCACACCGATGATGGCGGAATCGATGGGCGCGTCCTTCATGCCCTGGGCGAGGCGCGCGGACGAGCCGGCCACGACAAGGACGCGATCGCCCGCCCCGGCGTTGACGGTGTCGACGGCGACCACATAACCCTGCTCTTCCTTGAAGGCAGGGTCCATGATCCGGACGACAAGCAGCTTCGTCCCCACCAGGCGTTCGTCCTTGCGGGTGGCGACCAGCGTGCCGACGACTCGACCAACCTGCATTGCGGGTTCGGATCAGCGACGCGAGGCCCGGATCGGACCTCGCGCGCGGAGGTTCACTTGCCGGCTTTGCCGATGGCGAAGACGTCCTGCAGGTTGTCGTGCGGACGCGGAATCACATGGACGGAAACGAGTTCGCCCACGCGGCGCGCGGCCGCCGCACCCGCGTCGGTGGCCGCCTTGACCGCGGCCACGTCGCCCCGGCACATCACGGTCACGTAGCCGGACCCGATCTTTTCCCAGCCCACGATTGTGACCTTCGCGGCCTTGACCATCGCGTCCGAGGCCTCGACCATGGCCACGAAACCGCGGGTCTCGATCATTCCAAGTGCTTCACCCATCTGAGTTCTCCTTATGCGCGTCTCTTTCGGCCTGCAGCCAGAAGGCCGCGCCACGATTATCTACTGTCTTTTATGCCGGAGGCCAAGTCAAGCGCGAAGTTCGGAAATAAGCTCGAAGGACTTTGAGCGCGCAGGAGAATCTCCCGACGAAGGTCCGTGGTTCGCTTCAGATCGAGCGGGTCTTCAAGAAACGCGGTGGGGTCAAGGTGCTCGAGGACGTCAGCCTGCAGGTGCGTCCGGGCGAGTTCGTCACCCTCCTCGGCCCCTCGGGTTGCGGCAAGACCACATTGCTTCGCCTGATCGCCGGGCTGGATGAGGTGGACGGCGGGCGGATCGTGGTGTCCGGCCAGGACGTGACCGAAATGAAGGCCCACCTGCGCCCGGTGCACACGGTGTTTCAGAGCTACGCGCTCTTCCCTCACCTCTCGGTGTTCGAGAACGTGGCCTTCGGCCTGCGCATCCGAAAGCGTGAGGAGAGCGAGATCCGTTCGAGAGTGGCGAAAGCGCTCGCCGCGGTTCATCTGGATCGGCTCGAGGACCGAGCGCCGTCGGAGATCTCCGGTGGCCAGGGCCAGCGCGTGGCTCTCGCCCGCGCGCTTGTCCTCGAACCCGACATCCTTCTTCTCGATGAGCCTTTGGCGGCGCTCGACGCCCAACTCCGATCCGCCATGCGGACGGAGCTGGTTCAGCTCCAGCGCTCTTTGGGCATCACCTTCATCCTGGTCACCCACGACCTGGAGGAGGCGATCGAGTGTTCGTCACGCATCGCGGTGATGCGCGAGGGACGGATCGCGCAATACGCCGAGCCGGAGCACATCTTCGAACGGCCGAGCAGCGTTTACGTCGCTCGACTCGTGGGCATGGAGAACCTTCTCGACGGCCGGGTGGTCGCGCGACACGGAGCCGCGGCCCGGGTCGATCTGGGCTTCACCGAGGTGGAAATCGCGCAGGCTCCGCCCGAGGACATGGTGACGGTGGGCGTGCACGGGGAACACATCCGGGTCGTCGCACCCGGCGGCCCACTCAGCGGCACGGTGGCCGACGTCCGTTACCTCGGCGAGGCCACTCGGTGTCGGATCCGGGTCGGGGCCGCCTCGCTCGTGGCCAACATCTCCCCGCGAGAGGTGGTTCGGGTCGGCGACGCAGTGTCCCTCGACATCCCCGCTGACGCCTGGATCGGCCTCGCACCTTGAAGGACGGGGCTCTGCGCGGCGGCAGCGGGCGCCTCCTCTTTCCCGCGTTCGCGACCATCCTCGTTCTCTTCGTCGCCCCGCAGTTGATGCTTCTCTCCCACACCGGAGAAAGCTCGGTCTGGCTGCGGCTCGTCGATCCGCTCTACGCTTCCATCTTCGGACGAAGCCTGGCCATGGCCCTGGGCACCACGGTCACTACCCTCCTCGTCGGCTTTCCCGTGGCCTGGGCCCTGGTGCGGGCCGTGCCACCACGCTGGCGGGGATCATTCCTGCTCCTGGTGACGCTTCCCCTATGGACCTCGGTTCTGGTGAAGCTCTACGCCTGGGTGTTTTTGCTGCGGACGGGAGGCCTGCTTTCGCAGCTCCTCGCTTTCCTCGGTTCCGATTCGCCCAGCCTGCTCTACACCACCACCGCGGTGGCTCTGGGCCAGCTCTACATCGAACTGCCGTACATGATCCTGCCCATCTACGCCTCGCTCGAGCGCATCGACCCGTCGGTGGTGGACGCCGCGCAGGACCTTGGGGCCGGGTCGATGACCACACTGAGGCGGGTGGTGATCCCGATCGCCGCTCCCGGCATCGTGGCCGGCTGCGTGCTGGTCTTCGTTCCTTCCCTCGGGTCGGTTCTGGTCCCTGATCTTCTCGGCGGAGCGAAGACCGCG
>Ga0075163_10010270_pt1 | contig 12254 bp, 14 predicted proteins | sample JI1023141ADNA_FD_71478 | JGI IMG/M metagenome (GOLD analysis project Ga0075163, IMG submission 71478) | Wastewater effluent complex algal communities from Wisconsin, to seasonally profile nutrient transformation and Carbon sequestration -... | ecosystem: Engineered > WWTP > Effluent > Algae...
TATGACTGGGTACTTGATTTAGATATCAAAGGTTTCTTTGACAATTTAGATCACGATTTAGTTATGCGCGCAGTGAAGAAACACACAGAAGAATCATGGGTTCTTTTGTACATCGAAAGATGGTTGAAGGCTTCAATGCAGTTGCCAGATGGAACTTTAGTTCAACGAACTAAAGGAACGCCGCAGGGAGGAGTTATCAGCCCTCTACTCGCAAATATATTCCTTCATCATGCATTTGATGATTGGTTTGAAAAGCGATTTCCGAAATTGAAATTTGAGCGTTATGCAGATGACATTGTTGTTCATTGTCAGACGCATAAAGAAACTCAGTTTGTAAAACACACGATCAGAGAAAGACTGGAGCTTTGTAAATTAGAATTGCACCCATTGAAAACAAAAATAATTTACTGTTCAGATGTCTTCAGGGACCGATCAAAATTTTATATGGCCAAGAATCCACCAGCCGTAAGTTTTGACTTCCTTGGTTTTACATTCAGGCGACGATCCGTCAAAGGGCCATCAGGCAAAATCTTTGACGGGTTTGTACCAGCAATTTCAAAAGAGGCGCGCAAAGAAATACAGGAGACAATACGTTCTTGGTACTTCACTCATAAGACTGAAAAAGAGTTAGAGGATTTATCAAAAATGTTTAATCCAATTCTGCGCGGATGGATACAATATTATGGCGCCTATGGCCGTAACGATCTCAAGTTTATGAACCTACAGATGAATCTCATCTTACAAAGATGGGCACAACGGAAATATAAACCGCTTCATAGAAAATCGGCCAAAGCATATCAGTGGTTACTTCGCATTATGCAAGAAAAACCAAATCTGTTTGCAACTTGGAAGACCTTTCATGGAGTTGGACGATGAAGAACAATGGGAGCCGTATGAATCGAGAGGTTCAAGTACGGTTCTGCGAGGGGCTGGAGCTGAAATGCTCCGGCCAACTCACTCCAAGTATCGTGAGTTGGATTCAATCACTGATTCACTAATTTTAACAAAAGACTTCCACACCAACGGAAGTCTTCATTTTTTGGAGTTTATTAAATGGAATTAAAAGTAACCGAAGTCAGTCGATGCTTGGATAAAAAAATGATGATCATGGGTTTTGAAGTTCCAGATTTGCTTTTCATTTTTTTAACTATGTCGATTTTGAATTTCTTGTTTGGAACGACTAACTTGAAATTTATTTTTGTCTGGGTCCCAAGTGCTGCAATCGCTTTAACGATAAAACTCACTAAACGTGGAAAGCCTGACAATTACCTAATTCATTGGCTTAGATTTCAAATCAAGCCAGGTGTTCTGACGGCCTTTGATGATCCAACAAATCAAACGCCTGCGCCAACTCTTTTACAAAGGAAGTCTGCATGAGTGCAAAATTAGCTGATTATCTGCAAGTCTGGGGACTTGAAGATAATCACATCATTTTTACTGATGGTTCGTTCGGCTTTGGCTTTAAACTTAAAGCAACAGATGCAAGCTGTTGGTCAATAGATCAGGCCAATGAGTTTTCCCAAAAATTGATTCAGTTTTTGAATGGGTTGCCACCAGAAATTGATTTTCAATTGGTCAGCGATATTAAATCTGGAAACGATGAAACCATTCGAAGCCATCATTTGTCAGATATTTCAGAAAGTGATGTGGTTCGAGAACTAACAACTGCGCGAGTTAAGAAGTTTTCTAATTTGGACACTGAAGGACTGCTACCTAGCCATGGTCTTATGTTATTTGTTAGAAGGAAACCAATAAGCTCACTATTGAAGAAAGCTAGTTTCTTCTCTCGAAAAACTGATTTTCAAAGAATAGCGGAAGATAAACTGAAGCATGAGCTTGCAACAAGTGAACGTCTTTCGCATGATCTTAATTCAAGTTTGTCAGCATTGGGTCTTGAGCCAGAGCTTTTGAGTCCCGAGATTCTTTTGAAGCTAATGTATCAGCAATGGAATCCAAATCGTAAAATTGCTCTAGGCGCTGTTAACCCTGACAATATTCGAAGCGGAATACTATTCACTGATGTTGGCATTGATCAAAAAGGTTTTATGATAAGTGACTACAATTATAGAGTCATCACGCTAAAGCTTCTTCCAGATCAGACTTATGCTGTTATGGCAGCAAAGCTTCGGGAACTTCCATTTGACACCAGACTTTCACTAACAGTTCATGTTCCAAATCAGCAAAAGGAACTTGAAACTTTGCAAACACAACGACGAATTGCATTTTCGATGGTTGCAGGTAAGAAAGTTGGTGTTGCTGATTTGGAATCGGAAGCTAAATTTCGTGATCTTGAAACATTATTAGAACAAATGGTTTCACAAGGCGAAAAGGTTTTCCATGTGAGCCTGCAAGTTTTAGTTCGGTCAACTACTGTTGAGGACCTCGACAATAATGTTTCAGAAGTATTGGTTAAAATACGTGAAATGGCAGGAGCAGAGGCAATGGAAGAAACATTGGCTGCATTTGATATTTTTAGTGAGTCAGCCATTCCTAATTCACGTTGCAAAGAGCGTATCAAAAGAATCAAAACTTCGAACTTATGTGATCTACTTCCAGTTTATGGTCCTTGGAAAGGCCATAAAGATCCAAAAATATTATTAAGGTCAAGATTAGGCAGTCTTGTCAGCTTTAATCCTTTCACGAGTGAACTAACGAATTCGAATCAAATTGTGAGCGGTGGATCTGGTAGTGGTAAGTCTTACATGACGAATATTCTAATGATGCAAATGATGAAAGAAAATCCAAAGATATTTATCGTTGATATTGGGGGTTCGTACAAAAAAATATGTGAAAACTTCGATGGTCAGTATATTCAGCTCGGTGTTGATACGGACTTATCAATAAATCCATTTGATTTGGCAGTTGACGAAAATAAACCAACCAGCCAAAAAGTAAAATTCATTTTAAGTCTTGTCGAGATAATGACTAAAGAAAATGAAAAACTTCAGCTTGGAAAACTTGAAAAGTCTGAAATAGAATCAGCAATTGAAAAAGTTTATGAAATTTCAAAAAATCCAAGACTGTCAGATTTAAGAAGACTCTTACTTGACCACGATGATGCTAACATTCAACGCATTGGCAAGATTTTAACAAGTTGGTGTGGGAACTCGCCTTATGGAAAATTTGTCGATCAAAAAACAACTTTAGAGCTTAAAAGATCAGTCGTCTGTTTCGATCTTAAAGGAATGGAGTCATATCCAGATCTACAATCGGCCTGTTTATTTATTATCACTGATTTCGTTTGGCGTGAAGTTCAAGCTGATAAATCTAAAATGAAATTTCTTATTCTGGATGAGTGCTGGAAGTTAATGGAAAATGATTCAGCTTCATTATTCATTGCTGAGGTGTTCAGGACATTTAGAAAGTATATGGCATCAGCTATTGCTATTTCACAAAACATTGATGATTTTGCTAAAAGTAAAATTGCAAATGCGATTTTACCAAACTCGTCAATCAAATGGGTTCTAAAGCAAAAAGGTGCTGATAAAGAAAGACTTAAAGATGTACTTGGACTTAATCCAAATGAAGTAGAATTGATTTCTTCTTTAGGCCAAGAGCGTGGATCATACTCAGAAGCTTTTTTAATGGCTGAAGATTCCAGAGCTGTCGTTATTATTGAGTCAACACCGCTTGAATACTGGTTAGCGACTACTGATGGTCGTGATCTTGGAAAAATTGAAGAATATAAAAAACAACATTCAGAAATTTCACAACTTGAAATATTGAAGAAACTTGCTTTTGAGTTTCCAAGAGGAATTGCGGCACATCAAGCACAAAGAAGTCACATATGAAAAAAATCGTTTCTTTAATTTTAGCAATTTCAATATTTGTAACATCACCTGCAAAAGCAGATATGTTTGGTGGCGATCTTATTTATCTTGCCCAGATTTTAGCAAATGCAGTTAAGCAGTATATTGAGCTCAAAAACATTGTAGAAAATGGACGTGATCAATTAGACTTAATTCGCGAAATTAATCGCGGTGTAAACGATTCGTTGAGACTCGCGCAAACAATCAATCCAAACATTGATCCTGGAATTTATAAAGACTGGCAAAATGCAGGAGACGCATTAGCTAAGCTTCAATCAATATATGGAATTGTCACAAACTCGCCAGACTCTAGAGTCTATTCGGATACAGACCAAAATGTTGCTGAAGCTGTGACATTAAATAACGATATTTATAAATACACACAAAATATCGACGAACTTGGTGAGGCTATCAAAGATTATAGTCATGATGTTTCTCCTGGTGGCGCGCAAAAACTAACGGCTCAAACATTAGGAGTGATGCTTCAGATAATGAATCAGAGTCTCAGAACGCAGGCAACAGGACTAAAACTTCAGGCGCAAACAATGGCTGTGCAAAATAAAAAAGAAAAAGACTCAACAAAGCAGTATCTCGAAACAGCTAACACCCTTCGAGTTGCCATGAAAAAAGAAAAGATTCAATTCATAGCACCTCGATTTTAAGGAGTAAATTATGACCTCAGATATTGCTTGGCTCGCGACGGAAGCAAAAAAGATTCACGAGATATTTTCAGGATACTTTTATCTTGTGGTTACTGTATTGATGTTACTAGGGATTGCCATTGAATATTTTAAATGGCCCATTGGTGGCGTTCCGAATTTTGGAACAATTGTTGGTCGTACTCTGATCGCAGCGCTTTTGCTTCATGCCTACCCAGATATTACGAACACAATTGCAGATGTCACAGATGCTATGGCAACGAAACTTGGTGATTTGAATAACTTCAAAATGATTTTAGATAAAATGGGAGACAAAGTTGGTGAGCTTTCGTGGTCATGGGTTAGTTTCAAAGAAACAATCATGTTACTTATCAGCTTTCTTACATTTTTCATTTTGTATTTTTCGATTCATATTGCCGACAGCTTTTATATTTACGTCTGGGTAATGCTATATGTATTTTCTCCGCTTTTGATTGCGCTCTATGTATTGCCAGTCACAGCGTCAGCAACATCGGCTCTATTTAGATCGTTAATTGAGGTGGCCTGTTGGAAAATTGTCTGGTCGGTCATTGCTACGCTTCTATGGAGCAGTGCTTTAAGTCAGATCAATCAAGATGGAGCGCAGGTAAGCTTTTTAACTGCGATTGGTTTTAATATCATTTTAGCAGGCTCACTGCTTCTAACACCATTTGTGGTTCATGCCCTTGCTGGAAGCGGACTTTCTACGATGGGTAAGGATCTAAGCTCACTCGCTATTGGCGGAATGACCATTAGCCCGAGTAGGACTATCGGAGCAACAAAAAGTTTAGCATCAAAAACTATCTCTAATGGGAAAAACTATTTCTCTAAGAATAGTCCGAACAGAAACTTTAATAAAAATAATCAGAAACATTCTGCGAATAATAAGTCGCAAAAGCAAATTAAGGCATAACTAGGAGTTTATATAATGAAGTACACAGAGGCTTGGTCTTCAGTCGTATCGCAAAATTTTAATTTAAAAATAGTCACAATTGTTCTTGGGGCGCTATCAATTCTACTGACAATGATTACTTTGAAAATGACTTTCAAAGATTCGGTGATTATCGAACGTGGGTGCTTCTCAAGAACGCTTCAGCCAACTAAGGATGAGCATTCGAAGCAGGAAATTGAAAATTTCTTAAGAGAAGCTTTGTCACAAAGATTTGATTCTTTGGTGATGGCAACAGATGGACTTCTGTCTCCAGATGAGCTGAAACTTCGAGATCAAGAGCAAAAAGAATTTACGTCTCGAAATATGAAGCAACGCTTGATTGTTAACTCAGTCGTTGAAACTACTGATGGATTTAAAGTCGATGCTGATCGACTAATTTCAGTCTCAGAAGTCAGATCTGCATTCAAGTTTTCTCTTTTGGTAAAACTTGAATCTAAATCAAGATCTTTTTCAAACCCCTACGGTTTGTTGGTCGTTTCATCAAAGCAAATTGATGATAAGCCAAAAACTTCGGAATCAAAATGATTTTGAAAAAGCACAGTTTTTCGATTTCAAAAATGTTGAGGATCTTTTTAATCTACTTAGGAGCAGTAGCTTTGCTGCTGCTAATGGTAGATCACTCTGAAGCAAAAACATCATTAAGAACAGTCAAATGTGATGAATCTAAAATGATTGAAGTTTATGTGAAGCCAAGCTTCAGCACGATTATTAATTTTCCCGTGAAACCAGATAATGTCGTCTTGGGAGGAAAAAATCAATTTGCGATTGAGTACATCAAAAATGATCTTGCTTTAACAGCACTTTCATCAAATGCACGAACAAATTTATTTGTGTATCTGTTTGGCCGACGATGTGGGTTTCAGCTTATGACCTCGTCAGCAATTCACGATAATTTGATTCTTGTGCGCGATCCAGAAGAGTCTAAAATAAAAGTCCCTTTCAAATAGGTGGTAATGATGGACGAAGAAGTCAAAGTGAGCCTTGTCGGTGATGATGGCCATAAAAGACGATGGGGCTTAGAAAATTTGCTTTACCGCAAAGAGGGCAGAAAATTAAGTATCAATGCCAAAGTGACAGCTTGGATGTTTGGACTTTTTATTTTGGCAGGAAGTGCCTATTCGATTATTTCTGAATTTTTTAAAACAACTCCAACAGAAAATTCTGGCCCCATTGGTTTTAGTGAACAAATGGAATCCAATTCGTCGGGGTCAGAAAAAATTAAAGTACCCAGTGGCAACTCAGAATTCAATAAACCTCAAAATACCAGCAGTAAGCCCAAGAACGTGGTTTATTACTCTGCTCCACAGGTTATTGGTAGACCCAATTTTGGCAAAATTCCACCTGGAACGATGGTCAAAGCTAAATTTATTACTGGAGCCTCCAACGGCCCTTTAAAAGCCATCCTCATAGAAGCATTGGCAGTTAATGGCGAAGACATTGCGCCAGAGGGCACGACGCTGGTTGGTTCTGGTAGCTCAGGCGAAGATAGACTCAATGTTCAATTTACTAAACTTGTGTTCAAGGATGGTAAATCACAAAGTATTCAAGGCCAAGGCTGCGATCTGTCTGACCAAACTGTTGGAGTTAAAGGAAAGAAGCTGAGTAAGTATGCCGTTCTATTAGCAACTGGTGCTGGATTAAATTTTTTAGGTGGTGTTGCTGAAGGTTTGCAGGAAAGCCAAGTACAAAACGGAGTAGCAACAAAAAAAACTGATTTGAAAAATGCTGCACTTAATGGAGCTGGTAAAGCAGCGCTTGATCAATCACAAGAGATTTTGTCGGACCTAAAAAATAAAAAGTCAGTTATCCAAGTTGATAGCGGTAAAGAATTTTATGTATTGTTTGAAGGAGAATAATTCTGATATTTAGTCAAAATAACAAAACGAATTCGACACAAGCTCAAACAGATGCCTTTATTAAATTATGCAAAAACCTTGTTTTTGGAATTGGTCAGCCAATAGTTGAAATATTCTACGGAATCAGAAAAGACACAATCCCTTATCTACCTATATTAGCTTGGGGTGTGATCTTTGATTTTCTGACGCTTAGTAGTCTTGATCAAAAAATATTTAAACTTATAAAGCTTGGCTGGCTTTATCCACAGAATCCAATTTCTTACTCGATGTATTCATTTGTTGGAGCCACAATTGGTTTTTGGATTTGGGGTGCTATTCAAACCAGAAAAAAAACAAACATGATTCAAAGACTTACTGAAGTTTTCCAAGAGACTGGTCTTAAAAGTCCAATGGGTAAGCTGCCAAACTTTATATTCGACAAACCAGTGGATGAATTAGTTAGAAGACTTCGTGTCACCAACGCGTTTATGCCAAAAGCAAAATTTGATGAAGCCAAGGATAGACTTGAAAGTTCACTTCAAGTCTACATTGACGAGATTAGTGAGAGTAAAGCTGGAGGTACAGTGGATCTATTGTATTCACATTTTGAAATTTCAAAAATGTTTGAAATGAAAGATTTAAAATCTATTGGCAGACATCGGTTTTTAGTTGGCCAAACAAGAGCAAAGACAATTTACTCAAGCCTTACCGAAACGCCGCACTTATTGATTGGTGGGCAAACTGGCGGAGGTAAATCGACTTTTCTTCGTCAGCTCATTACCACTCTCTATTGCAACAACAAGGATTACAACTTTACTTTGATTGATATGAAAGGCGGCTTAGAATTCCAACTCTTTGAAAATCGAGATCGAATCAAAGTTATCTCAACTCCCAACGATAGTAGCAGTCAGTTTCTTGTGCTGGATCAGTTGCTCACAGAAAGGTTTGAACTTTTAAAAACGAATCAGTGTAAAGACATTGAAGAGTTTCAACAAAAGCCAAAGGATCAATTGAAATTGCCAGAGGGAGTAAAAGCAGAAACATTTAAATTGAATCGAAATATTATTGTGATTGATGAAGCTGCTGAACTATTTTTAGCAGGAGGTAAAATTAACGTAAGCCAAGTTCAAGAAATGACAAGAAAAGTAATTCGCCTTGCAGCTCAAGGTAGAGCTGTTGGAATTCATTTGATTATCGCAACTCAAAAACCAGATTCAAAGGCGATCAGCTCACAGATTAAAGCCAACCTGACTGGAATTATTTCTTTTCCAATGGCTACGCTTGGTGCCAGTTTTTCCATTTTAGGAAATGGCCGTGCCAAAGAGTTACCGTCAATTCCAGGCCGCGCGGTTTGGAAATCAGGTCTTGATCAATTTGAAGTGCAAACAGCATTTTTGAGTCCTGATCAAACTAAAGCTGAACTGGATAAATGCTCACCACCAAAGGAAGAATCAGTTGAAGAAGCGTCAGTTTAAAATTAACGATGAAGACATGAAATGTCTTTGGATGCTTTGGCGGTGGAAGTTACTTTCAACCAGTGCCATTCATCAGTTGGCTTATAGCAAGCGAAGTATTCATGGTTGCTACGTCCGGCTTTTAGATTTACAGGATAAAGATTTTGTCATTTCAACTGGCTCATGGGATCAGAAAACAATTGTCTGGCATTTAGGTGATGATGGCTATAAAGCTTTATCAACTCAGTTTAAAGTGACTGTTGAAAATGGTTTTCGCTCAGAAAATAAAGATCACGATTTTTGGGTTTCAGCCATCCACCTTGGCGAATGGTTGAGTGGATCGCCAGATGATTGTGCGAACTTTACCGAGCAAGAATTAAAAAAAATTGCGCTACCAGATTATCCGAAGTGGGTTCCTCATACCAAGGAGCATCGTCCAGATGGCTGGTGGAAAATCGGCCTTGGCAAGCACAATAGAGAAAGTCTTATTGCGCTTGAGGTTGAGCTTTCAAAAAAGTCGCCACAAGATTATTCTGATGTCGGAGCGTTTTACTCAAACACCATTGACGTTTACCAAGTGATTTGGGTCGTTAGATCCGAGTCATACAAAAATTATATTCTGACACATTTAAAAAAAGGTTCTTCCGCAAATGCCAGTGAACACAGTTTTGTTTTACTCGACCACTACATTCAGTCGCAGTGGCAGTCCCAAATTATCGATGGCAAACATCAAGGTAAAAAACTAATTGAGATCCTAAAAACACCTTTGCAAAACGAGGGCAAAACGTTTTGTGCCAATTTTGCATTAGACGTTCGTAAATATCCAATGATTTCAAGGTCTCCCATCTTAGCAAGCAAAGCTGATTTGGGCCTCAGTAGACACTACTAATAGGAGTGTGTTTTGAAAATAGTAATAATGTCGTTGATTGCGGTACTGGGATTGAGTGCATGTACTACAATGAATAAGAATAAGACTGATTCTAATAATTCAATTAATAAGGATGATAGTAAATCTCCATCATTAACAGCACCTAAGGTCAGCAAGGTTTGGGTTCCTGAAAAAATTGAAGGCGATAAATATATTGAAGGTCATTATATGTGGATTTTAGAAAAGACAACTTCATGGAGTCAGTAAAAATGAAATCAGAAATAGAAAATCAAAAAATTGAAAGAATAATTTTAGACACAACAACAGTATCAATAGTTAAATCTATATCCGATCAAATCAATTTAGAATTGGGTGACTTGGTTCAAGTCACCCAAAAGTCTGTTGCAAATTTTATTATCCGAAAAAGGTTTCAGTTGTTGTCGAAGGAAGAAATTTCAGACTTTTTAGCTGAAAACTATGACCTTGTAAAAGCATTGAAACACGCCACTCAAGAGGCTATCAAGGCAAAGCAAAATGGTGATAATATCGAAATTAGTGATGTTTTAAAATTAATTCAGACACCAAGTGTTAAATCGGAAATGTCACTCAAAAAGACTCGTGGTCGAAAGAAAAAAGTAGCTGCTTCGGCGGACGTTAATGATAAAAATAAACTGCAAGAAGGCTTAACTACTAACGATATTAACTCAGCTAGTAAGACTTTCACTTCGTCAAATTTAGAATCAAATTTAAATAAAAATAGTTCATCCACAAGCCCTGAATCAGCTTGATTTTAGAGGGAAAAATGTCGAAAATACTTTTATCGGGATTAGATAAAAGTGAGTCCCAGTTCTTTGAAAATCGAATAGTCTCTGTAGTTCAAATGGAGGTGAAGTTTTGAATTCTTCACCAAATGAAATGAACCTTGCTATTGATTTTTCATCAAGTGATTGGTTAAGCGCAAAAGAAGCAGCTATTTATTTAAGAATTTTTAGAAAAGATGGCAGCCCTTGCGTTGAACGATTGCGAAATTTAGTAAATCAAAGAAAGGTGCCATTTTATAAACCCTTTGGACGTCTTTTATTCAAGCGAGCTGAATTAAAAAATTTGATTGAGTCTTCTCGTAAAGGAGGATTCAAATGGCGATAAGCCCTTATTTTGATGAAAAGCAAAATAAAAATTTTTTCAAAGTCAGAGTCGTAAGAAAAAGTACTGCTAATCCAAACATTGTAGTTACTAAAAGAGCTTTCGGAATTGAGTCAATTTCGGAAGCTCAAAAAATTGAAAAGAAGTTAAATCTTCAAGCTGAGCGTGAGCTGGTAGAAAATGAAAACAAAGGTTGCATCTGGGAAACTCTTTTAGAAGAGTGGGAGCAGTCTGCTCTTCGGGGAGATATTTTCTCTAAAGAGTTAACGGCACCAACTGTCCAAGATTATGTTTTTGTTATTCGGACTTACACTACTGAATGGCTTAAACTAAGAGTTGAAGAAATCGACAAAGCAAAAGCTTGGGTAGTTCTTGATAAGTTGGAACGCGAAGTTTCTGTGTCCAGACGAAAAAGACTAAGAACAGCAATTGATGCTGTATTTTCTTGGGGTTTTCTATCTGGTCGAATTAAAGGAACACATCAAATTCCGACTGAGGGGTATAAAAGCACACGAAAAGTTGAAGAAAAACTTCCTGAAATTTTAACCTTAACGGAAATTAAAACTCTTTTAAGCTACGCTAAAACTGTCAATCACGCTTGGTATCCAATTTGGGCAATGGCACTGATGACTGGAATGCGAAGTGGTGAGCTTTATGCTCTTGAGTGGGATAGTGTCGATTTTGAAAATAAAGTGATTTATGTTCATCGAAATTGGACCAACAAGACAGGTTTTGGATCAACAAAAGGACGATACTGGCGAGCCGTTCCAATGAGTGATGAGTTAGGAACCTTTTTAAAGGAACAAAAACTTATTCGTGGAAATGAGAAGTCAGTTATGCATCGTTTTAATGTTTGGTCAAAAGGCTACCAAGCTGAAATTTTAAGAGAGTTTTGTGTAGGTTCAGGAATTACTTCAGTCAAGTTTCATACGCTACGAGCTTGTTTTGCAACCCAACTAATTAAGGATGGTGTTGCTCCTGCGGTGGTGATGAAAATAGCTGGTTGGAAGGATTTAAAGACCATGCAGCGTTATATAAGGTTAGCGGGTATTGAAGTAAAAGGAGCAACAGATGGATTGAAATTGCTCCCAGAAGCAGCAGTTATGGGACGTGTTGTAAATCTGTTTGGCAATCCTAATAAAGAATAAATGGCACAAGTACAGAGACTTTTAAGTTAGGTGACAGTGTGGTGACACTGAGGTCATAAGTAGTTAGAATCACTTATGACTAGGCACCACCTCCAAATTTCCCGTAAGAAAAGTCTCAAAGCACACCTAAGCATCGAAAAACATTAACAAAGGATTTCAATTACTTAACCGTGTGTTGGTTGTTCAAACATAATCGCAAATAACAAAAAATAACTCGATTTGGTGGCTTTTAGGTGGCGCGCAGGTGGCACTTATAATTCAGTTTTCAGAGGAAGTTTTATAATTTGATTAGGTGCGGTAGTTTAGAGTTGCGTTGACAATCACTCTCTCGGTTGGTGGTTGCTGTTTAATGGACTACCGCTTCAAAT
>Ga0075163_10010271_pt1 | contig 12252 bp, 7 predicted proteins | sample JI1023141ADNA_FD_71478 | JGI IMG/M metagenome (GOLD analysis project Ga0075163, IMG submission 71478) | Wastewater effluent complex algal communities from Wisconsin, to seasonally profile nutrient transformation and Carbon sequestration -... | ecosystem: Engineered > WWTP > Effluent > Algae...
TTTGGGGTCGGTGAAGTCCATGCCCAACTGGTTGTTGGCCGTGGTCAGTTTGTAATTGCGTGCTCCGAGTTTGCCGTCGGGGCCGGGATACCGGATGATCCAGTTGAACTGTTGACCCGTTGCCTCGATCTCCATGTAGTCCTCATCGGGCTTCACGTCGGCCATTACCGTGTTCCAGGCATCCAGGCCGCGCACCACCAGAATGGTCATGACCACAGCCGGCACAGCCGTCCAGATCAATTCCAGGCGGTTGTCGTGCGCAATGAATTGCGCCTTCCGGCCTTCCTGCCAGCGGTATTTATACGCGAACCAGAACAGTGCTATGTGACAAATCACAAACACGATACCGGTGAGTATGAGCGTAATGTTGAACATGCTGTCCAGCATATCGCCGTGTGCCGAAGCCGACTTGTGCGGTCCATAGCCCATCATTTCATTTTTGTACTCCCAAGCGGAGATAATTACACCGCCGAGGAACAGAATCATGAAGGCTATGGATAACCAGCCATTCCATTTGCTATTGTCGCGCAACACTTCACGCTCACCCTTGATTTGAGCGGTGAGTTCAGTGACTTTCCCGATTTGGACCAGTACAATGGTGATCAGAAAAACGCAGAGTAATATGATTAGCGCAGTCATTGAAATATTTTTTTACAGTAACCCAAAGGTAAAATGCTTGTTTGGAGAAAATCCGGTTAGTGCCCTAATTTGAACGGCTCTAAATTATTCAATCAATGGTGCCCACCACCGGTTTGTTCACTTTCGATCATGGCGCCAGTTTCATGGTGCAGACTTTCTTCGAGGAATGGATCTTTCCAGGGCACGAGTGAAGCGCGTTCCAGTTGTCCGAAAAGGAAGAACAGGAACAGGCTCAGGAATCCGATCAGAATGCCCAGTTCTTCCAGGCCCGGGATGGTGAAACCAACCCGGAAACTGTCCGGTTCGGCTGCCACAGCGTGCTCGCCACCGTGTGCATCGCCGCCATGTGCGGCTTCACCATGCGGAGCAGGGGCCGCTGAAGTAGCTTCTGCTGCCGGGGTCTCGTGTGTTGCAGTGGCTTCGCCATGCGTGGCTTCACTGTGACCGGCCGGGGCCGTTTCAGTATGTGCCGCAGTCGAAGTATCGCCTTCGTGAGTGGCGGCAGCCTCCGTTGCCGGAGTTGCTTCCGCTTCTGCCGCGGGTTGGGCTGCGGTTTCGTGTGCTGCTTCCGAAATCGGGGCAGCCTCATGTGCTTTGGCGTGACCACCTTCGGCCAGTTCTTTTGCTTCAAAGGCTGCAATGCGCGCACCCGGCTTGATCATGTAGAAATAGTCCCACCAGTGACCGAAGAACACAATGGCGGCCACGAAAAACATCGTACCGAATTTGCGCTTGGTATCGTTGCGCATGAGGATGAGGAACGGGGTCACGAAGTTCAGCAGCAGGTTGCCCCAGAAAAGTACCGGGTAATGCGTCATGCGCTGGTTGAAATAGATCGTTTCCTCACCGTTGTTGGCGTACCAGATCAACATGAACTGGTCAAACCAGAGATAGGTCCAGAATACGCTGATGCCGAAAAGGAATTTGCCGACGTCGTGCAGGTGGTCGTGGGTGACGTATTCGAGATAGCCTTTTGATTTCAAATAAATGATAATCATTACGGTAAACGAAATGGAACCCAGCCATGCCGAAGCCGTGGAATACCAGGCAAACATGGTGCTGTACCAGTGCGGGTCGACCGACATAACTGCCTGCCACAACAGCACCGGGCTCAGGAAGCCGGCTATCGGGAGGAAAGATGCCGCCCACTTGCGAATTTTTTTGTAATAATCCAGGGAAGCCGTTTCCTGCGTATCCTGGGCAATGGAGATGCTGCGGACGTTGCGGGCCCAGAAGTACCAAAGGGCGACGAAGCCCACCGTGGCAATGGTGAAAAACACCGGGTTGAGGAAACCTTTTTTGCCCGCAATGATGCGGTCAAAATGGGGCGCGGCCGGGTCGGTCACGTTGACGTTCGGGTCGTTCCAGTGGTAGAGGTGGTGGAAGTGCCCCCATACACCTGCGGCAATGATGGCCATCAGGACAATGCCGACCCACAGGAATTGGCTCATGGCCTCCCAGATACGGCGAATCACCGCATTCCAGCCGGCAAATGCCGTTATTTGAGCGCACATAAAGAACATTGCCATCAGGGCAATGCCGGTAAAATACACCGAGTTGTGCAGGATGTTTGTCCAGAACCGGGTATGGTATTCGTCGTCGTTGAAGAACACAAGGACGAGGCACAATACGCCCAGCGCCAGGCCGCCGTAGAGGACGCGCTTGGTTTTGCCTTCAAATACAAATTGCGTATTATTCAGATTCATATCGCAAATCAGGTTTCCCCGATGATTTGATGTTTAGTTATGCAGGTTTCAGAGCGGTGTTATTGTGCAGGCGGAGGTGGTGGCGGTGCAATGCGCGACGGGCCGGTAGCCTCACCTTTGGCCGGTTTTTCTACATTGCTCAACGTATTGGCGGTTTCGCTGTATTCCAGGCTCTTGGCATTGGCCTGGAGCGAGCGGATGTAGTGAATCACCTGCCAGCGTTCTTCAAACGAAAGTTTGTCCTTGTATCCGCCCATCACGTTTTTGCCGTACATGATACCGAAATAAAAACGGCCGTTGCCCGCTGCGATCATGTCGTCGCCGATCAGGTTTTTCGGCTGTGCCGGGTACTTGGTATCAGGCATGCTGACCAGCCAGCCCTGACCGTCGCCCTTGTCGCCGTGGCAAATACCGCAGTAGATGTTGTAAAGCGGTTTGGCTCTTTCCAGACCTTCCTTGGTAATCGGGAAGGGGTTGCTCACCATCTCGGCTTCGCAGCGCAGGCGATCATCCTCGTTGTTTTCGTAGTAAAAGGGCGCCTGGCCGTTGACCGGTGCGGCAATGGCATTGTGCGCGTTTTTGCCACGCACCACATCGATTGCAGACGCGTCACCATAATAAACCGCGGTGTAACCACGCGGAATGGTGCCCGCTACCTTGCTGTGCGGCTGTGAAAGTTCGGATTTGGAGAACGTGTTTTTTGCGTCGTCCCAGTGATTCCAGTAATAAGCACTGTACTGGTTGGCTTCGTATCCAACCGGGTGGTACATATCCGGCATATATTCATGACCGGTCTTGTTCTCACCCGCCGGAGAGCAGACAGAGAACAACCAGGCAAATAATGCAACTCCGAGAATCGCGCCAAGTGCGTATTTCATTGTATTGTTGATTCGTTGAATTGTTGAATTATTGAGGTGACCATTCGCTTTCGGTACTTGCCAATGCTGCGGGTTGTGACGATTCGTTGCAACCCGGCCGAACAAGTCCGGAATTCAAATAATCAACTATCACATCGTTTTCACATTCACCTCGGCAGCACCGGTTTGGGTGAAAAAACCCTGAAGGTTTTTCACATCACCTTCCGCTGCTTCGCTCACGTCGAACGCGATGCAAAACTTGTCGTCGGTGATGCGATCGTCCAGCGTTTTGGCTTTCACACCCGGCCACATGCCGCATACCGTATAGAATGTGATGGTCATGCCCCAGGCTGAGTACAAAACCGTGTTTTCGAAAACGATGGGAATGAACGCCGGTACCGACCAGTAGGGCTTGCCGCCGAAAACGATCGGCCAGTCGCTGGTAAAAATCCAGGTCATCGCCAAAAATGCGAACAGGGCACCGATGGAACCATAGATGAAACCCATGATGTGCAGGCGGCTTTCTTTCAAACCCAGGATGGGATCGAGACCGTGCACAGGAAAGGGCGTGAACACATCCATGATGTTCAGGTGCTGCGCGTTCGCCGTTTTGATGGCGCTTTTCAGTTCTTCTTCGTCGTTGTAAAGCCCGTAAAGGACTTTTTTGCTTTGAGCAGCCATTTATCGTAGAATGATGAATGTTGAGTGATAAATGATGAATGGGGTTGATAAGGGTATATCAGTTTGATGGACGGTAATTTGTATTAACCTTCACCAACTTCTTTTTTGCTCGGTTCGCCGTGGCTGTGGCCATGCGATTTGTTGGCTTTCGGGCCAATGTACTGGTCGCCCGCTACTTTCAGGATGGCTTTTACCTCTGCAATGGCTACCACCGGCGCAACGCGGGTGAAAATCAGGTAGCAGAAGAAGAAGACACCCATCGTGCCGAGGAACATCGATATCTCCACCCAGGTAGGGCTGTAAAGGCTCCAGGAAGAAGGAAGGAAGTCGCGCGACAACGTCGTGGGAATGATCACAAAGCGCTCGAACCACATACCGATGTTGATGATGATGGACATAAAGAAGGTCCACCACACGCTGCGGCGAATCGAACGAGACCAGAACAACTGCGGGCTGACCACGTTGCAGAACATCATACCGAAATAGGACCACCAGTAGGGGCCGAATACACGGTTGTAAAAGGCGAATTGCTCGTAGATGTAGCCGGAATACCAGGCAACAAACAACTCGGTAAGGTATGCCACGCCCACAATCGTACCCGTGAGCACGATCACCTTGTTCATGGATTCGATGTGGTTGATCGTAATATACTCCTTCAGACCCAATACTTTACGCGTGATGATCATCAGGGTTTGCACCATGGCAAAACCGGAGAACACGGCGCCCGCAACGAAGTACGGCGGGAAGATCGTGGTGTGCCAGCCGGGAATCACCGAAGTGGCAAAGTCGAAGGATACGATGGTGTGTACCGAAAGCACCAGCGGTGTGGAAAGGCCCGCCAATACCAGCGAAAGCGATTCGTGGCGCTGCCAGTGTTTGGCACTGCCGGTCCAACCGAAGGAGAACATGTCGTACATCTTGCGGCGGAAACCGGTAGCACGGTCGCGGATGGTGGCCAAGTCGGGCACCAAACCGGTGTACCAGAACAACACCGAAACCGAGAAGTAAGTCGAGATGGCGAAAATGTCCCAGAGCAGCGGGCTGTTGAAGTTCACCCAGAGCGGTCCGCGTGTGTTCGGGAACGGAATGGTAAACATGGCCATCCAGACACGTCCCATGTGGAAAATGGGGAACTGGCCGGCGCAAATTACCGCAAAGATGGTCATGGCTTCCGCGGCGCGGTTTACACCCGTACGCCAGCGTTGGCGGAACAGAAGCAAAATGGCCGAGATCAGGGTACCGGCGTGACCGATACCGATCCACCAAACGAAGTTGGTGATGTCCCATCCCCAGTTAATGGTCCGGTTCAGGTTCCAGGTACCGATGCCCTTCCACACTGTCCATGTAATGGAGAAAACATAAAGCCCTACAAGTGCAGTCGACATGGCAAAGACGACGATCCACTCCCGTGAGGGTGTCTTTTCGGTAGGTGAACACAAATCCTCCGTGATATTGTGGTAGGATTTATTGCCCTCAATCAAAACGTGCCGAACTGGCGCAACTGGTTGAGACATAGTTGTTGGTTATTGGTTATTGGTTATTGGTTTTCAGTCAGGGTTTTGAAAAACCGGCAACTGACCCCCAAAAACTAATAACTATTATCAAGAATAAAGTTCTTCGTTAGCGTTGTTTACTTTGGCAGAATAACTGACACCCGGGCGAACGTTGATTTCTTCCAGCACTTTGTATGCGATGGGAGCGTTGTCTTTGGTCAATTTGCTGACTTCACTATCAGGATTGTTGAGGTTGCCGAACACAATGGCGCCCGTCGGGCAGGAGGTTTGGCAAGCAGTGCGCACGTCGTTGTCCATCACAGCGCGGCTTTCGCGTTTGGCCGTGAGTTTGCCTTCCTGAATGCGCTGGATGCAGAAGGTGCATTTTTCAATGACACCGCGCGAGCGGACCGTCACATCCGGATTGAGTACCATGCGCACGAGGTTGTCGGCGAGGAAGGGTTTTTCATCACCCTCGATGGCAAACACCTTTTCTTCGTTGGCGGGCCATACGTCGGCTGTAGTGTAGTCGAGCCAGTTGAAACGGCGCACTTTGTACGGGCAGTTGTTGGCGCAATAGCGCGTTCCGATGCAACGGTTGTAAGCCATCTGGTTGAGGCCTTCCATCGAGTGGTTGGTGGCGTTTACCGGGCACACGTTTTCGCAGGGAGCGTTGTCGCAGTGCTGGCACATCATCGGCTGATAAACCACTTTCGGGTTTTCAAAGTCGCCGTAGAAGTAGCGGTCGATGCGCAGCCAGGTCATTTCGTGGTGACGGTTCACTTCTTTTTTGCCCACCACCGGAACGTTGTTTTCGCTCACACAGGCTACCTGGCAAGCGCCGCAACCTACGCAGGCGTTCATGTCGATGTACATTCCCCACTTCACACCGGTGCCGAAAAAGTCGCCGCGATCAGGATACAGGGTTTGTGTATTGAGGTGATCCGCTTCTTCATGGAATTCGGCCATTTTTTCGGCGAATTCGGGCATTTCATTCACGTGAGCATGGAAAATCACCGAACGGTCGGTCAAAGCCCCCTGAAAACCTTTCCAGCCCAGGGTCTTTTCGTCCACGTTGATCACCTTGCCTTCTTCTTTGCCCATTGCCTGTACGCCCATGGTGTGGTGGTACTGCACGCTGGGGAAGTGTTTGTCCGCACCTACCTTGTCCGATACCTTCACATTGCCTGCGAAGTACTGGATCATGCCGCCTTCCACCGTCAGCACGGGGTTTACATCGACGCCGTAGCCTACGCCGCAACCGCCGTTCTGGCGGCCGCCGCCGAGGGCAATGGATACTGTGCCGGCCGGCTGGCCGAAGGTGCGCACCACGGTGCAGGCGAGTTTCTGGCCGTTGATTTCGACTTCGACGTTGTCGCCGTCGTTCAGTCCTTTCCAGCCGTTGATTTCATTGACACCGTCCCATTCCACCGGAATGCGCAGATAGTTGCCCCACACGGTGCGGGTAACCGGGTCAGGCATTTCCTGAAGCCAGGGGTTGTGGGCGTACTGACCACCGCCAATGTTGACGGTTTCGAAGAATGAAATTTCCAGTTCGCTGCCGGTAGGCTTGCTGACGCCGTCAGGATTGAGCGAAACTTCACTGGCCACAACCGTTGAAGGCGATGCGGGCAGTTCGAGCACCCCGTCATGAAGGCTCATGTCCCAGAATGCCGTTGGCGTATTGTATTTTGTCTGGAGGCTGAAAACATCGCTCGCCCAGGTAGATTTCAGATACTGGTAGTAAGGCTGTTCGTCCTGGCGGTTGAGGTTGACGCTGTCGGCCCATTCGAGCAGGCTGTGTTCTGCCTGGCGGGTGTCGAACAGCGGTGCGATGGTCGGCTGAATCAGGCTCAAGTGGCCCGATTTGGGTTCGGCGTCGCCCCAGGATTCGAGGTTGTGGTGTGCCGGAGCCGCGTGGGTACAGATGGCCGTTGTTTCGTCCATGATGCCGTTAAACGAGATGCGTGTGCCGACTTTGGCAAAAGCATCACGGAATTTGGCGGAGTTGGGCAGGTCCCAGGCGGGGTTGGCGCCCCAGATGATGGCTACACCTACCTGGCCGGCGTTCATTTCGTCGATCAGGCGCATCATGTCGCGCTCGTCGCCCTGACGCTGGTGCGATACGGTGCCGAAATCGACCGTCGTGTTGATATTGCCCAGCAACTGGTTGATGGCGTTGACGTAGAGTTGCTCCATCACGTTGTTGGAGCCGCTGACTACGAGTGATTTGCCTTTGTTGGCGAGCAGGTCCTGGGCCATTTTATTAATGGCTGCGGCAGATTTGTCGTTGGAGAGTTTGGGGCCGCCGCTGTTGCCGGTCAGTGCGTTGTACAGTGCTACAATGGCTGCACCGGTTTCGCTTGGCTTGATCAGAATGCGGTTGTCGGCATTGGAACCCGTGAGCGACATGTGGCTTTCCACCTGGTAGTGGCGCGACATCTTGGCGCCTTTGGCGCCGCGGATTTTGCGATTTTTTGCGTATTCGCGGGCATATTCGACCGGGCTGATCCAGGTACCGAGGAAGTCGGCGCCAAAGGAGACGATCACGTTGGCTTCACCGAATTTGAAAGTCGGGATAGCGCGTACGCCAAAAGTCTGCTGGTTGGCAGCGAGCAATGCGGCGCTCGAAACGGGATCGTAAGTCACCACGCGGGAATTCGGATATTTCGCCGTGAATTCTGCGAGTGCTTTTTTGGCCGTCGGGCTGATAATGGTATTGGTAATCAGGCGAATGGTGCCGCCTGCTGCGAGTTTGGCTTTGATATCGCGGTCGAGTGCATTCCATTCCATCTTGGTCACATTGCCTTCCTTCACCGTGCCGGCATGCTGGATGCGGCGGGTGTCGTAGAGGCTCAGGACAGATGCCTGGGCGCGGGCGCTGGTACCTCCGGCCGTTACGCTGCTCAGGGTGTTGCCCTCGATTTTGATCGGGCGTCCTTCGCGTGTTTTCACCAGAACGGCGCAATAATCGCCGCCGTTGACGAAAGAAGAAGCGTAGTAGTTCGCCACGCCCGGCACGATATCGTCGGGTTTGGTGACGTAAGGGATGGCCTTTTTAACCGGAATTTCGCAGGAAGCGGCGATGGTTGCCGCGCCGAGACCGAAACCGAGCAGTTTCAAAAAATCGCGGCGATTGGTTTCCCATTTGCCGTCGGTTTGGTCAATGTTTTCTACGGAAAACTCTTTTTCAGCCGATTGCAGGAAGGATTCTTCCCGCATCAAATCTTCGGTGCTGACCCAAATACCGTTATCGTGGTGCATATACTCGATGAGTGAATGTGCGAATATGTGAATGAGTTGGTGTTTCGGGGCTTTAGGGTTGACAGGTGCGGCGATGTGAAAAATGAGAAAACAAATTACTCATTCACGCATTCGCACATTCACCCATTAATAGTGGCACTTTTGACATTCGAGACCGCCGATGTCTTCAACGGTGACTTTTTCGCGGGTGCCGTCTTTGAGCTCTTTGTGATAGCGCTCGTATTGATCGTAGTAGGCGTTGTCTTTGAATTTCACCTCGGTTTCGCGGTGGCAATTGATGCACCATCCCATGCCGAGTGTGGAATACTGATATACGACGTCCATTTCCTGCACCTGGCCGTGGCATTTCTGGCAGGCGACCTGGCCCACAGTCACGTGTTGTGCGTGGTTGAAGTAGGCGTGGTCGGGCAGGTTGTGGATGCGCGTCCATTCGATCGGGCCCTGAATTTTGCCGTTCGAATCGTTTTTCAATGCCTTTACAATGCCTTCCCATTGATTGTCAATGGTCATGCGGCCGTTTTCGTCGAGGGCTGTGAGGGAGTTGGCAGCCATGTATTCCTGGCCGATCCATTTTTTATACAGGTCTTCGATCTGTTTTTCACTCCAGTATTCGTAATCTGCAATGTACTTGCTCTGGATGGGGTCGAAGCCGATGGAAGCAAAAATCTTCGTGATTTCGGAAGTGCCGCTTTGGGTACCTTTTTTCACTGCGGCGTGGCAGTTCATACAGGTGTTGGTAGCCGGGATGGACGAGTGTTTGGACCGGCGGGCGGTATCGTGGCAATACTGGCAGTCAATTTTGTTGGTGCCGGCGTGCAGTTTGTGGCTGAAAGCGATGGGCTGGTCGGGCTTGTAATTTTGCTGACGTCCCATGTTGGTGGCATTGTCCACCGTTTTGTAGCCGAAAATGAGCGTGATGGCAAATACCAGAAACGCAATGGCGCCTTTGCTGGTAAGCGTTTGAGCCATCGTTTTTGATACGGGCTCCTGGCCGGCCTGCACCCGCGTGATGTTCGCAAGGTTGTTGATGATGCGCATCAGGGCAAATGCCAGCAAACCGAGTATGACCGCCAGGCTGACAAAAAGCCAGGGAGTGTCGGATTGGGTTTTGCCGCCGCCGCCCGCATTCGGGTCGACCGCTACTGCCGGTTTGGCATTGTACTGATCATTGACGTACAAAATGATGCTTCCGATCTGGTCGTCGGTCAGACCGGGGAAGTTGTTCATCATCACCGGCTTCCACTGATTCCAGAGTTCGACGGCGCGCGGATTGCCCGACGCAATAAGACCCTGCGAATTGCGTATCCACGCATACAGGTCCTTGGTCGAACTCCAACGGCCTTCCACACCACCCAACGCGGGGCCGGTGAGGTTGTCCTTCATGTTTTTATTGTGACAGGAGGCGCAGTTGGCGGTGAAAAGGGTTTTACCTTCCTCTACGTTGGGCGCTGCGGTAAGTGAGATCGTGGCAGCAAAAGCAAGCGCGATGACCCAACAAATGCGTTTCAGCAACATATCGTGTGTAGTTGTTTTTCTCAAAACAGGGCAAAAAGTTAGTTGATCGATGTTTTCGGGGCTTATGACTTTCGTCAGCGTTTTGTCAGCGCAAAGGTAAAAATGGTCTTTTTTTTACCAAACGATGCGTTAAGAAACACCACTATTTAGATGCACTATAAATCCACGACCTTCCGCTGCCGGTTAACAAACCGTTAAAACAAAGACGCGCAAAGGTAGAAAAGCTGGGCGCGTTTGCAAGGGGAGAAAAAATATTTTGCAGGCCATCTTACCAACATAACCAAACTGGGAGGTTTTACGAAGCAGGCCCGGCCGGATAATTCCGGTCGGGCCTGCTCTTAATATGTGCATATATGTTTGATTGCCAGTTACTTCCAGTCCAAAATCACACGCTCGATGATGCGGCAGCAATCCTCCATTTGCGCGCGATCCATCACCAGCGGCGGCGCAAACCGAATGATATTGCCGTGTGTGGGTTTGGCCAACAGGCCATTTTCAGCCAGTGCAAGGCAAATGTTCCAGGCTGTTTTGCTTTCTTCGGAATCATTGATTATCACCGCATTGAGCAAGCCTTTGCCGCGGACAAGCCGGATCAGATCGGGTCTTTTGGCCATCAGCGCTTCCATCCGGCTGCGGAAAACACGACCCATGGCCTCCGCATTGTCGGCCAGTTTTTCATCTTCCACCACTTTCAATGCTTCCATCGCCACCGCACAGGCGAGCGGATTGCCCCCAAAGGTGGAGCCGTGTTCGCCGGGTTTGATGGTCAGTATCACCTCGTGGCTGCTCAAAACGGCACTCACCGGCAACACGCCGCCCGAAAGGGCTTTTCCCAAAACCAGGACATCGGGTTTGAAACCAAAATGATCGCAACACAGCAGTTTACCCGTGCGGGCAATACCGGTCTGGACCTCATCGGCGATAAACAGCACCCGGTGCCTGCGGCACAATTCAAACGCTGCGGGCAAATAATGCTCGTCGGGTACATCCACTCCCGCCTCGCCCTGAATGGGCTCTACAATAAATCCCGCCACATCGGGGTCCTGCAAAGCCGCTTCCAGCGCCGTCAGGTCGTTGTAGGGAACAACGATGTAACCCGGCATGTACGGGCCGAAATCTGTGCGGCTGGCCGGGTCGGTACTGGCTGAAATGACACCAAGGGTGCGACCGTGAAAATTACCTTCCACAAAAATAATTTTGGCGCGGCCTTCGGGCACACCTTTTATCTGATAGGCCCATTTGCGGGTGAGTTTGAGGGCTGTTTCCACACCTTCCACCCCTGTATTCATGGGCAATACCCGCTCATAGCCAAAGTACCGTGTGATGAATTCCGCGTATTCGCCCAGCAGGTTGTTGTAAAAGGCGCGCGAAGTCAGCGTGAGTTTTTGCGCCTGCTCGATCAGCGCGCCGATGATGCGTGGGTGGCAGTGCCCCTGATTGACGGCACTGTACGCCGACAGAAAATCATAGTATTGTTTGCCCTCTACATCCCATACGTGGACGCCGCTTCCGCGTTCGAGCACGACAGGGATCGGGTGATAATTGTGCGCATTGTAGCGGTCTTCCAGTTCCATCAATTCGACGGACGACAGGTGGGCATTGGTCAGAACTTCCATAGCAAGTGTGGTGAGAGCAGCGATGAATTTTGTATTTCACCGCAAAATTAACGGTTTTTGGCGGAAAGCGGGCAGGTTTAAAACAAAAGAGGCTGCCCCGAAAGGTTGATGCGGGTTTATAAAAGTTGATCGTGTTGATATTTTGATCCGAAAAAGGCACGAAATCGGCCACTTTACCTTCAAAATATCAACACGATAAACCCTTATGCGCTTTATCAACCTTTCAAGGCAGCCCCCTGTAAGATACTATTAATAGGTGCAGGACCTCCCGCGTTTAGTTTTCGTAACTCTGCCGGTAATCCGGCTTTTTATTGTGGCGCCCCCAGGAGAAGCCAAACTTGAGCGTGGCGCGGCCAAATGCGCCGGAAAGATCCTGGTCACTCAGGCTGACGTAGTCGACATTGCGGACAAAACGGTAGCCGCCTTCCAGACCTACCCGAAACCAGCGGAATACATTGATTTCAACACCGGCCGATGGCTG
>Ga0075163_10010272_pt1 | contig 12252 bp, 8 predicted proteins | sample JI1023141ADNA_FD_71478 | JGI IMG/M metagenome (GOLD analysis project Ga0075163, IMG submission 71478) | Wastewater effluent complex algal communities from Wisconsin, to seasonally profile nutrient transformation and Carbon sequestration -... | ecosystem: Engineered > WWTP > Effluent > Algae...
GTCGCCCGCTACTCCCTCATCCTCCCGCGCGGCGACGGCCACACCCAGCACGACGTCACCGGCGGGCTGAACGTGTTCTTTCGCGGCCACGCGTTCAAGTGGCAGACCTTCGTCAGCGCCCGCTTCCAGCCGCACGACGGGCGGTCCGCGCCGGACATGCGCCTCCAGTCCCAGCTCAGCCTGGCGTTCTAACTCCTCGCACCGTCGGCGGTCCCGTTGCCCCGCCTCGCCGCACCCGCGACAATGCCGCCACGATGCGCTCGTCATTCGGCCTCGTGTGCCTCGCCCTGATCGCCTGTCGCCCCGCGCCCGCGAGCCGACCCGACCCCGCGACCCCGGCGATCACCGACACCACCGCACCGCCCGCGCCCGCCACCTGCGACGCCGCCCGCGCCGCCGCCACCGACCTGTGGATCCTCCAGCGCGACCGCCTCGCCGTGCCGGCGATCCGCGCCCTCCTGGACAGCCTCCCCGCGATCGTCGGCGTCAGCGAGGCGGCCCTCGATCTCCTGGCCAACCTCCAGCGCCTGCGTCGCGGCGCGGCCGACGACGCTGCGATCGCCGGCGAGCGCGAGCGCCTCCGCCGCGTCGCCGTCGTCGACCCGGCCACCGTCCCCGACGTCGCCGCCGCCGAACATCACGCCCTCGCCGCGCTCTCGACCACACGGTCGATCGAATCCGCCGTCGTCCGCCGACGCCGCGAAGAATTCCGCTGGGTCGACGCCGACGCCGCCGCCGACGCCGCGCTGCACGCCTGGGAGACCCGCGGCGAGGCCCGCGTCGAGGCCATGCGCCGCTCCGCCGTCGCCGTCGGCACCTGGCAGGTCGCCGAGCTCGGCGCCCGCATCACCGCCACCCAACCCGCGGCCGCCCACACCGCCGCCGGGCTGCTCGCCACCGACCCCGCGCTCGCCGACGCCGTCGCCGCGGCCGCCCGCGCCGCCCGCCTCTGCCCCGCCCCGCCGCCGTCGCCGCTCCCCGCGATCACGCCCGGCGCCCGCCTCGCGATCGGCCCCGCCGAGTGGCACACCGGCCTCGACGACTCGGGCTGGGTCCCGACCCACAGCGCCGGCCTGCTCGCGGTCACCATCCCCGCCGGCCCCGCCGTCCTGATCGGCGGCCCGCTCGCGGTCGTCGCCCTCGACACCAAACGCGGCAAGCAGATCTGGCGCCGACAGTTCTCGAGCGGCAACGAGGGCCAGTGGCGAGCCACCCGCAGCCCCGGCGGCGAGCACCGCTTCGCCCAGCTGCTCGCCGACGCCGACACCGTCTACGCCGCCGACGCCGACCACATCCTCCACGCCCTCGACCTGCGCACCGGCGACGACCGCTGGACCGTCGAGCTCGCCGGCGGCCTCGTCTCCACCCCCGTCCTCCACGCCGGCCGCCTCCACGCCGCCTCGCGCTACGGCGAGGTCGTCGCCCTCGACCCCCGCGCCGGCGCCCGCCTGCACGCCCGCATGTACGGCGGCGTCACCGCCCCGCTCATCGTCAACGACGGCCTCCTCCACCTCGCCGACGACGACGGCTTCCTCCTCACCCTCGACCCCCGGGACCTCGCGCTCCTCGCCCTCACCCGCATCGGCCGCACGGGACCCGAGGCCGGCCCCGTCGTGGTCGCCGGTCGCCTCGTCGTCGCCGACAAGCACGGCAAGCTCACCGCCGTCGACGCCCGCACCGGCGCCCCCCGCTGGACCCGCGACCTCGCGCTCGCGGCCCACAGCCTCCACGCCGCCGACGACACCATCGTCTTCCTCGGCCAGCGCGGCGCCCTCGTCGCCCTCGACGCCGCCACCGGCGAACCGCGCTGGACCCACGAATACCCCTACGACGGATCCTCCAGCACCCTGCGGACCCGCCACGACAGCCCCGTCGCCCGCGGCCTCCCCATCCGCCACGCCGACACCTTGACGATCCCCTTCGCCTGGCCCCCCGCCCTCGCCACCGTCGACCTGCGCACCGGCCTCGCCCTCACCGTCGCCCCGAGCCCCGACGGCGCCAGCCTCAGCGGCGCCATCGGCTTCGCCGACGGCAAGCTGCTCGCCTACACCGCCCAGAGCAAACTCTGGGCATTCACCACCGCCGCCCCCTGATCTCCACCATCCGCTCGATGGAGTCCTCACCGAACTCGTCGACACACTCGGTCGATCGAGACGGCGAACGTGGCATGAAGGCCAACCGGCCGACGGCTTGGCCCAGACCCGGGTACGGACCACGCTAAAACGGGCGATGTGCGGGGGACGGGGGCGTGATCTCCTCGCCCCTCGCCGTCTCGAAAATTCGTACCGATTCTGTCGCTATTCTGTCGGTTTCGGAGGCGCCCCTCGCCTTCGCCGCCAACGGTTGGAGCCTGCGCGACCGCCAGACGCTACGCCCGCGACCGCAAGCAGATCGTCCACTGGGTCGAGATGTACGCGATCGACATCCCTGGCCGCGACGACGACTGACCCTGTCGCCGCTATCGACGCGCGCATACGCTCCCATTCGGCCGGAAGTACACTTGCACACTCATGAGCGCCCTTGCGCGCCATCTTATTTTTCTGTAATACGGCGATGATGGATACCCCACTGGCAAAACAACTACTGCTCCGTGTTCATGGCGCCGACGATGGCGAGACCGCCCGGCTAACGAATGAACTCTTGACCTCCATCCAGCGAACGGCGCCGGATTGCCAGGCGACCCGGGCAGAAGCCGAGGGTGAACCCGTGGTCGGATCGATGGGCGGCGTAGAGCTCGCCATCGGCGCCCTGATCGTCCAGATCCTCGCCACACCGGCGATTGTCCAGCTGGTCGAGGTCTTGAGGCGGAAGATCGTCAAGCCGCACATCCACGTCGAGATCGTCGAGAACGCGAGCGGTAAGCGCATCGTGGTCGACCTCGACGGGGTAACCGACCCGCAGCTCGTCGACAAGGTCAGCACCATCGTTACGGGCCAGGCCGCAAGCTGATGGGCAAGCGCCACGTCCTCCTTGTGGGCGTCTCCCGCTACGCTCACTACCCTCAGTTGCGTACGCCGACGACGAACACCAGGAAGCTCGCGGATGTACTGCAAAAAAATCAGCAGGCGCTAAGCAGCAACGATCCGCACTATCTCAACATCGAAGAGCTGCAAGACCCCGACCTGACGACCCTGCGCGGCAAGCTGTCCGAGCTGCTCAGCGGCAAGAGCAAGGACGACATGGTCCTGTTCTACTTCACGGGCCACGGCGACCTGCTCGAACACCAGGATACGCTGGTGCTCTGCACGGTGGACAGTCGCCTGACCGACAAGCGCGGCTATTCGTTGAACGTCACCGAACTGAAGAGTTGGTTCGACGGATGCACGGCGGAGCAGATCGTGCTGATCCTCGATTGCTGCCAGAGCGAGGGGGCGAAGGGTGCGGTCGCCATGGGCCCCGAGCGCGAGCTCGTGCATATGATCGAGAACAACCTCGCCGGTGGCAAGGGGAAGTTCGTGATCTCCTCGTCGCGGACCTGGCAGAAGAGCTACGAGCTCGACCGCGACGATTGCAGCCTCTTCACGAAATGGTTCATCCACGGGCTCACCAATTTTCGGGCGGACGAGACCAGCCGCGGCGCGATCACCTTGCTCGAGGCCTTCACGTACGCCAAGACGCGAACCGTCGAGGAGGCCCGCAAAGAGGGCCGCGCGCAGGAGCCTACGTACAAGATCTTCGACGGGTCCGGCGGCGACATCCGGCTGTGCATCCGCCCGGGCAAATCGATCTCGCCGCGGCCGACCCCGCCGCAGATCGAGGGCATCCCGGAGGATGCCCTGGCCTTTCTCAAGTCCGTCCTCTCCGAGCCGGTCGTACCGATCCTCGGGCCCGGCATCTACGGCTCGGGGCCGCTCAGCGACTTCCAGGTCTGCGAAGATCTGGTCAAAGAGTATGGCAAGACATACGTCAAGCCGAAGGGCGACGCGTCGTCGTTGACGGAGCACGCCGAGGCCTGCGTCACCTCGTTCGATCGGCCGTTCCTCCGGGCCAAGCTGCGCGACATCCTGGCGGCACATTCCAAGGAGACGAAGCCGTTCGTCACCCACGAGCTGATCCGCACCTTCGACCAGGCACCGCTGCTCGTCAGCTTCACCCTCGATCTCACGCTCGAGTTCAGCCTCGCTGCGGCCGGCATCCCGTTCACGCTGGTTAGCCACGTCGTCGCCGGTAGACCCAGCGAGATCGGCAAGCTGTTCTGCGGGACCGTGCACGACCACAAGTACTCGAAGAAACTGATCAACCATGACGACATCAGCATCGAACCCGAGCCGGGGCGGCGGATCATTTACAAGGTGATGGGGTCGCCGATCCTCGACCGGATGTTCGGACCGGAGGCGCCGCAGCCGGACACCCTCGTCGTGACCGAGTCCGACTATGTCATGTTCCAGAGCCGCCTCCAGAGCCAGGCGATCAGGATCCCCGAGGCATTCTCGGCGCAGCTGCTCTTCGCGCGCAAGCTGTTCCTCGGCTACAAGATGGACAGCTGGAATTATCGGTTCGCGGCCTCGTTGCTGCAGTGGTTCAAACCCACCGACGGACAGCCTAGTGTCGTCGCCGTCCGTGAGACCGGCTCGACGCTAGAGAAGAACTATTGGCTCAAAAAGATCGGCGCCATGCTGCTGCCGATGAGCGTCGAGACCTTCTCTCGCTGGGCCCTCGAACTCCTGCGGGAGCCCCGGGAGGCACCATGACCGCGACACAGGAGAATCCGTACATCGGCTTGCGTCCGTTCGAGGGCAAGGACAAAGACAACTACCGCGGCCGCAAGGCCGACGTTGCCAAGCTGATCAACAAGCTGTTCGCGGGGCGCGTGACGGTCCTGCACGCGTCGTACGGCGTCGGCAAGACGTCGTTCCTTAACGTCCGGGTGATCCCCGAACTCGAGCGCAGGAAGATCCACTGCGTCACCATCGACAAGTGGCAGCAGGACCCGGCGCTCACGCTCCGGCACAACTTGTCCAAGAGCGGAGCCGTCGACCTGACGGCCTACGGCGACATCGCCGAGGCGCTCGCCCGCCGCACCAAGCCGATCGTCATCATCCTCGACCAGTTCGAGCAGTTCCTGCTCCGGCTCAGCGGAGCGCTGGCCAGCGGGGCGCGTCAGGGAGTCGACGCGCGGGCCGAGCCGAAGCCGGAGCAGGTGATCGGCCAGACCACGAACCAGGAGATCGCCTTCCTCGAGTGGCTGGGCAACCTGCTGCGCGCGACCGACCTCGTGTTCGTGCTCATCGCCATGCGCGAGGAGTTCTTCGCCGGCCTCGAGACGCTCAAAAAATATCGCATCGACGCGTTCGCCCATACGTATCGCCTCGAGTCGATGAACGACGATGACGCCGCCGCCGCGATCCAGGAGCCGGCAGAGCACCACGGCAAGCACTTCGAGGCCGACCTCGTCAAATTGCTGATCCGCGATCTCCAGCCGCGAAACCTCGACTGGCACAACAACCCGGGCGCCCTGATGAACCCCGGCGTGTCCCTGCCGTTCCTGCAGCTCGTGTGCCGCCACCTGTTCGAGGCTAGCAAGAAGGATCCGACGATCGAGGTCTCCCTGTACAAGACCCTCGGAGGATTGCGCGGAATCCTCAAGGGCTACGTCGAGGAGTGCACCCGGCGATTCGACCCCTACTGGCACCGCGCCGCCACCATCCTGCGCAAGATGGCGCTCCCCGGCGGCGTCAAGGTGCCATGGATCGCCTCGTCGCTGGCGCAGGACACCGGCTTCGAACTCGCGGAGGTCGAGGGGGTGTTTGCGGTGCTCCGCGAAGCAGGTCTGCTGCGCGATCGGCTGGTCGTGCGCTTCACCGACAACGGGATCCTGACCTCGGAGACCTGGTCGGAATTCGTCCACGACGAAGCGTCCCAGCTCCTGATCCAGTGGAGCCAGGACAAGCTCCGCGAGAGTCGGACACGGCGTATCATCGGCATCGTCTCCCTCTCCGCCTTCGCCCTGAGTTTGCTCGGCTACGGGCTTTATCAGCGATGGAACGCCGAGCAGGTCATGCAGAACGAGCTCATGCTCAAGCGGGCTGAGTTGGAAGATGTGCTCGAGCGCCTACCGCCGGCCGCCCAGATCACGGACGAACAGGGCCACGAGGATCGCTGGGAGGCACTCCACGGGATCCTCGGCGAAGCCCGGAATGCCTACACCACCGAGAAGGAAATCGTCGAGTTCCTCCGACCGTATAAGGACCGGATCCCAGAGCGACGTCGATGGGTCGCGTCGACCGCGTTCCCGACCGGTGACCACGAGGCTTACCGAGAGGCCGTCGTCGTGCAGATCAGCCAGGCAGACGCGCGATACTTCGATCCGGGCGCGATGGAGGACGTGTGGGCGCAGGAGGTCGCGCGTGTCGCCGACAACTGGACGCTCGCGCTGCCCAAGACCATCGTGCTGCTGCAGGAGGCCGAGCAGCCCCAGGGCAACGTGTTCGTGTGGTATCCGCTGCGCGGAGGCGCGGCTGCGCTGCGGCTCATCTCACCCGAGATCGCGCCCGGCCGGCTCGCGGTCAAGCTGACTGATGTACAAACCGAAGCGCTCAGGGACGACACCGCCTCGTGCGCCCCGACAGGCGGACTCGGCGATACCTCTGGACAGCCCTGGTCATGCGTCGACGTGTGGACGCGACCGGTGTGGGACAGGATCGAGGCGACGATCGACGTCGAAGCTGCCCTCGTCGCGCAGCTCTCGGCGATGGTCCGCGACGGCAGCATCGGAGACCCGGCGGACCTGGTCGAGTGCGGCGTCCGCAACCTCGCCCACGGCGACGATTCCGTGGTCGCCTCGCTGCGCGTCGTGCACCCGAACAAGATCATCGCGTACACCCGCAACGGCGACCTCCCCGCCGGGTTCGTGGACAAAAGCAAGTCGGGTCGGCTCGTCGCCCTCGTCGACCATTGGGAGAACGAGACATACCGCGACGCGATCGATCAAGGCGACACGGGCGAGGACAGCCCTCTCCAGGTGCGCAACGTCCGGCTCCGCAGGGTCCGCGAGGGCACCGGCGACTACTGCAGCTGCTTCCAGGGCGGCACCGGTTGCTCGCTCGAGCGTCGCTCGCGGCCGAAAAGCGACGACACGAGGTACGTGGAACTCGCGGCCGCGACGCGGTTCTTCGGGCAATACGGCTTCCTCCCCGGCGACCTCGCGGAGCCCGAGCAAGAGCTCGACGTCGCCGATCAACCGGTCCGCGAACGCATCGACGTACTCACCCAGCAGTGGGCCGCGAACCTCGATACGATCGTCAGCGCGGGCCGGGTCGAATCCTGGCTCGGCGAGAGCATCACTCCGCAACAGATGGAGGACCTCCGGATCACCACCCGTGACCTTACGGAGGGAAGCAAGGACGCCGTCGACGATGATTGGTGGCAGCTCACGGCCCTGAGCCTCGCTATCGAGGACAAGCTCGAGCCGGCGAGCGATCCAGACGCGCCGGCGGGCCCTACGGAGTACCCCGCGAAGGCAGTGGCGTGGGCCGCGACGCTGGCGGCGCAGGAGATCGGCAGGAATCAGCGTCCCGGGCCGGAGCCGACCGGCAAGCCAGGAGATCTGTACTTCGCGTGCCGGCCGTTGAGCGCGGCCGCTGGTGAATCCCTGTCTGAGCCCTGCCGCGAAGCGGCCCGCAAGGTCGTCACGGACGCCGCGGTCAAGCGGTTCACGGATCAATGTGAGGACTACGAATTCACGTTACGCTCACGGCGCTGGTACCGGCTCCTCCCCGAGCTGGAACACCTCACGAACCAGGGACGAGACCAGACGTTGCACGCTTGCTACCTGCATGCCCTCGTCGGCCTGGGATGGCCGGGCATCCAGCACCTGATGGATCGGATCGCGGAGCCACCGCCGACGAAGCTCGGCTTGGACGTGATCGACGTCGGCGAGCGCGTGGAGCTCGAGGCCACGATCGTCCGGGAGACCGGGCGAACGCTCGGTCGCAGGGACCCCGAGCGCCTGGCGAGAGAGCAGGAGGGCATCCGAAAGCGGATCCTCGGGTTCGCCGAGACGCTGCAGGCCGAGGACGACGTGGTCACCTTGCTGGAGAAGGTGTACGGCTCGTGCTCCGAGCTGACGGTGCCGCAATGGTGCCTCGACCTCTACCAAGGGATCGCAACGCTGTCCATGTTCGAAGCCCGTGGCAAGAAGTGGTCCCGGGCGCAGTACTGGCGGCACGCGTGGCTCATCGATCTGCTGGTCCGCGAGGAGCGGGGCGATCCGAAGAAAGCCGGCTTGGCGCTCAAGCACATCGCCGAGGCGGAGAAACACCGCCCGAAGCTCGAGCGGCAGATCGCCGAGAACCAGGCGATGTGGCTCCACCGCTACCGAGTGCAGGCGAACATCTACCTCGCGTTCGCTGAGGGGCTGACCCGCCCGGAGAGCGAGGCGAAGTTCGCCGAGGTCCAGAAGAACCTCGACGCCATCAAGCAACAATTGTTGGAACCGAAGGACATATCGTCGCGGGCGTTTCACGCCAAGGAGTACGTGCGGATGCAGCTCCGGCTGCACCTGCGGCGCAGACAGTACTCGGAGGCCCAGGCGTTCATCGACAAGGTCAGCCAGGAGGGCGAGCTCGCCAAGGTCCGCGCCTACATGCCTGACGACGGCGTGCTGCGCTACCGCGAGTTCCTGCTCGCGCTGCGTCGCGGGGAGGAGGGGCGGCTGACGGCGACCCGGCTGGCGGCGGACACGAAGGGCGACAGTGCAGAGCACCTGCTCGTACGCGCGTTCGCAGGGGTCCTGCTCTACGGCGCGGATGTCCGCGACGCGACGCGAAACGCCATGCACGAGGCCCTGCTCGAGCTCACGCTGGGGGAATACAGCACGGCCGAGGCCGACTACTTACGTCTGCTGTACTACTGGTATCTGCGCAAGGGAAACTCGGAGGGTGAAGCGGAGGGCATGCTCCGCGACCGCTGGAACCAGATCCACAAGAAGAATCCGCAGTGGAGCACGAACTACACGGTCCGCGTGGCGAACGATGACCCCGATCTGCTCGCGGAGGCGCTGATCGGGCATTACCTCAACGACGCGGACGCATCGCGCATAGTCGACGAGGTCCTCGCTAGCACGGTCGGCAACCCGCTCAGGGTTCAATGTCTGGCAAACTTCTATAAGGCGCTCAAGAGCGACATCCAAGGCGATAAGAAGGAGTTCGACGATGCCCTCCAAGCGGTCAAGGCCTCGCGGATGTACTCCTACTCGGAGTACATGATGATGGAATTCCTGAGCAGCTTGGAGAAGTCCCCGCCGCGCTGACCGGGCGTGCAGGGCGACGACAGCTTGACTTGGCAATAGTCTCTGTGGCGCGCCGGTCCGTGAGCAGGCCGGAACAGGCACGCGCGGCCAGCGAGGATCCGGTGCGGCCGATCACCCTGCTCGTCGACTCCGTGCGGGCTCGTTGTCGCCACGCTGGCGATAACACTGGAGGAGAGTCGGCAGCCTCCCTACATGCGCGTTGCACGGTCAGGCCGCGGGCGTAGCGATCTGGCTGGTCGCCGCGGCGATTCGCGGGGAGCGCACGACCCCGACTCACTCGCGGGGTGACATCGAATCGAGCAAATCTTGATCGAGCGTCTGGCCGCTACCATCGGGCGAACTGCGGACACGACCGCGAGGATATGCGCGCAGGAACGTCATTCATCACGGGGGAAGCCCGCCATACTGAACGATGCGGTCGATGCCTGATCGCCAGTTCGACGCACCTACCTGGCCCAAGGGGCCGGCCCGTGACCGGTGGTAGGCCCCGCGCGTCTGCGCTAGTCTCGCCCGCCATGGGCCTCGCGGATCTCCACACGATCGACATCGTGACCCACACCGACGACGGCGGCGAGTGCTGGATCCTCGTCGCCCGCTGGCCCGCCGAGGACGACGCGCGGCGCATCGCCCTGTTCCTGCTGAAGCTGGCCGCGCACGAGCAGTACGCCGCGCAGCAGGACAACCCCGTGCGCATGGAGCTCATCTCCCCCGACGAGCCGCCGGCATGCGTCGTCGAGATCGCCACGCGCCGGCAGATCGCCGCGTTCGTGGGTGAACCCGGACAGCGAGCGCCGGCCACGGGTCGCTCCACCGCCTACCCGATCGTCGCCGACGAGTGGCCCGACATCGACGCGCTGCAGGCCGCCAACGCCGGGACGTGCGCCCAGTTGCACGCTCTGCCGCGCCCGCCGACGATCGCCGGGCTGTCCGCGCTCGACGCCGTGCTCGTCGCGCGACGTGAGGAGGCCGGCCTCGGTGACGACGACGAGTCCGACGACGCCTTCGACGGCGAGCTCATCCTGCTCGCCGGCGCATACACTGGCGAGGCCATCCGCGGCGAGGTCGGCGGTATGTGGCGCTACGATCCCGAGGCCGCGATCCGTCGTCCGATCTTCCTCGCCGTCGGCCCCGCCGCCGACGTCCTGATCAACCCGCTCGGCAAAGCGATGAAGTTCCTGCGCGAAGGCGCCTCGAAGTCGGTCGAGTCGCTGGCCACCGCCGTCGTCTCTCTCGTCCGCGACCGGTCCTCGCGGTAGCCCCGCCGGTAGCGAGTGATCGTCCGCGTGTCGGCCAAGTCTTCGCTGGGAGGCCAGGGTGCGACACCATACCCGAATCATCAAACCCCGTGCGGCGAGGATCCAGAAGTCATGAGCATTGAATGGATATGGGCGCGAAAGCACCTGGTGGAGCACTTCATCACGCTGAAGCGGACGAACCTGGAGGTCGTGATCGTGCTGACGGAGGCGCCGGCAGAGGACATCTCCTCTATGGTCTACGTGTGGTTCGAGCCCGAAGTGGACGTGGTCGTCGCCCTCAGTCTGTCCGAGAAGCGGATCTCGATATCGTATACGTATGATCTCTGGCCGGATCTGAAGCTGAGCATCCGACGAACAGAGGAGCAGGCCAACGTCCTGCTGAAACAGGGTCGTCTGGAGGAGGCGCTGGTCTCGATCGCAGGAGGGATCGGAGAATTCCCGGAGACCCAGCGCCAGTTGTCCCCCTTGCGGGTGGAGGAGGGTGAGCCGCAGGCGAGCTCGACGGTCGCCGGAGCGAGCACGAGGGAGGGGCAGGCCTCCTCGCATGGTTGCGTCGGCGCTTCACCCGCGGATGAGGGTTGGCCAGCCAGCGCAGGATCGTCTTCGCGGCCGCCGTCGTGCTCACGGACGTCATGCTCCTCGCCGTCATGTCCGTGATCTGACGAAACGGACCGAGCGCCGCTCCTTCGCGCACCCGCCAGGCGACTGTCACGGCGCGAACGGTTATCCTCCGTCGTGTTGATGCCCTCGCACCGACCACGGCTGCTCGCCGCGCTGCTGCTCACCGCCTGTGCGTCCGCGCCGCGCTCGTCGACACCGCGGCCCCTCCCCGCGCTCTCGGCCACCCGCGCCTCGCCCGCGCCGCAGCCACCAGCCTCGTATCCCATCCTCTGCCCGCAGGTCTGCCCCTGGGACCTCCCGCTCCCGGAGCTTCCGCCCGCCCCTGCGCTCGTCGACAGCGACGGCGACCGCGTCCCGGACGACGACGACCGCTGCCCCGCCGTCGCCGAGACCGTCAACGGGTTCAACGACACCAACGGCTGCCCGGACGACCTCCCGAAGGACCTCGCCCGGGCGCTGCGCGACTATCCCTACGACAACCCCGAGATGGTGGCGACCGCGCGCAGCGAGACGCCTGGCCCACGCCTTCGGTCGCGGCTCCGCGAGATCGCCGCCATGCTGCGTCTCTACCCCGAGCTCCGCCTCGAGATCACCTGGCACGCCGACAGCGACGGCAAGCCCACCTACTCGATGGCGTACGACCAGCGCAGCGCCCAGGCCGTGAAGGCCCATCTCATCGACCATGAGGGCATCGCCGCGGACCGGCTCATCGTACGCCACGTCGGCCCGGATGAACCCGTCGACACCAACAAGACCGCCCAGGGCCGCAAGCACAACCGACGCGTCGAGTTCGAACTGGTCGCCCCGTGAGCCCGACGCGGGCGGCGTGATCGAGAGCTGGCAGGTCCGCGGCCTCGCGGCCCGCTCACGGGCTATCCGCGATGTCGCTCTCGGTCGACCCGAGGATCGCGTCCAGGTGCGTGATCCCCAGGTTGATCGTCACGTGCACCGCGTTCACCGTCAACCCCTGGTCCGGGGTGTTGAACGGGATCTGCTCGGTGAGCCCGACCAGACCCAGGCATGAATGCACCAAGGACCTCGATCCACGCAAACGCATGACATTGCTCCTACCGGCGACATCGACGAGACGTTTTTTGGTCGCGTGGACCGGCGTTTCGGATAAAC